>Ga0181554_1005152_pt1 | contig 10365 bp, 10 predicted proteins | sample 011ome_16_FD_145602 | JGI IMG/M metagenome (GOLD analysis project Ga0181554, IMG submission 145602) | Coastal salt marsh microbial communities from the Groves Creek Marsh, Skidaway Island, Georgia - 011503CT metaG (spades assembly) | ecosystem: Environmental > Aquatic > Marine > Intertidal zone... | reverse complement strand
TGACTGTGGAGAACAGCAATGCGAACCAAACAAAGGCTCTGCATTTTGCATGCACGGCGAGCTTGTTTGCGATCGCAGGCCCGCCAATGGGGGCTGTGAGCGTCCTCCTTGCCATCCTAGCCTCTAGGCTTCCGAGCATATCCCCCGACTTGACCGCTATTCCAGCGCTCTCGGTGCTTGCCATGTCCTATGTGCTCGGTTTTGTTCCGGCGATCATCGCTGGTTTTCTGATTGCATCGCGCGGACTTTGGAATCGCGTCTCGTTTCGCTTCACCCTCGTCACTGCGAGCGTGGCGATTTTTCTTCCCATTTTGGTCTATGGACTGGTGGGGCCGCTTTTCGGTTCGGCAATCACCATCAATCTGCATCTTCTGCTGCTGTTGGGGCTTGGGATCGGCGCCTATCCGGCCGCGACCATTTGCTGGCTGATCGCCCGCCGCGCCGGCTGGCTGAGGCGCCACGCCGCGATGCAGGCGTCTGTGGTGGCCAGCTAGTCAACGGGCCTCGGCGGGATGTGCTGGTTCATCCAGCGAACACCGTCGCGAATGCCCCCGAACGGGTAGAGGTGGAACAGCACTTCACCGAAGGCCTCCCGCGCGAGATTCTCGGTGATGTGGTTCCAATAGCGATCCGGGCCTACCCGCACGAGGAGGTTGGTGAGCGAGAGGCCGTAACGACGCACGATCCCTGCCGAGGTCGCGACGCCGAACTGCCGGGCAAAGCGCAAGAGTTTCCCGACGTCTGCGGGACCTGGCACGCCGACCCGGATCGGCGCTTGCACGCCTTCATCGCGCAGAAGCTTTATCCAACGAAGAACCGCCTCGGCGTCGAACCCGTATTGGGCCGTGATTTCGACTGTGCATCCTGCTTGGCGAAGGAAGTCGTGTTTCCACTTCAAGGCGCGCAGGAGGGCATCGTCTGGAATCTTCGGATGGCCCTCAGGATAGCCGACGATACCGGCATGGCGAATCGCATGCTTTTCGATGACGCCCGCCTTCAGCAGCGAGAGCGAATCCTGAAACGGCCCGGCCGGCGTCGCGGGATCTCCGCCGACGAAAATGAACCGTTGGGGTGCCGCTGCGGCGATGAGCCCCTGCATCAGCGTGTCGAGATCCTGCGCGGAGCGCAGGCGACGTGAAGAGATGATCGGCACGGGCTCAAACCCGAAGGATCGAATAGCCCGCGCGGCGTTGATCCGCTGAGCGTGATCTTCGTTCCCGAGAAAGGCGATGTTGATCGGGGTGCCGTCGCGAAGGTTGTCACGGGCCGCTTCTATCTCCCCGATATCCTTTCCAGTCACCTCGAGGGCATAGGGCGCGGTGCGGATTGTCTGCAGGGAGCGCGTGTCGGGTCTGACCTCAGACATCGCCTTCTCCCGGCCGTTCGGAAAAGTAGAGACGCCGCTTGTCAGGCGCGCCATCCATCGCCGCAGCATCGGTCGGGGGCGGCTTTGCAACCGAAATGTTTGGCCACAGAGCGGCATAGCGCTCATTGAGGCCGATCCAGTCGCCTGCGGCGGGATCGCTGTCGGGCACGATGGCTTCGGCCGGACATTCCGGTTCGCAGACGCCGCAGTCGATACATTCGTCGGGATGAATAACGAGCATGTTCTCCCCCTCGTAGAAGCAGTCGACGGGGCAGACGTTCACGCAATCCATGTATTTGCAGCGGATACAGTTTTCGGTGACGACATAGGTCATGCGCGAGTCCTGGGGCGTGTCGCCTTCAGTGGTGATGCACACTGAAGGCCCGAGCGGCGGACGGCTGGGACCAGGCCTCGAAGACCTTAGGCCGTTGGTCCAGCTTCAATCTTCGCTTTCCATCGTTAGCCATACATGATAGATAAATTGTATGTCAATGGACCATACAGTTTGAGAGGGCCGCATGTGGAAGCCGAGGCTCGTTGAAACGGCCCGGATGAAATATCTGGGAATCGTAGAGGCGCTGGAGGCGGATATCCGTTCTGGGCGGGTCGCCCGCGGTGATCGCCTGCCCGCCCAAAGGGCCATCGCGGAGGCGCTGGGCGTCGACCTGACGACCGTCACGCGCGCGTTCAACGAGGCGCGCCGGCGCGGGCTCGTCGCCGCCCAGGCCGGCCGCGGAACCTTCATCAGCGAGACCGTCGAGGGCGATGGCGGCGCGCAGCCGCACGCTCTCATCGACCTCAGCATGAACATCCCGTCGCAGCCGTCAGCGGTCGACTTCCGCAAGATCTTTCCTTCGGGAGTGGCCGGGGTGCTGGGCAGTCCGAAGGGCTTGCTTCATCTCCACTACCAGGAAAGCACGGGTTCCGAGCCGGACCGGTCCGCAGCGGCGAGCTGGCTTGGGACGCGTATCGAAGGCGTGACGCCTGATCGGCTTGTTGTGACCGGCGGTGCGCAATGCGCCCTGTTCGGGGTGTGCGAATTGCTGCTCGCTCGAGGCGACGTGGTGGCCGCCGGAGCAATGACCTATCCAGGCCTGAAGGCGGTGGCGATCCAGAAGGGGCTGGTGATCGAGCCCCTCGACATGGACGAACGCGGCATCATTCCCGAGGCCTTCGAAAGGGCCTGCCGCGAGCGTCGGCCCAAGGCGCTCTATGTTATCCCGACCATCGACAATCCGACCACAGCGACCTTGCCCGAGGATCGGCGACGCGCGTTGACGGCGATCGCGCGCAAGCACGATGTGACGATCATCGAAGACGATCCGTATGCCCCGCTCCGGCCCGATCGGACCGCTGCGTTCGCCGAGCTGGCTCCGGACATCACCTGGCATATCGCCACGTTGTCGAAATGCGCGACGCCCGCCCTGCGGGTCGCCTATCTGATCGCGTCGTCGTCGACGAAAGCGCTGCGGTTGGCGGGCGTCCTGCGCGCGACGATCCTGATGGCGCCGCCTCTCATGTCGGCGCTTGCGAGCCGCTGGATCGCCGAGGGTTCTCTCGACGAGGTCACCAAGTCGATCGCCGCCGAGAATGCTGAGCGCCAGAAGCTGGCGTCCTCGATCCTCGGTGGATTGACGTTCGCGGCGGACCCCTTCGGCCACCATCTCTGGCTGCCGTTGCCCGATCATTGGCGGGCTCCCGATTTTGCAGAGCATGCCGATCGCGCCGGCGTCTCGATCGTCCCAAGCGCCGCTTTCGCGACGGTGTCTCACCCGATCGAGGCGGTGCGCATTTCACTGGGGGTCGCGCCTGATCGCGGCGATCTTGAAGACGGCCTCACCCTCCTGGCCAATCTGATTTCACAACCCTCCCTCGGCGCGAAGGCCGTTGTGTAGTTTTTGAAGGATCTTCCGATGTCCACGACATTCAAGGCCGCCGTCGTCCAGGCCGCTCCCATCCTCTTCGATACGCCCAAGACTCTTTCCAAGCTGGCGGATCTCGCTCGCGACGCGGTGCAACGGGGCGCAGATCTGGTGGTCTTTCCCGAGGCGTTCGTGGGCGGCTATCCGAAGGGCCTCGATTTCGGCGCAAGGCTCGGGATGCGCAGCCCGGAAGGGCGCGAAGAGTTTCGCCGCTACCACGAGAGCGCCATCGAGCTCTCAGGGCCCGAAGCGCTCCGGCTCGGCGAAATCGCGCGCGACAACAAGATTCATCTCGTCGTGGGCGTGATCGAAAGGGACGGCGGCACGCTCTACTGCACCGCCGTGACCTATGCCCCCTCGGGCAAGCTGATCTCGAAGCACCGAAAGCTCATGCCGACAGCGCTTGAGCGGCTGGTCTGGGGATTTGGGGACGGCTCGACGATCGGCGTCGTCAACACGCCGCTCGGCCGGCTGGGCAGCGTGATCTGCTGGGAGAACTACATGCCGCTGCTGCGGGCGGCGATGTACGCCCAGGGCATCGAGCTCTACTGCGCGCCGACCGTCGACGACCGCGACACCTGGCTGCCGACGATGCGGACGATCGCCCTGGAGGGGCGCTGCTTCGTCATTTCAGCGTGCCAGTACCTGACGCGGGGCGACGGGCCGGCCGACTATTCCCCGATTCAGGGCGACCACCCAGGGACCGTGCTGATCCGGGGCGGCTCCTGCATCATCGATCCCCTCGGCGTCGTTCTCGTCGAGCCGGACTTCAGCGGCGAGACCATCAAGGTCGCCGAGATCGATCGTCGCGTCATCGCGCGCGGCAAATACGACCTCGACGTGGTCGGTCATTATGCAAGGCCGGACGTCTTCAGGCTTTCGGTGGATACGCAGTCGAAGGCGCCTGTCTCGTTCTCGTCGCAGCCGTCGGAGGCGGACGAAGCGGGCGGGAATACCCCTGCGGCGCAGGAGGCTGCGGCATGTTTGGATTAACTGCGCTCGAACTGGCGCGGATCCAGTTCGGCTTCACCATCTCGTTTCACATCGTCTTTCCGGCCATCACCATCGGGCTCGCCAGTTATCTGGCCGTGCTGGAGGGTCTGTGGCTTTGGAAGAAGGACACGGTCTATCGCGATCTCTATCATTTCTGGTCGAAGATCTTCGCGGTCAACTTCGCGATGGGCGTCGTCTCCGGCCTGGTGATGGCCTACCAGTTCGGCACGAACTGGAGTTATTTCTCGGCCTTCGCCGGGTCGATCACAGGACCGCTGCTCGCCTACGAGGTGCTCACCGCCTTCTTCCTCGAGGCCGGATTTCTCGGCGTGATGCTGTTCGGCTGGAACAAGGTCGGCCCCGGTCTTCATTTCTTCGCCACGATCATGGTGGCGATCGGCACATTGATCTCGGCAACGTGGATCCTTGCCTCGAACAGTTGGATGCAGACCCCGCAGGGGCACGAGATCATCAACGGCGTCGTCGTACCGGTCGACTGGTTCAAGGTCATCTTCAACCCGTCCTTTCCCTACCGGCTTGCGCATATGACCGTGGCCGCCTTTCTCGCGACCGCGCTTTTCGTTGGTGCGTCCGGAGCCTGGCACCTTCTGCGCGGCAACGACAATCCTCGCGTCAAGACGATGTTCTCGATGGCGATGTGGATGGTGTTGATCGTTGCGCCGCTCCAAATCGCTATCGGCGACGTGCATGGTCTGAACACGCTGAAGCACCAGCCGGCGAAGATCGCCGCGATGGAGGGCCACTGGCGCAACGAGCCCGGGGCCGGCGTGCCTCTTATCCTCTTCGGCGTGCCCGACATGCAGGCCGAGGAAACGCGCTACGCGATCGAGATCCCGCGGCTGGGAAGCGTCATTCTCACCCATAGCCTCGATGGGCAGTTCCCCGGCTTGAGCGAGTTCGCGCCGGAGGACCGGCCAAACTCCCTGGTGGTCTTCTGGTCGTTCCGCGTGATGGTCGGGCTCGGTCTTCTGATGCTCCTGCTGGGCGTGGGAAGCGTATGGCTGCGGTGGCGCAAAGGCCTCTTCAGCAATCCTTGGTTCCTGCGGTTCGCCACATGGATGGGCCCGTCAGGCCTCATCGCCATTCTCGCCGGCTGGTACACGACAGAGATCGGACGCCAGCCTTGGGTGGTCTATGGCGTCATGCGGACAGAGCACGCGGTTTCGAACCACTCGGCGCTGGTCCTGTCGACGACGCTCATCGCGTTCATCGTAATGTATTTCGCGGTCTTCGGCACTGGCGTCAGCTACATGCTCAAGCTCGTCGCGAAGGGCCCGCATCAGAGCGAGGAGGTAAACCCGCCGCAGGATCCGGGGCAGTCGCAGCGGCCGGCTCGACCCTTGTCGGCCGCGCCTGACGACATCGACCCGGCTCTCAACTGAGGAGGAACAACCATGGGTATCGATCTTCCTCTTCTGTGGGCGATCATCATCGGTTTCGGCTTGATGATGTACGTCATCATGGACGGCTTCGACCTCGGCATCGGCATCCTCTTCCCGTTCGTTCGCGACCGGGACGACCGCGATGTCATGGTCAACAGCGTGGCGCCGGTTTGGGACGGCAACGAGACCTGGCTCGTGCTCGGTGGCGCTGCGCTCCTCGCTGCCTTTCCGCTGGCCTACGCCATCATCCTCAGCGCTCTTTATCTGCCCTTGATGTTGATGCTGGCGGGCCTGATCTGGCGCGGGGTAGCTTTCGAGTTTCGCTTCAAGGCGGACGAGGGCCACAAGCCTTTCTGGGACAAGGCCTTCATGTGGGGCTCGTACATAGCGACTTTCTCGCAAGGCGTTGCGCTTGGAGCCTTTATCAACGGCTTCAAGGTCGAGAACGGCGCTTATGCCGGCGGATTCTTCGACTGGCTGACGCCGTTCAGCCTGTTCACGGGCTTCGCCCTTCTGGTGTCCTATGCGCTGCTCGGGTCGACCTGGCTGGTGATGAAGACGGAAGGACCGCTGCAGCAGCGGATGAAGGACCTTGCCAAGCCCGTGACTCTGGTGCTGCTCGGCATCATCGCCGTGGTTAGTCTGTGGACCCCGTTCGCCCATCCGGTCGTGGCGCAGCGCTGGTTCTCGATGCCGAACCTCGTCTTTTTCGCGCCCGTACCGATCTTCGTGGCGTTGGCGACGTTTGGGATCATCAAGACGTTGCAGCGCGAGACAGCCCATGCGGCTCCCTTCCTGCTGGCGCTCTTCATGCTCTTCATGGGCTACAGCGGGCTGGCGATCAGCCTGTGGCCTAATATCATCCCGCCGGACATTTCGATCTGGAGCGCTGCATCGCCGCCGCAGAGCATGGGATTCACGCTCGTCGGTGCGCTGTTCATCATACCCTTCATCCTCGCCTACACGGCGTGGTCCTATTACGTCTTCCGCGGCAAGGTGAAGGCAGGGGAAGGCTATCACTGATGTCTTCGGTGCCCCCTGATCGGAAGCTTTGGCTTCGCCGTATCGGCTGGCTGGTGCTGATCTGGGCGGGCAGCATCGCCGCTCTCGCCGTGGTCGCCTTGCTCTTCCGGCTGCTGATGAACCTCGCCGGCTTGACCGCCTGATCCGGCGAGCCCCCCGCAACTCGCGTTCGCTTCGGATAGGCGGACGCAGCGATCTGGAACGCATCCCCAGCATCATGCGGCGACGTTCCAATAGGAACGACGATGACCGACGAAACCACCTCCACCAGTATCACATCGGATTTTGACGACGCGGCGCTCTTCTATCACCGCCACCCGAAACCCGGGAAGCTCTCCATCCAGGCCACCAAGGCGCTGGGAAACCAGCGTGATCTTGCGCTCGCCTATTCGCCAGGCGTCGCGGCGCCGTGTCTGGCTATTCAGGCCGATCCGGCGTCCGCAGCCGACTATACGGCCCGGGCGAACCTCGTAGCCGTGATCTCCAACGGAACGGCCGTGCTTGGCCTTGGCAATATCGGCGCTCTCGCATCAAAGCCCGTCATGGAGGGCAAGGCTGTCCTGTTCAAGAAGTTCGCGGACATCGACGTGTTTGATATCGAGGTGAACGCAGAGAATGCGGAGAAGATGATCGAAACGGTGGCGGCGCTGGAGCCGACGTTCGGCGGCATCAATCTGGAGGACATCAAGGCACCGGAATGCTTCGAGATCGAGGACGCGCTGCGCCGCCGGATGAGCATTCCCGTCTTTCACGACGATCAGCACGGCACGGCAATTATTGTCGGCGCGGCCGTTCTGAATGGCCTCGAGCTCGCCGGCAAGGTCATCGAGGAGGTCAAGATCGTCACTTCCGGCGCTGGAGCCGCCGCCTTGGCATGCCTCAATCTGCTGGTGAGTCTTGGGGCGCGCCGCGAGAATATCTGGGTCTGCGACATCGAAGGCGTGGTCTATCAGGGGCGAAACACCCTGATGGACAAATGGAAGGAGGTCTATGCTCAAGAGACGGATGCGCGCCGCCTCTCCGAGGTCATTGGGGGAGCGGATGTCTTTCTTGGACTGTCCGCGCCGGGGGTGCTCAAGCCTGAGATGCTGGCGCAGATGGCCGACACGCCGCTCGTCCTGGCGCTCGCCAATCCCAGACCCGAGATCATGCCGGCGGAGGCTCGGGCAGCGCGACCCGACGCCATCATCTGCACTGGACGCTCCGACGAAGCGAACCAGGTCAACAACGTCCTTTGTTTCCCCTTCATCTTCCGGGGCGCTCTGGATGTCGGGGCGACGACTATCAACGAGGAAATGAAGCTCGCGGCGGTTCGTGCGATCGCGTCCCTCGCGCGAGAGGAACCGTCTGACATAGCAGCGCGGGCCTATTCGGGGGAAACCCCCACATTCGGGCCGGCCTACATCATTCCTTCGCCGTTCGATCAGCGGCTGATTCTGCGTATCGCGCCCGCGGTCGCGGAAGCCGCAATGGCCACCGGCGTCGCCACGCGGCCGATTGTCGACATGGATGGCTACCGCGACCGCCTGAACCGGTTCGTCTTCCGCTCGGGCCTTATCATGAAACCCGTGTTCGCCGCGGCTCGGGCCGAGCCCCTGCCGAAGCGAGTGATCTATGCCAATGGGGAGGATGAGCGCGTTCTTCGCGCCGCCCAGGTCGTCCGCGAAGAAGGCCTGGCGACGCCTATCCTGATCGGACGTCCGCATGTACTGGACGCCAAGATCCGGCGTCATGGCCTCAAGATTCGGCAAGGCGTCCATTTCGAGGTGGTCAACCCGGAAGACGATCCGCGTTATCGCGACTATGTCGAACTCTACTTGTCGTTGGCCGGCCGGCATGGGGTAACGCCCGAAGCGGGACGGACGATTGTTCGGACGGATACCACGGCTATTGCGGCGCTCGCCGTGAGAAGAGGCGACGCCGACGCGATGATTTGCGGGTTGGTCGGTCGCTACGATCATCATCTCGATATCGTGCGTCAGGTGATCGGTGGCCCGAGCGTGGGCGGCTACGCGGCGTTGAGCCTGCTGATCTCCGCGCGCGGACCGCTCTTCCTGACCGACACCTATGTGAACGTCGATCCCGATGCCGAGCAGCTCGCAAACATCACGATTTTGGCGGCAGACGCAATTGCGCGTTTCGGCATCGCTCCGCAGGTTGCGTTGGTATCGCATTCGAGTTTCGGATCGAAAACGTCTCAGAGCGCCCTCAAGATGCGCGATGCGGCGGCCATTCTCGAGCGTTTGGCGCCGAATCTCGTCGTCGACGGAGAAATGCAGGGGGATGCGGCGCTGTCTCAGGGTCTTCGCGATAGAGTTCTGCCCGGTTCGCGACTGAAGGGCCAGGCGAACCTGCTGGTGTTTCCGACCCTGGACGCCGCCAACATCACCTTGAACGTTGTCAAGGAAATGACGGATGCGCTTCATGTCGGTCCGATTCTGCTCGGCGCGCGACAGGCTGTTCATATTCTAAGCGATTCGGTGACGTCGCGGGGCGTCGTCAACATGACTGCGCTGGCGGCCGTCGATGCGAGTGGCGCAAACGAGCGCCGGGACCAATCCAATCTGACCTCCGTCGATGGTCTCCTAGCGGAGTGATTATCTTGAAAAAGCAAATCGAGCGGACCTCGCCCTCACGGGCTCCGCGCTATCGCATCGTCGTATTCGATCTCGACGGCACACTCGCGGACACGGCGCCGGATCTCGCAGCCTCCGTGAACGTGATGCTGCTGCAGATGGGCCGAAAAGCGCTGACCATCGATGAGGTTCGCGCGCTGTTAGGGGATGGCGTGCGCGAGTTGGTCCGCCGCGCACTGGCGGCGTCGGGGGATTCTTCGGAAGAGTTGTTCAACGCCCATTTTCTGATTTTCCTGCATCACTACGAGAGCCACATCGCTGACCACAGTCGCGCCTGGCCAGGGGCGAACGAGGCCTTGCATGCGCTCCGATCGGGTGGCGTCGTGCTGGCCTTGTGCACGAACAAGCTGGAGCAACTCACGACACCGTTGCTGAACAGCCTCGGCTGGACGGAGCTGTTTTCCGTGGTCATTTGCGGCGACACCCTATCGGCAAGGAAGCCGGATCCAGCGCCATTGCTCGAGGCCGTGCGACGGGCGGGCGGGGGTCCGGCGCTTTTCGTTGGTGACACGAGCGTTGACCTCGCGACTGCGGAAGGTGCCGGTTTGCCTGTCGTGATCATCGACATGATCGGCGGGTCTGCAGCCACGCAGGATCCACGGGCCCGCACGATCATTTCGGACTTTTCGGTTTTGGTTGATAGCGTGCTGGGCGTCGAGCCCACAGGGCGATAGGCGGTCTTGGCGCCTAAGGCTGCAGCCGGACGCCAATATCTACGAGGCGGCCGGGTCGCGCCTGGCTTTGGCGAAGCCGCGATCCGTGGCGATGAACCGCTCGAGCATCGGGACGATGAGCTTGATGGGATCGTCGATCTGTTGGCCCTGCTCCCGACCGAGGACGCTCGCATAGGCCGACAGATCCCGATGAAGGCTTGCCGGCAGTTCCAGAGTCACCTTCACGGGCTTGTCGTTGACAATAGGGCCCAGCTTGAGCTTCGCCATTAGGATCCTCCGTATGGTTCAAGGACAAGGTCACGCGTGACTATCACGCGCACCGGAAATCCCGGGCGGATCGTCAGCGTC
>Ga0181554_1005134_pt1 | contig 10394 bp, 7 predicted proteins | sample 011ome_16_FD_145602 | JGI IMG/M metagenome (GOLD analysis project Ga0181554, IMG submission 145602) | Coastal salt marsh microbial communities from the Groves Creek Marsh, Skidaway Island, Georgia - 011503CT metaG (spades assembly) | ecosystem: Environmental > Aquatic > Marine > Intertidal zone >... | reverse complement strand
AGAATTGCCTTGCCATGACGTCGGAAACGCCATTGTCGGGGGGTGTATTGAAAGTCGCTCTCAGGATTCGTCCGTCCTGTTCCAGCAGAATGTCGTCGCTCATTTCCGTCTCCCGTTAATACGTTTGGTGTTCGTTATCTGGTCTTTTCATAGAGCGCCGCTTCTATATCGCGGGCCCGGATAGGCAGTTCGTTTATCTCGATATCGAACGGTGCCAGCGCGTCGTTGACCGCGGAGGCGATCGCCGCGGGTGCGCCGAGATATCCGCCCTCGCCCGATCCCTTCTGACCGAGCGAGGTCAGCGGCGACGGCGTGCAACTCTCGGAATCGACAACCGCCGGTATTTCATGCGCCGACGGCAGCAGGTAATCGACGAATGTCCCGGCCAGCAGCTGACCATCCGTGTCGTATTCGAACTTTTCATACAATGCCGCACCGATACCATGGGCGACCCCGCCGATAATCATGCCGCGCACGATATCGGGGTTGATCGCCGTCCCGCAATCGTGGCCTATGAAATAGTCGTGTATTTTGACCTTGCCGGTATCGGGATCGATCTCGACCAGCGGCACATGGGCCTGGAACGAGAAGCACGGGTATAGCGGCACCCGGTTATTCTCATCCGGCAGACCGCCCGCACCGGGTACCTGCTGGACGGCATAGGCCTGCAGGCCCAGTTCATGGCCCGGCGGCATCCGGTGAAACTGCTTGTGCGCGATATGGCAGATTTCCGCCCAGGTCAGCTTGCTGGTCGGATTCCCGCGCACCGTGAACTCGCCATCGGCATATTCGATCTGATCTTTTTCAACACCCAGATCATGGGCCGCGATGGTGATCATCTTCGCCTTGATATCTCGCGCCGCCTTCGACGTTGCGGTGCCGAGAACGATCGCCATCCGGCTGGCGACCGGGCTGCGGGTCGGCAGGGCTTCGAGCGAATCCCCGTGCAGGACACGGATCGTGTCCGGGTCCCGCTCCAGTTCCTCGCCCGCGATAGTCGATACAAGCGTTTCATGGCCCTGACCGGACGTGGTCGTACACATGACCGCCGTGATCGCCCCGGTCGGTTCGACCTTGATCAGGACGGATTCGACGAAGGTGGTGATTTCCAGCTTGGGATTGAACAGATATTCGAAAATATTGTTCCCGCCGCCGGGCTCCAGGCATGTCGCGATACCGACGCCCGCGAGCCTGCCTTCGGCCCGAAGCGCGTCCCGGCGGGCGATCAGGTCGTCCCAGTTGGATGTCTTGAGAATGCCTTCGAGCACCGCGTGAAAATCGCCTGAATCGTAGATCGATCCCGGGGGGATTTGCCAGGGGAACTCGTCCTTGCGGACAAGGTTGCGCGCCCTCACTTCAACGCGATCGATACCGAGATGCTTGGCCACGCGCTCCAGCCCTGTCTCGATCGCGAAATTGGTCGGCGACTGACCGAAACCGCGCACGGGCACCTGCCCGGTTTTATTGGACGTAACGGATATGGCCTCGTACTCGATCGAATTCATCCGATAGGGCCCGCACAGCGCCGTCATCGGCTTGCCGAGCTGAAGCGGCGCGCGGCCCGGATAGGCGCCGACATCGTCCAGCGCGCGGATCTTCATCGACTTGATGACGCCCTCGTCGTCAAACGCCATCGTGATATCGAATATCCGGTCGGGACCATGCGCATCGCCGCCCGACATATTGTCTAGCCGGTCTTCGATAAACCGCACCGGAAACCCGAGCTTTTTGGCGAGATACGTGACCAGAATCGTATGCTTGATGCCGCGCTTGACCCCATAGGAGCCGCCGACATCGACGTCGTTATGCACCCGCACCTGGTTCATCGGAATACGGAGCGCCGAAGCGATCTGATCCTGGTATTGCGGCATCTGGATCGATGCCCAAACATCGATAATCTCGTTCACGTCGTCCCACTTGGCGACGACGCCGAATGTCTCGATCGGCACCGTGGACGACCGGCCCCATCGGGCGCGGTAACTGACGGTATTGGGCATGCTCGCGAAATCGTCCGCGACCGGCCCCCATGTCCAGGTCTTCCGGAAAAGCACGTTCGTGCCGTGGGCGGGGTGAACCAGAGGCTGGTCCTCATCGATCATCTTCTCCGAATCCACAGCAGCCGGGAGGGATTCGTATTCAACCTCGATCAGTTCCGCCGCGTCTTCGGCAATATAGCGGGAATCCGCGACCACGGCCGCGACCCATTCGCCGGCATACCGTGTCATCCCAACGGCCAGCGGATGCCAGATCACGTTCGGCAGGTCCAGGCCGTGAAACAGCGAATTCGTCGCTTCGGCGATCTCGTCGCCGGTCAGCACGTAGTGTACGCCGGGCAGTGCGAGCGCCGCGCTGGCATCGATGCTGATGATATTCGCCCGGGCATGCGGGCTCGGCAGAATGGCGACATGCTTCATGCCGGGGATTTCGACGTCGGCGACGAATTTGCCGCGGCCACTGACGAACCGGCGGTCTTCTTTGGTCCGGCGCTTCCGCGATACATAGCGGTAATTCGGCAGGTTTGCGGGGGCATCAACCATTGGCGGCTCCTTCGCGGCGACGCTTCGCCGTCATCTGTACCGCTTCGACGATCTGCTGATAGCCGGTACACCGGCACAGATTGCCGCTGATCGCTTCGCGGATATCTTCTTCGCTGGGATCAGGGTTCTCGGCAAGCAGGGATTCGCTGGCGACCAGCATGCCGGGCGTGCAATAGCCGCACTGCATCGCGTGGCATTCCCAGAACGAATCCTGCAGATCGCTGAGCGAACCATCCTCGTTGAGCAGACCTTCGACGGTCGTGATCCTGTGTCCTTCGGCCTGAACCGCAAACATCAGGCAGGACCGGATCGGCTCACCGTCCAGGAAAACGGAGCAGGCGCCGCATATACCGTGTTCACAACCGACATGGGTGCCGGTCAGCCGCAATTCGTCGCGCAGGCAATCCACCAGCGTCATCCGCGGTGGGATGGTGAGCGTCGTGTCCCTGCCGTTAACGTTCAACGTGACTTCAACCTGTTTCATTTCCCCGCCTCTGCAATGGCATCGTCAATCGCGCGCGATACGAGCTTTCGTGTGACACGACGTCGGTAATCGGCTGTCGCATGAACGTCCGTTTCGGGATCGATTTCCTCATCCACCAGCGCAATCACGTCCTGGAAGCCGCCTGCCGGTATACCGACAAGGGCCGCTTCCAGTGCATGCAGCTTCACCGGCGACGGCGCTGCGCCGCCGACACTGATGGCCGCGCGCGCGATGCTGCCATCGGCTGCCAGCACGATCTGCGCAGCAGCGGCGACCAGGGCAAAGTCTCCCTGACGGCTCGATGTCTCGTGGAAGCCTGTTCCGACACGGGCATCCTGCCAGACGGGAATACGTATCTCGGTCAGCAATTGCTCCGGTTCGATGTTCGTCACCATCGCCGCTTCGAAAAACCCGTCAATCGGCATTTCGGTCTCGCCGGAAACGGATCGCAGTATCATGGTCGCTTCCAGTGCCAGGGCGGCCATCGGCAGCTCGGCGGACGGATCTCCATGCACGATGCTGCCGCCGATTGTACCGCGGTTACGGGTCTGCTGATGCCCGACATTGCGCACCGCCTTGGCCACAAGCGGCAAACGATCGGAAACAAGTTCCGATCTCTCGATCGCGCGTTGTCGAGTACCCGCGCCGAACGACACGTAGTCGCCACAGTCATTGATACCGGCAAGCTCGGCGACATCGTTGATATCGATAAGCATGTCGGGGCGCGCCATGCGCATCGCCATCAGCGGGACAAGTGTCTGTCCGCCAGCGATGATTTTGCGCTCCTCGTCGCCCGCCTCTGCCAGCAAACGGCAGATTTCATCGACCGACGACGCCCGGACATAGTCAAAGGCAGCAGCTTTCATCGAGACCCATCCATATTTTCAACATCATTCTTAGCGGGTTTGGCCGGTTCGACCGAACGCAGACGGAGCAATCTAGAGCCATATAAGCCCGCATGGTAGCCCGTGCGACGATAATACCCTGCATGGCACTATGCGGCGCTTTGCGGGCTTAACCGTTCCTTAGAGAATTTTCGTCAAATTCAAGATAACTCAAGGAGAGTCCCATGGCACAACATGCAGTTCTGAGCCATCCCGATGTCGCCCAAGCCGGCGCAAACCGTCGGCCGTCCGATGCGGGCTGGTCACCACGCGTAAAATTCGCCTGTTTTCTAGGCTTCACCGCCGCGAGTTGGGCAATCGTTCTGGCGCCATTCCTTCTGATCGGCTGAGACGCCGCTCTGTCCTTGAAGGCCGGACAGGGGAAGATCAGACTTCGCCGGCTTTCCCGGCATGTATCAACTCCCAGATTTTACGGGGCGTGACCGGCATTCTGATATCACGCACCCCGTAGGGCCGCAGCGCGTCCACGAACCCGTTCACCAATACCGCGAGGGCGGGCGTCGTGCCGCCTTCCCCGCCCGCCTTGACGCCAAGCGGATTGGTGGGTGACGGGACTTCATTAAGCGCGGTGACGAAGGACGGATATTCATCGGCGCGCGGCATGTGATAATCCATGAACGATCCGGCCAGCGGCTGGCCATGCTCGTCAATCGCGCAAAGCTCGCCAAGGGCCTCGCCTGCCCCTTGGACAATTCCGCCATGGGTCTGGCCGTCGACAATCAGCGGGTTGATGGCGCGTCCGACATCGTCAATCGTCGTATAGCGCACGACATCGAATGCGCCGGATTCGGGATCGATCTCGATTTCGCAGACATGACAGCCATTCGGGAACACCGGGGTTTCCATAACGTTGTCTTCGATCACGGACAGGCCGTCGGCCAGCGCTTCCGGGAGATCGGTTCTGCCGGACACAACCTCTGCAAGCTCGAACAGGCCGATTGCCCGGTCCGTGCCCTTGATCGCGAAGGTCGCATCGGCAAATTCGATGTCGCTTTCTGCCGCTTCCAGGACGATGGCCGCAAGGCGCTTTCCTTTTTCGATCAGCTCGTCCGCCGCTTTGACGATCACGGTACCGGCCATCCGCATCGATCTGCCGCTATGCGATCCGCCACCGACTTTTACGACATCGGTGTCGCCGACGATCACCGTGACGGTCTCCACCGGCACGCCGAGCCATTCGGCGGCGACCTGTGCAAAGCTTGTCTCGTGCCCCTGCCCACTGGGCTGGGTGCCGATCACGAGATCGATGCCGCCATCCGCCTTGACGTGAATTTCAGCCTGTTCGCGCGGCGTGCCGATCGATGATTCGACATAGTTCGCGAATCCCCGGCCCAGCAGCAACCCCCGCGCTTCGGCGTCTTTTTTGCGGGCCGCAAAGCCATCCCAGTCGCAGAGTTCCATCACCATGTCCATGCTTTTGGCATATTCGCCGCTGTCGTAGGTCATGCCGACGGCGTTCGGATACGGCATCTGGTCGGATGAGACGAGATTCCTGCGGCGCAGTTCGATCGGATCGAAGCCAAGCTCGTGCGCCGCTGTTTCGACAAGGCGTTCGATTGCGAATGTCACTTCCGGGCGGCCCGAACTACGATAGGCATTGGTCGGCGGCGTGTTGCTGAATACCGCGCGCGACCGCAGGTGCGCCGCCGGGATATCGTAGGACCCTGTAATCAGCCCCGACCCCTTGCTGAGCGGTGATAAAGACACCATCCGCGAACCTACATTGCTGAGGTTATCGGCGCGCATGGCAAGGAAGTTGCCCTCGGTATCGAGGGCGAGCGACACCTTGCTCACAAGATCGCGCCCTTGATAGTCGCTGATGAACGACTCGCTGCGCCGGCAGGTGAATTTCACCGGTCTGCCCACTTTGCGCGACGCCCAGCCCACCAGCGGGAATTCGACGTAAAGACGATTCCGGGTGCCGAAATTGCCGCCGACATCCTTGGAGATGACCCGCACGTCTTCCGCGTCGACCCCCAGAACCTCGGCAATCTCGCGTTTCTGACGGACCGACCCGCCGGAACCCGCATAAATCGTATAGCGTCCCGTCGCGGCATTGTAGTCGCCAAGCGCAGCGCGCGGCTCCATCGGCACGCCCGTGACGCGATCGATATAGAATTCCATGTCGACGACATGATCGGCCTTCGCAAAGGCCGCATCTGTCGCAGCTTTATCGCCAAAAAACGTCTCGATACCGACGTTATCGGGCACTTCGTCCCAGATCGTCGGCGCACCGGCGGCGGCGGCTTTGTTCGTATCTGTCACACAGGGCAGCGGGTCATAGTCGACGATCACCGCATCGGCGGCGTCCTCGGCCTGGGCCAGCGTCTCCGCGACGACGACGGCAAGAGCTTCGCCCACATAACGCGCCTTGTCCGTCGGCAACGGCATGTGATTGCCGATAAAAGGGTCCACCCCGCCCGGCCCGTGAAGCTTCTGATCGTGCTTCGTGGACGGCAGCGGGCTGTGGGGAATCTGCGACAAACCGTCGGCGAGGCAGTCCTGTCCGGTGAATATGCCGAGCACGCCGGGCATGCTTGAGGCTTCGGCAGTATCGATACTGCGCAGGATCGCGTGCGCATGGGAGGATCGGACAACGACCATGTAGGCTTGGCCTTCAATCGACCAATCGTCGCTGAACCGGCCGTTCCCTGTCAGAAGGCGAATATCCTCACGGCGGCGAACCGGCTGTCCGATCTTTTCGTATTTCATTGTCCCACTTCCCGATTTGGTCTCTTCAAAGCGCGTCATTTATCTCCGTACGCGAGCGTATGGAAAGAATCAACACCCCAGCCCTGCGGCGTATAATCGCCGTGACCTGCGCCGGACTGCACTCCGGGAACGCGCAGAAAACCCTCTCACGTTGTACCGTCTCCGACCGGAACACGCCCAGCGGCGTGCATCGCCGCACGCCAGCCGAAGACCACCGCGGGCCCCAGTGTCGTCCCCGGCCCCGGATATGCGCCCGACATGACCGACCCCATGTCGTTGCCGCAGGCATAAAGCCCGGTAATCGGCCGGTTGTCGCCGTCCAGCGCCCGGCAATCGGGGTCCGTCGACAGGCCGACGCTGCAGCCGATTTCGGCGGGCCAGACGGCCATTGCCGCGAAGGGTCCCGCCTCGATCGGGGCCAGGCACGGGTTCGGCCCATGCGCGGGATCGCCATTGAACCGGTTGAGCTCCAGATCACCCTTTCCGAAATCCTCATCGACCCCGGCCACCGCGAAACGATTGTGACGCGCGATGCTGTCCTGCAGGCCTGCCGGGTCTATGCCGATTTTACCGGCGAGCGCCTCCAGATCATCGGCGACGGTCAGATAACCGCTTCGAACATGCCTGGTCAGGTTGCGTGTCTCCGGGTGTATCGCCCCGAGGCCGTATTTTGTGATGAAACGGGTCTCGCAGATCAACCAGGCAGGCATGGTACCGGCCGTTTCATGCGACCGGTACATCGCTTCGACAAAATCGTGATACGACACGCCCTCGTTGACGAACCGGCGTCCTGCCGCATTGACGGCAATCAGCCCCGGTTTCGCACGGTCCATCGCCAGATGCGGAAACAGTCCTTCGGTCCCGTCGTCGCGTTTGGTCACCGACACCGGCGTCCAGAAACCGGCGCCCTGATGGCTGTCCGAATCGACAGCCGCATCGGCGGCTTCGGCAAGCACCAGACCGTCGCCCGCGTTGGACCCGGCCGCGAGAGAATAGGGCGGCGTCGGGTGCGGCATGAAGGCTTCGCGGTATTTCGGGTTATGGGCGAATCCCCCGGTCGCGAGGACGACGCCCTTCCGCGCCCGAACGCGCGTTTCACCGTCGGGCGTGTCCAGAATGGCTCCAAGCACAGCCCCGGTCTCATCGCGGACGAAACCGGCAATCGGCGATTCAAACAGGACCGGCACATTGCGTTTCTTCAGGCTGTAGAAAAGCCGCGCGACCAGCGCGTTGCCCATGACCAGACGGGTTCCCCGGCGAAAACGGAGCCGGTCGGTCAGATAGCGGAGAACAATGGACGCCGCATGTTTGAAATTCGCCGCCGACCGATAGCGCCCGAGCAGACTGACGATATCCAGCTTGCCGACCATCATGCCCCCCATCAGCATGAATTCCGGGATTGGCGGACGCACGCGGTCGAAATCGTCTCCGAGCAGGCGCCCGTCAAAATTTTCAGGGATGATCGCCCTGCCGGATGTTCCCGCGCCTTCGATGTTGTTGCGGTAGTCCGGGTGCAGCCCGCAGGGTACGAAGCGCACGTCGGTTCTTTCCGCCAGATAGTCGATGACCCCCGGACCGTCCCGCAGATAGACCCGGCGATGTTCGCTGGTCCGGTCTTCGCCGATAAGGCTGTCCAGATATTTCGCGGCCTGTTCGGGAGAATCTTCGAACCCGGCGTCCCGGCTTTGCGTGTTTCCGGGGATCCACAACGTGCCGGCCGAGGTCGCGCCGGTACCGCCGACCTGCGCCGCTTTTTCACAGACAACGACATCCAGCCCTTCAATGGCGGCGACAAGGGCTGCCGTCATGCCGCCAGGACCGGCCCCCGCCACCAACAGGTCGGTCTCGATATCCCAGTCCGGTTTCGCGGTCGCATCTGCCATCGTTCCGTCCTTCCTTATCTGTGCTAAAGAATAGGGGATTCGGCCCATTCGGAACATAGAGCACTGTCCATCGGCGTGTCGCGGTGGGGCTTAGCCGGATTGAGCACAAACACAAATTCAAGGGGAGATGATCCATGGATCTGGGACTTACAGGAAAACGCGCGCTGGTAATGGGATCGACCCGGGGCATGGGCCAGGGCATTGCTGTCCGGCTCGCCGCAGAGGGCGCCAAGGTCGCAGTCTGCGGCCGCAAGCTCGCCGACGCCAAAGACTCCGCCGCCGGCATTCCAGACAGCCGCGCCTACGCGCTGGACCTATCGGATCAGGCATCCGTCGGCGCCCTGATCGCCTCGATCGAATCGGATTTCGGCGGGCTCGACATCATCGTCTGCAATGGCGGCGGCCCGCCCCCCGGCAATATTGCCGATGTAACGGCGGAAACATGGGCCACACAGTTTCAGACGATGTTCATCAATCAGCTGACCATCGTGAACGCCTTCCTGCCCGGCATGCGGGAGCGCAAATGGGGCCGCATTCAGGTGGTTTCGAGCTCGGGGATTGTCCAGCCGATCCCCAATCTCGGCATATCCAATGCAATCCGCGCATCGCAGGTCGGTTGGGCCAAGACGCTGTCGAACGAGGTCGCGCCCGATGGCGTCACCGTCAATACAGTTGCCCCCGGCCGCATCCATACCGACCGCGTCAACCAGATCGACGCGGCAGCGGCCAAGAAACAGGGCAAACCGGTCGAAGATATCGCAAAGGCCTCCCGGGCGACGATTCCCATGGGCCGTTATGGCAGCGTGGCCGAATTCGCCGACACCGCAGTGTACCTGCTCAGTGAAAATGCCAGCTACATCACCGGCAGCGTGATCAAAGTGGACGGCGGCCTGATCCGCAGCGTATAGCGGCCTCTACTCCACCAGCTTGCCGGCGACGGGATCGAATGCCGTCGGCAGGCGGGGCGGGGCCGCCAGCGCCGGCGGGGTATCGCATTCATGAAACATGCCGCCGCCCGCTTCGCCGGTGAATTCGCCGTCACGCCAGACGAACTTTCCGCGCAGCAGGGTCATCACCGGCCAGCCGGTCACTTCGCGCCCTTCATACGGCGTGTAGTCCATCGCATCGTGCATAATCGATTGCGTGATGGTGACCTGTTTCTTTTCATCCCAGATAACAAGGTCGGCATCCGCGCCGACGGCGATGGTGCCCTTGCGCGGATAAAGCCCGTACAGCTTCGCCGCATTGGTCGCCGTCAGGGCCACGAATTCGGACAGGCTGATCCGGTTCTTGAGTACGCCTTCCGAGAACAGCAGCGGCATGCGCACCTCGATACCCGGCACGCCGTTCGCGATCTGCTTGAAATGCGCCCCCGGCCCGGCCTTTAACTTGCCTTCAGGGTCGTCGTACCGGTAGGGCGCATGATCCGACGAAAAGACCTCGAAAATCCCCTCGATCAAGGCGTCCCAGACAATTTCCTGGTTTGCGGCATCGCGTGGCGGCGGGCTGCACATATGCTTCGCCCCTTCGAGCCCCGGCCTGTCGAGATCCGCCTCGGTCAGGAACAGGTATTGCGGGCAGGTCTCGCCGTATACTTTGAGCCCCTTGCTCTGCGCCCAGCGGATCTGGTCGATAGCCTCCTTGCCCGATACATGGACGATCAGCACCGGCACGTCGACAAGCTCGGCAAGGGCGATTGTGCGATGTGTCGCCTCGCGTTCGACCAGCATGGGACGCGCGGTGGCGTGGTATTTCGGCGCGGTGAGTCCGGCGGCGATCAGCCGTTCGGCCATCCACATGATCATGTCGTTGTTTTCCGCATGCACCATCACCATCGCCCCGTCGCGGCGGGCGACGGCGAGCACGTCGAGAA
>Ga0181554_1005132_pt1 | contig 10395 bp, 7 predicted proteins | sample 011ome_16_FD_145602 | JGI IMG/M metagenome (GOLD analysis project Ga0181554, IMG submission 145602) | Coastal salt marsh microbial communities from the Groves Creek Marsh, Skidaway Island, Georgia - 011503CT metaG (spades assembly) | ecosystem: Environmental > Aquatic > Marine > Intertidal zone >... | reverse complement strand
CTATACTTGAAAAAATTCAGTGATCTCGGCCTCGCCGAGACCGTCCTCAAGGCCGTCGAGGCCGAGGGCTATACCTCACCCACACCTATCCAGGCACAGGTCATTCCGGCCATGCTCGATGGCCGCGACGTCCTCGGGACGGCGCAGACCGGCACCGGGAAAACCGCTTCTTTTGTTCTCCCGCTTCTGCACAGACTGGCGGACGACCACGCGCGCCCCGCGCCGAAAACCTGCGGTACCCTTATCCTCGCGCCGACGCGTGAACTGGCGGCACAGATTGCCGACAGCGTCCGCGCCTATGGCAAATACGGCCGTCAGTCGGTGGCTGTTGTCGTCGGCGGTGTAAAACCCGGCCCGCAGATCAAGGCGATGGCCCGTGGCGTCGACATTCTTGTCGCGACGCCCGGCCGCCTGATGGATCACATGCAGGGCGGTGCGATCCGCCTGGACCAGACGACAACCGTCATTCTCGACGAGGCCGACCAGATGCTGGATCTCGGCTTCATGCCGGCGATCCGCAAGATCATGGCGAAGGTGCCGGCCAAACGTCAGACAGCCTTGCTGTCGGCGACCATGCCGAAGCCGATCCGCGCCCTTGCCAATGATTTTCTGTCCAATCCGGTCGAAGTCGCGGTAGAGACTGTCGCAAAGCCGATCGAACTGATCGACCAGAGCGTTATCCTCGTCGACCGGTCGTCAAAACGCCGGATCCTGACGGATATGCTGAGCGCGAGAGAGGTGGAGCGCGCGATTGTTTTCACCCGCACAAAACGCGGCGCCGACAAGGTGACGCGTTTCCTCGCGGATGCGGGCCTGTCCGCGGCGGCAATTCACGGAAACAAGAGCCAAAACCAGCGCACCAAGGCACTGGACGCTTTCAAGCATGGCAGCGTGACAATCCTTGTCGCGACCGATATCGCCGCGCGCGGGATTGACGTGGACAATGTTTCCCACGTGGTGAATTTCGAGCTTCCGAATATCCCGGAATCCTACGTTCACCGGATCGGACGGACGGCACGCGCCGGTAAATCCGGTATTGCGGTCTCGCTGTGCGATGGCGCCGAACGCGAATTCCTGCGCGATATCGAGAAGCTGGTCGGGTATAAAATCAGTTCGACCGGCAATGGCGGTGCGGACGATGCGCCGGAACCGCGTCGGGGAGGCGGCCGCAACGGAAACGGTAACGGCAATCGCCAGCAGCGCGACGGTGCGGCCAAGACGGCCCGGCCCGGCAATCGCCCGCCGCGCAGAAGCAAGCAGAAGCCGCAGCCTGCCGCACAGGGCGCGCGCGCGGAATCACGGCCCGGCAACGAGGGGGACGGCGATGGTCTTGCCCGTATGCTTGGCCAGAAACCCGGCGGCAATCGTCCGTCCGGCCGGTCCGGCGGACCGCGGCGCTCGTCCCGCAAGGGCGGCCAGGGCGGGCGTTCCGAAAACCGTCAGTCGGTTTCCGCCTGAATAGCTGAATTCAGCACGTCTGAATGAATTGAACGGCCATCGGTATTTTCCACCGGTGGCCGTTTCTTTTTGTCAGCGCACCCCGCCATAGGCAATGCCGGACAGATCCGCCATCTCGCGTTTCCAGGTGGTGAGGTCGTCCACCGAAAACCCGGACAGATGATCGTGACCGCAGGCACGCGCCATTACCTGCATCAGTTCGACCGAGGCATCGAAGAAATTCTTCAGCTGGATTGCCGAGTTTTCGACCACCAGCCGGCTGACGAGATGCGGTTTCTGCGTCGCGATTCCGACCGGGCAGAAATTGGTATGGCAGGCGCGCATGGCGATACAGCCGATTGCCTGCATGGCAGCGTTCGAGACGGCGACGGCGTCGGCGCCCAGCGCCAGCGCCTTGATGAAATCGGCAGGCTTCCGGAGGCCGCCGGTAATGACCAGCGTCACATCGCGCCGGCCCGCTTTATCCAGATGGCGGCGCGCCCGCGCCAGGGCAGGGATTGTCGGGACGGAGATATTGTCCCGGAAAATCGTGGGGGCAGCGCCTGTGCCGCCGCCCCGGCCGTCGAGAATAATGTAATCGACGCCGACATCCAGCGCCGCATCGATATCCTTCTCGATATGCTGCGCAGACAGCTTGTAGCCGATCGGGATGCCGCCGGTGCGATCACGGACGTCGTCGGCGAATTCCCTGATCTGGCTCGTCTCGGTCCAGTCCGGGAAACGGGCGGGCGATACGGCGTCTTCGCCTTCGTCAAGGCCGCGGACCTCGGCTATTTTGCCTTTTACCTTGTCGCCCGGCAGGTGTCCGCCGGTGCCGGTCTTGGCGCCCTGACCGCCCTTGAAATGAAATGCCTGAACCCCGGCGAGCTTTTCCCACGCGAACCCGAAGCGTGCCGAGGCTAGCTCGTAGAAATAGCGGGAATTTTCGCTCTGTTCTTCCGGCAGCATCCCACCTTCGCCGGAGCAAATGCCGGTGCCTGCAAGTTCGGCGCCGCGGGCGAGCGCAATCTTTGCCGGCTCGGACAAGGCGCCGAAACTCATGTCGGAGACCAGGAGCGGTATTGCCAGCTGCAGAGGCTTCTGTGCGTTGGGCCCGATGATGACATCGGTGCCGACATCGTCTTCGTCGAGCAGGGGCGGGCGGTGAAGCTGCGCTGTCAGAATCTGGATATCATCCCAACCGGGCAGTTCGTCCCGCGGAACGCCCATGGATGCGACCTGTCCGTGGTGGCCGGTCTTCGAGAGACCGTCCCGTGCATATTGCTGGATCAGACCGTTCAGCGGCTCTTCGGCGGTGCCGTGGCTGGTGTCGGCATAGAGACCGAGATAGGCGTCCCTGTCGAAAGGTTGCGGATTGTCCTTCGCCCATGCCCGGATTTCATCTTCGTCAACCAGGACGTCGCCGTCTTCGATCCAGCTCGAGAACTTCGGCAGGACCTCGGAATTATTATATTCCGATACACCGGTTTCCAGCTTGTAATCCCAGTTGTGGACGCCGCAGATCAGGTTGTCACTGTCGTCGACGAAGCCATCTGCCATCAACGCGCCCCGGTGCAGGCAGCGCCCGTAAAAAACCGAGACAGCGTCATCGAAACGCACGATGACGAGGTCCACATCTGCGACAAGCGCATATTCGGGTTGGCGGTCTTCAAGGTCTTCCAGTTTGACGATAGAGAGCTTGTTCATCGCGATATCCGTGTCTGTGTATGATCCGTCTCTGCCCGTATCGGGTTACGTGACAACCGCCGGCGCGGATCGCGGGTTCACGGGTCGGCGGCGGGCATCCGCACCGCATTCACCGTCGAGGACGTATGATTTTCGGGCAGCAGAAAAGGCGGCGGTGATAACCGCCGTGATCGGACATTCCGTTTCAGGGCCACCTGTGCCGGAAATCGAACGGGCGGAAGGGCGCCGGTCGCCGTTTTGCCGGGGACGCGGCCCGTGGCCGCGTCCCTCAGCGCAATTTATTCCGCGGCGGCGACGATCTCGACCATTTCGATGTCGAAGCTGAGGTCCTGGCCGGCGAGCGGGTGGTTCCCGTCGAGCGTGACCTGTTCACCCTCTACCGCCGCGACCGTGAGCACGAGTGTCTGACCGTCCGGCGCCGTCGCCTGAAGCTGGGCGCCGACGGTCAGGTCGACCTCCTGCGGGATCATCGAGCGTTCGACGGTCTGCACGGCGTCCGGATGATGGGGGCCGTAAGCGTTGTCCGCGGTGACGTCCACGGTCGCCTTTTCACCGATCTCCATGCCGACGCAGGCTTCTTCCAGAGTCGGGATGATGGTGTTCTCGCCGATGACGAACTCCAGCGGATCGCGTCCCTCGGAGGAATCGAACACCGTCCCGTCGGTGAGTTTACCTGTATAAGTAATGCGAACGGTGTCACCGCTACTGGCCTGGGCCATGATGTATCTCCTGTTGGTTTCGTTACGGGGCGCAGCCGGCGCCCCGTATTCATCCGGCGGCTTGCCGATTTCCGGCGGCCGACGGAGACATCCCCGGAGTGTCCGGTGGATTTCGGGTCTTTCCGGGACCCTAACAGCCATAAATCACCACTGCAAATCCGCGCCGCGTGGGTGAATGCGCGCCCCTGCTTTCGCCCGGAATCAAATTCGACTATGGCTATCCCACCTGAACAGCGACCCGTAAGGTCCAATCGTGTCTTCTGAAGGCTCAGTAGCGGCTGCCGATGTCAGCGTGATTATCCCTGCCTACCAGGCGGAGAGCACGATTGCGCGGGCGCTTGACAGCGTGCTGGCGCAAACCGCGCTGCCTGCCGAGGTTATCGTGATTGATGACGGCTCGCAGGACCGGACCCGGGAGATCGTGGGCGGGTATGTTTCCCGGGACACGCCCTGCGCCTTTCGGTTGATCGAGCAGCAGAATCTCGGCGCCGGCGCCGCGCGGAACCGGGGACTGCTCGCGTCCGGCAGCGGGCTGGTCGCGTTCCTCGATGCCGACGATGAATGGTTGCCGGAAAAACTGTTCCGCAGTCTGTCGGAAATGGAAGCAACGGCGGCGGATCTGGTATCGCATGATTATCTGCGGGCCGAGGGCGGGACCTCGGCCTATATCGGATGCGCGCATAACTTCAACCGCCGGCCCGATCCGTTCGTCGATTACTTTCTCCGCGGCTACATCGCAACATCGACGGTCGTCGCCCGCAGACAGCTTCTGCTCGACGTCGGGGGATTCGATCCATCCCTGCGCGCCGGGCAGGATTACGAACTCTGGCTCGCAACCATCAGCGCGTCCGGCGTTCGGCATCATGTCTTCGCCGAGGCGCTCACCCGCTATCATGTCACTCCGAACAGTATCACCACTCAGGTGGAACTCCGGCGGCGCACCTCGTGGCGGACTCTCCACCGGCATTTTCCCGCCCTGAAAGGCCGGTGCCGTTCACCCCGGACTGTCGCGATGATGCGCGCGGGTATTATTTACCTCCAGGCGGCGCAGGCCTATCGGTCTGCCGGAAATACATCCGGTGCGCTCTCGGCGCTCTTCCGATTGCCTTTCCGGGTGGCCTCCGTGCTCATGTTCCGGACAAGCCAAGGGGTGGTTCGCCCGAATTTGTTGAGGGACGAACCCCCGCGATAGTGTTCCGGGCGGATCAGGACCCGAACACGGCGATCCCGTCTGCGGCAACGGCGCCCTGTCCGGCGGGCCGTACGAATAACGGATTGAGCTCCGCATCTTTCAGCCTGTCGCCGAGGGCAAGGCACATCCGAGAAAAGCAAAGCACGGCATCGACAAGGGCGTCGATGTCGGCGGGCGGTAGCCCGCGATAGCCTCTAAGGATCGCGGATATTTTCAGCCGCTCCAGGGTCTCGCGGATATCGGCCTCGGTCGCCGGGAGCATCAAGATATCGAAATCCTCGTGAAGTTCGGCAAGGGTGCCGCCGGCGCCGAGCAGAACGGCGGGGCCGAGGACGGGATCGCGCCGGAACCCGAGGATCATCTCGACGGCGTCCGTGATCTGTTCCTGGATGACGAATCCCTGCTGTCCGGTGACGCCGGCGGCACGCGCGGCCGTTTCTATGTCGATGCAGGCCTGTTCGGCATCTTCCGGGCGAACGTTCAGGCGGACGCCGCCTGCCTCGGTCTTGTGCAGAAGCTCACGCGCCAGGATCTTGACCGCAACCGGCCCGCCGAACGCAAGGGCAGCGGCCTCTGCCTCATCCGCGGCCGATATGACGGTTTCGCCGACGGTGCCGATCCCGAATGCGGCGAAAAGCTGCTTTGCTTCGGCTTCGTCGAGACTACCGGTCATATTCCCAAACGGGGCGGGAACCGGTAGCGGCGCCACCTCGCGCCCGACGGGTCGGATCGATCGCGTGAGGCGGAGGGCGGATAACGCTGCCGCACATGCCTCCGGCGCATCGTAGGTCGGCACGCCCGCGGCATTCAGGCGTGTAACGATCGCCGGCGCCGACGGGCTGGTATACACGACGATGGGTTTGGTGACCGTTGCCATTGCGCGGATCACAGGGTCTGCGACCAGATGAGGGCGGCCGACCGATGACGACCCGACAACCGGAATAACCGCGTCGAAATCGTCGCTTTCGGCCAACGCCATGATCGCCTGGTAGGTCACTTCCGGATCGAGCCCGGCGAGGGTGAGGTCAACGGGGTTCCGGTCCGGGGCGAAGCCGTCATCCTGAAGGATCGCGGCCAGACGGCGAGTTGTCTCCTCCCCCGGCGGCGGTGTTTCGAATCCGGCCACGCCGCATATATCGGCAACCAGTCCGGCAGCACCCCCGGTATGCGTCACGATCGCGACGCGCTTGCCTGAGAGGGCAGGGGCGATGGAGAGCGCGGCCGGGATATCTATCAGGTCGGCAAAGCGTTCGGCCCGGATGGCCCCGATCTGGCGGAAAAATGCATCGAATACCCGGTCTTCGCCGGCGAGTGCGCCGGTATGGGACGCCGCGGAACGGGCGCCGGCTTCCGACCTGCCGACTTTGTAGATCACGAGTTTCTTGCCTGCGTTCGCAACGGCAGCAGCGGCTTTCCGGAACAGATCGGGTTTGCGGATGGTTTCGAGATAGAGCGCGATGACGCGCGTGCCCGAATCCCGCGCCAGATAAGCGATCGCATCGCCGACATCAATGTCGGCCTCGTTGCCGGTGGCGATCAGGTGAGAAAGGCCGATCCCCTGCGCCGACGCCCGCGACATCAGGGATCCCAGAATGCCGCCGCTCTGTGAGACAACGGCGACGCCCCCCTTGAACCGGGCCTCGACATCAAGCGCGCCGGAGGCGGAAAGCGTTATGTCATCGGACATATTGAGCAGCCCGATCGTGTTCGGGCCGAGCAGCCGCATACCGCCGGCCGCCTTTAAAAGCGCCTCCTGGCGTTCGGCGCCATGATGGCCGGATTCGGCGAAGCCGCCGGCGAGGACGATTGCCGCCGCTGTCCCCCGCGCCGCCAGGGCGCGGACACTCGCCTCCGCGTGTGCCGGCCCGACGAGCACCATCGCCACATCCGGGGCGCCCGGCAGGCTTCCTATATCGGGATAGCATCGGATGCCGCCGATTTCCTCCGCCCTCGGGTTCACGGGCCAGATATCGCCCCTGAACCCGTGCTTGACGAGAAAATGGAGCGGCCGCCCGCCGATCTTCGCGGGATCGGAAGACGCGCCGATCAGCGCGACGCTGCGCGGCCGGAACAGGCGATCGAGACTGGCGGCGGTCATGTCATGATTTCGGGCGATCCAGGAAAGCGGCAACGGCATCGCGGTGCGAGTCGGTCGTGTAGCAGATACCCTGCGCCTGGCTGCCCAAGGCAAATATTTCCTCCGCGGTGGATTCCAGACTCTGGTTCATGATCGACTTCGCCAGCGCCAGCGCATCTCCCGATCCCACCGTCATGGTCGAGGCAAAGGCGATGGCATCGCTGATCAGCGCTTCGGGCTCGGCGACCCGTTCGATCATGTTGATCGACAGCGCTTCGTCCGCGCTCAGCATTCTGCCTGAAAAGATAAGTTCCTTCGCCCGTGCCAGTCCGACCCGGCGCGGCAGGAAATACATGCCGCCGCCATCCGGGATAAGCCCGCGCAGCACATAGCTCATCACGAAGGTCGCGTCTCTGGCGCCGATGACGAAATCGCAGCAGAGCGCAAGATCGCATCCGAGCCCTGCCGCCGCGCCGTTGACGGCGGCGATGGTCGGTTTCGGGATGTCGTGCAGCATTGTCAGCAGATGGTGCGTACGCCGCTGGCGTTGCCACCCATTGATGCCGACGCGTCCGGTCGGCGCCGACAGGCGTTCCCGCATCGCCGCGATGTCGCCGCCGGCGCAAAAGCCCTTACCGCGTCCGGTCATCACGATCGCACGCACATCGGCCGACCGGTCTGCCCAATCCAGCACCTGGAAAAGGTCTACCCGCATTGCGTCGTTGATCGCGTTTCGCTTGTCGGGCCGGTTGAGGGCGATGACGGCGGTACCGTCGATCAGGTCTGTCTCGACCAGCGAGGTTTCCGGACAGCCCGCCGATGTTGCATTCGGAGCCATGATGTTCTCCCGATCAGGTTGTGAAGCGCTTTCGTTTCGTTCGTTTTAGTGTTTCAACCCCGGCAGGGGAATGGATGGCGCAAACTAATTGGTTTGCGCATCCCAATCCGGCATATTGCGGGAACAGGAATTTAAGAAAGCGGGACAATCGGGTGATGGGTGATATTCCAAGGCTGAACGGCCTTATCGGTGCGTTGGAGACCGGGGGGCATGCGTTCTCGGCATTTACGCCGATGGATGTGCAGACGGCAATGTTCATGGCGGCGTCGAAGTATGACGGCATCGTCTATGAAGGGGAGCATCTTCCCTGGGATATTGTTGCGTTGCGCGATTCGCTCCAGTTTATGCTGGACCGGCGCCGTATTGCCGATAGCGGTTCTATCGCGCCGCCGGTTACGCCGCTTGCGCGTGTGCCGGTCAACGGTGTCGAAAAGGGGCAGTGGCACGCCAAGCAGGCGCTCGATACCGGCGTCTACGGCATCGTCTGGCCGCATATCAGCACGGTCGAAGAAGCCTATAACGCGGTCGCGGCGTGCCGGTATCCCCGCCTGAAGGACAAGCCGCTCTATGAGCCGCAGGGTATCCGGGGCGACGGCCCGGTCCGCGCTGCGCGCTACTGGGGGCTGACCCAGCAGGAATATTACGACCGCGCCGACGTGTGGCCGCTCGACCCGCAGGGTGAAATTCTCGTGGTTCTCCAGATCGAGGACACGAAGGGAATCGCGAACCTGTCGGACATGCTCGAAAATGTCCCCGGGATCGGCGCGGTGCTGATCGGTGAAGGCGATCTTGGCCAGGAGCTCGGATTCCCCCGGCAATACGATCATCCGGAACTGCTGAGCGCGATGGCGGAGGTCGTCGATATCTGCAAGCGTCACGATACCATCGTCGGACATCCGCATGCGACCGCAGCCAACATGCAGGACCTGATGGACCAGGGATACCGCTTCCTCATGGCCGCACCCGCCCGCACGTACCATGACCTTGAAAAAGGTCTGGAACTTGACGGCCGGTAATACATTTCAAGCAAGGAGAGAAAAAATGACGTCAACTGCCAGGCCGCAATCCCGGTCCTATTTCGAAGCCACAGCGAAGTTTGCAGATGGATCGGACACCCCGCGCGCCTTCATGGATCGTTGCATCGGGGACATCGAACGTCTCGACGGCGACGTCCAGGCCTTTGTGGTAACCGGGCTCGACGCGGCCCGGGCGGCCGCGGACGAATCCACCGCGCGCTGGGCGGCCGGAAAACAATTGTCGCCGATCGACGGGATGCCGATCGGTGTCAAGGACATCATGGAAACGGCCGATTTCCCGACAGAGCAGGGCTCGCCGCTGTTCAAGGGTTGGAAGGGGGCCCGCGATTGCGCCGCGGTCGCCGCCCTGCGCGAAGCGGGGGCCATCATGGTCGGGAAAACAGTCACGACCGAGTTTGCCGCGACGCATCCGGGCGTTACCCGCAATCCCTGGGATCTCGAGCGGACGCCCGGCGGGTCGAGCAGCGGGTCCGCCGCATCGGTTGCCGCCGGCATGGTGCCGGGCGCGCTGGGATCGCAGGTCATCGGCTCGACCATCCGCCCCGCCAGCTATTGCGGCATTTTCGGTTACAAGCCGAGCGTCGGCGGAATCAACCGGGGCGGCAGCTTTGACGGCTTCAGCCAGAGCTCTACCGGTATCCTCGCGGCGTCGCTCGCGGAAACGTGGTCGCTGACCCGTGAAATCACGTCACGTGCCGGCGGCGACGCGGGTTACCCGGGCGTCATGGGCCCGATGGACCTCCCGTCCGCACGCAAGCCGTCAAAGGTAGCCATCCTGCAGACCGCCGGCTGGGCGAAGGCGACGGACCAGGCGAAAGCGGAACTGCAGCGCGCTGTTGATGCCATGAAGGCCGCCGGCATCGAGGTCGCCGACCGCGACAGCGACAGCGCGGTCGCCGGGGTCGAGGACGCCATCGCCAATGCGATGAAACTGTCTATGGATATCAATGCCTGGGAAGGCCGCTGGCCGCTGAACACCTATTACCGGGATATGGACCCCTCGGGTCTGAGCGAGAGCGCCCAGGGCCGGCTGAAACAGGCCGTTTCCATGTCCCAGGAAGAGTTCGTCGATCTTCTGGCGGAACGCGAGCGTGTCCGGAGCGTCTATGCCGGTCTGAAAGGCGCGTTCGATGCGACGATTACCCTGTCCGCCCCGGGTGCTGCGCCGAAGGGCCTGGAATGGACGGGCGATCCGCTGTTCACGGTCCACACATCACTGATCAGCATGCCGACATTGTCCCTGCCGGTTCTGGAGGACGAAGGACTGCCTCTCGGCCTGCAGGTTGTCGGATTCACGGGTGAAGACGCGGACCTCTTTGCAGTCGCGGGCAGCCTGCTCGCCCTGTTCGAGGGATGAGCCCGGCCGGGCGGGGGTGACGATATGAGGG
>Ga0181554_1005130_pt1 | contig 10398 bp, 5 predicted proteins | sample 011ome_16_FD_145602 | JGI IMG/M metagenome (GOLD analysis project Ga0181554, IMG submission 145602) | Coastal salt marsh microbial communities from the Groves Creek Marsh, Skidaway Island, Georgia - 011503CT metaG (spades assembly) | ecosystem: Environmental > Aquatic > Marine > Intertidal zone >... | reverse complement strand
CGAGCGGCGTCGCCGCGGCGGACAGCGCCGCCGCGCCTTTCAGCGTCTCCGTCCCTCGCTGCGCGTGGTCTAACACGCGCGGCAGCGCCTTCAGCGCCGCGGTCGCGACCGCGGCGTCTTCCTCCGTGGACATCATCGCCGTCAAAACCTTCCCGGCGGCGGCGACCGGGAGGATCGACTTCCCCTTATCGTCCTGCGCTCCCCCACCGGATTCGGACGTGATCGCGCGCACGACGGCGACGTCGAACGCCTCCGCCGCGGCGTCGCGCTCGGCGGCGCCGTCGACGGCCGCCGCAGCCTTGATCGCGCGTCGCCCGCAGTCGCGCGCGACGCGTCGTAACGCGACGTCGCTCGCGCGTTTCCCCGCCAGCGCCGCGCCCGCGGCGGCGAGCCCGCCGACCGCGACCGCGACCGCGGCGCGCACCCTCGGCTCCTTCTTCGCGTTCTCCGCGAGCTTCGCGACGAGCTTCAGCGGGGTTTGCGTGTCGACGTTCTGCGCCGCGAGGAGGTGCGCCGCGGGCGTCGCGCACGCCGCTGCGGCTCTCGTCCCGGGGTACTTGTCCGACACTGCGGCGCTCAACGTCCGTCGCGCCGCCGCCGCCGCGTTCGTCGTCGCCTTCGCCCTCGCCGCGGTCGCGGACAGGACCGCGCGCAGCGACGCCACCTTCGCCGCGCGCGCTGCGTCCGCGGGGGCTTCCTCCGCGCCCGTGCTCCACGGCCATAGCAACACGTCGACGGTGAGGTCGTCCTCGTGGAACGCGGCGTTTCCGCTCGTTTCCTCCGTCGGCCGCGCGCGCAGGAGCGTGTCCGCGGCGTCGACGACCGCGGCGAACGCGCGCGCGGCGGCGCCGTCTCCGGTGTCGTGCGCCCTTCGCGTCCACTTCAGCCACTCGTGCATGGAGCTGATCCCCGCGTGTAACAATTTCGCTGCGCCGCCCCCCGCGGCGGCGGCGGCGACGCGCGCCAACCCCGCGGCGCAGCGCGCGCGCTTCGGCGCCGCCGCCGCGCGGTCGCCGCTCCCGTGCCCGGACGATGGCCCCGGGGCAAGCTGCGACAGCGCGGTGATCACGCACTCCTCTATCCACGCGAGCGCGGCTTCGTCGCCGTCGCGCGTGGACGACGGCCCGGGACCGGCGCCGGCGTCTCTCGCGCCGCGTCCGCCCCCGCCGACCCAGCCGTCGACGCCCGCGGACACGCGCCTTCTCTTCGCGCGCTCAGCCTCGCTCGCGTTCCCACTCTCTACTCCCGCCCCCCTCGATTTGAAAGCGGGCTCTAAGCACTCCACGAGCGCGTCCGCGACGTCCTCGGATCCGGCGTGCGGTAACAACGACGCGAGCGTCGACGCGACGGCGTCCCCGCGCGCGTTGACGCACGCCGCGAGCGCTCTCAACGACGCCGCGCGCAGCGCGTCCGCGACGACGCCTTCTCCCGCGGTGATGACCGCCGCGGCCGCTTCCGAGAGCGGTTCCGCGGCCGCCGCGCTCGCGGCGTCGTCGCACACGTCCAAAACGGCGTTGATGCACGCCGCGAGTTCGGCGTCGAACGCGTCGCGTTCGCGTCCCGCCGGCGGAACCGCGCCGCCGCCGCCCGCGGCGCGTTCTCGCAGCGCGACCGCGAGGTGACGCAAGCACGTCTCCGCGGGGAGGACCGAGCTCGGGAGCTCGGTCGCGACGCCCCGGAGCGCGGCGAGCGCGGCGTGGCGTAACCCGACCGCGGCGGAGTCGTTCGCCAACCCCGCGCCGCCGCCGCCGCCGCCGCCGCTCGCCGCGGTGCAGACGTACGCCATCGCCGTCGCGTGCGACGGCGAGAGGTACCCCGCCGCGGCTTGCGGGGATAACCGCAGCGCGTTGTTCAACAGCTTGCACGCCGCAGACGCGAGCGTCACCGCGGCGTCCACGCCGTTGACCTCGACCATGAGCCCGATGTCGTTCGCGTCGACGTCCATCGCGGCGTCGGCGGCGCCGTTCGTCGTCGTCTTCGCCGCCGTCGACTTGGAGGCGCCGTCTCCTCCTCTCGTGGTTCTCGTGTTCGCGTTCGAGCCCGATCGCAGCGGCGGCGTCCCGGGCCCGCCGTCCGCGATGCACACGTGCCTCAGCGCGTCCTTGAAGCAGCACAACACGACCGAGTTGCCGTGTCCGTCGTGATGCCCGGGTTTGAAACCGCGCGTCGACGACGACAGCTGTATTTCCAGCGCCTCGGACGCGTCTTGAAGGAGCTCGGAGATGCCGACGAAGACGGACGCGAACACCTTAGGGTCGTTCGCGTTCGAGAGCTGCGCGACGAGTTGACAGAGCGTCCACACGATCGAGTCCGTGACTTTCTCGCTGCGGCGGGCGGTAGGAGGCAGAGCGCGTGAGCGACGGACGGTTCGAACGCGCGCGAGTCGGGAAAAATAATGTGTGCACGGGTGCCGAGATGCCGAACGCGAGATCTAGGTCCAGAGGAGGGACGAACCTCAAACCGGCGCACGTGAGCAGGGGGAGGAGGTGCGCGAACATCCGGACGCAGAACGCGGCGCTGCCGGTGAAGACCTCCGCGTGTCTTTTGAGCGCGACCTGCAAGAGCGCGAGGAGCGATCGCGTCTCGCGCTTGTGCACTGCGAACGAAAAACACGGAGGGAAACGAGGAACGCATCAGCGACGTGGGCGTGATGCGCGCGGCGCGGGCGCGCGCGGGCGGCGAGCGACGTCGGACGACATCTACACGATACACGACGTCGAGGCGTGATGACGAGCGCGCGCGATACGCACCGTTCAGAGGCGTGAAGTACGCTTCCATCAGCTTCCGCAACACCGATCGCAGCTGCTCCTTCACGGTCGACGCGGACGCGGCCGCGCCTCCAGCGTTCCCGCCGCCCGCCTGGTCCACCTTAAGGAGGCGCTCCAGCTCGCGCAGGTCCTTCTCCAGCGCGGTCTTCGCGCGCCCGCTCGCCGGCTCATCGCCCGCGGCGGTCGCGGTCGGCGCCATCGCGCCCGATGCTCTAGACGGGAAAGAGATTTGAACCAGCACGACGACTGGACCGGCTGCGCCGGGCTGGTCGGGCACTGCGCGCGGTGATCGGTTTTTCCTTTCTTCCTTCGTTCTTTCGTCGCGCCGTACGCGGTCTTTCTCTCTACGCGTCGTTCGCTCGTTCGTTCGTTCGCGCTCACTACCCGGCCGCCGAGATCACCCTCCTCACCGCGGCGGCGACCATCGCGGCGACCGCGCCTTCGTCCGTCTCCGTCTCCTCCGTCCTCGCGTCCGCCGCCGCCGCCGCCACCGCCGCCGCCGCCGCCGCCGCCGCCGCCGCCGCCGCCTCTCTCGCGGGGACGTCCACCTCCTCCGTCGCGGGCGCGACTTCGCGCTCCACGCGCTCGACCGGGCACTTCACGTACAACTGCCCTTTCCGCGTCATCAGCGCCGTCGTTCTGTTCGGGTCCGCGTAAATCCCGGGTATCGTCACGCGCTTCCGAAACGGCACGAGCGGGAACCCGGAGTCGATTCGCCCCGGGTGTTTCGGATCGCCGGACACGTGCACCTTCGTGACGGGCGCGCGACGCGGGTACCCGCATTCCTTTATGGACTCCACGCGGACCTTGACCTCGTCCGGGGTCATGTCCGGCGCGGTCACGAACAGGTCGAACGTCTCTTTCGTCCGCTGCGCTCTGATCTGGATGTGGTCCGCGGGCGCGTACGAGCCGTCCGCCGTAAGCGCCACCTGCACGTCCTCCTGCCACGCCCGGGGCACCGCGTCGCCGTCTCTGAACGCGAACGTCTCGGGGCCCGGTCGGGTGAGGTCGACGAGGATCCACTCTTTCGGGATCTTCGGCGGGCCCGCGGCGGTCGCGCGCGCGCGCGCGCTGTCCCCGGTCGCGGCTTCGCCGGCGTCGGCGGCGCCGGCACCGACGTCCGCGCCGGCGTCCGCTGCGGACGCGGACGCGGACGCGGACGCGGACGCGGCGCCGCCGAGGACCTCCGCGAGCGGGGACACGTAGTGACACCCCGTCGCCGCGTCCCATCGACGCACGATGTGATGCGGCTCTTTTCCAGACGCGGCGCCGGGGAGACGACGCTTCGCGCCGCCGCCGCTCTTCAGCGCGACGACGCGGCCGATCGCGCGGAGAGGGTTCACGACGGGGCCCACGTCCCCGGGGGGGATCGTCGCGGTCGTCTCGCCCTCGCCCTCGCCGCCGTTTCCGCCGCAGGCGCCCTCCACGGCGGCTTTCCACCGCTCCTCGTCCCACACCTCCCGGTCGTCGTCCTCGTCGTGGTCCCACGTCGCGCGTCGTAAAAAGTCGATCAGCGCCGGGTTCACGACGTTCGGGTGCGTCAGCGAGCACGCGTGGCCCGCGCCCTTGACGACGCACACGGGCTCCCCGCCGCGAATCGCCGCCGTCGTTTTTTTCGCGCGACTGATGCCGGCGGGCGATTCCGTGATTACGAAAAAAGTTCAGTTCATCGGTCAGTTGAAACGGGGCGCGATCGATCAAACGCGCGCGCAGAACGAACGCACCTCGCGTCGATCGCGACGTCCGCGTCGCCGTGCACCGCCATCACAGGGCACGTGATCTCCTGCATCCGGGCCGTGATATCCTCGCGCGAGAGCAAGCACGCGGAGGCGGCTCGCAGCGTATCTCTGTTATGCGTCCGCCACTTGTGCACCCACGGAACCGCCGCGTACACGTCGCCGATGATGATCCTCGCGAGCGCGTCGGTGACGGACGAGATCGGACCGTTTTCGTACCACGAGTTGGTCATCTCCCAGTACTTCGCCGTCGTCCCCGGGTCGTCCAGGTCGGACGCGGAGCCGATCAACACGATCGCTCGCACGCGCTTTTGATCGAGCAGCGCCGCGCGCAACGCGACGAACCCGCCTTGGGAAAAGCCGACGAGCGTCGCGGACCGCACGCGCAGACGTTTCATCAACGCGAGCACGTCGCGCGCGACGTCCCTGAAAACAATTCCAAACGTGAGAAAACTTCGTGATGAGAAGATAACGCGTGAACGCGTACCAGAAGGTGAACGTCTCGCCGTCGTACGGCGTCAGACCGAAGCACCGCGTGTCGAGCGCGATGACGCGAAACCCCGCCTCCGCGAGCGCGGCGATCTGCGGGTCGAACATCGTGTGGTCCATGAGGAAGCCGTGCACGAGGACGACCGCGGGCGCGGACTGCGACGGCCCGTACGCGCCGTTGTCGACGTAGTGGATCGTCTGGCCGTTGACTTTGACGTCGTACGCGACCGGCGGCGGGGGCGCGGCGAGGCGCGGCGTCTCCGGGCCCAGGAGCGACCCGCGCTTGCGCTTGGCTCCCTCCGCGCCGCCGCCGGCGGCGGTCTTCGCGGTCTTCGCGGTCTTCGCGGTCTTCGCGAACTTCGCCTCGCCCTTCGCCGCGCGCTTCGGCGGCGGCGGCGGCTTCGTGAAGAGGTCCGGCGGGCGCTTCAGGCGCTCGATGTCCGCTTCCCTGGACGCGAGCTCCGCGCCGCGGACCGGTCGCCCGGACGGGTCGGTCTCGTGCGTGGGCTGGGAGGCGTAGATGGACGTGCACGCGCGTCGCGCGCGGCGGCGCGCGCCGCTCCCGAGGTCCGACGGCGGCGTCGACTCCGTCTTCGCCGTCGCGGGCTGGGGCGGGGACGCGTCTTCCGCGTTCGGCGGCGGCGGCGCCGTCGTCGGCGCGTCGTCCGCGGGGTGCGCGACCTCGCCGGTCAACATGTCGAAGAGAGGGCGACGGCGCGAACGCGAGGGCGAGTGCGGCGGCGACGGCGCGAGCGCAGGGCGAGTGCGGCGGCGACGGCGAGAGGTGCTCGTAGAACGTGTTGGCTCTTCCGAGGGTACTGTAGCGGGTCGAGGGCCTTTTTTTCTTTCTGTTCCTAGGTACGAAAGTACTAGCTACGCTTCTTTAGGTCTAAACCCAAACGCCAAAACGGCGTCAGTTACACGCCCACAACAACTCCACCGCCTCCGCGTACTTCTCCCAACGCTCCAGAGACACCCCGCACGTCAGCATCGCCGCGCGCCGCTCCTCGCGCGCGCACGTCCTCGCGTGCGCTCTCAACGCCGCCGAGCGCGCCGCGTCCCCCGCCGACGCGGACGACCCCAACGCCGTCGTCGTCCTCCGCGCCACCGTCGCGACGGCGTCGCCCTCCGCGACGAGCGCGAGGAGATGCCCGCCGGGAACGAACACCGCGTCGCCTGGACGCGCGCGCGCGACGCGCGAGGAGTCCATCGCCGCGAACGTCGGCCAATCGACGGACGACGCGTCGGCGGCGGCGGCGCTCGAATCGCACGTCGCGCACAGGACGCTCCCTTCGACGACGCACAGCCACCGCGCGCGATCGGAGGCGTCGTCGTCGAAGGTGATCGCGCTCGAGGATGCGGTCGCCGACGCCGGCGGATCGACGCGTATGATCTCGTGAAGCTCGCCGCTTTTTTCTCGTCCCGCTTCGTCCTCTTCTTCTTTGTCGTCGTCGTCGTCGTCGCTGTCGTCGAAGACCGAAGCGGCGGCGGCGGCCGCCGCCGCCGCCGCGGCGTCCGCGCTCATGTCCGTCAGCGTCACCACGTCGTGATCCACGAGCTCTCGCCAGCCGCGATCGCTTCCTTCGTCGGCCGTGAACGCCGCCGGGGCGTTCAGAGCGACGCACTTGACGTACTCGTCCGCGGACCACGGCAGATGATGCAGCCGTTTTCGATCCGTCCCCGCCGCCGTCGCGCGCTTCGCTCGCGTCCAAAATCCTCCGTCGCCGCCTTCCTCCGCGTCCGCGGCGTCGGCGTCACCTCCGCCCGTTCCGACGCCATCAACGCCGATTCGCATCCCAGACGCGAACCGTCGGCTCTGCTCGATGAACTCCTCCGGGGACACCCCGTTCGGGACTCTCACGGACCCGACGACTTTACCGCCGTCGACGACGTCGACGACGACCTCCTCCTCCGCGAAGACGACGCCTCCGTAGAACCCGCGCTCACTCCGCCACGGCCACGATCGCCGGACGTCGTCCGCGTTCCTCTCCAGGTCGATCGCGAGGCATGCCGTCGTCGCGCCGGACGCGATGCCGGCGACGCGAGAGGCCAGCGCCGGCGACGCGAGCGCCTTCGCGTCCAACGCCGCGTCCGCGCGCGGCCTCAGAAAGAAAGGGCACGACACGCGAGGCGCCGCCGCGGCCTCTTCACGCGTCCACTCGACGCGCGGCCGGTGCAGCGCCGCGGGGAAGTAGTTCCACGTCGCCGCGGCTAACGCGTCGCCGGCGAAGACGATCACGTCGTCGTCCGTCATGCGCGCCTCGACGTCGATCCACCCCGCGGACGCGCTTCCGTTCTCGCCGCCGCCGCCGCGAGGAGCATACGGCGCGACTTCCAAGCCCGCGCGGAGCGAGCTCCTCGGCGCGACCGTCAGGATGGAGCTGTCCGTGTGGTCGCCGAGCCCGGACGCGGCGAGCGAGGACGCGTCCGCTTCCGCGAGCGCGTCGCGGCGGCGATAATGCAGCACTCGCATCGCGGTCAGCGACGCGTCGTCGTCGTCGTCGCCCGCGGTCTCGTCGCCCCCCCCCGCCGCGCGGCGATCGAGGAGCGCGACGAGACCGTCGTCCGACCCGCGCGGGATCCCGAGGTGCGTCTCGAGGTCCGCGACGCACGCGCGCGCGATCGCTTCCAGCGCGTCGTAGAGCCTTCGAAAAGACGGCACCTCGGACGTCGACGCGCGAACCTCGAAGCACTCGTGCGTCCCGCCCTCCGCGGCGGAGTACCCTTCCGAGGACCCGCCGCCGCGGCTCGTCGCGCGCTTGGACGCGGCGTCGCGCGCGAAGAACGCGCGCGCGGCGTCGCGCGCGTCCGTCGTCGCGTCCGACGCGAGCGACGAGGGCGCCTGCGCGATCGCGAACGAGTGGTGATGCAGATGCGCCGCGAGGCGTTCGGGGTCCCATCCGAGCGAGGTCGGGGAGAGGAGCGGGACGCGCGACGTCGGGTCGGGGGGGCGCGCGAGCGCGGCGTCGCGGCGCTCGCTCGCGTCCATCGCCCCCCTCTCGCGCTGTCGAGACTGCGAGACGCCGACCGACGCGACGACGACGTTCGTTTCCGCTTCCGATTCCGCCGCCCTAAAAGTTTTTCCGAGGTCGCGAAGAGCGACGCATTCCCCGACGCAGCAGCCCCTCCCACACACACACACACACACACACCCTCCCAGAGAGGCGCACGCCGGCGCCAGCCGCCGATCGCGACGCGACGCACATCGCGCGCATCGCGACCGCGACGAATTCAACGCTCGCGCGGGCGGACCGCGCTCGACGGACCGACGCGCGCGCGCGGTAAATCAAATCTCGGATTCGCCGACACCGCCGCCGCGCGCGCGTCTCCTCCTCCTCCTCCTCCTCCTCCCCCCCTCCGCGTCTGCCTCCTCCTCGAGGATGGAAGGCGTCGCCGTCGACGACGCTCCCAAGAGCGCGCTCGACGCGGTCCTCCTCAAATCCGTGGACATGCCCGAGGGCACGCCCACGGTCCGCGGGTACGACTTCGAGGGCGCGCTGGACCTGCAAGCGATGTTGGACACGATGCTCACGTCCGGGTTTCAGGCGACGCAGCTCGGCAGGGCGGTGAACGAGGTGAACCGCATGATCCGATGGCGCCTCGCGGACGAGCCGATCGAGGACGACGAGAAGGAGGAGGAGAAAGACCCGGCGTTCCGCGCGGCGTGCCGGTGTAAGATATTCCTGGGGTTCACGTCCAACTTGATATCCAGCGGCGTGCGCGAGCAGCTGCGGTTCCTTCTGAAGCATAAGATGATCGACGTCCTGGTCACCACCGCGGGGGGCGTGGAGGAGGATCTGATCAAGGCGCTCGCGCCGACGTACTTGGGGGAGTTTCACTTGAAAGGCGCGGAGCTTCGGAAGCAAGGTCTGAACCGGATCGGGAACCTCATCGTCCCGAACGACAACTACTGCAAGTTCGAGGACTGGATCATGCCGATCCTCGACGCGATGCGAAGGGAGCAGGACGAGGCGGGAACGCGGTGGACGCCGTCCAAGGTGATCCGACGGCTCGGGTTGGAGATACGGGACGAGAGCTCGGTGCTGTACTGGGCGGCGAAGAACGACATCCCGGTGTACTGCCCCGCGCTGACGGACGGCAGCATCGGGGACATGATGTACTTTCACTCGTTTAAAAACCCCGGGCTCGTCGTCGACATCGTCGCGGACGTGCGCGCGATGAACGACGAGGCGAGGCTCGTGTCGAGGCCGAAGAAGACCGGGATGCTGATCCTCGGCGGCGGCGTCGCGAAGCACCACATCAATAACGCGAACTTGATGCGTAACGGCGCGGACTTTTCCGTTTCGATAAACACCGCGCAGGAGTTCGACGGGAGCGACTCGGGCGCCAAGCCGGACGAGGCGGTGTCGTGGGGGAAGATTCGCCCGGAGGCGACGCCCGTGAAGGTGTGCGCGGACGCGACGTTGATGTTCCCTCTGCTCATCGCGCAGACGTTTAAGAAGCACTTCGAGGCGAAGAAGTGAGCGAGTATCACGGGCGCGGCGAGGAGGGTCGCGCGTAGATTTTAACTCGACACGCGAGCGCGGCGTCTCTCCTCGCGTGCGAAGGTGTCGTCGAAACCACGAACCGTCCCGTCGCGAAAAAAGCCTGAAAAAATGCAAAAAAGTGCTGACTAAAAGCTCACCCGTCACCTTCCCAAAATTTAAACGAAAAAATTGACCGTTTATAACTCAAGAAAATTGCTGGAGAATTGCCAGCTGTCACGGCTGGCGAATCGACGCCGCCGTTTCGGGGCGATTTGGGCGCTTATCTGACGTGTCGGTAACAACGGGGCGACAAACCCTGACGCGCTCGAACGATCTCACGCACGCTCACCATGCACGGCATCGCCTCCTTCTCCGTCACGATCGCGGGCGTAAAGGCCCGCGTTAAGCGCGCGCCGACATCGCGCGCGACCCTCCGCGTCGTCGCCCACGGCGGCGTCGGCGGATCTGGCGGACCCGCCTACGCGGGCAAAGATAAAGAATTCGGGAGCGACCAAGCCCCGTGGAAGAAGAAGCTCATCCTGCACGACGACGACCAGGCGGACCCGGAAGCGAACTCCGGCAGGTCCGGCGGCAAGCCCTGGACCCCTCCTCCCGCCGCGCAAGTCTCCACGGACTCCGGTTTCGGCGGCGGCGCCGCCGCGCCCGCGGCCTCGTCCGGCGGCTGGGACGCGCCCGCGGCTCCTCCCCCTCCGCCTCCGCCGCGCGCGGCGTCCTCCGGCGGCGGCATCAGACGCGGCGCCGACGGCGTCGTCTACGACCCGGACAACATCGATCCGGACCAGGACCGCAGCCGCGGCCAGGCGTGGACGCCGCCGCCCGCGCACCAGGTCGCCACGGACAGCGGGTTCGGCGGCGGCGCCCCCGCGGCCGCGCCCGCGGCGAGCTACGGCGGCGGCG
>Ga0181554_1005124_pt1 | contig 10402 bp, 7 predicted proteins | sample 011ome_16_FD_145602 | JGI IMG/M metagenome (GOLD analysis project Ga0181554, IMG submission 145602) | Coastal salt marsh microbial communities from the Groves Creek Marsh, Skidaway Island, Georgia - 011503CT metaG (spades assembly) | ecosystem: Environmental > Aquatic > Marine > Intertidal zone >... | reverse complement strand
GCCGCCGAGCTCGAACAGGCCGGGTCGCTGAAGGTGCGAGGCATTTGGTCTCACCTGTCTGACACCTCCATCGACGTGAGCAAAGCGGCACTGGCTCGACTTCACGACGCCGTGGATGTGGCGAAGATGGCAGGTGTAACTCCTGAGATCACCCACATTGCCGCGTCTCACGCAGCCGTGGAGCTACCTGAGGCCCGACTCAATCTCATCAGGTTGGGAATCTTGGCCTACGGGGTGAGCCCCTTCGATGATCACTCTGCAGAAGACCTTGGCTTCTCACCGGTACTGACCCTTTCGGCTCCAGTTGAAAAAGTTGCTGACAACGGTGACATCACACTTGGAGTCGGTTGTTCATACGGACTGTTACCACCAGTCGACACCGCCACGATTTCGATTAGCGGCGTGGACTACACGCTCACCGAAGTTCAACCCACCACCACAACCTGGTCGCCTGTGTCAGGCACTGCAAATGTCGCGGTCGGCGACATGGTTCCGGTGTTTGGAGCAAAAGCGTCGGTGTCCGTTGAGCGGTGGGCAACTTGGTGTCACACCATCGGCGATGAGGTCCTCGCGAAGCTGGGGCCAGACATCCCCAGGGTGCTCACGGATTAGCGCACGTGCAGCCGGGAGCGAATCCAGGTGCGCGCGCGTTCGGCTGATTCGTCAACCGTGTCGTGGGCGCTGGTCGCTTGCGGCAGAACCTGATCCGTCTGCTCAAGGACTGAGCGCAAAACGTCATCCGCGATACAGGGGTTCATGGCAAGGAAAGGTCCAGAAATTGCCGTTGCCCACACCCGATCACCTCGCACACCTTCAGCGTTTTCGCCGGTGTTGCCTGCCCAGTCTTCCTTCGCCACTGGCAAGAACGTCATCAAAGGATCTGCGCCGTTAGCGTCTCTGACTGCCGCATCGTTGAGATAACCGGCAACGTTTCGACCCATGAAATCCATCCCGCTTACTTCCAGCGAAGCCCTCACTCCACGAAGGGTGGTCCGCACAGGCGTGAAACCAAGACCCACCCGGGCGGGGGTGCTCGCGTCAAGCGCTACGGATTCTCCAAGGAGATCTCCTCCCAAGCCAGCGCCAAAGAAGTGTGTGCCCTGCTGGTGCCAGTCGCGGAGCGTGTCAGCCCACGCCTCCAGTGCATCTGCTGCGGGAGTGAGCATCGAGGAGGTTCCGTGTCCCAGCACCACGATGTCAGGGCGCTCGCCCAACACATCAGCCGAGTGGCAATCGCGCACCTGAACCTCAAAATTCCACCAACGAAGTCGCTGCGCGAGCACTTCAGCGTTTCCGAGCGATCCGTTGAGGCCGAGGACTTCTGGAAGCAGTCGAACGATAGTGATACTCACGATCCGCCCTCCAAATCCATGAGGCCCGCAATACGTCGAATCTTCATCATTTGCTCGTAGTTCACAATCGACGTGACAGGGGAAGAAGAATTCAGTGCCGCGAAGTGAGCCATCGCCTTCTTGGTGTCTTCAATGACGTCCCCAACGTCAACACCTCGGTAGCCCAGGAACGTGGCCCACTGCCACGCTTTGGTTCCGGTGAGCACATCAACGCGAGTAATCGGGCCTAAATCGAGATCAAACAGCCACGACGGGTCAGGGGTTCCTTCATCAACGGCCACCCAGAGCAGCTCAGGAGTCTCATGAATAGAACGCAGATTAACCTGCATGCTCGGCAGGTTCTTTTGCATGATCAGGTGGAAATCGCGGCCGTCGAAGCTCACAACCTCCCCGCGCCCGTAAACCGGCGGAAGAGCCTTCATCACCTCTTCGGCAACCGGGAGCGAAAAATCGGAGACCACACGCTGGGCCATTGACATTGCCAACGTGGCGTCAACTCCGTAGTGCAACCCTTCGCCAGGAAGAGAGATATCCACTGACTCGCCAGATTCCAGCGAAATAGTGGCTGATGGGCCTGTAGAGGCCACCAGGGTCGCGCTGGGCGCAGGAGTGCTCGGATACGGCTCGGTATAAATCGAGGCCGCCACTAATCCGAACGGGTGGGCGTCAATCACGGCCTGGTCAACGTCGATAGTTGTCAGCTGTGCGTCTTTCGTGAGTGCATGGGCGAGTGAGACGAGAGCTGATTCTCGGACATTGACCAGAAGGGACCTCTGAACCTTCGCCGCGACAGTATTCATCATGTCCCACACGCGCTCGGGCTCCCCGAAGCGGTTGAGCTGGTCAACTTGCAGGTTGGTGACTACGAGGTGGTCGGGTGTGAGCTCGGCGGAAATCTGTGGCCCATAAGCCTCATCCACTTCCAACACGGCGATATCTGCATCAATGTGCCCGGCGGTATCAACGTCAGCAAGAACCGCTGAGGCTAAACCCTGGGGCAAGTTAGAGCCGGCAGGGTTGGTAAATACACGGAGTCCGTGGGCGCGAAGGAGAGCTACCAACATGCCGGTCGTCGTCGACTTACCATTTGACCCGGTGACAAAAATCACCTGGGGGACTTTGCCAATCGTCAGCGCGAGCAGCCGTGGCTCAATCAGCCGGGCAACTCGACCGGGAATTGCGGATCCGCCTCCTCGAGCGCGAGCAAGGGACCGGACAATACGACCGATCCAGATGGCGAGCCGAAGGCGCACCTAGTCCTACTCGAGGTAGTCGCGAAGCGCTTGGGAGCGCGACGGGTGGCGAAGCTTCGCCATGGTCTTGGACTCAATCTGGCGAATACGCTCACGCGTCACACCAAAGGTGTCTCCTATTTGGTCGAGGGTCTTAGGAAGACCATCGCCCAAACCAAAGCGCATACGGATTACTCCAGCTTCGCGCTCGGAGAGTGAATCCAACAGGCTCTCCAGCTGACGCTGCAGCATGGTGAAGCCCACTGCATCGGCAGGAACCACGGCTTCGGTGTCTTCAATCAGGTCACCGAATTCGCTGTCACCGTCTTCACCGAGTGGGGTGTGCAGCGAAATGGGTTCACGACCATACTTTTGAACCTCTACGACCTTTTCCGGGGTCATATCGAGCTCGCGGGCTAGCTCTTCAGGAGTGGGTTCGCGACCGAGATCTTGGAGCATCTGACGCTGAACACGAGCAAGCTTGTTAATGACTTCCACCATGTGGACAGGGATACGAATGGTGCGGGCCTGGTCAGCCATCGCGCGAGTAATCGCCTGACGAATCCACCACGTTGCATACGTGGAGAACTTAAATCCCTTGGTGTAGTCGAACTTCTCGACCGCGCGGATCAGACCAAGGTTTCCTTCCTGGATGAGATCCAGGAACTGCATTCCGCGGCCGGTGTAGCGCTTTGCCAGCGAGACCACCAGACGAAGGTTTGCACCCAAGAGGTGGTTCTTTGCGCGCTGACCGTCTTTGGCGATTTCGTGGAGTTCACGAGCGAGCTTCGTGGTTTTCTGCGACTGGGTCATCCCAGCAAGCTTCTCCTCGGCAAAGAGGCCGGCTTCGATACGCCAGGCGAGCGATACTTCCTGCTCGGCGTTGAGAAGCGCAACCTTACCGATTTGCTTGAGGTAGTCCTTAACGGGGTCAGCCGTCGCACCGGTAATCGTGGTCGACACCACAGGAACATCGTCATCGTCGGTGCTCTTGAGCACCATGGCTCCAGCGGGAAGAGCTTCTCCTCCCGCGCCTACTCCAGCGAGTACCTGGGCGCCAAGGGCTTCGATCTGCCGGCTATCGGTGACTTTATCGCCGTCATCATCGTCATCGTCATCGTCGACGTCGCCCTCATCGGACGAGTCCGTCGAGTCTTCGTCGTTGTCGTCATCAGCGCCTGGAGCGTCGACGAGATCCTCGTCTTCTTCGTCGTTACCTTCGTCAGATGCTGCAGCCTTGGTGGCTTTCTTCGCAGCAGGCTTCTTGGTCGCAGAAGTCTCCGCAACCTTCTTGGGTGTGGCTTTCTTCGCAGCAGGCTTAGCCGCGGGCTTCGCCGGGGCCTTTTTAGCGGCCGTAGCTTTCGCGGCAGGCTTAGCGGGAGCCTTCTTGGCGGCAGGCTTGGCCGCCGCGGTCTTTGCAGCGGGTTTCTTTGCCGCAGTTGTCTTCGCAGCTGGCTTGGCTCCAGCCTTTGCAGGAGCCTTCTTCGCGGCAGGCTTAGCCGCAGCGGTCTTTGCAGCAGGCTTCGCAGCAGCTTTCGCAGGAGCCTTCTTCGCAGCTGGCTTGGCAGCGGGCTGAGCGGGAGCCTTCTTCGCGGCAGGCTTAGCCGCCGCGGTCTTTGTCGCAGGCTTCTTTGCGGGGGTGGATGAAGCTGGTTTTTTGGCAGCTGGCTTCTTCGCTGCAGGCTTGGACGCAGTGGTCACTGAGGCTGGTTTCGCTTTCTTCGGGCTCGACTGGGTGGCTTTTGGCGTGGGAGCTGCTTCGGCTTCTTTCTTTCCTCCACCGAAGGCACCTCGGAGCCGACCCATCAGAGTCTTACTGTTCTTGTCCGATGGCTTATTGGGGTTTGCCGCCATGGCACACCTACTTCACTGTTTTCTGGGCAGTAGGAAGCCCCATGTCAAGTAGGTAAACCTTCTTGCTGGGACTAAGCCCCCAGTATGGCACGTTTCTTACCACGCCGCCGGAGGGCTATGGAGTGTCGGTGAGCGGAGACTCTCCCGAGTCAGTTTGTTGGTGGGCGAGGAAGTTTTGTAGCTCTTGAGCAATGGTCTCGGCGCTGGGCACTTCGCCAGCGTCATCCATCAGGGGCGAGGCCAGAGGATTGTCTTCCATGTAGGAGTCGTGGCGCTTTTCCAGCACACCCACGAGTCGCTGCAGCTCCTCGTTATTCTCCACCTGATCACTAATACCCGATAAGAACGTGCGCCCTTGTTCACGCAGCGAATCAGTGGGGAAAATGCGACCCGTGGCTGCGGTGATTGACTCGAGAGCAGTAATTGCCGCAGCAGGGTATTCAGTGTCAGCCAAATAGTGAGGCACGAGCACGACAAACCCTGCAACGGGGTGAGATTTGCCCTGCAGATTCCATTCGACCAGGTGCATCATCGTGCCGGGAACACCAGTCGTGGGCTTCCACACGGAGAGTTTTTCGGTGAGCTCTGCACGATTTCCACTCACGGTGACGCCTAACGGTCTGGTGTGGGGCACCGGCATGGGGATTGCGTGCACCCAGGTAGTGGACGTGACTTTGTAGCGTTCGATCAGCTGGAGGATTTCCCGGGTGACGTGCTCCCAGCGCATATCCGGCTCATAGCCAGACAGCAGCAAGAACGGCTGGCCCAGTTCGTCCTTCACCAGGGATAGGCCAAGTTTTGCGGGCTGGTAGTCGGTGAGGTGGGTCTCTTCAAACTGAAACACAGGCCTCCGCGCCCGGTAATCCAAGAGAGCATCGTTTTCGAATCGACCGATCTCGCGACTCTCTAAGTTGTCTTCGAACCACTGAGTCACCTGGCTCACAGCGGCACCGGCATCGGCAAAACCGGTCAAGCCTGCAACAAGGGGCAACCCCTCCGGCACGTCCACCGGTGCGGAGACTGGTCGAAACAACGAATCGTCAAACATTTTGACCATGCTATCGAGCTTCGTTGCGCGCCCAGTCGATGTTCTCTCACAGCCGAGGGCGTGTGGGGGTGGATACGATTGCCGATGTGAATCTGCCTCAAATCGAATTGAGCTCAAGTCCCCTTTCGTCCCTCGAAGCCGACGTTGTGATCATCGGTGTTACGCCCGGGGATGACGGCTTATCCATCGGAGATCCTTCTGTGAGTAACGAGGACCGCGAATGGCTCCTGGGCCAGGCTCGGGCGCTTGGCATGAAAGCAAAGTCAGACGAGGTGCGCACCGTTGTCGCACCCGAGCAGTGGACCGCTTCGACCATCGTGCTGGTCGGGCTTTCAGAGGTGTCGCCTGAAGCGAGCGCGGTGCGCTACGCCGCAGGCGCCGCGGTGCGCGGTGCTGGCCAAAAGGAGCGAATTGCAGTGTCGCTGCCCGGTGAGGGGCCCCTCCACGTGGCTGCCGCCCTCGAAGGTGCTCTTCTTGGTGGCTATCGCTTCCAGGGCGCCAAAGCAGTATCCGACGACCAAAAAGAGTGGACGTCGCTGATTATTCGTGGCGCGCTCGATTCAACAGAGAAAGCCCGTGCAATCGCCACGGCAGAGTCTGTCTATTGGGTGCGCGACCGCGTCAACACTCCCCCGAATGAACTATTCCCTCAAAGCTTTGCCGAGATAGTTCAGTCCGTGACAAAGAGCCTGCCCATCGAGGTTGAAGTCTTCGACGAAAAAGCTCTCACTAAGGGTGGCTTTGGCGGCCTCTTGGGAGTGGGCGGCGGGTCATCGAGGCCTCCGCGTCTCATCGCCCTTCGCTACACCCCGAAGAACCCCACAGCGCACGTCGCTCTTGTGGGCAAAGGCATCACCTTTGATTCGGGCGGATTGTCGATTAAGCCTGCTGCCTCAATGGTGGGGATGAAATATGACATGACGGGTGCCGCCACGGTGGCAGGTGCCATCATCGCCGCGGCCAAGATTGGCTCTCCTGTTCAAATCACCGCGTGGATGTGCCTGGCAGAAAACATGCCCTCTGGCACTGCCCTCAGACCAAACGACGTAATTCGTATTCACGGCGGCAAGAGCGTTGAAGTGCTCAACACCGACGCCGAAGGACGTTTGGTGCTCGCCGACGGGCTCCAAGCGGCAAGCGCCGAACACCCCGATCTGATTGTGGATGTGGCCACCTTGACCGGTGCGGCTCGCATTGCACTCGGCGAGCGCTATGCAGGCCTCATGGGTCATGAGGCTGCCCGGGAACTGCTCGAGACGTCCGCGTCCAACCAGGGCGAATTAGTGTGGCCAATGCCGTTGCCTGAGGAGCTTCGCGGCGGCCTGAACTCTGATGTAGCCGACATTGCCAACGTGGCGACCGGTAGCCCTCTTGGCGGCATGTTGGTTGCGGGGTTGTTCCTCAAAGAGTTCGTGGGCACACAGCACGACTCTGATGAGTTAATTCCTTGGGCACACCTGGATATTGCAGGCCCTGCTTCTAACTCCTCTGGTGCCTACGGACACACTCCAAAGGGTCCAACCGGAGCTCTCGTTCGCACACTCATTGAGTTGGTTGTCGACGTCGCCCCAGAGGGTTTACCGCTGAGCAAGCAGTAGTAGGCTTATTGGCGTTCCGGCCGTCATCGTTCGGCCCACTCGCGATTGTTGAGGAGTCAACACCAGTGACTGACCACACTTTTGACCTTGTCGTTTTGGGCGCAGGATCAGGCGGGTATGCCGCCGCTCTTCGCGCGAGCCAGCTCGGAATGAGCGTTGGCCTGATCGAGAAGAACAAAGTGGGTGGAACCTGCTTGCACGTGGGATGTATCCCCACTAAGGCCCTGCTTCACGCTGCAGAGGTCGCTGATTCGGCCCGCCACTCGGAAATGTTTGGCGTGAAGGCCACTTTCGAATCCGTTGATGTTCCCGCAGTGAACAAGTACCGAGACGACATCGTCGCCAGTAAGCACAAGGGTCTCCAGGGTCTGATCAAGGCTCGTGGCATCACCACCATCGAAGGTGCGGGAAAGCTCATCTCCCCCACCACCGTTCAGGTCGGCGATGACACCGTCACTGGCAAGAACGTGATTTTGGCGACGGGTTCCTACCCGAAGAGCCTTCCCGGTCTCGAAATTGGTGGTCGCGTCATCACCTCTGAGCAGGCATTGCAGCTTGACTACGTGCCGAAGTCGGTCATCGTCTTGGGTGGTGGCGTCATTGGCGTCGAGTTCTCGAGTGTGTGGAACTCCTTTGGCACCGAGGTCACCATCATTGAGGCGCTTCCTCACTTGGTGCCCAACGAAGACGAGTCCATCTCGAAGCAGTTTGAGCGCGCCTACCGCAAGCGCGGAATCAACTTCTCGCTCGGTGTTCGCTTCCAGTCGGTCACCCAAAACGACAACGGCGTTGTCGTCACCTTGGAAGACGGTCAAACGTTCGAAGCAGAGCTGATGTTGGTCGCTGTGGGTCGTGGCCCACAGACCGATGGCATGGGCTTTGAAGAAGTCGGTGTCGCTATGGACCGCGGATACGTCTTGGCCGATGAGCGCCTGCGCACCAACGTTCCTGGCGTCTGGGCAGTGGGAGACATCGTCCCCGGCATTCAGCTTGCCCACCGTGGTTTCCAGCACGGAATGTTCGTGGCCGAAGAAATTGCCGGATTGAACCCGGTTGTTATTTCTGACGCCATGATCCCCAAGGTCACCTACTCGGAGCCAGAGGTTGCCTCGGTAGGTCTGTCCGAAAACGCCGCGAAAGAGAAGTTCGGCGCCGACAACGTTGCCGTCTATGACTACAACCTGGCCGGAAACGGTAAGAGCCACATCTTGGAGACAGCAGGCTCGATTAAGGTCATCCGCGAAGTAAATGGGCCTGTCCTCGGTGTGCACATGATCGGTGCCCGCGTAGGAGAGCTCATCGCAGAAGCTCAGCTGGCCGTCAACTGGGATGCATACCCAGAAGACATTGCCCCGCTGATTCACGCCCACCCCACCCAAAACGAAGCCCTCGGCGAAGCCTTCATGGCCATCGCTGGAAAGCCCCTACACGCCCTCTAGGACCACAAGTCCGCTAAATAGGAGTCAGGAATAACCCATGAGTGACGTCACCCTCCCCGCGCTTGGCGAAAGCGTTACCGAAGGAACTGTGACCCGTTGGCTAAAGGCCGTCGGTGACACCGTTGCCGTCGACGAGCCGTTAGTGGAAATCTCGACCGACAAGGTCGACACCGAAATCCCGTCGCCCGTTGCCGGTGTGGTTCAAGAAATCCTCGTCCAGGAAGACGAAACCGTTGAGGTGGGCGCTGTGTTGGCTCGCGTCGGAGACGCTGGTGCTGCACCCGCAGCAGCACCCGCAGCACCCGCTGCTGAACCTGAGCCGGCTCCTGCCGCCGCGGTAGCCGAGCCCGCTCCCGCAGCCCCAGTAGCGGAGCCTGCTCCCGCAGCCGCCCCGGTTGCACCTCCCGCTCCCCCAGCTCCAGCCGCCCCGGTTGCACCCGCTCCCCCAGCCGCGGCTCCTGCAGCTCCAGTAGTACCTCCCGCTCCCCCTGCTCCTGCCGCCCCTGCTGCCGCCCCTGCCGCTCCGGCCATCGAAGGAGACAGCAGCGCATACGTCACCCCGATCGTGCGCAAGCTCGCCCAAGAGCGTGGTGTGGACTTGAACACCGTTGCCGGTACAGGCGTGGGTGGACGTATCCGCAAGGAAGACATCCTTCAGGCTGCACCTGCGGCTCCAGCCGCCCCATCAGCCGCCCCCGCTCCTGCTGCGGCAGCACCCGCAGCATCTCCCGTGGTGTCGGAGCTTCGTGGTCAGACCGTTCCGATGTCTCGCCTTCGCAAGGTCATCGCCGAGCGCGCTGTGGCATCGATGCAGCAGACTGCTCAGCTCACCACCGTTGTAGAAGCTGACGTTACTGAAATTGCCAAGGTACGCGCCCGAGTGCAAGAAAACTTCGTGCGCCAGACCGGCGGCAAGCTCAGTTTCCTTCCCTTCTTCGTCCGAGCCGCTGCTGAAGCGCTTCAGTCACACCCGATCATCAACGCAACCGTTGAGGGCGAGAACATCGTCTACGCAGCAACCGAGAACATTTCGATCGCTGTGGACACCGAGCGCGGTCTGTTGACCCCCGTGCTTCGTGGCGCAGGAGAAAAGACTCTTGCTCAGATCTCACACGACATCGCCGACTTGGCTGCTCGCACCCGCGACAACAAGATTGGCCCCGACGAGCTCTCGGGCGGAACCTTCACCGTCACCAACACTGGTTCGCGTGGCGCACTGTTTGACACCCCCGTTGTCTTCTTGCCTCAGGTTGCCATCATGGGCACCGGAATTGTGCAGAAGAAGCCGGTTGTCGTTAGCAACGACGGCGTGGACGCTATTGCCGTTCGCCAAACCGTGTACTTGGCGCTGAGCTACGACCACCGCATTGTTGACGGTGCAGATGCCGCTCGCTTCCTCACTCAGGTGAAGGAGCGCCTCGAAGCTGCGGCGTTCGACGACGTCATGGGCATCTAATGGCTGAGGCAGCTAAAGAACCAGGTCGGATGACCCAGCTGTGGCGGGTCTTCCAAATGACCCGCAAGGCCGACAAGGCCTTGTTGCCCCTGATGATCCTGGCCTTTGTAGTGCCAATCGCTCTGGGAATTGTTCTTCCCATGACACTCTTCCCCGGTGGCCTCTTCAGCATGATCTTGTGGATCATCACCGGTGTTCTGGCTGGTGTCTTGCTGTTGCTTGTGATCTTGGGCAACCGCGCTGAAGCGACCGCCTATCGCCAAATCGAAGGCCAATCCGGCGCAGTTGGAGCCGTGCTGCAAAACGCTCTTCGCCGCGCATGGCAGGCCAACGAGTACCCCGTTGCGGTAAACCCGCGCACCCGCGATGCGGTCTACCGCGCCGTGGGTAAGTGTGGAATTGTTCTTATCGCCGAGGGATCAA
>Ga0181554_1005108_pt1 | contig 10424 bp, 11 predicted proteins | sample 011ome_16_FD_145602 | JGI IMG/M metagenome (GOLD analysis project Ga0181554, IMG submission 145602) | Coastal salt marsh microbial communities from the Groves Creek Marsh, Skidaway Island, Georgia - 011503CT metaG (spades assembly) | ecosystem: Environmental > Aquatic > Marine > Intertidal zone... | reverse complement strand
CGGCCAGTTCAGGGAGCGGCGAAGGGCACGCGGCCATGGCGGAGTAGGCTCCATCCAGCGCATGGCGGCAGAAGGGCAGATGCGCGCCCGTCCCTGCGCCGGTGGGACCGGTTCTTTCGCCCAGGCGGGAGAACACGCGCTCCGCTGCCGCCGCACAGCGCGGGCTCGCCCTCTCGCGCATCACGCCCGCCGAGAGGTCCAGGATGAGTTGCAGGTTCACGTCGCGGTCAGGCATGGACGCACGTCTCTTTCAGTTCCGGGTTCATAAGCGTGGCGATTTTGCAACAGATGGCATTCAAACGAAATCCTTGTGCCGCCGTTAACTCAAAAATTCCGACCTTCCAGCAAGGATTGCAGCCCTCTCTGTTTGTACGCGTAACACGAGTAATGTGAGTTGCTGGAATGAAGAAGCTCCTTTTCGCCGCCTCGGCCCTTGCCGGCTTTGCCGGGCTCGCCGCTCCCGCCCATGCCGCCGACATGCCCCTGCCCCCCACCTATGACTGGACAGGTGCCTATGGCGGCATCTCGCTCGGCCTCGGCTTCGACAACTCTGAAATCGATAGCAGGATCCATCTGCCCGGCACGACGGTCAGCGACTCGCTCTCCGGCGATGAGATCAGCCTCTCCGGTGGCGCCATGCTGGGCTACAACTGGCAAGTCGACAGCCTGGTGCTGGGCCTCGAGGCCGATTTCAATTTCCTGAACCTGAATGACAGCAACGAGTCCAGCCGCGATGACGCGGCCACCGTGCTCCTCGGCGCGCCGGCGAGCGCAAGCTCTTCACTCTCCTTCGACGGCGACTGGTACGGAACACTGCGCGGGCGTATCGGCTTCGCCATGGACAACGTGCTGATCTACGGCACCGGCGGCCTCGCCTATGGCGACATGTCCGGCGAGTCGCATTTCGATGCGGCAACCCGCTCCGGCACCGCGCGTTGGGACGGATCGGAGGATGCTGTGAACTGGGGCTGGTCCGCTGGCTTCGGCATGGAATATGGCGTCGATCAGTGGAGCCTCGGTGTCGAATATCTCTATGTCGATCTCGGCACCACCGATTGGGATTCGGATGCGGACATCACCTGCTGCAATGCCGATCGCCAGGCGCTCGAAGCAGCCGATGCGGAAGGCGAACTCGACTATCAGTTCAGCGTGATCCGCGCCACGGCGCGGCTGCACTTCTAAGCGGCGGAGAAATCCCGCTGAGGTTGATCCACGACTTAAGGATGTTGCATGGCTGCCACAGCAAACTCCAAATGTGCAAAATTGCAAATGTCTTGTCAGGACATTTACCAATTGGGCTGTTAGGTGAAAGCGCGCGGCAGACATGTGCTGCCACACTGTGTTTGCAGGTAAACTCTAGGGGTACCCAAAATGAAGAAGATCTTCCTCGCCGCTTCGGCTCTCGTGTCCGCCATGGCCCTCAGCTCTGCGGCCCAGGCCGCCGACGTCGTCGTGTCCGGCTATGACTGGACCGGCTTCTATCTCGGCGCCAATGCCGGCGTTGCGTGGAACAACAGCGAACTCGACGGAGATTTTCGCTACAATGGCGACCGTGTGAACGAGCTTGAGAACCAGCTTGAGGGCGATCAGGCTGCTTTCACCGGTGGTGCAATGCTGGGCTACAACTGGCAGATGGACCAGATCGTCCTCGGCGTTGAGACTGACTTCAACTTCCTCGGCTTCAGCGACGACAACGAGCGCAATGCCGAAGGCACTTATGACGGCGTTCCCTACTCTGCATCGAACAAGGTTTCCTTCGATGCCGATTGGTATGGCACGATCCGCGGCCGCCTTGGCTTCGCTGTCGACAACATGCTCTTCTACGGCACGGGTGGTCTCGCCTATGGCCACATGGAAGCCGACTCCAAGATCAAGGTGACGAACGAGCGGACCCAGGACGTCTACAAATGGGATGGCTCGGCCGATACCGTCAACTGGGGTTGGACCGTCGGCGCCGGTATGGAATACGGCATCGAGAACTGGAGCCTCGGCGTTGAATACCTCTTCGTCGACCTCGGTTCGGCTGACTGGGATAACGACTCCAACGTCGACCTCAGCCAGTACGACCTCGAGGCGGAAGGCAACGCTGACTTCCAGTTCAGCGTCGTGCGCGCAACGGCCAAGCTGCGCTTCTAATCGCGCCTGACAAAATGACGAAAGGCCCGGCATCGCGCCGGGCCTTTTTTGTTTGGGGCTGCCGCCCCAATCGGAAACTCCTGATTGGTTCGAGAGCCGGAAGGAATCAGGAATAGTGCCTCCCAATTGATGGGGAGAACTTGCACATGAAGAACACTATTTCCGGCTTTGCCGCCGCCGCGGCGGCCCTGAGCCTGAGCGCCGGAGCATCCATGGCAGCGGATGTGGCTACCAGCGCTGGATATGACTGGACCGGCCTCTATCTCGGCGCCCATGGCGGGTATGTGTGGGGCGAGGCCGATGTCGGATATGAGGGCGACGACGGCGGCGGAGACCTCGACGGCTTCCTGGGCGGCGCGCTTGCCGGCTACAATTTCCAGACCGATATGATCGTACTCGGTGTCGAGGGCGATGTCGGCGGCGGCGATGTCAACGGCAATGGTGCCGTCGGCGCTCCCCCGCCTCAGCCGGCCAGCTACTACACCTACGACCTCGACTGGAACGCCCACCTCCGCGCCCGCGCGGGCGTGGCCGTGGACAAGGCGCTGTTCTTCGTGGCGGGCGGCCTTGCGGTCGCGCGGCACACGCTGAGCGCCGAAGAGAACAACCAGTCACATGGCGACGACAGCCAGACCCATACCGGTTGGACGATCGGCGCAGGCGTCGAATACGCGCTGACAGATAACCTGCTGCTCCGTGCCGAATATCTCTATGACGATTATGGCAGCCAAACCTACAGCGACGATGAAGGCGACGAGTATGACGTCGACCTCACCGCGCAAACGGTGCGCGCCGCACTCTCCTACAAGTTCTGATGCGTGCGGGAGGGGAGAAAGCTCCTCTCCCGCCCCTCCTCGCTGCCGACCGCCCGCCGGTTTTACTTCTGGTGCGCCTCAAGCCATTTCTGCAGCTTGCCGATTTCCTTCGTCTGTTCCTTCTTCATCTTCGCGGCCATCTTCTTCAGGTCCGGGTCGATGTCCTTCTGCGCCAGCAGCACGTCCACCATATCGATGGCGCTCTGGTGATGGGGGATCATCATGCGGGCGAAGTCGCCGCTGGCATCGCCTGTCATCTCCATCTTCATCATGCTCTGCTGCATTGTCTGCATGGCCTTCATGTAGCCACGGTCCGCTTCCGACATTTCCATGCCCGGGCGCATGGTCATCATGCCCATCATGGAGTCCGCATCGGCGGGCTTCTGCTCCTCCTGCGCCAGCACAGGACTGGTGAGAACGGACAGTGCGAGGGCAGCGGCGAAGATCGTCTTCATGGCAGGCATCTCCCTGGGTTCAGCGGAGGGAAATGCCGCGATCGGAAGCAGGTTCCGTGCAAAACCGCACGGAGCCCCTGCGTCAGTTGATGATGGTGATGCGCGTCGCCTTCAGACCGTGCTTCTGCACCAGCGCATAGAGCTTTTTCGCATGCTGCGGGTGAAGGCGGATGCAGCCGTGCGAGGCGGGCTTGCCCAGTTGCCGCGTGTAGCCTGTGGCATGAATGGCATAGCCCCCGAGGAAGAAGATCGAGTGCGGCATGGGCGAGTTGTCGTATTTGCGGGAATAGTGCATCTCCTTCAGCATGAAGGGGCGCCAGGCGCCGCGCGGCGTGTAATAGCCCTCTCGCGCGGTGGACACCTTCCAGCGGCCATAGGTCCAGCCGCCGACTTCCACCCGCATCGACTGGTCGGAGATGTCGACGGTGATTTCAACCGGCTTGGCAGGCTTTTCCTTCGTGGTCGCCGCAGCGGGCCCGCCTGCCACGAGCCCCAGCACCATGAGCCCTGCCAGCAGGGCAAACAGCTTTCTCATCCTTCCGTCTCCGTCCCGTCCGGAGGTTAAGCTCCGGCCTGTCATCCGGCGTGCCGTTCAGCCTCCGTCGTCATGCAGGAATTCACGGCCCACCTTCACCCGCCGCACGCCGTCGTAGCGGATGATGTCGGCCGTCGCATAGGTCTCGGTCAGCGTGGCGGGCAGGAAGCTCCCCGTTCCCACCAAGTCCACGGGTGCCCGCGCGGCGGCCATGATCTGGCATTTCTGCGGATCGAAGCCGGACGAGCCGACGATGGTGGCCTGCTTGTAGCCCGCCCCATCCAGCGCGCGGCGCACATGGATGATCGCCGCCGCCGAAACGCCCTTGCCGAACAGGATGCGGCGCACCTTGTCGACGAGGATGTTGTTGGGGTCCAGCTGGAAGGCGCGGCCGCCCAACACCTGCTCCACGATGTTGTATTCGCCATGGACGCCCAGCCACTGGCCCACCGTGTCCACCGACTTCTCGTAATCCAGCCCTTCGGCGAAGCGGCCGCCATGCGTGTCGAGCCGCACGCCGAAACGCTTGCCTTCCGCGTCGAGCTTCGCCTCGTCGTAGAACCAGCGCGCGCAGCGGATGGAATCCGTCACCTCATGGCCCGTGTAGTCCACGAGGGCCGTGAGGTTTGTCACCTCCGGAAGGGTCCTGGCGAAGAGCTGCATGGCCTTCAGCACGTCGCCCTCGGTGTAGCCCACCAGCGCGTGGGGCATGGTGCCCATGCCGCCCGAGGCGCCGAAGAAGGGCGCGGTGAGATCTTGCGATGAGCCGACGAAGCCCTTCACCTTCGGGTCCGCCTTCTTCGCGGCCGCACTGCCCACGGCCGCGCCATAGGAGGCGAGGATGTTCATTTCCGCCCCGCTGCCGTGGCGGGCATGCATGTCCATGAAGGCCGCGCCCGGCATGGCGAGGCACATCTCATAGGCGTTGTTGGCCGAGACGCAGGGAAAGCCGATCTTCTGCAGCATCAGCGTCTCGATCTCGGAGAGCTTGGCGAAGGAGCCGGTGATCTCCAGCATCTTCGACTCGGAGGGCACGATGTCACCCTCGGCACAGAAGCGCTTGATCTCCACGTCCGGCACGAAGTGGCGGACCAGGCGGATGGCGGGTTCGAGCGCCGCCACCACGCGGCGGCGCATGAACACCGCGAAGGTGACGCGCGAATCTCCGTTGGCCGCCACGATGCGGCTGGTGTTGGTGAAATACTTGTCCGTCTGGGCCTGAACCGGTCCGGCGCAGAGGGCGAGGCCGATGAGGCGATCCAAAATCGCCTCATGGCCGGGAATGAGGGAAGCACGTTGATCCATGCCGCGCACTGTGGCGCGGAACGGTGCCTGCGTCAAACCGCGAGGGACTTTTTGAGCGCCGCGGCACCCCATTGCAGCAGGTCCACATCCACCGCCGCGGCGATGAAGGTGAAGCCCAGCCCCTGATAGGTGCGGATCACCTCCGCGCTGCCGCCGAAGGCCCCGGCCACGAGGCCGTTGCGGCGGCAGGCCTCGGCCACCTTCGTCATGGCCGCCAGCGTGTCCGGCCCCAGCTTGTCGATACGCGCCCCGCGCGAGAGCGTGATGGAGAGGTCGGACGGCCCGACGAACAGCCCGTCCAGCCCCGGCGTGGCAGCGATCTCGTCGAGGTTCGCCAGCGCCTCCACCGTCTCGATCATGGCGAAGGCCATGGTCATACGGTTCGACTCGCGGAGGTATTCGGAGGGCGAAAGGCCCGAGGCCTGGAGTGCCGTGTAGCCGCCCCAGCTGCGCCCACCCATGGGGGGATACTTGGCAGCCCGGACAAGCGCCTCCGCCTGCGCCCGGCTGTTGACCATCGGCGCGATCACGCAACAGGCCCCGGCATCGAAGACCTGGCCCGCCGTGGCGGGGTCGTTCCACAGGCTCCGCACGATGGCGGGGCGGCCCGCGGCATTGATGGCGGCGATCATCCGCACGGCGTCCGGGAAGCCGATCATGCCGTGCTGCAGGTCGAGGCACACGCCGTCCAGCGGCAGCCGCGCCACCTGCCCCGCAAGCTCCGGCGACGGGATGGACATCCACGAAAACAGGAACGGCCCGCCCGAGGCGAGCCGTTCCCGAAGGTCGAAATGGCTGGCCGCCACCTCAGCCGGCTGCCTTGATCTGCTCGACGGCCTGCGCCATCAGCTCATCCATGGTGCGGCGGATTTGGTGGTCGGACTGGGACACCGACTTTGCGTCAAAATCGGCGCGGATCTTGCGGAAGACGTCCTCGTCGCCCGCTTCCTGGAAGTCCGCCATCACCACCGACTTGGCGTAGGCCTCTGCTTCCGCGCCGGAAAGCCCAAGCTTTTCAGCGGCCCACAGGCCCAGCAACTTATTGCGGCGGGCGGCGGCCTTGAACTGAAGCTCCTCGTCATGGGCGAACTTCTTCTCGAAGCCTTCTTCCCGCTTGTCGAAGGTGGTCATGCGTGTCTCCCGTTGCATTGCTAAGGTCTTGAAATAGCCACCCGCCCCCTCCAAATCAACTGAACAATCAGTCATTGTGCAGCGCACCACGTTGAGTTAAGGACCCGTAAAACGGCTGGGGAAAGGACGTCTCCGGCCTGTAACAGAACTGGCGCAAGCTGCCTTCCGGGTCTAAAGGGACGGGGGTGGATTAGGGATTTGATGAGGATATTTCAGATGAACAGCAGGCGCACCCGAATCTACGAAGGAAAAGCCAAGATCCTCTACGAAGGCCCGGAGCCCGGCACCATCATCGTGCATTTCAAGGACGACGCCACCGCCTTCAACGCCCAGAAGAAAGCCGTGATCGAGGGCAAGGGCGTGCTCAACCAGCGGATTTCGGAATTCATCTTCACCCGCCTCAACGAACTGGGCATCCCCACCCACTTCATGCGCTCGCTGAACATGCGCGAGCAGCTCGTCCGCGAGGTGGAGATCGTGCCGCTCGAGGTCGTGGTGCGCAACGTCGCGGCGGGCTCGCTCGCCAAGCGGCTGGGCCTCGATGAAGGCCACCAGCTGCCCCGCTCCATCATCGAGTTCTATTACAAGAACGACCAGCTGGGCGATCCCATGGTCTCGGAAGAGCACATCACGGCTTTCAACTGGGCATCCCCCCAGGAGATCGACGACATGATGCACATGGCGATCCGCATCAATGACTTCATGTCGGGCCTCTTCCTCGGCATCGGCATCAAGCTCGTGGACTTCAAGATCGAGTTCGGCCGCCTCTACGAGAACGACATGATGCGGATCGTGCTGGCCGACGAGATCAGCCCCGATTCCTGCCGCCTCTGGGACATCAAGACCCAGGACAAGCTCGACAAGGACCGGTTCCGCCGCGACATGGGTGGCCTCGTCGAAGCCTACCAGGAGGTGGCCCGCCGCCTCGGCATCATCACCGAGGGCGAGAAGCCCGAACGTTCCAAGCCCAAGCTCGTAAAGTCGGATCAGAACTGATGAAGGCGAAAATCAAGGTCACGCTGAAGAACGGCGTGCTCGACCCGCAAGGCAAGGCCATCGCTGGCGCATTGGGCCATCTGGGCTTCGATGGCGTGGGCGACGTCCGCCAGGGCAAGTATTTCGAGGTCGAACTGGCCGAGACCGACAAGGCGAAGGCGCAGGAGAAGGTGAAGGCCATGTGCGAGAAGCTCATCGCCAACACCGTGATCGAGAACTACGACATCGAACTGGCCTGAGGCGCGTTTCCCCATGAAATCCGCCGTCGTCGTCTTCCCCGGCATCAACCGCGAACGCGACATGATGCTGGCCCTCGAAACCGTGACGGGCACGAAGCCCGTTTCCGTCTGGCACACTGAAACGGAGCTGCCGAAGGTCGACCTCGTGGTTGTTCCCGGCGGCTTTTCCTACGGCGACTACCTGCGCTGCGGCGCCATCGCCGCCCGTTCGCCCATCATGCAGGACATCCGCGCCAAGGTGGCGAAGGGCCTGAAGGTTCTGGGCGTGTGTAACGGCTTCCAGATCATCACGGAAGCAGGCCTGCTGCCGGGCGTGCTCGTGCGCAACAAGGACCTGCGCTTCGTCTGCCGCCAGGTGAAGCTGAAGGTCGAGAACAACCAGACCTTCTTCACCAACCGGATGCAGAAGGGCACGATCGTCTCCTGCCCCGTGGCCCATGGCGAGGGCAACTACATCTGCGATCCCGAAACGCTGAAGCGCCTCGAGGCAGAGAACCGTGTGGTGTTCCGCTACGCCGAGGGCACCAACCCCAACGGCGCGCTGAACGACATCGCGGGCATCATGAACGAGGCGGGCACAGTGATCGGCATGATGCCGCATCCTGAGAACATGATCGAGCCGCTCCACGGAAAGACCGACTGCCGCCCGCTGTTCGAGAGCCTGTTGGCCGCGTGACACGCCACCACCCCTTCCCTCTCGTCATCGCCGGGCTTGACCCGGCGATCCTTTTCGCACCCGGTAAAAGATGCCCGGGTCAAGCCCGGGCATGACGAGATCCTAGAGCAGAGACTGCACATGACCCTCGCCAACGACACCAAGATCACCCCCGAACTCGTCAAGAGCCACGGCCTCAAGCCCGACGAATACGAGCGCTTCGTGAAGCTGCTCGGTCGCGAGCCAACCATCACGGAGCTCGGCATCTGTTCGGCCATGTGGAACGAGCACTGCTCCTACAAGTCGTCCAAGAAGTGGCTGAAGACCATGCCCACCAGGGGGCCGAAGGTCATCCAGGGGCCGGGCGAGAATGCGGGCGTGATCGACATCGGCGATGGCGATGCCATCGTGTTCAAGATGGAGAGCCACAACCACCCCTCCTTCATCGAGCCCTACCAGGGCGCGGCGACGGGCGTGGGCGGCATCCTGCGCGACGTGTTCACCATGGGCGCGCGCCCCATCGCTGCGATGAACGCGCTGCGCTTCGGCGAGCCCGCCCACCCCAAGACGCGCCATCTCGTCTCCGGCGTCGTCCACGGCATCGGCGGCTATGGCAATTCCTTCGGCGTGCCGACCATCGGCGGCGAGGTGAACTTCCATGCGCGCTACAATGGCAACATTCTCGTCAACGCCATGGCGGTGGGCTTGGCCCGCGCGGATTCGATCTTCTATTCCAAGGCCAAGGGCGTGGGGCTTCCCGTGGTCTATCTCGGCGCCAAGACGGGCCGGGACGGCATCCACGGCGCTACCATGGCCTCGGCCGAATTCGACGACAAGGCGGAGGAGAAGCGCCCCACCGTACAGGTCGGCGACCCCTTCACCGAGAAGTGCCTGCTCGAAGCCTGCCTCGAACTGATGGCATCCGGCGCCGTCATCGCCATCCAGGACATGGGTGCTGCGGGCCTCACTTCATCCGCCGTCGAGATGGGTGCGAAGGGCGACCTCGGCATCGAACTGAACCTCGATCACGTGCCCTGCCGCGAGGAAGGCATGACGGCTTATGAGATGATGCTGTCGGAAAGCCAGGAGCGCATGCTCATGGTCCTCGACCCCGCGAAGGAGAAGGAAGCACAGGCCATCTTCCACAAGTGGGACCTGGATTTCGCCATCGTCGGCAAGACGACGGACACGCTGCGCTTCGTCATCAAGCACCACGGCCAGGTGATGGCGGACCTCCCCATCAAGCAGATGGGCGACCAGGCCCCTGAATATGACCGCCCGTGGGTGGAGCCCAAGAAGCACCCCGTGCTGAAGGATGTGGCCGCGCCGAATGACCTGAAGGCCGCGATCCTCAAGATCGTCGGCTCGCCCGACATGTGCTCGCGCCGTTGGGTGTGGGAGCAGTATGACAGCCTGATCGGCTCCAACACCGCGCAAATCCCCGGCGGCGACGCGGGCGTGGTCCGCATCCGGGATAAGAAGGCCATCGCCGTCTCGACCGACGTGACGCCCCGCTATGTTGAGGCGGATCCGTTCGAGGGCGGCAAGCAGGCCGTGGCCGAATGCTGGCGGAACCTTACCGCCACGGGTGCCGATCCCATCGCCATCACAGACAACCTGAACTTCGGCAATCCCGAGCGGCCGGAGATCATGGGCCAGTTCGTGAAGGCCGTGCAGGGCCTCTCCGAGGCCTGCACGGCCCTCGCCTTCCCCATCGTGTCGGGCAACGTCTCGCTCTACAACGAGACGAACGGACAGGGCATCCTGCCGACCCCCGCCATCGGCGGTATCGGCCTCATCCCCGACCTCGACAAGATGGCGACCATCCCCTTCAAGACGGCCGGAGACGTCATCCTGCTCGTCGGCGGGCATGGCTCGCATCTGGGCCAGTCGGTCTATCTCCGCGAAGTTCTGGGCCGCGAGGAAGGCGCTCCGCCGCCCGTCGATCTCGGCGTCGAAAAGCGCAATGGCGATTTCGTGCGCGGCCTCATCCGCTCCGGCCATGTGAGCGCCGTGCACGACGTCTCCGACGGCGGCCTCGGGCTTGCGGTGATCGAGATGGCCATGGCCTCCGGCCTCGGTGCCACGCTCTCCGCCCTAACCCATGAGCAGCTCTTCGGTGAGGACCAGGCCCGCTATGTGGTGACCGCGCTCGCG
>Ga0181554_1005107_pt1 | contig 10424 bp, 10 predicted proteins | sample 011ome_16_FD_145602 | JGI IMG/M metagenome (GOLD analysis project Ga0181554, IMG submission 145602) | Coastal salt marsh microbial communities from the Groves Creek Marsh, Skidaway Island, Georgia - 011503CT metaG (spades assembly) | ecosystem: Environmental > Aquatic > Marine > Intertidal zone... | reverse complement strand
CCGGGAGGCCCCGCCGCCCCCCCCCCCCGCCGCTCGACGACCGACCTCGCCCTCCGATCCCCCCGTTCGCGTCCGCAGGGCCACCCCCGAGGCGCCCGCGGTCGTCACGAAGGACGTCAAGCGCGGCCTCACGCTCGCCGCGGGCGTGACGTCCGCGTCCGCGCTCGCCGCCGGGAGCGCGATGGCGAACGACGTTCTGTTCCAGGTCGCGGAGTTCGACGGCACGGGCGTCATCGACGAGGAGACCGCGCTGTACGCGCTCGTCGGCGGCTCGCTCGCGATCTGCACCGCGGTGCTGTCGCTCGTGATCGGTTCCGACTTGTTCATCAAGAACATCGTGAACAAGTGAGCGGCGCGACAGCTGTTGCGCCTGTAGGCGTTGTGGTGTTGTGCTGTGATGAGAAACCTATCATCGATCGATCGATCCGAGAGACCATCCGACGCATCCTCCTCGTCCTCCCGCCACTTCCGCCGACGCCCCGGCCGCCGCGACTCCCCCTCCTCGATGCCTCGCGACGCCGCGGGCGACGCCGCGGACGCGCCGCGGACGCGCCGCGAGCGCGCGGACGACGCCGCGGACGCGCCGGCGTCGCCGTCCGCGCCGCCGCGCGCGGAGGCGGAGATCCCAGAGTGGCTCGAGCGATGTCGCGCCGAGGCGCGCCCGTCGTTCGACGTCTCCGCGTACCGATGGCCGGAGATATTCGCCGCGCTGTTTCGCACCGAGGCGTGGGGCGCCGCGAACCACCGCGCGATCGACGCGATGCACGAGCTGACGGAGCTCCCGGAGACGCCGCCGACGTTCGTCAAGCTCGCGCACTCGTACCGACACGCGGGACGGAAGCTTCCGCGAGAATGGCGGTTAGCGATTCGGCCGGGCGAGGAGCGCCGCGCCTTCGCGAGACTCGCGGAGCACTCCGCGTGGCGCGAATTCGAGGAGACGTACGAGCGGTTCGTGAAGCGCGAGATCGCGCCGCTGTGCGGCGACGCGGAGGGCGTCGTGTATCAGTGCCCGCCGACGCTGCGGTGCGCGATGCCGTCGCGCGCGCCGACGATTCTGATGCACCGCGACGGCGACTACCCGCGGCATCAGCCGTGCGAGATCAACTTCTGGGTCCCGATCACGGACGTGTGGGGGAACAACACGCTGTGGATCGAGTCCGCGCCGGACGTCGGCGACTTCGCGCCGGTGGAGATGAAGCACGGGAGTTTTCTGCGTTTCAACGGGCACGACGCGAGGCACTTCACGCGGCCCAACGACACCGGGAAGACGAGGGTGAGCTTCGACCTTCGGTGCGTCCCGGTGAGTCTGTACAAGCAGCACGGCGGCGGCGTCGGGCGCGCGAGGGACAAGGGGAAGATCGGCGACTACAGAGCGAAGCGGACGGGGCCGGTGACGCTCCGGCCCGCGTGACGAGCGGACAGCCGAAACCGAAACCGCGGCAACCTTATTTAGTCATCCAATAGATAGCCCTACGTGTACAGTAGATAGTCTATCATACAGTACGTGTACCTCTCAGGAATAGATCAGCGTTACGTTACGTTAACCTTAATCGCTTAACCGCGTCGTACCCCCCGTGTGTGCGCGTTTCACTCACTCGCACAGCGCCATGACCTCCTTCCTCCGCGCGTCCAGCGCGTTGTTCTCCGCGGCGAACTTGGCGAGGTCGAACGTCGGATCAACCTCTCCTCCCATGTCGCTCTCGATGACGTTCTTCATGTCGAACATCGCGCCCATCCGCTTCATCTCCTTCTCGCGCTTCGGGTTCACGAACCGAATCTTGCGGTACGTCACCGGGTCGATGAACGGCGAGATGGCTTTCCAGAACACCGCGAAGATCCACGGCGGGTTGTAGCACACGGCGACGGCGAGACGCTCGGGGAAGTGATCTTGCAAGATGGACAACGTCTCCTTCGACGTCTTCATCGGCGGCGCCGTGCTGAGCGTCCACCCGGAGAAGTCGATCAAGATGACGAGCTTCTCCGAGGAGTGGTCCGCGGCCTGCCCGAGCGGCGGGTGCTCCGGCGCGTCCTCCCTCCACGTCGCTTTCTCGAGCATGTACACCAAGAATCGAATGTTCCCCGCGTGTTCCTTGCTGTTCTCCCGCCCGGGACGCATGACGAGAACGTTCCGCCCCTTGACGTCCACGCCCGGGACGTACTGCTTCCCCGTGCTTCCTTCCTTCGCGACGTCCCGCCACGTGATGGAGTCCGGCCGCGTCCGCGCGCGCCACTTGAGCGTATGGGCCAGCATCTGTTATACGTAGATGGGGGCGTTCCGCGCGTCAGTCGGCGTCGAAAGGCGTCGAGGCGCGTCGGGATCGTGAGCGAGGGGCGGGCGGAGAGAGACGACGCCGGGTGGAAATGTCCATGTCCTTAAGGAACCGCGTGCGCCGCGCCGACGCGGTCGCACGGGAACCAGTGTGTGTCACAGATGGAAAGAATAGAGCGCACCTTGAGCGCCTTCTTCACCTTCCAGTTCCTCGCGCGGAGATACCGCGCCAAGCACGCGTCGTTCACGAACCGACGCAGCGCGGGCGTCGCGAGCAGCTCCGGGTTCTCTTCGCTCGCTCGCTTCAGCGCGCCGCGGAACTCGCGCAGCTTCTGGAGCTCGAGCTCGGTCATGCCGTCGTAGTCGCTCGGCGACTTGCGCGCGCGCGGCGAGAACGGATTGACGTCGTCGTCCTCGAGAAAGTCGCCGGGCGTCTCCGGGGCGAGCGATCGCGCCTTCGCGCCCGGGGTCTTCAGCGGCGTCCGTCCGGTGTCCTCCTCGCTGTCGAAGTCGGCGGGAGAGAGAGATCGTCGGCGGGGTGAGGTCAGCGGCGAGCGCGCGAGGGGCGGCGCGCGGGGGCGCGGACGTCGAGGACGACGGACGCGCGAGGAATTTAATTTGAACGAACGAACGCGGAAGGGGCCACGCACACGTCGTCCGGGTGCGTCACGCCCGCGGCGTTCATCCACGCCATCCCCGCCGCCTGCGCGCCGGGCGAGACGTCGTCGCTCTTCCTTCGAATCTTCCTCCAGACCGCGAGGACGATCTTGACGCACATCACGACCGCGAACTGCGCGACGAGCGCGATCAGAGCGAAGACGAGGAGCACCGCGAGATCGTGCTCCGAGGGCGTCATCGTTCGGATCCGCTCGCGAAGCGGCGCCACGAACGCGACGTACCGCGCGGCGCCGATCGCGGCGAGCGCGCGGTACTTCATCGCGGCGGCGTCGGACAGCTTGTTCGCCGCGCGCGCGATGGCCTCCATCGCCCCGGGCGGGGGCGTCGGCGGCGGAGGCTTGCGCCTGAAGACGCCCATTTCAGTAGTGCCCAACCGTCGGAGGAATGGCGCGAGAGGCGCGAACGAGTGACCGGGAAATCATCAGGCCGGGGGGTAGTTTTTTCGCGTAGTACGTTTTTTTCGCGATGTTTTCGTACGCGGCCCAGTCTGCGTCATCCGCGCGCGCTCCGCGCGGGATCAAGACACAGGTTCAAGACACGCGGACGATGTCGATTCGGGGAATTCGACCTCGCGGACGAGAATCGAGATGTGTGTGCGCAACGTCAGCATTTAACCTCATCCGCGCGTTCGAGGCGCGCCACTGCGAGGACGCGCGCGACGCGGAGACGCGACACGACCGGCGCGGTGTCTTTGGAAGCGTCCGAGCGGACGGTCGCGCGGAAAAAGAGCGCGCGAACGGAGCGAATCGCGCGCGCGACGCCGCGAACGCGCGGCGAGATCCCTGCGTCCGCACTTTATTCGCGACGCGACGGTGCTGCGGAGGGACGCGCCGCACGGTAACTAGGGATCACGATGGCGACCGCCGCCGCGTGCGCGCGAGCGACGCCGCCGCGGACGACGCGCGCGTCGCGACCGACGCGACGAGGGAGAGGAACGCATCGCGCGCCCCGCGCGTCCGCGGGAGCGCGCTCGCCGGACGCGTTCCCCGCGCGCGGGTTCTCGCCCGAACACCGCGGGTCAATGCAGCAGCGTCCCACCCGGACGCCGCAGACGATCAAGGCGGCGAGGCCGGCGAACACCGCCGCCGCCGCGTCCTCCTCGAGCGCGTCCGCCGACGCCGCGTTCAAGAAGACCGGCGCGTCGTCCGGCGGCGGCGCGTCGACGCGCGGAGGCGTCGAGGCGCGCTCGAGCGCGGTGACGGAAGCGCCGAGGCGGACAGCCTCGGATGACAACACCGTCGTCGCCGCGATGGAAAACGATCTCGAACTCGCCGAGCCGCCGCCGCACGACACGCCGCTGTACCCGAAACTCCGAGACGCGGAGCACCTCCACGCGCCGAACGCGAACACGATGGGCGTTCGAAAGAAGCGAGGGATGTCCGGCGCGGCGGCGCACGACGTCGTCAGCCTCCGCGCCGGCGCCGCGACGATGGAGGCGACGACGGATGGAAGAATCACGCTTCGGCGGCGAAATCCCGCCACCGGCGCGAGCGAGGCGAACGAGCTCGTCGCGCGGTCGCACGTGCACCTCCCCGCGGAGGCGCACGCGCACGGCGGCGTCGTCAGCGCGCGGGTTCTCGACGACGACGGCTTCGTCGTGGCGACGGAGATTCGATGGGGATCGGTGGCGAAGCTGCGGGTGGAGAGCGCGGCGGCGACGGCGAGGGAGGCGCGACGGAACCTCGCGCCGTGGAACGAGACGCTCACGGACGGGTTCGTGATCGACTTCGCGGTGAACCCGGACGCGGTCGTGGACGCGTCGAACGCGATGGCGGAGGTCAAGGTGGACGTCGCCGACGCCGGCGACTGGTTCGGCGGGGGGCATCTCATGAAGCAGCACTGGCCGCTGAATCTCGGGTGCTGGGAGGTGGGACCGCACTACCCGTTCGATAACGGCCCGAACGGGATCAACACGCTGGTTTCAACGCACTGGGTCACGAGCGGCGGACTCGCGGTGCTGTGCGACCCGGACACGCCGTACTTGCACGTCGGCTTGAACGCGCCGCAGAGCACGCTGTGGGATAAGCTCGTCTCCAACCGGTCGTTCGGCGTCGGGATTCAAAACGCGACCAGGGTGACGCTGCCGTTCAGCGTCATCGACCGCGAGGGCGACGGCATGCTGCGACTGCAGGCCAGAGGCGGCTTCTGCAAAGGCCAGGGGTGCTTCCAGATGGACCACCCGATGATCGGCTGGGAGTCGGCGTTTGCGTCGCAAGAAGAGGGCGTCGACTGCGCGTTTAATCCGGAGGGGACGTGGCTGTCCATGAAGGTTGGCATGTGCGCACTGTCCGACGTGAGAGCGGCCGCGGAGGCGGCGCTCGGGACGCTGCCGCGACCTTCCGGTCCTCCGCCCGCGGAGGTGATCCGAGCGCCGATATGGACGACGTGGGCGAGGTATAAGCAGCACGTGGATCAGAGAAAGACGCTCGAGTTCGCGCGCGAGATTTTAGAGAACAAGCTCCCCGGCAGCGTCATGGAGATCGACGACAAGTGGCAGGTCGGGTACGGCGAGCTCGACTTCGACCCGGTGAAGTTCCCCGACCCGAAGCGCATGGTGGATGAACTCCACGCGATGGGGTTTAAGGTCACGCTGTGGGTGATGCCGTTCATCGAAGAAGACACGGAGGCGTACCGCGAGGGATCCGCCGCCGGGTACTTCGTCGACAGCGCGCACCCGCACCACCCGTTCGACGTCGTGAACGGGCTAAAGCCCGGGTTCTTCAAGTGGTGGAACGCCCCGCCGGTCGTCGCGCTCGACGTCACGAACCCGGACGCCGTGGACTGGTTCGTGTCGCGGTTGCGGTCGCTCCAGGACAGGCACGGCGTCGACGGCTTCAAGTTCGACGCCGGCGAGCCGTGCTTCCTCCCTCGAAAGTTCGAGACGCACCTGCCGCTGACGCACCCGTCGGAGTACACGCGGGCGTGGGTGCACAACGTCGCCGCGAAGTTCGACCTCGCGGAGGTTCGAACCGGGCACCACACCACGGGCACAGCGCTCCTGACGCGGATGGGCGATCGCTTCTCGGAGTGGGGCAACGGCAACGGCTTGCGTTCCATCATCCCGACGCTGCTCACGTCCGGGGTCATGGGCTACCCGTTCTGTCTCCCGGACATGATCGGCGGGAACGCGTACTTCGGACGGCATCCCGACCGCGAGCTGCTCGTGCGATGGGCGCAAGCGAACGCGCTCATGCCGGCGATGCAGTTTAGCATCGCGCCGTGGGACGTCTCCGCGGACGTCGCCGAGTTGTGCGCGGAGTGTCTCCAACTCCGCGAGCACGTCGTCGAGGCGCTCATCGACCTGACGCACGACGCGGTCGCGACGCTGAACCCCATGTGCCGCCCGATGTGGTGGCTAGACCCGACGGACGCGCAGACGTATCGCATCGACGATCAGTTCGCCATCGGCGACGATCTCATCGTCGCGCCGGTGGTGACCAAGGGCGCGACGACGCGGAACGTGTACCTCACCGCGGGGGAGTGGGTGGAGGCGGGGGACATCCACGGGGAGGTGTTCGCGGGGGGGAGGTGGATCGTGGAGATGGCCGCGCCGCTGTCGAAGCTGCCGTGTTTCGTCCGGCGCGGGAGCGACGCGCACGCGCTCAGCGGACGACGCAGGAGATCGAAGTAATACCTGACTGTACCAATTCTTTTTTTTGTCTAATATTCTTTTGGTTGTCTTTTAATACAACGCGACGCGACGGCGCGTCATCGCGAGGTGACGCGCGCGCGCTCTACAGTAAACGAAATCGTCTCGTCGATCGCTCGCCGCTCTCACTGCGCGTGCCCGTACTCGCTCAGACCGTGCCCCGCGGCGAACCCGCCGTGCGCGTCCATCGAGTGCGTCGTCGTCGCGCCTTCGCCGCCGACGCCGAACTCTCCCGCCTTGGCGCCTCCCGGGTTCATGTTCTCCATCTCATCGTAGTCGTCCATGCTCGCCGCCGTCGGTATCGACGGCGTGTCGAACTCGCACGGGAACCTCGTCACCCTGGGCTTCTCCTCCAGGATGTTCCGAACCACGCGATCTAACCGCCCGTGCGGGTTCTCCGGCGGGTTCTCCTTCAGCTCCTCGTCCGCGTACTCGTTGTTGACGTAGTACCCGACTCTGAGGGTCGAGGGTCCGTACGAAGCGACGTACGTGGGGTGGAGTTGAAAGGCGTCAGAAGCGGAGTTGAAAGGCGTCGAGGTGTGTCGGGATTGAAAGCGAGGGACCCTGGGCGGAGAGAAACGACGGGAAGAAACGTCCTTAAGGAACGGCGTTCACCGCGCGGATGGGGTCGTATGGGGACCAGTGTGAATGAATCAGAACGCGCCTGATGAACTCCACGCCGTCGTACGCGCACGTGAGCAGCAGCACGGTGACGCCGAGGAGATCCGACGCGGGAATCTTATTGTGGTCCGGCGGGTCCGCCTGGAACACGAACTTGTACGACCCGACCGCGACGGGCCCGACGAGGACGACGTCGAGCTCCTGGTCGTGCGCGTCCGACTCTGCGGATCCCACGTACGTCAGCTTCCACTCGAGGTCTTTCTGCAGGGGCTGGAGGCACTCGTACTGGATCTCGAACTTCAGCGGCGCGAGGAAGAACGCGGGGTTGTCCTGCGAGGATGGACGGACGCGAGCGCGGCGGGGAGGGCGCGGGGGGGGGACGACGGTCAGAAGGGGCGATCGGAGGACGCGGTCTTCAAGATTTGAGCGCCAAGCGAGGACGGCGAGGAGGCGACCGCGCGACGACGCGCGGGGCGAGGACGCGCGCGGGACGAACGCGACGCGCGAGCGCGAACGATGACGCACCAGGACGGAGACTTGCGTCACGTTGATCGCGCTCATCTTCGCGCGCGCGGTCTTTAAGAGCCCGCACGAGATCTATGACGCGCGACGTCCCGGCGCGACGGGGGAGATCGCCTTTTCAAAAAGAAACAGACGGGACGAAGTTCGTCGAGCGGCGATTTTCCGCGGCCGCGATTTCAACGGAAGGGTATGGGCCGGGGAGGGAAGGCGTCCGGGACGCGCGGTCGCGACGTCTCCTCCGCCATCGACTCGACGCGGTGGACGACGACGACGACGACGACGACGACAACTCGCGCGCATCTATACACAACACGTGCTCCTCGGCTACGGCGCGCCGCTCGACGCGGCCCCCGCCCCGCCGTCCCCTTCCCCGTCCCCTTCCGCTCCCCCGCCGCCGCCGGAAGAGGAGGAAGAAAACGCCCCCTTCAGCGCCACCTTGGCCCGCAACGCGTTCCGCTGCTCGTCCAACACGATCTGCCCGAGCTTCAGCCGGTCCATCAGCCCGTGCGACGTGCTCATCGCGATCGCGCGGCAGTTGGCGAGCTTCACGAGGTCCGCCTCCCCGGACGCGGGCGCGATCTGCAGGCACGCGAACGACAGCCTCTCCGCGACTTGCAGCTCGGAGTGACGCACGGTCTCGTCGAGCATCGGCCGCAGCCAGTCCGCGTCTTCCATCGCTAACGGCGCGTCGCCGTTCCTCAGGTCCGGGATGTCGTCCAGCGTGATGTACGGCGCTTCCACCCACGCCATCGCGCGTCGAAGGTTGCCGACCTCCGCGTGTCCCCACCGGACGCTCGCGGCGGCGGCGTCGACGTCGCTCCACGCGTCGGCGGCGTCTTCGAGGCGACGCGGGGGTGGAATAAACGAAAGGCGTCAGGCGGATTCGTGAGGCGTCGCGGCGCAGCGAGGGGTGGGCGGAGAGGAACGAACGCCGGGAGAGAAAGTCCTTAAGGAATGAAGTTCACAACGCCAACGCGGTCGTATGGAAACCGGTGCGACGAGGACTGACTGGGACGCGCCTTCGCCTTCCAAGAGCGCGTCCGCGAGCGCGACGACGTCGCCCACCGCGGTGTCGATGTACTCCGTGAGGTCCGCCACCTCGTCCATCTCCTCCTCCGACGGCAAATACGCGCTGCTACCGTCGGGCTGCATCACCGGCACGGGCGCGAAGACGCCGACGAGGTACGGCGTCGAATCCGCCGGGTCGTTTCTGAGGGCGATTCCATACAAAAATAGTTCACCGGTCAGTTGAAAGGGGACGCGATCAAGTGTTGAAACCGAGCGGTGGGTGAAAAATAGGAACGCACCTGACGTCGCGGAGCTCGAGCCTACTCTCGCCGATGACGGTGACGACCGCGCCGACGCCGCTCGTCTCGTCCTTCTCCACGTCCTCGATCCGACACAGCGTCGCGATCGTGCACAGCCGCGTCCCGCCGTCGACGTCGTCCTCGTCGTCGGGCGCGAACGTCACGTGCGCGAACGCGCCGCCGGTGCGATTGCGCGCGTGATCGAGGAGCGCGAGGAAGCGCGCTTCGTAGAGGTGGAGCGTCTGCGCCGACCCGGGGAGGAGCACCTCCGCGGCGGGGAAGAGCATCGCGGGGAGCTCGACGACGCGCTCCGCGACGAGCGGCGCGTTCGCGCGGAGTTCGCCGGTGTACTCGCGAGGCTTTGGCTCGAGGTCGTCGTCGTCGGCGAGCGCGCGGACGGCGACGAGACTCGATCTCCGATTCGATCTTCTCGAATTTCTCGGCGTCGTCGTTCTCGCGCGCGGCGTCGTCGCGGCGTCGCGTCCGAGCCGGCGCGACGCGCGCGACGCGGTGGGGATACCGCGCGCGCGGGACGCGAGGGCCATGGCGATCGTTCGCCGACGCGCGGGCGGCGAGCGGCGCGCCCTCCGAAGTGCGGCGCGCGGCGACGCGACGCGACGCCGGGCCTATCTTCTCAGTCAAGACGTGAACGCGCTCCGAGAGTGCCAAGTGTCATCAAACGTCGGCGCGTCGCCATGGCGTCCGCGTCGACGGCGCGAGCGACCGCGTCGGCCTCCTCCTCGCGAGGACGCGCGAGGACGACGAGATCTCGGAACGCCGTCGCCGCCGTCGTCCCGCGCGCGTCGTCGTCGTCGTCGTCGTCGTCGTCGTCGTCGAACGACGCCGCGGCGACCGCTCAGATCCCGACGCCTCCGCACTTCGACCTCGACACGTCCATCCTCCTCGCCGGCTTCGCGTTCGAGTCGTACCTCTCCCCGGAGGGCGGCCTCGTCGACCGCGACGTCCGCGGAGGCAGCACCGCCTACCTCAGCGACTTCGTCCGCGAGGTCTTCGCGGGCGTGCTCGAGGCGACCGTCGTCCGATGCGACGGTCTGCCCAAGACGGACGTCCTCGTCGGCGCGTCGTCGGACCCGTACGTCGTTCTCGCGCTCGGCGCGTCGTCGCACCGGACGAAGACGAAGACGCGGACGCGCGCGCCGCGGTGGAACGGTGAGCGCGACGACGCCGTCGCGCGCCTGTTCGTCCGACGCGACGCCTCGCCGTCCGCGCGGACGCTGACGTGCCGCGTGTTGGACGAGGATTTCGGCAAAGCGGACGACCTCATCGGGATCGCGCGCGTGCCGATCGACGACCTCGTGGACGACGCGGCGACCGCGGTCTTGGACGCGGTGACGGGGAGAGGTGGGGAGGTGGATGT
>Ga0181554_1005105_pt1 | contig 10427 bp, 6 predicted proteins | sample 011ome_16_FD_145602 | JGI IMG/M metagenome (GOLD analysis project Ga0181554, IMG submission 145602) | Coastal salt marsh microbial communities from the Groves Creek Marsh, Skidaway Island, Georgia - 011503CT metaG (spades assembly) | ecosystem: Environmental > Aquatic > Marine > Intertidal zone >... | reverse complement strand
CGCGTCGTCGATCGCCAGCTGTCCGTGTCCGAAGATACGGCACCGCGTCGACGCCGTCGTCGTCGTCGTCGCCCCCGCGCGGTCGCGTCCTCGCGCGGGGAGAAGCGCCGCCGCCGCCGCCGCCGCCGCGGGGTGGTCCGGACGCCGCGGGCATCGTAGCGGCGCGGCCGCGCGCCGCCTCACCCCGCCCGCGGCGCTCCCCGAGTGCCTCTTCAGCGTCGGCACGGTCACCGTGCTGCCGCTCTACGCGTTGATGATCGGATTCCCGAGAGCCGAGCTCAGCGCGCGCGTCATGTCGTCCGCGCTCCCGTTCGCGGTCATGGGCTGTCTGTACGCGTCCGCGGCGTTCCTATCCCTCCAGAGCGCGGGCGCGTGGGCGCTCGTGAACACGTTCGTCGGCGACCTTGTCGGCGCCGCGTCCGCGGCGTCGTCGTCGGCGACGGCGTTGTCGTCCGTCGCGGACGGCGGGCTGACGTTGCTGTCGGGGTTTCTCGCGACGACGGAGACCGCCGCGAGCGCGTGGTTGCACCTGCTGACGCTGGATCTGTTCGTCGCGCGGAGCGTGTACTTGGACGCGCTGAGGACGAACGTGCCCGCGGCGCACTCGCTGGTGTTGTGTTGCATGTTCGGGCCGTGCGGGTATCTCGCGCACGCGGCGACGAAGGTATTTTGCGATGGACGACGACGACGACGAAGACGCGAGGGAGGGGGGAGGGAAGGGACCGGGTCGGGGGGCGAGACGTCGAGGGGGTGACGTCGCGTCGTGTGCGTAGTCGTTTGTATTACATGTAATAGCCGTGGAGTATCTTGTAGAGCGTAACTCGTTGATCGTTTAAACGAGTGCGCCTTGTGCGTTCACGGCGATGGTTGCTACGAGTATGAGTTCTCGGACTTTTTCCTTTGCTTCATCATCGCCCTGCTTCGCGGCTTTCGTGTACCATTTGATGGCCTTGGGGATGTCTTTCGTCACGCCCTCTCCGTATTCGTAGCACATCCCGAGGTTGTATTTAGCATCACTATCGCCTTGAGCGGCCGCTTTCGTGAACCACTCGAACGCTTCCTCATGTTGGCTCTTCAAGGCGTGGACTTCGCCAACACCGCTTAGTGCGGAGGTGTGACCCTTCGAGACTGCCTTCATGAACCACTCAAGCGCCTTGTCGACGTTTTTCTCCACGCCGTGGCCATCAAAATAATTGACACCTATATTGTATTCGCAAATCGTGTTCCCCTGCTGTGCTCCCTTCATATACCACTCCATCGCCTTCTCGTCCCGCTTCCGCTTGTCGTAGAAGTAGCCGAGTTCGAGTTGTTGTGAACTTTTGGACAAGTCAGCGCCCGCCTGTCGAAGAAGGTCGTGAAAGTGCGCCTCGGGCAGATCGAGGACGCCTTCGAAGCCGACGACGTAGTCACACCTCAACGGCCAAGTCTCGATCTCGTTCAAGACGTCAGGAGGAGGACAACCCGTGAAGTCGAGAGAGGCGGGCAGAAAAGACGCGTGTTTCGACGCCTTCCTCCACACGGAGTTCACCTGCGCGAGAGCGACGCGCGTCCGGACGTCCTTCACGTGCGCGAAGACCACGCTCGCGAGCTGTTCGTTCGCGTCGAATGTCGGGTGGATGGCTTTGACGCGATCGTTGAGCTCCGCGAGCGTCCTCCGCGTCTCCAAGTGCTCCGCCCGCGTCTCCTCCCTGCTCCGTTCGAGTTCTCCTTTGAGCTCGTCGAACCGAGCTAAAAGGAGGCCGAGGACGCCGCCGCCCGTCGTGCTGTCGTCGATGTCGACGCTCGGCGCGTCGCGCGCGGGCGGATCGACTCTACGCCGCTTAGATCCATCGTCCATCGCACTCTCGCGCAGTCGCGACCGTGCGGCAGCGCGGGTGAACGTGGCGCGGGCGGGTCGTTCGCCGAGCAGCCGAGAAAACTCAACCAGCCACTGTGGCCAGCTTGCACGAGCGCGGTCGAAACGGCGCTTCGACCGTCTCCAGAGTGGGCGCGCGCGAGTCCGCGGGGACACGGTCGGGTCGCGTCCCCCCATCACCCCGAGCCCACCGCGAGCGCCGCGTCGCCGCCGTCATGGACCTCCTCCTGTCCGGCGCGCCGATGCGCGCGTTCCTCAAGAGCGTCCTGTGTCTGTCGAGGATCGGTGCGTCCGCGCGCGCCTTCGATCTCGTCCGCCCTCGTCCGACGCGCCGCGCTTCGACGCGACGACGCTGACGCCCATCCTCCCCGTCGTCCTCTCCACTCCCCTCAACAGGTTCCGAGGTGCTGTTCGAGGCGACGCAAGAGGACGGGGTGCGTCCACGTCGACCGTCGCCGGCGAGATCCGACGCGACCGACGTTTGGGTGCCCACATTTTGAATCCACGCGTCGTCGCCCGCCCGACGACTCACCGTCCCCTCCCTCCCTTCCGCGCCTCTCCCTCGCAGCTTTCGATCAAATCGATCAACACCGCGCGGTCGGCGTTCTGCTCGATCGTCCTGAAACCCGCGGCGTTCGAGAAGTACGCGCTGACGAGCGGCGAGGCGACGGTCCAGACGTGCGTGCTCTCGAAACATCTCCTGGCCTCGATGCGCACGACGCGGATGGAATCCCTCAGCCTCGCGCTGGACGCGGACCAGACGACGCTGAGCGTCACGATCGTGTGCAACCGCGGCGGGGTGAGGAAAACGTACAGAATACACGTGATCGAGGACGCGGAGCACTTGAAAGCGACGATCGACGCGGAGTCGATGCCGGTGAAACTCGTGCTTCGGCCGCGGGGTTTCTCGCGGCTGCTGTCGCACTTCCAGCCCGGGCAGAACGACATCACGATCGCGTGCCTGCCCGAGACGGACGGCGCGGAACGCGTCGAGCGGTCGTTCGGGGTCAACGCGAATGAGCCGCCGCCGCCGCGGAAGAACTTGAAACTCACGTCGTACGTGGACCCGAACGCGCCGCCGAGCGGCGCGCTGCAGACGTCGATCGGCATGGACACGTCGGAGGACGCGGTGCTTCGGTACGAGGCGAAGAAAGACGAGACGCTCGAGGTCACGGTGAACTTGAAGGATCTGAAGGCGATGGTGGCGTTCTGCGAGCACGTGGACGTGGACGTCGCGATTTTCGCGGACTCGCCCGGGGCGCCGGTGTTGGTTCGGCCCTGCGCGGAGTTCCGAGAGATCGGCGGCGGCGGCGGCGGCGGCGGCGGCGGCGGGGGATACGGCCAGCAGCAGCACGGGGGATATCCACAGCGCGGGCAGTTCGACGGGCTGAGCGGCGTCCCCCTCGACGCGGAGCTCGTCCTCGCGTCGATGATCCCGCTGCAGCAGGAGCTAGACAAGAACGAGGGCGGCGCGCACGGCGGCGGGGACGGAGGGGCAGGGGCGGGGGGAGGCTTCGGCGGCGAATCGAACGAGGACGAAGACGCGTTGTTGCTCGCCGCGGTGACGCAGGCGGAGCAGCGGATGTCCGCGGCCGCGTCGCGCGGGGGCGAGATCACGGAACGGCCCGCGCGCGGGAAGCGACGCGCGGCGAAGGATGCGGACGCGAGCGTCGGCGCGGCGGCGAGCACGGGGATACCGGATTCGGTCGACGACGACGGCGGCGGCGGCGGGCGCGCGCGCGAGGCCGCGTCGGTCGGGAGCGCCGGGTTGGCGTGGGCGCCCGGGGAGAGCACGCGCGCGGATGACACGGACGACGACGACGACGGCGATCAGTTCGTCGAGCCGACGCCGCCGGATAAACGTCGACGGAAGTGATGAGCACATGATAGTAGCACGCGACGGATGAATTGAATCGTATACAACAGTCGGGTTCGCGACGGAAGGTCGGTCCTCTTCATCACGCGTTGAGCGCGGCCATCTCCTTTTGAATCACGTCCAGCGACTTCCCTTTCGTCTCCAACACCGTCGTCTTCACGAACAACACGGACACGGCGCACATCCCCGCGAACCCGACGAACACCGCGGGCGCGCCGACGGCCTCGACCACGGGCAAGAACATCTGCCCGATGAAAAAGTTAAACACCCAGTGCGTCATGAGACACGCGCTCATCGCGCTCCCTCGCACGCGGCTGCTGAAAATCTCCGACGACATCAGCCCCGGGATCGGCCCGACGCCCAAGCCGAACGACATGATGTACGCCAGGGTTGCGATCACCGCGGCTGGGCCCGCGAGCGCCCACGCGCTCTGCCACGCCATCGCGTACGCGATGCAGAGACACGAGAGTCCCATGCCTACGAACGACACGTACAACAGAGGTTTGCGACCCGTGCGGTCCAAGACTTGCCCGGAGACGAACGTCCCGAAGACGTTCGTCGCGACGACCGCGACGGACGCCGCGACCGCGGACTCCACCCTCGCGGCGACGAACATCGCGCTGCTGAAGTAGATGACCGCGTTGATCCCCGTCATCTGCTGCAGGAAAAACAACGCCGTCCCGATCGTCATCTGCCTCCGATTCTCCGCCGCGAAAAGGTCCGAGATCGGCGCGTCCGCCTCCTTCGCGCCGTCGTCGCCCTTGTCCTCGCCCGCGCTCGCGCCGAGCACCGCGCCCCACAGCGCGAGCTCCGCGGCCTGCGCCTCGCGCGTCTTCCCGCGCCGCCGGAGCCACGACGGCGACTCCGGCACGACGGTCATCAAAGCGCCCTGCAACCCCGCGGGAATCACGCCCAACAGAAACATCGTCCGCCACCACGCCGGGTCGCCGCTCAGCGGCAGCCCGGCGACGACCGCGCACAGGATCCCGATCGTGATCAAGAGCTGGTTCAGCGAACCGAGCGAGCCGCGGTACTTCTCCGGGGAGATCTCCGCGATGTACATCGGCACGACGTTGGACGCCGCGCCGAGGCCGACGCCGCAGAGCGCGCGGCCAATCAGCATCGCGGCGACGTTCGTCGCGTACGAGCACAGCAGCGACCCGACGAAGAGCGGGCCCGCGGACGCGACGAGCGCGCGCTTGCGCCCGATCGCGTCCGCGATCTTCCCGCCGAACGTCGACCCGATCGTCGCGCCGGCGAGGACGGCGGAGACGACGAAGCCCTTCAGCCGCGCGTCGGCGGCGATGCCGAGATCGCGCGCGAGGTGCTCCAATGCCGGGTTGACGACGCCGAGGTGGAACCCGAACGAGAACGCGCCTAGGGCGGCGACGAGGACCGCGGGGAGGACGTTCGCGACGAGCGCGGAGCCCTCCAGAGGCGTCGCGGGTCCCGGCGGCGGCGCCGCCTTCTCGAGGTCGACGACGGACGTTGTTGAATCGTCGGCGTCGGCGTCGGCGTCGTTCTCCGCGCCCCCGGTCGTCGCGCTCGCGCGGACGACGCGCTTCGTCACCCCGGGCGCGCGCATCGCGACGACGCGCGCGGCGGCGACGGGGGCGAAGGACGCCGCGGAGGACGTCGCGACGACGACGGCGCGCGGTCGGGCGCGCGCGGGATCCGCGCTCCGAAGCGTCGGCACTCGGGAGGCGCGCGCGCGAAAAACGCGGACGGACGACGACGACGACGACGGCGACGACGGCGACGACGACGGCGACGGTCTCGTCCGAGCTGTGATGCCGCTGATGAGCGTCGCTCCGGCGCTCATGGACGACGCGCGCGCGGTCGTCACGGAACGACGGCGGCGGCGGCGGGTGTGCGGCGGGCGTGTGGCGAGCGGCGCTGCGCTGCCAGCAAACTCGAACGGACCTTTCGCGCGCAGGCGAGCGAGCGGCGCCGCCGACCGCGACCGCTCGCGGCGCGGATATGTCCGTCACGATCGTCGAGCTGCCTTCATCACAGATAGGCGCCCACCGCGGACGACGACGCGCGGGTTCGGCGTCCTCGCGCGTCGCGGACGTTTCGGGGGACGTCCGCGAGGGGACGCGAGGCGAGGGAGAACCCCGGCGCGGCCGCGATCGCGCGCGGCGCGAGGCGAACGTCAGATCCCTACGAGGGTCGGAAAAAAACTCTGACGCTTCCGAAGGACAACAGCGGAGCCGCTAGGCGCGGGGGCGAGGAACGCGGCGACGCGCGGGCGATCGCGGCGCGATGAGCGGCCTCGAGAGCCTCATGACGGACTTCTCGCTCACCGGGAGCGTGAAGAAAGGGCCGAGCATGAACGCGGCGAAGTCGATGACGAGCGCGATGGCGGGCACTCCGAGCAGCGGCAGCGCGATGCCCGCGGAGGCGATCGACGCGAACGATCCCTTCTGGTTCGCTTCGTCGTCCTCCTCCTCCGCGGCGGCGAAGCCGAAGCCGCCGCCTTCGGGGGGTGCCGGCGGCGGCGCGGGCGTGGACGACATCTTCGGTCTCGGCATCGGCGGCGGCATCGGCGGCGGCGCGACGTGCGTCCCCTCCCCGCGCACGATCTCGCGCGCGACCCCGCGTCCTCCGCGGTCGCTCTCTTTTTGGTTATCCACTTTTTTTTGTTCCTCCCGACCGACGCTCTTCTCTTCCTCCTCGCGTCGTCTCTCTCCCCTCGACAGTCCGATGTCCGCGGCGAGACCGATCCCGCACCAGCGGGCCGCGTCCGGCGGCGGAGGGATGGACTTCTTCTCGTCCTCCCCCGCGCGCTCGCGCTCCCCCGCGATGGGGTTCTCTCCCGCGGCGCCGGGTCTCGCGAACTCGATGAAGAAAAAGAGCGGCATGGCCGGCGACGCGTTCGATTTCGCCAACGTGGACGACCTTCTCGGCGGCGGGCGACCGATGAGCGGCGCGCCGATGCGGACGCAGAGCATCGACGACCTGTTGGGGGGCGCCGGCACCGCGTCGGGGGCGAGCAGCGGGCCGGGGAGCGCCGTCGTCGTCGGCGGCGGCGGCGGCGGCGGCGGCGGCGCGGCGGGCGACGACGATCTCCTCGGCGCGCTGTTCGGCGAGACGACGACGACGACGAGCAGGACGGCGAGCGGTTCGAAACTCGGTGGATTGGGCGCGCCCGCGTCCACGAGCGGGGGGGGCACGGCCGCGAGCAGCGCGAACGATTTACTCGACGGCGCGGATGATTTTTTCAGCGGCGGCGGCGGCGTCGCGAGCGGCATCGCGAGCGCGAAGGACAGCCCCGCCTCGGCTGGTTCAGGGCACGACGAGCTCGACTTATCGGGCGTCATGGACGACGGAGAGTCACCGACGCTCGTCGAGGACACCACCGGGCGGGGATACGACCGCGGGAGGAGCGCGGTCGAGGACGCGTCAGAGATTGAGCCGGCGGTTCCGGAGCCGACGCCGTCGACGAGGACGGCGGCGGCGTCGGCGGACGACGGTCTCGCGGGGTTCGAGGATTTCTTCTCCCCGGGAGGAGCCGCCGCGACCTCGAGCGGAGCCGCCGCGTCAGGCGGCGGCGGCGGCGGGTTGGACTCGCTCGAGGACCTTCTCAGGGCTTCGACCACGGGCGGCGGCGGGAAAGGTAAGGGCGGCGGCATGTCCCTCGGTTCGGACAAAATGGACGACCTCTTCGGCCCGCCCGTTCATCCCAGCGGCGGCGGCGTTCCCGCGGCGGCGGTCATCGACGACATGTTCGGCGCGATGATGGGCGGGGGTCGGACCAACGCGGCGCCCGCGGCGGCGTCGGCCGATGAATTTTCCTACGCCCCCGACAGCGACGACGAGGACCGAGAGGGCGACACCCGGGAGCGGAAGGAGGCGCGGCGGCGAAGACACGAACGCGTCAAGGCGGCGATCGACGCGAAGCTCCAGGAGAAGCGCGACCGCGAATCCCGAGCGCTCGCGGACCAGGCGGAGCGGCAGATGCTGAAGGACATGATCGGCGCGGACATCGACGAGTGGCTCCGCGTGAATCAAAACAACGTCCGGACGATGCTCGCCAACTTGGGCGACGTGCTCTGGCAGAACCACGGGTACAAGAGCCCGTCGATGAACGACCTTCTGAACCCGCCGAGCGTGAAGAAATGCTACCACAGGGCGCTGATCTTGATCCACCCGGACAAGGTGCGACAGCGCGGCGGGGACACGTCGATGATTTACATCGCGGACAAGGTTTTCGACCAAGTCCGGGACGCGTACAAGGCGTTCGAAGCGAAGGAGATGTAGGGCTAGACGTGATGAGGAGTCGTATGCAGTGGTAGGCGCGAGTCGATCTGATGTGTTCTACTTCCCCTCCTCCCTCTTCTTCTAATACGACGACGCCGCTACGATGCTATCACTCCCACCCTCTCGTTAATCATCATAAGGTTAATAGTCCAACGGCGCGTCCGAGTCGACGTAGTGCTCGCCCAGCCGCAGCGGCTTCCCGCCTCGACCCTTCCCCGCCTTCGACGGCCCCGGGCGGTCGTCGTCGTGCAGACGAAACGGCACGACGCGCACGTCGAAACTCACCCGCGTGACGTCCGTGTCGTTCCTCGTCGTGAAGTGCCAGCACGCGCACCCGTAAAACTTCACGAACTGTCCGGGGGAGGCGACGAGCGGGTGAAAGTCGCGCGCGCCCGGTTCGCTCTCGCACACGAGCGAGTTCGTCGACGGATGATTTTTTCCGCCGTCCCCGCCGTCCCCCCCGCCGCCGCCGCCGCCCCACGCGCCGACGCGCGTCAGCGGCACCCACATGTTCACCTCGTTCGGTTGCCGGTTGTGCGGATGCAGCCCGTCCGCGTGCGGCATCCCCTGCGCGGGCGCGCCCGCGAGGTGGACGCGGAACGTCGGTTTGCGTTGATACGCGACGCGCTTAACGCCCAGCGCGGGGCAAACTTCCTCTCGGATAAACTCGCGCAGCGCGACCGCGAACGCTCTCGACGATCGCACCTCGGAGACGAGCGCCGCGACGAACGGGTTCCCGGTCGGCGTCTGCGAGGACAGCGCGTGCTCGGTCGCGGCGAGGTGTAAGCGCTCGAGCATCGGGCGGCGGCGTTCGGCGTTCGCGTCGTCGTCGTCGTCGTCGTCGTGGAGCCGCGCGAGTCGCAGCGAGTTCCTCGCCTCGGCCGCGCGGATCGCGTCCTCCGCGAGCCGCACGAACCCGTACGAGCGCTCGTCGTAGTTCACGACGCGCTCCGCGCGCTGCTCGCGCGTCAGCGCGCTGCTCTCCGTGAGCTCGAGACGCTCGCGCTCGAGGAGTTCGAATTCCGGGGTCGCCGGCGGGCGACGGTCGCGTCGACGACCGTCGCGGTGATGGTGACCAGGGTTGGTAGTGTCCTTCTGGATGAGAAAGCGAAACGCGAACGCGACGAGGATCGTGCGCGTTATCGACTGCTCGAGGCCGAACCGGCAGAAGAGGATGATGCCCGCGAGCGCGGCGACGCGGATCCATTTCTTGTTCAGCGGGTGGTTCCGAAAGTAGTCGCGCGCGACGCGCCACGGCGGCGGCCGCGGCGGCGCGCGCACCATTCTGACGACGACGAGAAAGTGTCGAGTCGGCACCGACTGAAAAAAACAACAACTCACTCTTAAGCTCTGAACGGTCGCCCGCGCGGATCTGGTCACTCCGACGACGCGCGCCCGACGACGCACGCGCGACAAACATGCCGGCCGTCGTCGCGTCGTCCCCCGCCGCGAGGACGCGCGCCCACGCCGACGTCCGGCGGCTCGTCCTCTTCCTCGTCGCGCTGTGCTACCTGTCCTCGTTCGCGTCGCTGCATCGTCAGTACCGCGGACTTTTTGGAACGAACGGCGTCTCGCCCGTCGACGCGTTCCTCGACCGCGTCTCCTTCGGCGCGAAGGGCGCGGACCCTAGACCGACGCCCTCGTGGTCGACGCTGCGCGAGCGCGTCTGGACGCTCCCGACGCTCGCGTGGACGCACGAGCTCTCCGGAGGATACGCGCGCGTGGACGACGTGATGGAGATCCTTTTGCTCGTCGGCGCGGTCCTCTCTGCGGCGGCGGCGACGACGGCGGCGCGCGGATCCGGATCGGGCGGCGCCGCCGCCGACGCCTGGGTCTGGGCCGCGATGTTCGCGGCGTACCTCTCCGTCTTCAACGTCGGGCAGACGTTCTTGTCGTTCCAGTGGGACGTGCTCCTGCTCGAGGTCGGGTTCGTGTGCGTTCTCTTGGCCGCGGCGGGACGTCCCGGCTCGGAGACGCTCCCGCTGTGGCTGCTTCGGTTCGTCGCGTTCAAGCTCATGCTCATGTCCGGCGCGGTGAAAATACAAGCGGACTGCCCGACGTGGTCGAACCTCACCGCGCTGCGGTACCACTTCGCGACGCAGCCGCTTCCGACGCCGCTCGCGAAGGCGGTCGCGGACGCCTCCTCGGATCTCGTCTCGAGGCTCGGCGTCGCCGTGTGCCTCGCCGTCGAGGGGCCGATCGCGTTCCTGCTCGTCGCGCCGTTCCGCGGCGCGAGGGCGTTCGCGGCGGTCGCGCAGATCGCGTTTCAGGTTGCGATCGCGCTGACGGGGAACTACGCGTTCTTCAACGCGCTGACCGCGGCGCTGTGCGCGTCCGCGTTGGACGACGACGCGCTGAAGCGTTTGGTATTTTTTTGGCGTCGCCGGGCGGGAGGGAAAGAGCCCGACGAGAAGGACGACGACGAGCTGGACT
>Ga0181554_1005102_pt1 | contig 10430 bp, 7 predicted proteins | sample 011ome_16_FD_145602 | JGI IMG/M metagenome (GOLD analysis project Ga0181554, IMG submission 145602) | Coastal salt marsh microbial communities from the Groves Creek Marsh, Skidaway Island, Georgia - 011503CT metaG (spades assembly) | ecosystem: Environmental > Aquatic > Marine > Intertidal zone >... | reverse complement strand
CGGACTCGGCGTCGGCGCACTCGGTGCCTACCTCGCCGGCACCATCGCCACCGGCGTGCTCATGGCGGTGTTCCTGTCCAACTCCGGTGGGGCATGGGACAACGCCAAGAAGTACGTCGAGGACGGCCACTTCGGCGGCAAGGGCTCGGAGGCCCACGCGGCCACGGTCATCGGCGACACCGTCGGCGATCCCTTCAAGGACACCGCTGGCCCGGCCATCAACCCGCTCATCAAGGTGATGAACCTGGTCGCCCTGCTCATCGCGCCGGCGGTCGTGGCGCTCAGCATCGGCGAGGGCGCTAACACCGCCCTGCGCTGGGGCATTGCCATCGGCGCCACGCTCATCATCGTGATCGCCGTGGTCATCTCCAAGCGTCGGCCGATCGCGGTCGGCGAGGAGCAGATCAACGCCCCGGCGGCGTAGCCCGGGACCATCCCGCATAGCGGAACGCTCGTGCCGGCGCTCACCCCCCTAGGGGGTGGGCGCCGGTTCACGAGGTCGTCATTTGACAGCGGCACCCCCGGGCTGCGCAGACTCCGAGGCGGTCCCGTCCGTCTCCCGGCGGTCAGGACCAGGGGCGAGGGCACCCATGTCATGGGGCCCGAGGCGTAGGACAGGAGCGGATGTGGCTGCGGAGCGCGTGCTCGTCATCGTTGAGTCGCCGGCGAAGGCGAAGACGATCGAGGGCTACCTCAATGGGCGGGGCACACGTGACTTCCGGGTCAAGGCCTCGGTGGGCCACGTCCGCGATCTCGCGAGCAAGGCATCCGAACTCCCTGAGGGGCTCCGCAAGGAGCCCTGGTCCAAGTACGCCGTCAACACCGACGAGGGCTTCACGCCGTTCTATGTCGTCCATGCCAATAAGAAGTCGACGATCGCCGAGTTGAAGCAGGAGCTCAAGGGCGCCACCGAGCTCCTCCTCGCGACGGACGAGGACCGCGAGGGCGAGGCCATCGCATGGCACCTCCTCGAGGTGCTCAAGCCCAAGGTCCCCGTGCGCCGGATGGTCTTCCACGAGATCACCGAGCACGCCATCTCCGATGCGCTGGAGCAGACGCGCGAGCTGGACATGAAGCTCGTCGATGCGCAGGAGACGCGTCGCATCGTCGACCGGCTCTACGGCTATCCCGTCTCCGAAGTGCTCTGGAAGAAGATCGGGCGCGATGCGCGCTCGGCCGGTCGCGTGCAGTCCGTCGCCGTGCGCCTCGTCGTCGACCGGGAGCGCGAGCGCATCGCCTTCGTCTCCGCGTCGTACTGGGATCTCACCGCGACCTTTGCCCCCGGCTCCTTCGCGGCACGTCTCAATCTCGTGGCGGGGCAGCGGCTGGCCACGGGGCGCGACTTCGACGATCAGGGACGGCTCACCGGTCGTGACTGCGTGGTCCTCGACGAGTCGGGGGCGCGCTCGCTCGCGACGGCCCTCGCGGGCGTCGACTACACCGTCCGCTCGGTCGTCGAGAAGCCCGGCAAGCGCAGCCCCAAGGCACCCTTCATGACCTCGACCCTGCAGCAGGAGGCATCGCGCCGCTTCCGCTGGAATGCCCAGCGCACCATGCGCGTGGCCCAGGGCCTCTACGAGCGCGGCTACATCACCTACATGCGCACCGACTCCACGACCCTGTCGGAGACCGCCGTGGCTGCGGCGCGCTCGCAGGCCGCGGAGCTCTACGGCCAGGATCACGTCGCAGATGCGCCGCGCCGCTATGACCGCAAGGTCAAGAACGCGCAGGAGGCACACGAGGCGATCCGTCCCGCGGGCGATACCTTCCGCACCCCCGGTGAGGTGCAGCGCGAGCTGAGCGCCGACGAGTTCGCTCTCTACGACCTCATCTGGAAGCGCACCCTCGCTTCGCAGATGGCTGACGCCCGCGTCGCCACAACGACGGTGACCATCGGCGCCGTCGCGTCCGACGGACGCGATGTCGAGTTCACGGCGTCGGGCACGGTCACGCTCTTCGCCGGCTTCAAGGCGGCGTACGAGGACACCCGCGAGGAGGACTCCGACGACGAGTCCGAGCGCGTCCTGCCGGTGCTGCGCGAGGGCCAGACGCTCGCGGCCAGCGACATGGAGGCCGACGGCCACTCCACCAATCCGCCGGCGCGCTTCACCGAGGCGTCGCTGACCGCCAAGCTCGAGGAGCTCGGCATCGGGCGCCCGTCGACGTACGCCGCGATCATGGGCACGATCGTCGATCGCGGATACGTGTGGAAGAAGGGCTCGGCGCTCATCCCGTCGTTCCTCGCCTTCGCCGTGATCCGCTTGCTCGAGGAGCACTTCAGCGAGCTCGTCGACTATCGCTTCACCGCGCGCATGGAGGAGTACCTCGACGCGATCGCCAACGGCGAGGCGGGGCGCGACGCCCAGCTCGAGACCTTCTGGCGCGGAGGCGAGACCGATACCGGCCCGTTCCGCGGCGTACTCGATCTCACCACCGATCTCGGCGCGATCGATGCGCGGATGCTGTCGACCTTCCCCATCGAGGGCACCGATGCCGTCGTGCGCGTGGGCCGCTACGGCGCCTTCGTCGAGCGCGGGGAGGAGCGCGCCTCCATCCCCGAGGACCTCGCCCCGGATGAGCTCACCGCAGACAAGGCCGAGGAGCTCCTGTCCCAGCCCTCGGGTGAGCGCGAGCTCGGCACCGATCCCGAGACGGGCCTGGAGATCGTGGCCAAGTCAGGACGCTACGGGCCGTATGTCACCGAGGTGCTCCCCGAGGACGCCCCCAAGTCCGCCAAGCCCCGCACCGGCTCGCTGCTCAAGTCGATGTCGCTCGACACCGTGACCCTGGAGGATGCCCTCCGCCTCATCTCGCTGCCGCGCGTCGTGGGCGCCGACCCGGCCGATGGTGTCGAGATCACCGCGCAGAACGGTCGCTACGGCCCCTATCTGCTCAAGGCCAAGGACTCCCGCTCGCTGCCGACAGAGGAGTCGATCTTCACCGTCACGCTCGAGGAGGCGCTCGCGCTCTACGCGCAGCCCAAGCAGCGTCGCGGTGCGGCGTCGGCTCCTCCGCTCAAGGAGCTCGGCGACGATCCGGTGTCGGGCCGTCCCGTCGTCCTCAAGGAGGGCCGCTTCGGTCCGTACGTCACGGACGGCGAGACCAACGCCTCGCTGCGACGCGATGACGATCCCGAGACGATCGACCCGGCGCGCGCCTTCGAGTTGCTCGCCGATCGTCGTGCGCGCGGCCCGGTGAAGCGCACCGCCAAGAAGGCGGCGAAGAAGGCTCCAGCGAAGAAGGCAGCGGCCAAGAAGGCTGCACCCAAGAAGGCCGCACCCAAGAAGGCGGCCAAGAAGGCTCCGGCGAAGAAGGCGGCGGCCAAGAAGGCTGCGCCCAGCCTCACGACGGCGGCGCTCATGGCCCAGCCGCAGCCGGCTGACGCCTGACCTCGCGACGAGACCGTAGGCTCGGCCCGTGACTGCGGCGCGCTTCATCGTCTTCGAGGGCGGAGAGGGTGCGGGCAAATCGACCCAGTCCCGCGCCCTGGCCGACTATCTCGAGGCGCGCGGGCATGCGGTCCGGTGCACTCGCGAGCCGGGAGGGACGCCGGCCGCCGAGGCGATCCGGGCGGTGCTCCTCGACCCGGCCAACGCCGGTCTCGACGATCGCGCAGAGGCCCTGCTCTTCGCCGCGGCGCGCGGAGACCACGCGGCACGGGTCATCCGCCCTGCCCTCGAGCGCGGCGAGATCGTCATCTCCGACCGCTACCTCGACTCCTCCGTCGCCTACCAGGGCGTCGCGCGGGGGCTCGGCGCCGAGCGCGTGGCGGAACTGAGCCTGTGGGCGACCGGCGGCCTGCTGCCCGACCTCACCATCGTCCTCGATGTCGATCCCGCGCTCGGCCTCGCGCGAGTGGTCGGACCCGATCGCCTGGAGTCCGAGCCACTCGAGTGGCATGCGCGCGTGCGCCAGGGCTTCCTCGACATCGCGGCGGCAGCGCCCGATCGCTACCTGGTGCTCGACGGGTCCCGCCCGGCGGAAGACCTCGCGGTCGAGATCGCCGTCGCCGTGAGCGCGCTCGTGGGCGATGCCTGATGGCAGGGAATCCCGACAGCGGGGGCTTGGCTGCCGCGCCGGGCCGTGTCTGGGACTCGCTCATCGGCCAGGACGCCGTCGTCGAGGAGTTCGCCCGCGCCGCGGGTGATCCCGCGGCGATGACACATGCGTGGCTCGTCACAGGCCCCCCCGGATCCGGGCGCTCCACTGCGGCAGTCGCCTTCGCGGCTGCACTGCAGTGCCCCGACCAGGGCTGCGGCACGTGCTCGATCTGCACGGGTGCCATCGCCGGATCCCATCCCGACGTCGACCTGGTGCGCTCCGAGACCCTGAGCTACGGCGTCGAGGATGCCCGCGAGCTCGTCGCCAAGGCGTCGGTCGTCCCCGCGGATGCGCCGTGGCACATCGTGGTCATCGAGGATGCCGATCGCCTCACCGAGCAGGCGGTCAACGTGCTGCTCAAGGTGCTGGAGGAGCCGCCCCCTCACCTGGTGTGGCTGTTATGCGCACCGAGTCCCGAGGACGTCCTCCCGACGATTCGCTCGCGGACGCGCGCCGTCCACCTGCGCACTCCCTCGACCGCCGAGGTCGCTGAGGCCCTGCGCGATCGCTACGGCGTCGACCCGGCGATGGCGGCGTTCGCGGCTCGCGCGTCGCAGGGCCATATCGGTCGCGCACGCGCACTCGCGACCGACGACGAGGCGCGCCGCCGCCGCCAGGACGTCCTGCGCATCCCGGATGGCCTGAGGGATCTGAGCTCCTGCCTCGCCGCCGCAGAGGAGCTCCTCGCGATGGCGACAGAGGATGCCGCGAGCATCACGGATCCACTCGATGCGCGTGAGGAGGAGTCGCTCATGCGCGCCTACGGTGCCGGCGCCGAGGGTGTGACGAAGTCACGACTCGACAAGCTCGCGGATCGCGCGCTTAAGGAACTGCGCAAGATGCAGGCGAGTCGCCGCAAGCGCGCGGTGCGCGATCAGCTCGACCGCGCGCTCGTCGATCTGCTCACCTACTACCGCGACGTCCTCATCCTCCAGATGGATGCCGGCGTGCCGCTCGTCAACGACGAGATGCGGACTCAGCTCACCCAGGAGGCGGCGACGAGCACCGCGACCGACACGGGTCGCCGACTCGATGCGATCGAGCGCGGCCGACTGGCCGTCCAGGCCAATGGCGCGCTCCCGCTGGTCCTCGAGGGCATGTTCGTCGAGATCAAGGATCCGCTCGTGCGGGTCCGCTAGGAGTTGGCGGCGCGCTTCAGGCCGTGCGTATAGGCGGTGAGCCCCTCCAGGGCCGGCGCGAGGATTTCCTCGGTGCCGCGTGCGATGTCCGGTGCCGCGAGCATCGTCGCGGACGCGGTGATGAGTCGTTCGTAGGTCGCGCAGCCCGTGGCGAGACGCTCCCGGACCTCGACGGCGGCCGAGGTTGCGGCTGCCTCGGCCTGCGTGCCGGCCATCTCGATGCGGATGCCATGGAGCACCACGAGTCGGTCGACGAGTGCGTGCAGCTGGGGTGCCGCCTCGAGGTCGGCGCGGCGCAGGTCTGCGGCGGCCCCGGGATGGAGCCGCTCGATCGCCGGGATGACCTGCGTGAGTTGAAGGCGCAGTGCGGTGAGGCGCTGAGCCTGCTCGGCACCGATCGCGTCCGTGGGGACGGTCACCTGTGCGAGGGGGACGGCGTCGACGCGAGGTGCGGGCGGGAGCTGTGCGCGCGTGCGACGCGCCACCGCGGCCACGATCCCTCCGCCGGCGGCCAGCGTCACCCAGAGCCAGGCCGGTCCGTAGACGCCCGACGTCGCGGTGGTGCTCTCGATGACGATGTCGAGGACCCCGAGCGTGCCGGCGACGCCCGCGACGGCCACGCCTCCCGTGACCTCGTTGTCGAGCAGGCGCACCCGGCGCTGGTGGCGCCTCAGCGCACGCTGCTGCTCGGCGAGGCGGCGCTGCTGCTCGACTTGGAGCGCGCGGGCCTGGGCACTGGGGCGCTGCGCGCGCGCCTGGCGCCACGCATCCACCACGTCCATGCCGCGCGCGATGCCCGTCTGGACGACGCGGGCGAACTGGTCGCGGTCGCTGGCCATGCGTCCACGTTACGCCGTGACCGCCCCGCATGGCATCCGCGCCGGGATCGCACGTAGCCTCCCCGGGTGGGCATGCGCATGCACGTCGTGGGGGGAGCCCTCCTCGTCGGCGCGCTTGCCGCGTGCAGCGCACCCGCGGCGACGTCGTCGACTCCGATCGCATCGCCTTCGTCGACGCCGAGCCCGCCCGCGGCCGATCTCGCGCGCTTCTACGACCAGCAGCTGGCCTGGAGCGACTGCGACGGCTTCGAATGCGCCGCGCTCCAGGTCCCGGTCGACTACTCCGATCCCGCAGGTCAGACGCTGGATATCGCGGTCCTGCGCCGGCCCGCGAGTGGCGATGCCCGCGGGGCTCTCGTGGTCAATCCGGGGGGACCGGGGTCGAGTGGGATCGAGTACGCGCGGGCGACGAGCGCGATCGTCACGCAGGATGTCAGCGACAGCTTCGACATCGTGGGCTTCGATCCGCGCGGGGTCGGCGACTCCTCGCCGGTGACATGTGCGGATGACGGCGACTTCGAGCGACTCATCTCCATCGATGGCACGCCCGACACCCCCGCGGAGATCGATGCACTCGAGAGCGCGAGCATGCTGCTCGAGTGCTCTGCACCGGTCGACGGGCTCGCGGAGCACATGTCGACCGCGGACGCCGCACGCGACCTCGACGTGCTGCGTGCCGCACTGGGTCAGGAGCGACTCGACTACCTCGGCGTCTCCTACGGCACCCACCTCGGCGCCACCTATGCCGCGCTCTTCCCCGACCGCGTCGGCAGGTTCGTCCTCGACGGCCCACTTCCCGCCGATCTCGATGCGGAGGAGCTCACCCTGGGCCAGGCCCTGGGCTTCGAGGACTCCCTGCGCCGCTTCGTGGCGTACTGCGCCGCCGAGGGTGATTGCCCGCTGGGGGATAGCCCTGACATCGAGCAGGGGATGACGAGACTGCGCGCGCTCCTCGATGGCCTCGATGCCACTCCTGCACCGACGGGCGATCCCGAGCGGCCGCTCACGGAGGCGGCGGCGACGTACGCCATCCTCATGTCGCTCTACCGGGTCAGCGATCGTCCGCAGCTGCGTGATGCGCTTTCATCCCTGGTCTCCGGCGACGGCACGCCCCTGCAGCGGATGCTGGACGAACGCGTCGGGCGGGAGTCCGACGGGAGCTTCCGCGACAACGCTTTCGACGCCTTCTATGCGGTCTCCTGCCGTGATCGTGCCGCTCCCACCGACATCGACGCGTCCGTCGAGCGTCTCTCGGCCGCTGCACCTTTCCTCGGCGAATACCTCGCGTGGGGCAATCTCCCCTGCGCCGATTCCGAGGTCACGCCGCCGCCGGAGCCTGCGGGATCTGCCCCGACCGTCCTCGTGGTCGCGACCACCCATGACCCCGCGACTCCCTTCGCCTGGGGTGCGGCGCTCGTGGAGCAACTCGGCGATGCGGTGCTGCTGGTGCGCGAGGGTGATGGGCACACGGGCTATCGCGAAGGGTCGGAGTGCATCGACGCCGCGATCGATGACTTCCTCCTCGAGGGTGCTCTGCCCGAGGCGGGCACCGTCTGCGACTAGGGTCGGCGCATGTCGTACGGCGCTGCGCAAGGCCCGCGGGCTCCCAAGATCGACGTCCGCTCCGACACGGTCACGCATCCCACGGATGCGATGCGCGCGGCCATGGCGGAAGCGCCCGTGGGCGATGACGTCTTCGGCGACGACCCCACCATCCTCAGCCTGGAAGCGCGCGCTGCAGACCTCCTCGGCAAGGAGGCTGCCCTCTTCGTCGCGTCAGGCACCATGGGCAACCTGGTGAGCCTCATGGCCCATGTCCCGCGCGGGGGTGAGGTCATCGCCCCCGCCGAGTCGCACATCTTCAACGACGAGGCCGCCAACTATGCCGTCGTCGTGGGCGCCGGCCTGCGTCCCATCGCGGAGACACCCGATGGCGAGATGCCGGTCGATGCCGTCCTCGGAGCGATCCAGGATGCGAGCGATCCGCACTGTGCCATCACCAGCCTGGTCGTCGTCGAGAACTGCCACGCCCACACGATGAGCCGGCCGATCACGCCCGACTACATGGCGCGCCTGCGTGCGGCGCTGCCCGGCGACCTCCCCATCCACGTGGATGGTGCGCGTCTCTTCAATGCTGCGGTCGCCCTCGGTGTGCCTGTCGCCGATCTCGTGCGCGACGCGGACTCGGCGACGTTCTGCCTGAGCAAGGGCCTCTCGGCCCCCGTGGGCAGCGTGGTCGTCGGCCCCGCGACGTTCATCCATCGCGCGCGCCGCGCGCGCAAGCTGCTCGGCGGAGGCCTGCGGCAGGCCGGCGTGCTCGCCGCAGCAGGGCTCGTCGCCCTCGAGGATGGGCCGGAGGGGACGGTGCGCCGCCTCGCGGACGATCATCGTCGGGCGCGCCGTCTCGCCGAGGGCCTGAGCGCGCAGGCGGGCATCGTGTCGCCGGGACATCTGGCGCAGCCGGCCGGAGAGGCACTCGATCCGCAGCGCGCGACGACCAACTTCGTGCTCTTTGCCGTCGAGGGGGGTCTCCCGCGCCGTGCGGCGTACCTCGCGGAGCTGCGTGATCGCGGTGTGGGCATGGTCCCTTATCCGCACGGGCAGATCCGCGCCGTCGTGCATCGCGGGATCAGCGATGAGGACGTCAGTGCCATCCTGCAGGCCAGCGAGGAGGCCCTGCGGGCGAGCGCAGCCCGCTGATCAGACGGTGAGCGCGACGACGGCGCCGAGCGCCACGACCACGCCACCCCATTGCACTCCCGACATCCGCTCCTTGAGCAGGAAGTGGGCGATGAGCAGCGTCGTGGCGGGGTAGAGGGAGCCGATCACGGCGACGACCGCGAGCTCGCCACCCTGGGCCGCGAGCTGGAAGAAGCCGTTGGCCAAGGCGTCGAGGACACCGGCACCGATCGCGAAGGCCCAGGGGTAGGGCGTCCATGGCGCACGTCCGCTGCGCCGTAGGAGGTAGATCGTCACCGCGATCATCCCGAGGGTGGACCACCAGCGGCTGATGGTCGCGGCCCAGACTCCGGACCCCTCGGGTGCGATGCCGAGAGCCGTGAGGAAGAGACCGATGGCGAGCCCAGCGGCTGCGGAGAGCAGGAGCGCGCGCGGAGTGATGCGGGCGTGCGGACCGGACTCGCGACTCACGAGCACGACGGCGATGACCGCGAGGACCGCACCGATGGCGAAGGGCACGGTGAGGGGCTCGCCCCGGAAGGTGCCCACGGCCACCGGGACAGCGGCACCGCCGATGGCGGTGAGCGGGGAGACGATCCCCATGGGACCCAGGGCGAGTGCGGCGTAGAGCAGGATCATGCCGAGGGTGCCCACGATGGACGTCACCAGCGACAGGGCGATCACCGTGCTGTCGATCGTGCCCGGCACCAGGAAGAGCGCGAAGATCGTGAGCACGATCGCGCCGGCGGGGTAGTTGACGGCGATGATCCGGACGCTGCCGACCCGTCGGGCGCCCAGCCCCCCGGCGACGTCGGCGCTGCCCCAGGCGACGCTCGACACCAGAGCCAGCAGCGCACCCACGACTTCTCCCTTTCCCGACGACGAGCGCCCTACTGTGCCAGCCGCCGCAGCCCTCGTGAGTGTCGGGCTAGCCCGGCCATATTCGCGGAGACGCCCCATGCGCGGCCGATCTTTGGTAGGCACGTCGCATGACTGAGACCCCGCACCTGCGTCGTCGTACCTTCCTCGGCCTCGCCGCCGGAGCCACCGCGGGAGCGGCTGCCGCTGCGGCGCTCCCGGCGCAGGCTACGCAGGCCGCTCCGTCCGCATCGGGCGGCTACACGAAGTGGCCCGAGCCGCGGGTGTGGGAGGAGCTGCGCGGACAGGTCGGCCGTCGGCTCATCCGTCCGCAGCAGCCGTGGGCCAATCTCAAGCCCGGTCAGGTGGTGCCCAAAAAGTTCGTCAACCCCTGGTACCTCGAGGAGCAGGCGGGGGCCACTCAGTCGACCGGCATGTACAAGGCCTGGCAGTCCACGCCGAGCGGGTACGCCGTCGCCGCGGAGAGCGCGGCGGACATCCAGGCCGGCGTCAACTTCGCGCGCAAGCATCGCGTGCGCGTCGTCGTCAAGGGCACCGGCCACGACTACTACGGCCGCTCCTGCGGAGACGACCGGTCGCTGCTCATCTGGACGCACAACATGCGCCAGGTCACCGTGCACGACTCATTCGTCCCCCAGGGAGCGCCGGCCGGCACCGCGGGTGTCCCGGCGGTCACGACGACGGCGGGCAACCGCTGGCTCGAGGCCTACAAGATCGCCTCGGCCAACGGCCTGTACATCCAGGGCGGCGGCTGCACGAGCGTGGGCGCCTGCGGAGGCTTCGCCCTCGGCGG
>Ga0181554_1005100_pt1 | contig 10431 bp, 6 predicted proteins | sample 011ome_16_FD_145602 | JGI IMG/M metagenome (GOLD analysis project Ga0181554, IMG submission 145602) | Coastal salt marsh microbial communities from the Groves Creek Marsh, Skidaway Island, Georgia - 011503CT metaG (spades assembly) | ecosystem: Environmental > Aquatic > Marine > Intertidal zone >... | reverse complement strand
GACCCATCATCCTCGGTAATATCAGCCGTCGTAACTGTAACCGTCGTCGTGTCTGTCGTGTCCGCAATATTCGCATTTGATAAGACGCGTGAACTGACATCACCAACCCCACCACGCCTGTAAAGACTTGGAGCGTCCTGTGAAGGCAAGCTCTCCGCGTCAACTAATGCACCCAGGTCCCCATCGATGTCCGGCATCGTGAAATCTGGCACTTCCTGAAGCGCTGTTAGCTGGTCAAAAACTTGACCGTCTTCACCAGCATCACCGTCTAGATCATCTTCTGGACCATCATCAACCAAACCAATGCACTCCAAATACGACACATGAACGGAAGCTAGAGGCTACTATGAGTCGTTAAACCAAACTTATACAGGTTAATGATATCAGGTTCCAAATGTTATTAAAACACTTTTAAAATAGAAACGCCTATGACACCCAGAGCAACAAACCGCCTAGCAGCGATCGCTAATATCTCCTCGATAGTTGTCTATTGTAACATTCTACGAATTCAGCAGCGATTCGCGAATACTGGATACAACGTAGAGATGCACTGCGAATGCGTTCTAGAATTGCCTCATCGGTCAACGATACTGAGCCATTCGGAACAACAACACGCTCAGATAAAGCGCGCAGAGCCAAAGGGGCCCCGCCAATCAGCCGATATTCCGACAATTGCTCAAGCGCCAAGCGATACACACTGCGACGCTCGTACCTTAGCATTGTCTCATGAACTTTGGAGGCCATCCCCATTGCTGATAAATAAGATGCGGCCCTTTCTTCGAATTCAGCAAGAACGCTTGAATAATGCGCTTCACGGGCGCTCGCTGCGCTGTCAGTGTTCAGATAACTCTGCCCCTCCACAAAGATACGAGCCCTGTGCAATCCCACAGAATGTCCCGGTGCACCGCGTATAGCACCCCCAGCTAACAAGAAGACGCAAGCACTATCACAACGCCCATCAACGAATACATGAGCACCCAGAGATCGAAAAATGGTTCCGATAGAAAGCGCCGCGTTTCCATCGCCACCTGGAGAGTTCAACAAAACAATCAAATGGCTCTGCTCAAGCTCACTTTCTAAGGTCACTAAGCGAGCATTAAGATCATTATACACCCTATCTGAAATAGTTCCATTGAGCTGCAAAACGTACACATCTGACGACAACAAAGCATTTTCTAATTTATGGAGGGCCAATGTGTAATCATCACAATAAGCTGGTTTCAAAGCAAACCACGTGAAAAATGCAAACCAAAATACACCGGAAAGGTTCAAGGTTTTCATCAAGAATGCTTCCTCCAAGCTAACGAACGCCATGTCGTAAGGGTACCTATGGGACGCCAACCAGACCCCCAAAATCGCGCTAGCGCTCAGACATTCCTTGATTAAATGCAACTGCGATTGGACGCATGAGATAAGCAAGAATTGATTGTTGATCAGTTATAATATCCGCCTGTACTGTCATACCCGGTTGAATGGTTTTGCTTGCATCGCGCAAAACGTGATTTGCCTCAAGCGCAACAACAACGCGAAAAAACGGAACGTTTTGTGCATCAACTGAGCTATAGGGTGACACCATATCAACTAAGCCTGAGATAGTACCATATCGCATAAAATCATAAGTACCCACTTTGATGCGAACTGGCTGCCCAACTCTCACAAACCCAATATCCGTCGGGGAAACACGGATCTCAGCCTCTAGCTGATCACTTACTGGGACAACATTCATTAGAGTAGCCCCCGGAGGCACAACGCCGCCTACTGTGCGAAATTGTAATTCCTGAACAACACCATCAACGGGTGACTTTACGTGTATCCTGTTGAGCCTATCTTCTAGGTCTAACAATTGCTCTTGGGTCTCTCTAAGCTCGACCGCAGTATCATTGAGTTCATCCTGAGAGCGCCGGTTAAACAATAATAGCTCTGACCGTGCCTGACCTAGTGCCTGCTCAGCATCTAGAGCCTCCACCCGCGTCACCAACTGATCTCTGGCCAACCCCCCCCTAATCGCAGCTATCTCTGCCAATGTATCTATCTGCGAAGTCAGTTGAAAACGTTGATTTTCTGCCGTTGTCAGCAGGAGGGTCTCTTCATCTACCAACTGGGAAAACTCACTAGGCAACTGCGAAAAGTCAGGCTCTCGTTGATATATCAAAGCGCGCAATCTTTCTGCTTTTGCAAAAAGAGCCCAATATCTTGCAAGGGTCGCCTGATACTCGGAGCGTGCTTGGGTATCGTTGAAGGATACAAGCACGTCACCAGCAGTAACCGTATCACCGTCCTCAACGCTTATGACAGCCAACCTACCACCGTCAACATGCTGGATCACTTGCACGGCACCGGCAGGTAATATTTGGCCGGTCGCAAGAGCAATGATATCTAATTTCGCAAAATGTGCCCAGATCGCAAACAAAACTGTTGCTAGCAATGCCAACCACATCGCGTGGCGCGCATAATTTGACAACCCGCCTTCCTCTAAGGCGATGGCACGAGCAAGGTGATTTGCTTCTCGGTCACCGATAACTGCTTGCTCAATAAATTTATTTTTCATGGATCACACTTCAAATCCTGATCAATTTCTGCAGAACTTCGGCAGGAGGTGCGTCAGCGTGTAAATAGCCACGATCAAACAGCATTAACCGATCGGAAACACGCAAGTGACTGGGGCGATGAGAGCTGAATATAATGGTTTTTTCGCCGCGAAAATGATTGAGATATTCTAGAAAACAATCGCTGCCGTAGTCGTCTAAATTGGTTGAAGGCTCGTCCAGCATCATTATCGGTGCATCGGTTATATAGGCTCGGGCCAGACTTATTTTTCTCATAAGGCTTTCAGGTAAATCTTTTTTACTATCTCCGAGCCGGTGCTCCAGCTGGGAAGGTAGAGCTGCAATCTGGTCAGATGCTCCTGCCAGCTCCAAAACCCGCCACATCATTGCCTGATCCGCATCGGGCCTCGCGAGCTGTAAATTCTGAGCGATAGTCGCGCGAAACATCTGAATTTCCTGCGGAGCATATCCGATAGATCGCCTCAAAATATAAGGGTCAAACTGCCTCGCATCTATGCCGTCGACATAAACTGAGCCGGCCTGCTGACGGTACATTCCCAAAATCAGGCGCATTAGGGTCGTCTTGCCCGATCCATTTGCACCGCAAATCCCAATCACATCTCCTTTATTTATTGTAAAGTCTACAGCAAGGAGAGCAGGATCAGCATTTGCCGAATAACGAAAGGACACTTTGGAAAATCTGATTTTACCATTAAGTGTGCGCGATGTAGCGACTTTAGAGGAGCTATTACGTTCAGGTGCAATACGCATTAAAGCGTCAACTTGCTTTGATGCCGCAACAAGGCCCTCCGTGCGCGAGGCATTGGCGAATATCGATTGAATTGGGTTTAACACCCTCCACATCAGCGCCATGGATACGATGAGAACGCTTGACGCAGCTGCGCCTGACCAAACTGACGGAATAGTCAAAACGACAATCAAGAGCCCAGATAACATCATAATCACATATCCGACAGCCGTAAAAGTAGCAGATATGAAAGAGGCTTTCAGCGAGGTCGCGGAAGCATTTGCACAGACTTTTCTGAAGCGCGCCAACCACGCGTCTGCTACACCGATCTCCTTAATAAGCCTTACTTTCAAAAAAGTTTCAGTTAAGAATTCATTTCTCTTGTTTGCTGCCTGCCCAGCATTAATCACAGCGACCGAAAGCCTTGGCGACAAAATCTTATAGGTAATTAAATAAAGCACAATGGCTCCCAAAATAACGTACGCCGCTATATGATTAATTAGGATTAGGGCAGCTGCCACAAAAATAGTAGCCGGGACATCTGAGAGGGTGGACCCTAACGGGCTATGAAAGCTGTCTCTTATTCCTTCAAAACCTCTTATTCTTGAGTATTGAGCGCCGATTGAAGCTCGTTCAGTATAACCAGGCGGCATCATAAAAACCCGGTTGAGTATTGATGTACTCATTAGATATTCAGTTCGCCCGGCCACATGAGTTAAAATGCGCGCTCTATGTTGGTAGGCAAACCATGCCAAAGTGCCGCACAAAAGAACACCAATGAAAAGCTCCGTCAAAAAGACGACGGATCCTGATGGAATAACACTTCCATATACTAAAATTAGAAATACCGAGGGGGCCACCAACATTATGCCGATCATCAGACTGGAGATGATAACACCGGTGAGTGCACTGGAAAATCTCAAAATAATCGTTTTGGTCCAATGGCCCGCAAGTAAACTATCACTTTCAGGTCGATCGTAATAATAAAAAGTTCCGCTTGGATTTAAATCCTCCTCAGCCAAAACATCATTGTTCAACCCAGAACGGATCACTAACTCACCGCGATTGTCTAATAACACAACAAAAGCAGCACCGTCATCAGGAACGAACAGAGCTGGTAACAAGCGTGGATCGATATCTTGAAGAGCGCCATGGTTCTCAGCAATTGAGAAACCCAGTCTTACCAGCGTGTCATTAAATCCATGCAGATCTAGTTGATTGACATAATATGGAAGGTTTTCAGATACTTCTCTGGCTGATCCCTCATATTTGAGGCTTTCTAATAAAACCGGCAAACAATTTTGAATGTCAGTTTTGGTGCTGAATTTGGTATCTAGTAAGCTATTCAGCGCATTCCAATTCGCTGCGGAGGCCTCTTGCGTCGATAGCAACTCAGAGTCTGGAAAGCATTCTGTATCCCACGGCGCGGAAACCATCATAGGCGCTGAACTTGAAACATCATTGAATGGCTGTTGCTGCTGATCGCTGTGTTTTGTAGCTGCCGGTAACACAACAGTTTGGTTGGCCAACGCACGGTATGTAGGCCTATTACTTACCATGACAGTAGTTACAGTTCCCTGCAGTTGAGACAAGTAGTTCAGGAGCTTTTGATCTGTTGCGATATCCAGGTTTGTATTCGCTTCATCAAATAAAATAACGTCTGGCCCAATTGATAGAGATCTCACGATCCCAATTATTTGACTATAACCGGGAGGCAGTGGATCAACAGAAGAGTCACCCACCTGCGTCAGCCAACCATCCGGCAATTTAGAAACAAGCTCCGTCAAGCCAATTGCGTTAGCAATCCGAAGGGCCTCTTCAGCGCGCGCATCATCAAAGGCCGTTATATTATCAAGTATCGAGCCTGAAAGTAGTAAATTACCTGAACTCAAATAAGAAACCCTTGGGCTAACGTTTAATTGCTCGTCGCTTGAACCGGACTCGTTGAAATAGGTTATCCCAGTTTGGTCCGGTAGCAAGAGGCCGCCTAAAATCTGTAAAAGTGTGGACTTGCCCGAACCGCTAGGGCCATCGATAAGAACGCAGCTTCCAGATGAAATGAAAGCATTAACATCTGAAAGCAATGGCTCATTAAGGGCGGCGTAACTGTAAGAGAGGCCCTTGATTTCGATTGAGACACGCTTACGAGAAGAGCCGGACGGATATGCCTCTTCAAATGGCTTGCCTCTCTCATCAGTAAGCGAATACTGTAGCAAATCATCAATCTGTAACTCCTCAAACTTAGAAAAATCTTGCTGACGTCGCGCCAAAATCCCACCAAACCTTTGGATTGGCGAAACACTGCGAAGCGTTAGCAATGCCGCCGCTGCTAATTCGCCATTCGTCATATCACCTTGGATGACAAGGTACGCAGACATCGCAATCACAGCTGCGGTGAGGATCCCACTAAACACTGACCCTAAATTTCCAGCCATGTCCAAGATGTATGCGATTTTTGCATAAAGCTTGGCTGTGGCTTCTTGAAGGCGTTCATACCTGCGCATCATCGATGGCTCCATCGATAACGCCTTTAGAGTATGAGTATTTTTAAAAATCTCTATTAAAAAATTTGCGCGCCTACCTTCCAGCTCATTAAAATCCTTTGACGCACTTTCAGCTCGTTTGCTGTAAAAACTTGAAAATAAAAAGAATATTGTATACCCAACAACAATTAAAAACGAGAGAAACGGATTAATGAAAGCTATTACAACAATATAGATTATGATAAACGGGACATCCAAGAATTGTTGAAAACTTTGCCCGCCATAATATCCTTTCAGGGATGCGATACTACGAAAATCATTTAAATTTCGACCTATGCCTCGGCCTTCCGTTAAATTCAAAGGATTTTGCAAATTACGTCTCAACAACGCGACCATGGCTGTATGCTCAAACTGTGCAGCCAAGTTTGAAGACATTATGGATCTGAAATATCGCAATATTCCCTCAAATAAAATCAATATTGCAACAACAGAAGTTACTAGAAATAGCGTATCTGTTGAATGGAATGGAAGAATACGATCATAAACTTGGAGCATAAATAACGGAAAAGCTAGCCCAAGCAAATTGATAACAATCGAACCGATTATGACTGAAGGCCCATGAAATTTTATCTTTTTTTGCGGCTTAGGCACCTGCATTCTCACTCACATATTCACGACTTAGTAGCTCACCCGTTGAGGCCGAAGCGTCGGGGCAGTCGTTCCATGACCTGCTGCCTGAGACCAAGCAGCGGTAGGCAATGGAAGTACTTTTTCTCCAACACACTCATTTGATGAGCCAGCATTCAATCCACCACCAATAGCTTTAATCAAATTAATTGTCGATGTTATTTGATTGTATCGAGCGATTACAGTCAAGTCCTGGGTTTCCAATACAGTTCGTTGAATCTCGAATAATCTAAGATAATCTATTCCACCGCGCTCAAGCAGTTCCACACTATACTCCGACAATTGAGCGGCGAAATCACTTGCGTCACTCATCGAATTGTACTGTTTAGAGTTAAGTTGTAAACTGACCAATGCGCCTTCCACTTCGAGCAATGAAGTCAACACAGTATTAGCATAGACATTTAGAAACTCTGTTTCACGAGCACTAGCAAGGGCAACCTCCGCTTCTCGCCGCCCGCCATCGAAAACGTTTTGCACCAAATCAGCTGTGCCATTTATAAATATGCTCTCCGGAGACAGCAAATTCGACAACTCAAAACTTCCCAGACCTGTTGATGCTGACAGAGAAAAGGAGGGTAATAAATTGGCCCTAGCGGCTTGGAGATCAAATTGAGCGCTTAGCAACGTAGCTTCAGCGCGCTTGATATCCGGACGCCTGCACAACAGGTCAGATGGCAAACCCGCGTCAACCAGGGGTACATTGACAGCGGTCACTGAATTCGATGAGAGCCTCAAGCCGCCTGGGGGCTTACCAATCAAACTTGCAAGTCTTGATTGAGCACGATACCTTTGAATCTCTATTGCGTCGACTTGAGCAGAAACATTGTTTAGCAGGATCCTTTGCTGCGTGACGTCAAGCAGCGTAGCATCTCCCTGCTGTAGCCTCGCTTGCAAACCGCGCTCTATAATCGAAACTGCGGCTAAATTTTGTTCCGCAACCTGTACGCGCTCCGTGAGAGCCAATACTTCAAAATATGTTCTAACAACCTCAGAAGTAAGGCTCAACGTAAGAGCTTCTCTCTCAAACTCGCTTGCAAGAGCCCGATTGTATGCAGCCTCAGAACTAAATTCATCGCGCCCCCAGAGATTTACTTCGTAGTTTAAAAGAACGCCAAACTGCCAAAGATTTCGGGCATCCCAAGCTGAAAGATTTTCAGATGTCCCGGGTCCACCACTGGGACCATCAACTCCAACACCGCCTGTGACGTCTATGGCTGGAAACTGTGCAGAGCCCTCAATTATCATTTGGGCTCGTGCCTGAGCTAACCGCGCCAACGCAGACCTTAGATCAAAATTTTCATTCAAAGCCTGCTCCACAAGTTGGTTAAGCTCTGTACTCTCAAACGCCTCCCACCACGCCTCCTGCGGTCGTGGGACAACCAGCGTTTCGGATGCCGAAAACCTAGGCGACAACCAGGACAGAAAACCTTTACCGCCTAATACGCCCTCAACAGGCATGCTTAACCGCGAACATGAAGCTGTAAATAAAAGCGTTAGGGAAAGAAAAATGAGCCTTTTGATCATGGTTCCAATCATAAATAAACACTTAAGTTATGTAACTATCTTTAAAACAGAAATCAATCCATTTAAACTGCCCCGCCGAAAACCTGAATTGCCAGTAGTTCCCTTGATTACCGATCTGTGGTTCGCCCTGTTTGGGAGGATGGATCATGTCAGCACCTTTGCCGAACGCGCTTCGGGCGCGGTTTCAGAAGTTGGTTGAAGAAGGGTTAAGCGGACGCGCTGCGGCACTGCGGTTGAAGGTGTCGCATGCCACCGGGGCGCGTTGGGGCAGGCGATCCGCGCGACCGGTCAGGCCCACGCAGCCCCGCAAGGCCGGCCCAAAGGCAAGGGAAAGCTTGACCCGCATCACGCCTTCTTTTCCCAGAGCACTTGGACGCTATCAGGGAAGCGAGACGATCTCCTCCCCCAATCGTCGATAAGCTCTCGCGCTTCTCCTCCCTTAGCGCTGAGAGATAAGCGAAGAGCCTCCCCGGTGCGGAGGCTTTTTTGCTTTCATACTAACGGCTCTGCCTGAGTGGAAAACGCCCCTTGGCAACATTCTCAATATACTGCTCCGCAATGTGCAAATGACGCTGTACAGCCAATTGCTTTCTGCGGTAGGTTTTCTTTTCGATCCTCTGAGAAGAGAGGTAATCCTCCCTAAAAACCTGACCCGGATCAGGGGGTGGGCACCGCGGGGGGATCGGCTGGTCATGGACGCCCCGTTTGGGTCATAGGGGACGCAGAGCTTCATTGCAGGCTTTACCACTGATACCATGATTGCGCCCTGGGTGATCAAAGGCGCGATGGACGGCGCCGCATTTGCAGCTTACATCGAGAAAGTGCTGAGAACCAGCGGCTCAAGAAGAGTTGGATAACAATTGTGCTGAGCGTTCAATCCACTGTGTAGCCTTGGGCCGTAAAAATTTCCTCTTCGTCGGTTCAAAAGGTGGCGGTGACGCCGCGGCAATCGCCGATACGCTGATCGAAGCCGCCAAACTTAATATCATCGATCCCCAAGCATGGCTCAATTGGGTCCTCGCACAAATCGCCGACCACAAAATCACACGTCTCGACGAACTCATGCCATGGCGTTACGCTGAAATAGCAGCCTAACTCCAACAGCTAACTCCAACCAGAGCACACAGACCAAACGGTTGCAGTGAGTTTTGGCGCCCAGGATAAGCAAGTCGTATTCTGTAAAAGTTTATTTTATCAGTGGGTTATTTTTGTACTTCATAGAAAAGCGGTCCAGTATAGTATACCGGAGCGCCCCATTTTTTAGAAGCGTTCCGGTCGTTTGTTTAGAAGTTGAGATTAAGCGATTGACCCACGCTGACATTACCGTCTTGGGTTCCACCAAGCGTTGTCACAAAGGCACCGGCCCCATCCATGATTTCTTTGCGATGGGAGGCAGATAGTCGAATGCTTCGTGTGTTGCCGACTTCTTCTCCTGTCAGGTCAATACCTGTGGTGGTACCAGCACTATTGTCATAGCCTGCCAAACTTAGGGTCACTGCAAATCGTTGGTGCCTGACATCCCGAACAGTGCCGAGGGATAGCTAAATTGCGCGGTGTCTGCCGATACGCAATCACGTTGACATCAGACTTTTCCGGTGCAAAAAGCTTTTCAACTCCCGTCTTTGGTGCTATAAATCAAGTAAATGTGAGAGTGACACGAGAGGTGTGTTCATCTTGAAAGGTCTGGTTTTTGTAGAATTACTTAAAATGGTCGATGCTGCCTTTGGCGAAGATAAAGTCGACGAAGTCCTTGACAGCGTCCTTCTTCCCTCTGGTGGTTCCTATACCGCTGTTGGCTATTACGAATGCGCTGAGTTGGTCACTTTAGTAGATGCGTTTAGCCGCCTCAGCGGTATTTCTAAGCCTGATTTGGAGCGGCAGTTTGGCCACTGGCTTATGGGGGCATTCAAAACGGGGTATCCAGAGGTTTTTGAAAAATATGTCACTGCATTCGACATGCTAGAAGCAATTGAGAATGACATTCATGTAGAAGTTCGAAAGCTTTATCCTGACGCGGAGCTACCATCCTTCAATGCGATTAAAAACGCTGATGCTACGCTGGACCTAGAATACACGTCGAAACGTCCGTTGGCACATTTTTGTTATGGCTTAGTAGAGGCGTGTTTTACAAAATATGGCGAGACAGCAGAAATCAACATGAACGATTGCTCATCTGATGGGCGTGGGCACGCTACGTTTCACATTTCACCTAGTGTATCTAACGTAGATGTCTAAGCCTACAGTCTCCCGATCTAGGTATGAGCGAGAAAAAGCTGCTCGAGAAGCAGCAGAAAGATTTTTAGAAGAAAAAAGTCGCGCACTTTACTCCGCGAACAGGAAACTCGAGGAACAGGCACTCAATTTGGCATCCCTTGTCGAAGACAGAACCAAACAGTTAAGTGAAGCGCTTAAGCAAGCACAATTGTCTCTATGGACGATGCGA
>Ga0181554_1005090_pt1 | contig 10443 bp, 11 predicted proteins | sample 011ome_16_FD_145602 | JGI IMG/M metagenome (GOLD analysis project Ga0181554, IMG submission 145602) | Coastal salt marsh microbial communities from the Groves Creek Marsh, Skidaway Island, Georgia - 011503CT metaG (spades assembly) | ecosystem: Environmental > Aquatic > Marine > Intertidal zone... | reverse complement strand
CGGTGAAAATAGAACGGCGCACCCGTGACACGCTGATTGAGGCCGCCCGTCAGGAACTGCAGTCCCGGCATCCCTGGATGACCGACGCTGGGCTGGACATTTATCAGGACTGGCAAAGCTGGCGCCGCAAGCTGACGGGTCGCCGCGCGGAAGCAGGCTTCAGTCTGCTGTTTCAGCTAAAGGAAGCGGAGAACGAGTCAGACCCCTGGCGACTGGACATGCTGGTGGCCCCGCGCCGGGATCCTTCGCTACAAATTACGCTGGCCCAATACTGGGCGCATGATGAGTCATCGCGGCGAGCTTTTGCCGGACTCTGTGGAGCCGGCTTTGACCAAAACCTGCTGCTAGCCCTGGGCCAAGCCGCCCGCATTTATGGGCCACTCTGGGCAGGGCTGGATGAGGCCGAGCCCTCGGGTATCGATCTGACGCTGGAAGAATCCTTCGCCTTCCTCCAGGAAGATGCCTGGGTCCTTGAGGACGCCGGCTTCACCGTGCTGGTGCCAGCCTGGTGGACACCCCAGGGACGCCGGCGCGCCAAAATTCGGCTGCAGGCCAGCGGCACTTCTCCCTCCGGCGCCAATCGCCGCAACGCGATGGACCTGCAAAATCTGATTGCCTACCGCTACGATCTGTCACTGGGCGAGGAATCGCTGGACGAATCCGAATGGGCCAATCTGGTCGAGAGCAAATCGCCACTGGTCCGCTTCCGGGGTCGCTGGCTGGCGCTGGACCGGGAAAAGATGCGTGAAATGCTGGATTTCTGGCGTCGCCACCGCGACGACAAATCCGGCATGAGCCTGCCGGAACTGATGCGGAAATCTGCCGAAGATGGGGACTTCTTCGAGATCGAACCACGTCAGGCACTCGCCGAAATGCTCGCCAAACTGCGCGATCACAGCCGGCTGGAACCCGCCGACAACCCGGCGGGGCTGGATGCACAACTGCGCGATTATCAAAAACGCGGACTGGCCTGGGTTTCGTTCCTGGAAAGCCTGGGGCTGAACGGTTGTCTGGCGGATGACATGGGGCTCGGCAAAACCATCCAGGTACTGGCCAGGCTGATCCAGGAACGCACCGAGTCTGCCCAGATACCGCCCACTCTGTTAGTAGCCCCGACCTCGGTCATCGGCAACTGGAAGAAGGAAATAGAGCGCTTTGCCCCCGGGCTGAAGGCGTTCATTCACCACGGCACGGTGCGTGTCCGCGATGCCGAAGCCTTTGAGCAAGCCTGCCTCGCCTGCGACGTGGTGATCACCTCCTACGCGCTGGCCCGGCGGGATGAAAAGATTCTGTCAGCGATACGCTGGCGGCGAGTGGTGCTGGACGAGGCGCAGAACATCAAGAATCCCGCCTCGGCGCAGAGCAAGGCAGTGCTCAAGCTGACCGCCGACCACCGGCTGGCCCTGACCGGCACGCCGGTCGAAAACCGCCTGCTCGACCTCTGGTCCATCTTCAATTTCCTCAATCCGGGCTATCTGGGCAAACAGTCGCAGTTTCGTCAGCGCTACGAACTGCCGATTCAGCGCGACAACGACCCGCGCCGCGCAGAGATGCTCAAGCGGCTGATCGAGCCCTTCGTCCTGCGTCGGGTCAAGACCGACCCCGAAATCATCCGCGACCTGCCCGACAAACTGGAGAACCGACAGTTCTGCAATCTCAGCAAGGAGCAAGCGTCGCTCTATGAAGCCGTGGTGCGCGATGTGGAACAACACTTGGGTTCGGCTGATGGCATCAACCGCCAGGGACTGATTTTGTCGACGCTCACCCGGCTCAAACAGATCTGCAACCATCCCGCGCAGTTTTTGCACGACGGTAGCATCTTTGCCGGAGACCGCTCCCCCAAGCTGGAGCGGCTCTGCGACATGCTCGGTGATGTCATCGGCGAAGGCGAGAGCGCGCTGGTGTTCACGCAGTTTGCCGAGGTCGGCGGGCAACTCGAAAAGCACCTGCGCGAGCAGTTGGATTGCCCGGTTTTTTATCTGCATGGTGCCGTGCCCGCGGCCAAGCGCGAGCGCATGATCGCGGAGTTTCAGGACGCAGAAACAGGCCCCGGGGTATTCATCTTGTCCCTGCGCGCGGGCGGTGTCGGCATCACGCTGACCAAGGCCAATCACGTGTTCCACTTCGATCGTTGGTGGAACCCGGCCGTGGAAGATCAGGCAACCGACCGCGCCTTCCGCATTGGTCAGCGCAAGAACGTCTTCGTCCACAAGTTCATTACCCTCGGCACGCTGGAAGAACGCATCGACAAGCTGATCGAGGAGAAAAAGCAGGTGGCCTCGCTGATCGTCGGCAATGACGAGTCCTGGCTCACGCAGCTCGACAACGACACCTTCAAGCAGCTGATTGCGCTGAACAAAATGGCGGTGCTGGAATAGATTAATGCCTGTGCAAGGAAAACACCTTGACTGAAGAGCCATCAGGATTCTGCATTGAAAACGAAATCAAAAGCTGAGTTTGTGAATTGGATGGGGCCCGTTCTCGATGGTCTTCGAGCTTTGGGGGATACCGGAACTCCCTATGAGGTATCGGATTGGATTGCCACTCATTGTCGGGTCACTGATAAAAAAAGAGAGGAGTTGCTGACCTCCGGGGTTTCTCGATTTCACAATCAAGTATGCTGGGCTCGCCAGTATCTGGTTTGGGAAGGCCTTTTGGGTTCAGCAAAACGCGGGCTTTGGTCGCTGACGGAAGCTGGAAAATCAACGCACCTGAGTTTGGACGAAAGCAGAGAGATCTTTAGAAAATGGGTAGCCATTCATGCCCAGCGCCGAAAGGACAGACAATCTGATAACAAGGACACTGAACTGAATCTCCAGGTTGAAGATGACGAAGAAGCCACGGAAATGCAGGAACAAACTCAGTTGCTTTCCTTGCTGCAAACAATGACTCCTCATGGCTTTGAAAATTTTTGTAAATACCTCTTACGTGTATATGGGTTCGAGAAGGTGGAAGTCACTCCCGTAGGCAAGGATGGGGGAATCGATGGGTACGGTGTGCTTCAACTTAATCCGTTCGTCTCCTTTAAGGTCATTTTTCAGTGCAAGCGCTACCTCGGAACCGTTTCTAGGGCACAAGTCGGAGATCTCCGCAACGCCATGATTGGCCGCGCAGACAAGGGAATCATGATAACTACTGGCATTTTTTCCGAAGACGCCAAACGTGAAGCTTCCCGCGAAGGTGCCCCGCCGATTGAGCTGATTGATGGTCAGCAATTGATCGACATGCTCGAAAAAGAGGAGATCGGGGTCAAACCCCGAACCGTCTATGACATTGACTACGCATTTTTCAAGCCATATCTGAGTTAAAAACGCTTCTCCAGCATAGCTGAAACCATGGCATTCTCACCAAACAAAAGCTGTAACCACGCTTTTCTCATCGTCACTTGGTCGCTGGCCTTTTTTGTGCCCATGTCCGGTCACGCCGAGCGCTGGGTGCCGCTCTCGGTGCCTGGGTTCGAGGGTATCTCCTCCTATTACGTGGATAGCGATTCGCTGGTGCGTAAGGGCAATATCGTCCGCGTCTGGGAGCGACTGATATTTTCCCATCCCCATCAACTGCCACCCATCGGTCGTGTGGAATCCTCCAAATACCTGATCGCCTACGACTGTGCCCATAAATCGGCGGCCGTGCTTGAATCCATCTTCTACAAGGACGTCGACTCGCTGAACGAGCTGGAACGGCGAGTGCGGGCTAAACCGAAATATCTGGTGATGGCCCCGGGCTCATCCCCGGAGCACAAGCTGGACGAGGTCTGCCGGCTGGCCAAACGCCGCTGACTTGGGTCATTTGATCAACCTGTTTACATAACTTGCAAACTCATCGCGATGTGTGCGAGCTGCGACTGCAGCAACCCCCTGATGATTGGCAAATATAATGCCGGGCAAAGAATTTGCCAGTTCGGTCCGCAGTGCTGTGCTGATAGTTCTGATCGGCCTTAATTGACACCCCGAGCATCCGCCTGAAAGATGCTTATTGCATGCCAGAAACCACCATGTTCGAGCTTCCTCATTATTCGACCCTGAAAAACAACGTTTTGAGCGGATTGACAGTCGCCCTGGCCTTGGTGCCAGAAGCGATTGCTTTTGCGCTGGTCGCCCATGTCGCCCCGCTGGTCGGTCTTTATGCCGCTTTCTTCCTGGCCCTGATCAGTGCCTTGCTTGGGGGACGCCCGGGCATGATCTCCGGCGCCACCGGCGCCCTGGCCGTGGTGATGGTATCGCTGGTCGTCCAACATGGCGTTGAATACCTCTTTGCCACCGTCGTGCTGATGGGATTCCTGCAGATTCTTTTCGGCCTGGCAAAACTGGGAAAATTCATCCGCATGGTGCCGCACTCGGTGATGCTGGGCTTCGTCAATGGGCTGGCCATCGTCATTTTTCTGGCGCAGTTCGGTCACTTCAAAACGACCGGGCCCGACGGCGTCCAGCAGTGGATGAGCGGCGTGCCGCTTTACACCATGCTGGGACTGATAGCCCTGACGATGTCCATCATCTATTTGCTGCCGAAACTCACACGGGCCATCCCCGCGACCCTGGGGGGGATTCTGGTGGTATCGATTCTGGTCGCGACCCTGGGCATCGAAACCAAGACGGTCGGTGATTTGGGTTCCATTAAAGGCGGGCTGCCCGGTTTCCATTGGCCGCAGGTGCCTCTGAATCTCGAAACACTCCGCATCATCTTTCCCTACGCCTTCATTCTCGCCGCCATCGGACTGATCGAGACCCTGCTGACACTCAACCTGATTGATGCAATGAGTGACACCCGAGGCAAGCCGAACCGCGAATCGCTGGCACAAGGTCTGGCCAATGTCGTGGCAGGACTGTTCGGCAGCATGGGTGGCTGCGCCATGATCGGCCAAAGCATGATCAATGTGAACAACGGCGCTCTGCACAGAATTTCCGGCATTTCTGCCGCACTGTTCCTGATGACATTCATCCTGTTCGGCTCGACCTGGATTGAGCGGATTCCCCTGGCCGCACTGATCGCGGTCATGTTTGTGGTTTCCGAAAAAACCTTTGAATGGGGCAGCCTGGCGCTGTTGCACAAGGTACCCCGACATGATGCACTCATCATAGTCGCGGTCACGGTGATCACCGTCCTGACGGATTTGGCCATCGCTGTCGTCGCCGGGGTGATCATCGCGGCGCTGGTATTTGCATGGCAACATGCCAAACAGATCAATGCACTGACCTCGGTCGATGAAAATGGCTGGAAAATCTACGATCTGGAGGGTTCGCTATTCTTTGCCTCCATCGCCACCTTCCAGCAACTATTCACCCCGCAGGACGACCCTTGCGATGTCATCATTGAATTCCGCCGCGCCCGCGTCGTCGATCATTCCGCACTGGAGGCCATCGACAATTTAGCCGAGCGCTATGAGAGCCTCGGAAAACGGCTGCACCTTCGCCACCTCAGCCCGGATTGCCTTGAAGTCCTGGAGCGCGCCAGGGGTATGGTCGAAGTCAACGTACTGGAGGACCCTCTTTACCATATCGCGGACGACAAACTTGGTTAATGACAAGCTTCGAGCCATGCCCAACCAGATGGCAGCGATAAAAGACCGCCGGGCAAAACCTTAGTCCCCCGAAGATGATCCGAGGAGTAGCTGTTGTCGCCGGATATCTTATTGGTCGTTATCGTGACTCCTGTGGTCCAATCGCTCTTCGGCGTAGGCGTGCTGCTATTTGGCACACCACTGCTACTGCTGCCTGGCCATGATTTTGCCGATGTACTGGCTGTGCTTTTGCCCATATCCATTAGCATCAATGTATCTGACCATTAGCTCACTCATTTTCCTGCTAGCCGCCGAAATGCTGTATCAAGGGATAAAACGCGATAGTTATCAGCGTATTTTTGCCAGCTTTTTTGCAATTCCCGGGCTTCTATTAATAGGTAAGTCACTGACATGAAACATGTATCCATCCACCCCCAAGGGGGTAATGACCTTTGAAGCAACTCATTGCGATAGCGTTGGGCGGGTCTGCCGGAGCCGTGGTGCGCTTTCTGGTCGCCAGCGGAATTTACGGCTGGCTGGGCCGGGGCTTTCCTTACGGGACTCTGTTTATCAACGTCTCGGGTTCTTTCCTCATGGGACTGCTTACCGAGCTGATGGTGCAGCGTTTTGCAGTCGCAGCGGAATACCGGGCGGCCGTGCTGGTCGGTTTTCTGGGTGCGTACACGACATTTTCCACCTTCGCCCTGGAAACAATCACCCTCTTTGATCAGGGGGAAATGCTCAAGGGGTTTTTGAATATCCTCCTGAGTGTGCTGCTATGCCTGATCGCGGTCTGGGTTGGGCTCATCTGGGGTCGCACCCTATTTACCGGCGCGGATTGGCCGTGGGCAGGTCAGGCCCGCAGCTATATCGCGTTAGGCATTGGCTGGGGCATCGCTTTCGTCAGCGTATTGCTGGCCGCGATGATCTTTCAGTGGTTTGAGACACGCATAGAGCAGCGCGCGATTGTGATGATTGTGCTGCTCGGTGTCGCAACGATGGCGTCTACGCTGTGGATGGCGTTCAAACTCACCGATGCCCGGCTGGATTGGGCAGGGCTGTTTACTCTTTTCATACTCAACGGACTCTGCGGCGGTGCGGTGTTCTGGCTGGGAAATCACCTGGGAAACTGGTTATGGCAACTCAATCTGTCACGGTAGTGCGCATTTATGTCCGCGAAGGCGAGCATGCCGTCTCCAAACTGATGAAGTTTTTGCAGGATGAAGCGAAGGTCACCGGCGCTACGGTCTTTCGGGGCACATCCGGTTTTGGTGCCGATGGCAAAACCCACACCAGCTCGCTCCTGGCGTTGTCGCTTGATTTGCCTGAAGTCGTGGAGTTTTATGACACGCCGGAACGGGTTGAGGCGGTGCTGACTCTGATGGAGAGCAAGATACCCTTGCCACATATCATCAGCTGGCCGGCATTGTTACATTTGCCCTCCGCAGTTGCGGGCCACTGAAATCAGCATTCGATCCGTGAAGGAGCAACAAAGCCGGTTCGAGGAACTGCAGGCTGCCTGGCTATACCGGCAAATCGCCTCTCGCGAAAAGAATCGCACGATGCGGCAACTGTTCCTGAAACTTGCCGAGCGGGCCGATCAGCAAGCCAGGGTTTGGGAATCGCAACTCAAGAGTTCAGGCCACCGGCCCAAACCTTTTCGGCCTAGCCGAAGAGCGCGGTTTGTCGGGCACTTGAGCCGTTGGCTGACACCGAAAACACTGCGCCCGATGTTGGCGAGTCTAAAAATCCGTGGCTTGTCGGCCTATTCCGGCGATCACCTGACCGCGCACCACCCGACACCTCTCCACAGCGACGAGGTGGGCCGTCGCCACGGCGGGATTGCCGGCGGCAATCTCCGCGCGGCGGTCTTCGGCATCAACGATGGGCTTGTTTCCAACACCAGCCTGATCATGGGCATGGCCGGGGTGCAGCCCGATGGCTCGCTGGTGCTGCTGACCGGCCTGGCCGGCATGCTGGCCGGAGCGCTGTCCATGGCCTCGGGCGAATACATTTCCATGCGCTCGCAGCGTGAACTCTTCGAACATCAGATCGATCTGGAACGCGCCGAACTGGCCCTGTACCCGGAAGAGGAAGCAGAAGAACTGGCGTTGATTTATGCGGCACGGGGCATGAGCCTGAGCGAGGCGCGGCGATTTACCCGCAAGCTGGTCAAGACACCGGATAAGGCACTCAACCTCCTGTCGCGGGAAGAATTAGGCCTGAATCCCGACGACCTGGGTTCGCCCTGGGCGGCGGCGTTTTTCTCTTTCACCGCATTTACCCTTGGCGCCCTGATTCCGCTGATCCCCTTCATTCCTCAGCTGCAGATCGGAGACGGATTGACGCTGTCCGCCGGTCTGGCCGGGACCAGCTTGTTCATCACCGGGGCCGCGCTCAGCCTTTTTACCGGCGGCAGCGCCCTCTACGGCGGCCTCAGAATGTTGCTGATCGGGGCCGCAGCGGGCCTGACGACCTTCGGTATCGGAGGCCTGCTGGGTGTCAGTGTTGACTGACCTGGAAGGGCTTTTTCAAATCGCGAGCAAATCTGCCCGACCATAGCGGGCCACGGCTTGGCTGTCCGGGTTTTCCTGACGTAATTGCCACACCCACATCTGGTCACCTACGCTGAAGTGCCACCACTCGAAGGGATGCCGACGAAATCCGGCAGCCTCCATCACCTCCCTGAGCAGCTCACGATTGGCATGAACAGCCGGGTTTTCATGAGCGAAATAATCCGGATTGGATCGATCGGAATTCTCGTCGATCGGTGACCCCATGGTGATTTCCACCTCCCTTTCGTCCGCCAGCGTGAGGTCCAATGCCGCGCCCGTACTGTGCGGAGGCGGGGTGTCGGGATTATCGCTAGGCTCCGCCCAGATGCGATAGGTTCGCTCCCACAGACTCGCCCGCTCAGGCTCCGGCACTTCTTCGGGTACTCGCCCACCGGCTAGCTGGAGAAATTCATGATTGACCATGAATGCCTGAACCGCATTCGGACGGTAGGCATCGAACAGCTTGAACCGCCAGCCTGGATTGTGTGTACTGAGATGTTGCTGCGCCCGGTAGAGACATTCCAGCACGGACGCACGCAACATCCACGGGCCACTATCATCATATCGCGCCCCAAAAGCCGCATAGGGTGGCGGACTTGTTAACAGGAAGTCATTAGCCGGGATAGTCACCAGCGGCTCACCACATTCAACGATGGGCAGACTGCGATAAGGCTTCATACGAGTGGACTCATGATTTGAGGCAAAGCACTATCCCGCCCTTACCGCTGCAACAGCAGCAGGATGGCCGCACCCATCGCCAGGCTTAACAGCATGCCGGCAAAGATCAGCCAGACAGCAAGATTTCCTTTCATTTTCTTTCATAGGCATGGAAAAACCGGCACCAGCAGGCTTCATTCAGTTTGGCTTCTGCCGTAAAGTCCGGCTGGACAGCCACTCAGGGTGTCAGAAGGCAATATTCTTGTCGCGCTCGGCGACGGCCGCGATGTAGTCAGGCATCCCCTTGATTGATGCACCGGCGACTAGATCAGGCTCTGAAATTTGCCGGGCCACGGCACAAGCGCCGCAGACCCAGATGGGAATGCCTGCCGCCTGCACCGCAGCCAGCAAGTCCTTGAGTGGCGTGAGATTAACGCCGACGACGTGATCGGCCACGCCTTGCCGACCGATGGTTACTGCCTCGTTCCATAACCATAAGACAACATCATGGCCCGCTTCTCTTGCAGCCTTGGCCGCGATGAAAGGGAGAGATGCCATGGTGGGGTCATCGGTACCGCGGCTACCGGAAATGATCATGCTGGTCATGTTTGTTCCTGCTTGTTGGTTTGATGGGATTAAGTTGAAAAAGTAAAAGAACCTATTTGATTAGTGCTCTCGGCAGTCAATTTGCCACGACTACCTGTCACTGTCCAAAGGGGAAGCGAGCATCGCCGCCGTCGTTTCAAAAAATGATGGAAGCGGAACGACCCATTCCTCGGCGCCTGGTAACGACGCCAGATCGCAGCGATTCAGACATCCCGCTCCAGTGGATTCCCATTAACGAGAACCTCGCAATCGATCAGGTAACCCTGGATATTGTCCACATCCGGCGGACTGCATCGTTGTTTGAGTTGCTCGAAGAACATCTCGCTGGCCAGCTCTACAAGCATCTCGGCAACGGCTGGCTTGATCTCCCCGTCCTCGGATGAAATCGCGCACACCAGCGAGAAAAACCCGTCGCCGTCGCCCTCGGGTCTGAGCAGCAGATCAAACGCATGATCCAAACCCAGCAATTTCGACAGATAGCCGGACTGGCGGAGTTGCAAGACCACGTTCACGGCAGCCTGATCCAACCCAAACTGCTGATTCATCTCGTTAAATATCTTCACCCGCTCCTCCTCATGATGCTTTTTTATCAAGTGCGCTCAAGTTATCGCACTATTTTTTATTGAATGTGATTGAGTCACTGATGACGACCGTCATTAAGTCGACGATGCCGTCCCAGGTCAGTCATGCGCTTCCGGGAAAGATTGACCTGAGCCCGTCATTATTTCAAAGGAGACTAACCATGACTTTTTTATCGATACCGATCGGTCCGCATGATGTCCCGTTCGCTGCGCCGCTCATGGCTGCTGCCATGCTGGCGTTTACCCTGGCTTTCATCATTCTCAAGCTGCTGGATAAGGTCATTGATCCCGAGAAACACTCCAGCAAGCCCTTTCAGTCAGACAAATAAAAAACCACCGGAGATTCCTGCCGAACGGGGGTCATGATCGGGCCGTCTGCCAAGAAATGTGGTGCGGCCCTCCTTAACACGGTTAACAAAATGGAGGATGACTGAGATTTGGCATCCCCACCACACAGCCGCTGCTAACTTAACCAGTCAATCGTCCCGTCAATTGCGCTGATAATGTCCCGGGCTGTATGACCCTATTGCTTGGCAACGCCCCAAAG
>Ga0181554_1005089_pt1 | contig 10444 bp, 8 predicted proteins | sample 011ome_16_FD_145602 | JGI IMG/M metagenome (GOLD analysis project Ga0181554, IMG submission 145602) | Coastal salt marsh microbial communities from the Groves Creek Marsh, Skidaway Island, Georgia - 011503CT metaG (spades assembly) | ecosystem: Environmental > Aquatic > Marine > Intertidal zone >... | reverse complement strand
TCTTGATCCCAGTGGGGACCCCGGTCGCCAAGAGGCGGATTGGCGACAATCTTTTTGTCGGGGAGACCCTCCTCCTTGACAAGACCGTGAGCCACGTCCACCCGGAACCCATCGACACCGCGGTCCAGCCAGAATCGCAGGACTCCGCGGAACATCTCCCAGACTTCGGGGTTCTCCCAGTTCAAATCAGGCTGTGAGGCATCGAACAAGTGGAGATACCACTGGCCAGGTGAACCATCAGCGTCAGTGACCCTTGTCCACGCTGGTCCTCCAAAGACGGACTCCCAGTTGTTGGGGGGTAGCTCGCCGTTTTCGCCTGCGCCGTCACGGAACATGTAGCGATTTCGCTCGGCTGAGCCGGGGCTGGAGACAAGCGCTGCCTGGAACCATTCGTGCTGATCAGAAGAATGGTTCGGGACCAAGTCCACAATGACTCGCAGACCAAGGTCGTGGGCTGTCGTGATCAGGCGCTCAGCATCAGCAAGGGCTCCAAAGACAGGGTCAATGTTGCAGTAGTCAGCAACGTCGTAGCCAGCGTCCTTTTGGGGAGAAGTATAGAAAGGCGAGAGCCAGATAGCATCCACGCCGAGGTTTGCGACCGAAGGAAGGCGGTCGATGATGCCCGGAAGGTCACCAATTCCATCACCATTTCCATCCGCAAAAGAACGCGGATAGATCTGGTAAATGACGGCGTGACGCCACCAGTCGGCAGGGGAATTGGCCAGTGTTTTCGGGGCAAGCATGGATACAACCCTAACGAGAAATTTACGTTGTGCAACCGGTTGCGCAACGGGCGAGCTGATGAGGATTGTGTTTGCCGGGCAAGGCTCCCAGGTGCTAATCTCGAGCCTTGGCCCTGCCACTGGTAGGCCTGCCCCGATAGCTCAGTGGTAGAGCACTTCCATGGTAAGGAAGGGGTCGTCAGTTCAATCCTGACTCGGGGCTCGGATGTCTAACATCCAGTCACGCGGCGGGGTAGCTCAGCTGGTCAGAGCGCACGGCTCATAATCGTGAGGTCGCGGGTTCGAGCCCCGCCCCCGCTACGGAACTGTTATACGCTTAACAGTTCTAAGCACCTCTAGCTCAATTGGCAGAGCAACTGACTCTTAATCAGTGGGTTCCGGGTTCGAGTCCCGGGGGGTGTACCACGGGGAATGTATTACTGCGGTTTACGATTGGCTCCTTGGTGCCGCCTCGTCCTTGAGACGGTTTGTAGTGATGCTCGGTGGTCTCTTTCGGATCGGGGATACGGCCGTAAACCGATTTGTGCGCGGAGACCCTGTACCCCGCACCTTTACTTCGCTTTTTGTAGATTCCAAGAACGAACCATAGGCGAACGCCTGCAGAATCCCGGGACCTGATAAGAGTCTCATCAATTTGCAGCCGCGGGAGCGACGTATTCGCACTGAGCGCAGTTCGTGGGCGCTGAGTCGCTCTGATACGGTTTTGAGCATGGTTCTTCTTGCGGAGGTGTTTGCCGAGCTCTTCCGACGGCATCAGAAACTTGGGGCCCATGTAGTCGGAGGGTTTTCCCCTCATATAGCACCGTTAGGGTTTTCAAGAAGCAACCTAGTGATTCGTGACGGAGAGTGCCTGAGTACCTCTGGGTCAATCTCGGATTCTGAGATGTCACTGGTTTTCGGGATTTGTGAGATTGTCAAGCCGAAGAGGGTTCTGGTAATCGGCAATTCCTACGGCTTGTCTACGGCCTTCTTTGCTCTAGCCAATCCTCAAGCTGAGGTGGTTGCGTTCGATAAATATCGTGTCAAGGGTTTGGAGTTTACTCGGGAGTTATGTGCTGGCCTCTGTGTGACTGCAATCGAAGCGAGCACACCCGAGGACCTAACGAAGGTGGTCGGAGACCATTTGGGTGGGGAAGTGGACCTCGTTTTTGTTGATGCTGTGCACGAAAACGACGTTCAGACCGCCGAGTTTAGAATTCTCGCCCCGTTGCTTTCGGAAGGAGGAACGGTTGTCTTTCACGACGTTCTTTCGTCAAACTTGTTGGACTCGTTCTCTCTTCTAAAGCACGAGTTTCCATCTTTTGCCTTCCGGGTCTTGGCGAAAAGCCACTCGGGATTGGGAGTTGCAACTAGATTCGAGTCCGAACTCTTGGCAGACTACTTGACCTACTTTGAATCTTCGCCCAGTGCAGTTAGCAGATCGGAGAGGATGTTCGGCAGCGAATTAGTCGATGGGCTGGCTCGATTGATGGGTGTTGGGGACCTCGGTGCTACCTATAGGACGCGTCCACACCCGCAGACATAGGTTCGTTGTTGTGTCGGGCAGCCCTGTATTTCGTTTAGTTCAATCGTCGCAGTTAATCAGAGTTTTTAGAAGTCTGCGTTCCGACATGGAGCTCAGATTTCAGACTTAGGACTCGAAGCTAATGGAAGCATTTTCCAAGCTCCTCGGCTTTGTTTTTTGTCCCAAACAAATATCGAATTTGGCAAATTGTTTCTCGATTTCCGGCGCTCCTGGGTCACGGCCTATCGGAGATTCTCCGGGATGGCCACCACTTCCCAGCCCAAGACCTTGCAAACTGGGGCCCTTCCATTCGCTCCGGAGTTACCTCAATGCCTGCTAAGCCAAACAGGTTCCACCTCGCAAGAGGTCAATAGGCCAGCAATGGCACAGCACTCCCAGAATGGGAACGGGGTTTATGGGAAACCCTAGGAGGAAAACACTATGCTTGTTTCGCGAATCAACACCGAAAAAATGGTGTTTGTGACTGGAAATTTTTCTTATAGGCTCATGGCATGAGCAAGCGATCGAAGGCGTACTTACGAACAATAAGGAGAATCGCCTCAAGCTGGATGTCCGCCCCCAAGCAGTTCCTAAGGCTATTGGACTCGTTGCCACCCCGGCTTATCGCGCTGCAATATGCCTTGACTTATCGCGAGCAGGGCGCGCCGCCAATCGAAACAGCGCCTCCACCCCCTAATCCGCTCAGAGACTATTTTGAGAACCACACTGAGGGACATGGAATATGGAAGTGGCGGCATTACTTTGATCCTTATCAACGCCACTTCTCCAAGTTTGTAGGCACAGACGTCAACGTATTGGAAATCGGTATTTATAGTGGCGGAAGCCTCGATATGTGGCGCTCCTACTTTGGCAAACGAAGCCATATTTACGGGGTTGACATTGAGACCGCGTGCAAGAGTTACGAAAATGATTACACGACTGTATTCATCGGCGATCAGGCAAGTAGGAACTTTTGGGAAGACTTTAGACGGAATACGCCCCCAATCGATATTTTAATTGATGATGGTGGCCATACACCCGAGCAGCAGCGAATAACACTTGAAGAGATGCTTCCGCACCTGCGATGCGGAGGGGTTTACTTCTGCGAGGATGTGACGAGAAAAGGTAATGATTTTGCGGCCTTTGCAACCAGCTTAGTTGACGAGTTAAATGAGAAAACTGGCTACGGGACTTGGCCACACGCAGGCGACTTGACTGGTTTCCAGAAATCTATTCATTCGATTCATTTTTACCCGTTCTGCGTAGTCATCGAAAAGCATGCTGTTGAACCCGAAAGACTTAACGGCCCCAAGCATGGGACGAAATGGCAGCCATTCCTGGACAAATGATGAGCCCCACAATACGCTGCACCGGGGGGTAAATGCTTTGCGCAGTATGAGCGCCGGTAATCGTGGGCATCGGTAGACTTCCAAATGGAAAGCGGCCACTGACCATCGTGAGAAAAAGACCATTCTGATTTAGATTGGTTGCCGACGAGTCAGACATGGGGGAGGGTCGGCGTGAAATACTTCGACTTTAACGTTGGCCCTTCGACAAGAAAGGCCCTAGTTACCACTGCCGTGGGAGGTGCCTACTTCGAAAATTGGCAAACTCGATCATTCCCCTCCTGGAAAAGGTATGCCCTCGCCCACGATATTGGGATAATTGTCCTTCAAGAGCGACTGGGTGTTGGAGAGGACCTCGTCTCGAAGAACGCATCCTGGGACAAGTTGCTCGCACCGGAGCTGGTGGAAACCTTATTCCCGCAACTGGCTACACTCTGCCTGCTCGACACGGACGTCGTCATCGGCCCATTCGCTCCCGACGTTTTCCTTCAACATAAAGAGGGATTTTACGGGGTGGTGTCGCAGGAGCGAGGGTTGCCTTTCCCGATATCACAGGTTCGACGGAGGATTGCTGCGCTTAGGAAGAGGTATTACGATTCGGAATTTCCAATCGATTCGGTACTCCAAGCATCGCCCAAACGAATATTCGAGGAACACGGCCTTCGGTCACACTCTGATTATTTTTGCGCGGGCGTAATTATGTTGGATCGCTCACAGTTTTCCGACCTCGCCAGTTGTTACCGGTCGGTTTCTCCAGACGCCACCTCTCGTTCAGTGGCTTGGGAGGAACCTTTCGTCAATGATTGGGTTCAATCGCGAGCTCATCACTGGTTGCCGTATGAATTTCAATCAATTTGGCTATTCGAAATGGCCTGGTCATATCCATTCCTCTACGAACATCGAGAGACGGTAATTGATGCGCGCGGAGCCCGAGAAGCTTTGGCGGCAACTCTCTTGAATCGCCACTTTGTTCATTTTGCAGGATCGTGGTTCGAGTCGCGAGTCTGGTCGGTGATGGAAGACAGCGCCATCTTTTGGGACGAAGAGTTTGAAAGGTTGTTGGGAGAGGTGCAAGTAGCCGAACTTTCCGGGAGGCCGGTCGGAAGATTTGTGCCAGAGGATTAACCTTAGGACGAAGTTTGTCGGCCGGTCCGAGTTCCTTTTCCGATTTACGTGTCGGGGCGCTTGTTTCGTTAGGCTCCTGTGTTAGACGTTCTATTCTCTTTTGAGACCTAGATTTTGATTACATAGGAGAGTGCCGGGTGGTCTTGCAGAGAGACAAGGTGCTTCAGCAGGTGCGAAAACAGCTAGCAACGAGATCGTGGCTCTCAAGCCCACGATACTTCATTTGGTTAATTCGAGCTCTGCGCGACCAGCGACAGTCTGCTGTTATTGCAGCAGATTTAGGTTTTGGTTTTCTCGATATTGAAAACTTTAGACTCTCAAAGGACAAGAAATCAGAAACTTTGTTCATTCTTGGGAGTGGAAGCTCTGTTAATGAACTATCTGAAAATCAATTTTCCCACATCGCAAAACACGTGTCCATTGGCATAAACCTTTGGGTTGCACACGATTTTGTGCCTGATGCCTATAGCTTCGAGGCAGGTGGATTTCCCCCTCTGGAAAATGAGATTCCACAGATGCTCCAGATGGGAAGAGAGTTAGCCCGCCCTGAGGTGTTATTGAGAGAGCCGAAAGTTCTACTGTTGCGACCAAACTCTCCATCGAGAACATCTCAGTTTTTGCCTATACCCGAAGCACTGACAGCGCACACCTTTGTTTATGGCCGGTCCAATGTTCCGGAGCTTCAGATTCAAATCGCGGAACGCGGGACTAGAGATTTTTTGCGCTCATATCTTAGGTTTCGCGCCCCGCGGCACGCCTTGCCCGACAATGGTGCGAGTGTCGTTCGGATGATTTTCTTGGCACTCGCACTTGGGTTTCAGAAAATTGTTCTCGCGGGGATTGATCTGAATCGTAGTTCGTATTTTTGGTATTCCGACGGGGCGATTACGAGCAGACCAGAACTCAGTTCGATCTTCCCAAGGCCTGTGGGGGAAAACCATGGTACAACCGAAACCGTCAAGAGACCCCACGACACCAAGGCCCTAATTGTCTGGATTCGTCGCGCTCTCCGAGATTTCACAGGAGCCCAACTTTATGTTGCCAGTTCATCGTCTAGTCTCGCAAAGGATTTAACGCTCTATCCCTGGGAGGATTTGGAGAATTGACCGTTGGGCGGCAGCTACCGTCGGAGTCACTCCGGAACGTCCACTCCCTGGTTTTGAAGAGAAGTCCTGGTCGGTTGCGTCCGAGAGGAACCCCTGCGGCGTGCGAGAGTTTCCACCTGTATGAGAAGAGCAAGAACAATCTCGGCTCCTGTTGCGTGACCGAGAGGTGGGTTGAACCGTTCGCCTTGCAAGCGTTCACCACGTATATGGCCGATACGAAGTTCCCGATTTGGAGCTCGCCCTTCTTCCTGATCATCTGAAATTCACAAGAACTGAATTCGTCCGTGAGAGTGAAATTTGAGAGCCTGTAACAAGTGAGTTTCTTCATAGCCAGGAATCTGTCGGCCCCGCTTCCCTGCAACCCTCTTGATGGAATCCGCTATGCAGACAACTTTTGCAGATGGGTATCGGCAGGCAAGATCTAATAGCGCGCCAGATCGAGACCCAATAAAAAACTCAGGGAGCTGAGAAAACTCACGTGATTCGAGCGGTCCAGAATCTTGGTCAATTTCAACTGCTAGGCCGAGTCCATCAACAGCTACTTTGAGTTTCTCCCGGCCAATGTTGACCCGGTGCCATCGAATAATTACGGTAGAGACTCGTCCCAAGAGGGGCTCCAATATAGTTCCCCAATCCTCGCTCTCTATTTCTTCAGGACTCTGAAGGATCATTGCAGTGCGCGGCCGAGTTGGTGGAACGAGGCTCTCGGGTTTTTCAACTGAGTAGATATGAAATTTCGTCCGCGAGGCAACTGGCAATTCGACGTCGGGTGACCATTTGGAGACAGTCAAATCCACCTCTTCGAGGCTCGAGGATTTTGAGCCTCGGGGCGCCAAAACCCCTTGAACTGCTGCCACTAACAGGTGCGCACAAAGAAAAAACGCCAGCGAAAGGCCTGAACGCTGCTTTTCTTTTCGTTCGCGCCAGACGCGCAAAGCGTATCTTGTGCGGTTGCCAAACCCCTGCTTCCATGTGAGATCACGCCATCGATAACCTCCGAATTGCTTCCGAAATATATTTATGCCTTCTGGTACAAGAATGGTGCTCAGCTCGGCTTCTTTTGCGCATCGTGCCAGAATGGCTTTCGGCCCCGCGAGTTCACCGACAACCATTGAGTGATTTTGTGGATACTTCCTTCTGAGGCGTCGAATGAAGTGACGAGCATTAAACCAGCTGGTCCAGTCCAGAGACGTGCCAAATGTTAGGAACACCCGCCAGTCGATGAAAGACAAACCATCCACTTTCAAGAAGCCGTGATTAAATCGTCCGGGCACTTCAGTCAACTTGACGGCCATGTGTACACCCTCGGTCCATAGGTTGGCCGACTTGAGCGAGTGAATCTGTGAGAGCAGTTCCCTCTCATGCGTGTAGACAAGGACAAACATCGAAAGCCCACTCCTGCAGTAAATTTATGTGCCTACATGCTAGCCAGTCTTGGTGCTTGGGTGATCTGCGAACTTTAGGCTCGAAAATGCATGTTCGCTCGGAAGAGAGCCGTAGTCGACCGACAAATGTTGGTTCCTGACAAGGCTAGTCACGCACAACATGGGATGACTTGTTTCATTTTCGATGCAATTGGGTGCACCATGCTCGTCTAAGGGTTCACGTTTCCCGACGGACACGCCCACACCACAAGATATGGGGTAATGACATCACTGTCATTAGGGGTATATAGTGGTGCTCCGGCACTAACCGCCGAAAGAGTAAGGAGGCCACCATGAACGAAGACAACGTTGGAGGCTACGCAGTACCGGTAGATCCCATGGATCTGCTCCAGTGTGACAGCTGCCAGTAGTCCTATGAGCTTGTAAAAGCCCCTGACCACAATGAGTGTGGGCGGGGGTTTTTCATTGCCACTAACCCACAGGAGGCGCCATGCGTGAGACTGTACTCGGTCGAGCCGGTCTGGCCTCGGACGCGGAGGTGCTGGATCGGGTTCATCGAGTTCTCGGACCTGTCGACGTTGCCGATGACCAATCTCTTCGTCCCACGGTGGGCAAAGTTTTGAAAGTCGTCACACGTTCTGGTGACTCGTCCTTCGTCAAGTGGTACCGGGATCAAACGGACTATCAGCGCGAGTGGGATGCTCTCACTCACTACACCCCAGCCCTCGGCTCAGATGCTCCCAAGCTCATCGATAACGACGAGGGCTTGAAGATGCTCCTCATCAGCGAGCTTCAGGGTGAGCCAGCAGCAGGAACGAAGAACGAATGGGACCCCCTCGTTCACTACAAGGCGGGTGCTCTCATCCGACGACTGCATGAATCCTCGCAGCCAGTGGTGTCAGATCAATTCGCGAGGCAATGTGCTGCGCGCTTTGAAGAAGCGGCAGGTTCACTCGAGGGAGTGGTGGCATCGTCGTTGCTTTCAGAGGCCAGACTCCTCATAGCCCGGGCCATGGACATGTCCTCGTTGACCCTCGTTCCAGCGCATAGGGATAACCACCCCAGAAACTGGATGGTAGATCCTGGAGGCCATGTCCGACTCATCGACTTTGCAATGGCGGAATACGACCCCTGGATAGTCGATGTGTTCCTGCTGGAACAGGATTACTGGAGAACTGATCCTCAGCTCCGTGTGGCCTTCCTGTCAGGTTATGACCGTGAGATGACAGAGGACGACGTCATCATGTTGAAAGCCCACCACGCGGTCTCAGCGGCCCGGAGCCTGGCGTTCACGGCAGGATCCTCAGCGACAAAGGCCGAAAAGCTCAGGGCACGAGACATGTTCGACTCGCTGTTGGGCATGACCCTGTTCTAAGCCCCGGAATAGACTGGGCATCATGAGCGTCAACCGCGAATTGCTCGATACCGTCTTCGAACCGACTAAGCCATATGTGGTGGGTCGAGAAAAAGTGCGTGAGTTCGCTTCTGCAGTCTTTGCCACCGCCCCAATTCACCACGATGTGGATGCGGCGATTGCTGCGGGCTATTCGGATGTGGTCGCTCCGCCAACCTTCCCCATCGTGATTCAAGAAAAGGCACTACAACAAATTCTTTCTCACCCGGGTGCTGGAATCAATTTCTCCCGGGTCGTTCACGGGGATCAGAAGTTTGAGTACCAAAGACCGCTGGTCGCAGGCGATGAGGTTGTCGCGACGCTTCGAGTCACCAAGATTCAGTCTCTTGGCGGCCACACCATGCTGACGTCAGAGTCCACCATCACCACCACTGCGGGGGAGCCCGTGGTTGTGGCAACTTCCACCCTCGTTATTCGTGGAGAGGAGGGCTAGAGATGTCGACACTGTGGGCAGGCCGTGATATCGGTGACGTCCTCGTCGAGGACTCTGTGGAGCTATCCCGAGAATCTCTGGTCCGATACGCCGGCGCGTCTGGTGACTTCAACCCGATTCACTATCGTGACGACGTTGCGAAGTCGGTCGGGCTGGAGGGCGTCCTCGCTCATGGAATGCTGACGATGGGCCTGGCCGTTGCACCCGTCACCGCCTGGCTGGGGGACCGAGGGTTTGTCTCCAGTTACCAGGTTCGCTTCACCAAGCCGGTATACGTGCCCGCCGAGAGCAGTGTCGCCGTCTCTGCGTCTGTGTCACTCGCAAAGGTTGATGAGCCCACAGAGGGATCGGCAACTCTTGCGCTTTCTGTCACTACCCAAGACGGCACGACGGTCCTCGGTAAAGCTTTTGTGGTGGTGTCACCTCGGTGACCAGTTTTTCTGACCTGACCACCATGAGGGTCGGCGGTCCCCTGGGTCACTATCACTCCTTATCGTCGACACGGGCTTTGATCTCTGGAGCGAAGAAGATCTGGGCTGAGACGGATGAGTGGATGGCTTTGGGTTCTGGATCCAACCTGGTCGTGAGTGATGCTGGGTTTGATGGTCACGTTCTCCACATCAAGACCCGCGGTGTGACCGTGAAAAAAGCAACAGGGCAGCGGGTTCAGATTCATGCGGAAGCGGGTGAAGACTGGGATGACTTTGTGTCTCACACGCTCGCCCAAGGAGTTCGGGGTCTGGAAACCCTCAGTGGGATTCCTGGCACTGTTGGGGCCTCGGTGATTCAAAACATTGGAGCCTATGGAGCCGAGATTTCTGACACGCTCGTTTCGATCGATTTTCTCGAGTTCCCGTCTGGCTCGAGGAGGACCATTCTGGCTGATGAACTGGAGCTAGGGCTTCGCACCAGTGCACTCAAGACGGGCACGCTGCGAGGGATTGTGTTGGGAGTTACCTTTTCCCTCGAGCCTGCGGAGGACTCTCTGAGCATCCCGATTCTGTATGACCAATTGGCGGATGCCATGGGCGTTGCCACTGGTGAGCGGGCTCCTCTGGCGAGAACGAGCGAGACTGTTCGTGCCATCCGCTCCTCGAAAGGAATGCTCCTCGACGATAACGATCCAGACTCCGTGAGTTCTGGCTCCTTTTTCGTGAACCCGATTGTGTCGGAGAAGATCTCAATGTCACTCCCGAGCGATGCTCCCCGTTGGTTTGTGGGGGAGCAACCAGGGGATGTCGTTGTTCCACTCGATGCGAAGCCACCTCGGGAGCCAAGCTTTGCGGAACCCGGGTTGGTGAAGGTCAGTGCCGCTTGGCTTATCGAGTACTCCGGAATTCACAAAGGGTTTGCGTTACCAGGCTCTAAGGCGGCAATCTCCGGGAAGC
>Ga0181554_1005068_pt1 | contig 10480 bp, 11 predicted proteins | sample 011ome_16_FD_145602 | JGI IMG/M metagenome (GOLD analysis project Ga0181554, IMG submission 145602) | Coastal salt marsh microbial communities from the Groves Creek Marsh, Skidaway Island, Georgia - 011503CT metaG (spades assembly) | ecosystem: Environmental > Aquatic > Marine > Intertidal zone... | reverse complement strand
GCTGCAATACATGTTCATCCGCGCGGTCAGCGTGCCGGTGTTCAGCCGCGCCAACGACGTGAGCCGCGATGACGTGCTGGAAATGGTCTTCACCCTGCGCGTGGATGAAGCGCTGGCCCAGCTGCGCCGCGCCTATCCCACCAGCTTCCCGCAGATCACCGACTTCCAGCTGGACGAGCCGACCGATTATCCGGAGGGCGAAGACCACGGCTACGAAGCGATCCGGCGGGACTTCATCGATCCGATCGAGAACGCCTATGGCCTGTCGCTCAGGATCAGCACTGCCATCGCCAATATCTTCGGCGCGCATGGCTGAGCATTAAGAACTCCGCAAGCCCGCGTCCCTTTTCGGGACTGGGGCGTTGTGACCACTGGATTTCTGCCGTTTCGCGCGCATAATCGCGGGCATGAACAGCTTCACCAAATGGATTGGCGGATCGACCATTGTCGCCATCGCCCTGATCGCCACAATGGCCTTCGGTGGCCGCGCGCTTGTCGCCCAGTCCGGTGAGAACGGTTCGAGCGACGCCGAACTGGCAAGCTGGATCCAGGATGACGATCTGCTGGCTGGCGACACATCCGTGCTGGCCGCCTCCGATCTCGACGTGTCGCTGGACGAGCAGGTGGATGCTTCCCCCGTCTTCGTGTCAGAGCCGGTAATGCAGGAAACCCCGGCCTACGATGCTGACAACCCATTCGTCATCAAGCGCGTGCTGCCCATTCGCGGCCCGATCCGCTATGGCGAATGGCACTGGGACGATACCGGCGTGCCCAATGGCCCTCTGGTGATCACCGTGGACCTGCAAGCCCGCGTGATCAGCGTGTTCCGCGATGGTTACGAGATCGGCGCGGCCGCCGCCCTGCTCGGCACGCCCGAACATCCGACGCCTGTCGGCACCTTCCCGACCTTGACCAAGGAACGCCACAACGTTTGCGAGAAATACAACAACGCACCCATGCCCTGGACGCTTCGGATGACATGGGACGGCGTGGCCATCCACGGCGGTTCCACCGTCGAGCGTGGTTATGCCAGCCACGGCTGCGTGGGCGTGCCGGATGAATTCGCCAGCCGCCTGTTCGATATCGCCAAGGTGGGCGATGTGGTGATCCTGACCGACGGCGTGCAGACCGGCGTTGGCGGCGCTCTGGGCGGCTAGCCCGTCCGGCGCGGCGGCTCGGGTGCCAGCACCCATTCGCCGTTCGAAACCCTTGCCAGCACACCGGCGACATTGCCTCCCTCGCCACCTTCCAGTCGCAGCAGCAGCCGCGCCACGTCGCCACCGCGCGGTCTTCCGCCAAGTTTCTCCATGATGCGGGCAAGCAGCCAGCGGTTCATCTCGCGCGATTCCACTGGGGTGAGCACATAGGCGGCGCCATCCTGCCGCACGGCCAGCGGCCACAGCTGGTCGGCATAGGCCTGCAATGCCTCATAGGCTTCGGCAAGAATACTGGCGGATTGCGCAATCGCGGGCGGATTGAGCCAATCACACCCGGCCAGCTGCGCACGCAACCGCACCCGGTCAAACCGGGGATCGAGATTGCTGGGATCGCGCGCCACATCTTCACCCGCCACAACCGCTTCCAGTTCTGCCCGGCGAAAGCCGAGCAAGGGGCGGATGATCCGCAGACCAGTGCCTGCAATCACGTTCTCCTCGCGCACACCGGCAAGGCCTGCCACGCCGCTGCCGCGGTTGAGCCGCATCAGCAGCGTTTCTGCCTGATCATCGGTGTGATGCGCAGTGGCAATGGCGCAAAGCCCGCGAGACAATGCCCATTCGCCCAGCGCCGCATATCGCGCTTGCCGGGCCATGGCCTGCACATTGCCCTCGCCCACTTCGATGCCGAGCACTGCGCACGGCACACCGCGCGCCGCGCAGACAGCTGCCACAAGCGCGAATTCGTCCGCCGCTTCGGGACGCAAGCCGTGATTGACGGTGGCGACTTCGAACGTGCCGGGAATGGCCTCATGTGCGAGCAGAAGCATGGCCATGGAATCCGGCCCGCCCGATACGGCGAGCCCAATCCTTCCACCTTGCGGATTCAGCCGTGAAAGAGCCGCCCGGAACCTTTCGACCAGCTCCGGAGCAATTGCCTCACTCGCAGTCGACACGACCCAGATTGGCTTCGTACTGCCCCTTCAGCCTGCCGGTGGCGAGCGCGGGATAGGTGTCCCCGAACTCTGCCAGCGCGATGCAGGCACGGCGGGTATCGCCCAGCTCGATCATGCTCTGAGAGAGGAACAGCAGGCTGTCAGGCGCACGCGCAGCCTGCTTGTCGGCCTGGTAGTTCTCGAAGAAATGCGTGGCTGCGCGGCGCGCATCGCCAGCATCGAGGAACGCGCGGCCGAGCAGGTTGCGACCATAGGTGGTTCGCCAGTGGCTGGGATATTGCTCCACGAACAGCGCCAGCTGCTGCTGCGCTTCGGGGTAGAAGCCCGCATCCCACAGGCGGAAGCCATATGTATATTCATCGTCGCCGCGATCGTCGGTGGCAGGCTTGGTGATCGCCTGCACACCGGCCAGACGTTCGGGCGTGGGGCCAGCAACAGTCTCGACAGCAAGGCCGGTTTCCTCGACCAGGTCCGCCGGCCCTTCATCAGTCCCGCCAACGGGAATAACCCCGGTCGGCTGCGTGGTCGTGGAGGCAGGCTGCGCTGCGGCAAGCTGCGCCTGTTCCATTTCGTTCAGCCGCATTTCCAGCAGGGCGAGCGAGTTCTCGTTCACCTCGGTCGCGGCAGTCAGCCGGGCAAGCTGCCCTTCGATGGCATCAAGGCGGCCCAGCACATCGGTCAGCGCGCTGGTGGACGGCGTGCCCACCGTGGGGGTGGAGGCAGGCGTTCCCGGAGTGATCTCCGGCTCGAAAAAGCGCTGGTCACCGCCGGGGAACACCGCCCGCTGCAAGGCGCGAAGCTGCGTTTCGATGCGCTGCAACCGGTCATCGACCTGCGCATTGGCCGCCACGGGCATCATGCCAAGCACCAGCCCTGCGGCCACGAGTGCCCCGGTCGATTTGCGCAAAGAAGCGATCTTGCCTGCCATCGTTATCCTTTTCCTTTCCCGCAAGCGGACCCCGTACCTACAGGATCAGGACGATACTGAATGTTCCAAGCCGAATAGCCGATTAACCGGCCATGGTGGAGACGCGCCGAGGCGAAATCCACCGTGGCATTACCTACTCGCCGGCAGCTGTCCCCTCTTCCGCGGTGTCCTGTGGCGTTTCGCGGTCGAGCAGCGAGGCTGCATCCACCGGCACATCGCGCACGTTCTGGATCATGTTGGAAATCGGAGGGACAGACCGCCCGCCAACGGTGATCGCCAGCGCATCCGGCCGTCCGGTCCACAGTTGCGGGCTCTCGGCATCGGCAGGAATGGTGTAGCTTTCGCCCTCGGCCATTTCGGTTTCCATCAGGCGGCGGCCCTCGCCATCGTAGAAGCGCACCCACACGCCATCGGCAGTCGCGGTGAAAACGACATCGCCAGACGCAGAGGGAGCGGCCTCGGCAGCTGCGGCGGCAGCCTCGCTGGCGGCAGCCTCTTCCGCGGCTGCCTGTTCCTGCTCCAGCAGCGAAGGCATGTCAGCGGCAGGCGCCATGATCACGCGGTAGGTCATGAAGATGCCGGCGCCCAGCAACAGGATGGCAAAGAGCGAGAACCACACCAGACGGCCAGAGGGCACCCGTGCGGGATCGCCCGGCTCATAAGTCTGGCGGCGATCTTCGGAGCTGTTGGAGGGGGTGTTCAGTTCCGCCCGGACCATGGCAGCCACATCGTTCTGGTCCAGTTCGACAACCTTGGCGACGTTGCAGGCAAAGCCGATGGCATAGGTGCGGCCGGGCAGTTCGCCGAATTCGCCTGCCTCGATATGTTTGATATGGCGGGTGGAGATGCGCGTCTGATCAGCCACGTCCTCGAGCGACAGGCCCAGTTTCTCGCGCGCATGGCGAAGCTGCGGGCCAACGCCACGCGGGAGGAGGGTTTCCTCGGGCAATTCGATCTGCTCACTCATTCGGTAATCGGCCTTTCCGGCACTTTACTTGCGTCCTTAAGCTTCGCATGCACGTCTGGCGGACGCGAAACCCAGTATTTACCATCAATGAAGAGCATGCCCGACAAGTCAAGCATGCTGTGTGGATTGACGCCTAATCGACGTCTATACCGCGTTGTTCCGCCCATGCGACCATCGCCGCACGCAGGTTTGGCGGGGGGTGGGCCAGCCATTCTTCCATGGCGGCGCCAATTTCGCGCGTGTCAACCTGCCGCACCAGCGCCTTGATCGGCCCCACGGCAGCAGGGGTGATGGACAGGCGGCGAATGCCAAGGCCCAGCAGGGCAAGGGCTTCCAGCCTTCTTCCGCCCATTTCCCCGCACACGCCAAGATTAACGCCGGAGCCTTCCGTTTCGCGCACCACGCGGCGCAGGAAACGCATGATCGCGGGGCTGAGCCAGTCATACCGTTCAGCCAGCGCCGGGTTGGCGCGGTCTGCCGCGAACAGGAACTGCGTCAGATCGTTGGTGCCGATGGAGATGAAGGAGACTTTCGGGAGCAATATATCGAGCGTTTCCGCCAGCGAGGGCACTTCCAGCATCACGCCATAGCGGATCGCGCGCGGCAGCTTGTGCTTCTGCTTCTTGAGGAAGGCGAGCTGGCCGTCGAATACCTCTTTCGCGGCGTCGAACTCCCACGGTTCGGAAACCATCGGGAACATCACGTTCAGCTCACACCCCGCAGCGCCTTCTAGCAGCGCGCGCGCCTGCACCTTCAGCAGGCCTTCGCGTTCCAGCGCCAGGCGCAGCGCGCGCCAGCCCATCGCCGGGTTCTCGTCCGCCTCGCTGGTCTCGCTGGAAAGATAGGGCAGCGACTTGTCACCGCCGATATCCACCGTGCGGAAGATCACCCGCTTGTTACCGGCGGCCTCCAGCACATCGTGATAGAGCCGGGTCTGCCTGTCGCGCTGCGGCAGAGCTGCGGAAACGAGGAACTGGAATTCGGTGCGGTACAGCCCGATGCCGTCTGCCCCGGTAATGCCGAGCATGGCGACATCGTCGCGCAGGCCCGCATTCATCATCACCTCGATCCGCTCGCCATCGGCGGTGAAGGGTTCGACATCGCGCAGCTTGGCATATTCGGCCTGGCGCTGCTTCTTGCGCACAAGGCGGGAATCGAAGGCATCGAGCACGGCCTGGCGCGGGCGCAGGGTGACCTTGCCAGCATCACCATCCACCAGCAGCTCGTCCCCCTCGCGCACGAGGCCGCGAATATTGCGCACGCGGCCGATCACCGGCACGCCTATGGCGCGCGCCACGATAACCACGTGGGCGGTGAGCGAGCCCTGTTCCAGCACCACGCCCTTCAGGCGGCGCTTGTCATATTCCAGCAGCTCTGCCGGGCCGAGGTTCTTGGCGATCAGGATGGTATCGTTCTGCAAGCCGGTGCGCGCTGCGGTGCCCAGCTGGCCGGAAACGATGCGGATCAGCCGGTTGGCCAGGTCCTCGAGGTCATGCATCCGGTCCTGCAACAGCGAATCGGAAATCTCGCGCATGCGCTGGCGGGTGCGCTGCTGGACGCGCTCGATGGCGGCTTCCGCCGTCAGCCCGCTGTCGATCGCTTCGTTGATCCGGCGGCTCCAGCCTTCGTCGTAAGCGAACATCTTGTAGGTCTCGAGCACCTGCTCATGCTCGCCGCCCACGCCGAAATCGGCCTGCCCGGTCATGTCCTCGATCTGCTCGCGCATCTTGTCGAAAGCGAGGTAGACGCGCTGGCGCTCGGCCTCGGTGTCCTCGGCCACCGTCTGCTCCACGGTCACGCGCGGCTGGTGGAACACGGCCTTGCCGCAAGCCAGCCCCTTCACCAGCTGCAGCCCTTCCAGCACCTGCTGGCCGCTCTGCGCCTCGGAGCGTTCGCCCAGCTGCTCTTCATCGACCAGCCCGGCGTTGTGGATCATCTCCGCCAGCACCATGGCCACGGTCTGCAGCGCCTCGATCTCCACCTCTTCATACTTGCGCGGCTCGACATGCTGCACCGTCAGCACGCCCACGGCACGCTCGCGCCGCACGATCGGCACGCCGGCAAAGGAGTGGAATTTTTCCTCGCCTGTTTCCTCGCGATACTGGAACTCGGGATGGGTCGCTGCTTCGTCGAGGTTCAGCGTCTCGATATTTTCCGCAATCGTGCCGGTCAGGCCTTCGCCCACGCCGAGCCTGGTGACGTGGACGGCCGCCTGGTTCAGGCCGCGCGTCGCGAAAAGCTCCAGCATCCCCTCGCGCAGGAGGTAAACCGAGCAGACCTCGCTATCGAGCGCTTCACCGATGATCTCGACGACATTGTTGAGCTTTGCCTGCGCATTGGTGCGCGCAGCCATCACCTCATGCAACTGGGTGAGGATAGATCGTGCTGCAGCGGCGGCTCCTGGCATGAACCAAGGCCTAAACCATTATTGCGCCGGATTGAAGCGGAATGCGCGTGAAGAGCAGATTTAGTAAAAGGAAATTTCTTCCTTCAGCCTAAGCTTTTCCTTCTTGATTGCCTGGATCTTGACCATGTCTGGCGCGGGACGGTTCATCTCTTCCTTGAGACGGCGTTCCAGCCCTTCCTTCTTGGTTTGAAGGGCGGCGACATGTGAAGTTTCCATTGGGCAATCTCCTGTCGAATTAGCGTGCTCTCCGGCCCCTGTATTCAGGGCGCTTGCCGGCGGGTGGATAACCCGTCGCCAACGCGACTCGCGAGCTATCGAAAGTCGCGCAATTGTCATAAAATCACGAAAAGCCTAGATCGGCAAATAGTGGGTGCTACGAGCCGTGTTCGGATTGCGACCATGCTGCCGATTCACGCCGTCGCACATGGAGATGCAGTGCGGTCATGACCGAAGACGAAATGCGCAAGAAGCTGGCAACCCTGCGGATCGAGCATCGCGATCTCGACGCGGCGATTGCTGCGCTGACGCAGGCGAACGGGCCGGACCAGCTGCAGGTCGCCCGCCTGAAAAAGCGCAAGCTCGCCCTGCGGGACCAGATCGCCGTCTTCGAGGATTACCTGACGCCCGACATCATTGCCTGACGCTGCCGCGGCTGTTTGCGCCTGTCTTCTGGCGGGCACAAATCGTACCTCGTCGTGACATAGTGTCAGGAAATGGGAAATTAACCACGATGGCTCTGGCGCGACTCCGCCTCGTTGGTTAGCGAGGGAAGCCATGGCCAATCCTGCCGATATCAGCCCCACCATCGTGGAGACGCTTTACCGTGATGCGCTCGATCTGGCGGACGAAGCGCGTGCTGCATTCGACATTTCCGGCAGGCTGGATATCGTCGGCGCGGACGAGGAGCTGTCGTGCGTGGCCCTGTCTTGCGAGGCTTTGCGCACCACCACGCGGATGATGCACGCCATCGCCTGGCTGCTCAATCACCGTGCCTTTTTCGCTGGCGAGATGAGCGAGTTCCAGCTGCGCCGCCACGGCCGCCTGCCCCCGCCGCAGCCGGAAAGCGATCCTGAACAGCTGGCCATGTTGAGCCCGGACCTGCAGCTGCTGGTTGGTCGCACAAGGCGTTTCTATGATCGCATCACCCGGCTGGACCGGGCGTGGCGCGATCGCTTTGCCATACACCACGCCGCGATCCACCGCTTGCGTGACAGGCTGGGTTCCGCTGTCAGCGGCGTCTAGGTCTTTGCCGTCGCAACTTCCAAGGCGCGGGAGCTAGCTACCCCTGAGCGGCGGACACAGTTCAGCAGGTCAGTCATTGGCTTTCCGCTTCTCGCCCGCCATATGCGGAGCATGGCCCTCCCCCCGCAACCCTGGCCGACAGGCGAATGTGAGCAGCTTGAACCGCTGGTGCGCCGCGTGCTGGCGCCCAATGGCTCGCCCTTCACCTTTACCGGCACACAGACATATCTGATCGGCACGCAAGAGGGGCTGGCGGTGATCGATCCCGGCCCGGACGATCCAGACCATCTTGCCGCCCTCGAATCCGCAATCGGGAACGCGAAAGTCCTCGCGATCATGTGTACCCACACCCATCGTGATCATTCTCCAGCCGCCGCACCGCTTTCCAACAGCAACGGCGCGCCGATCATCGGCTGCGCTCCGCTGGTGATCGAAAGCGATGCACCGCGCGTGGATGCTCCGTTCGACAAGGCCTATGCACCTGACCGCGTGCTGGCAGATGGCGAGCAGCTTTCCGGCCCCGGCTGGACGCTCACCGCCGTTGCCACACCCGGCCATACCTCCAACCACCTGTGCTATGCGCTGGAGGAGAGCGGTGCGCTGTTTACCGGCGATCACGTGATGGGCTGGTCCACCAGCGTTGTCGTTCCGCCCGATGGCGACATGGGCGATTACATGGCCAGCCTGATGAAGCTCTACGAGCGCGAGGACCGCATCTATTATCCCGCCCACGGACCGGCGGTGGAGAAGACCCGCCAGCTGGTGCGCGGCATGGCTGGCCATCGCCGTGCGCGCGAGCGGCAGATACTGAAGCTGCTTGGAGAAAAGCCGCAAGCAATCAGGGACATGGTGCCGGTGATGTACAAGGGCGTGCACGAACGCCTTTGGCCCGCTGCCGCGCAAAGCGTGCATGCACATCTGATCGAGCTGGAAAAGCAGGGCACTGCCACCAGCGATGGCGACACATGGTCAATCAGTGCGTGAAATTGCCGGAGCGCGCGCTATATCGGCTGCATGACTGACCAGAACGCCATCCCCGCCGGCACTGACCTGCTTGAAGAGATCAACCGCCTCCGCAAGGAGAAGAACGCGGTGATCCTCGCGCATTATTACCAGACGCCTGACCTGCAGGACATTGCCGACTTCGTGGGTGACAGTCTGGAGCTGTCCAAGAAGGCCGCGGAGACCGATGCGGGCGTGATCGCCTTTTGCGGCGTGAAGTTCATGGCCGAAACCGCCAAGATCCTGAGCCCTGAAAAGATCGTGGTGCTGCCGGACATGGAAGCCGGTTGCAGCCTTGAAGACAGCTGCCCGCCTGAAAAATTCGCCGCCTTCCGCGAGGCGCACCCCGACCACATCGCGCTCACCTACATCAACTGTTCGACCGAGGTGAAGGCGTTGTCCGACATCATCGTGACCAGTTCCTCTGCCGAAACGATCCTCGCGCAGATTCCGGAAGACCAGAAGATCATCTTCGGGCCGGACCGCCACCTTGGCGGATACCTTTCGCGCAAGTTCAACCGCGAAATGCTGCTGTGGCCGGGCGTGTGCATCGTGCACGAGGCTTTCAGCGAAAAGGAGCTGCTGAAGCTGAAGGAACAGCACCCCGATGCGCCCATCGCCGCGCATCCGGAATGCCCGCCGCACATCATCGACCATGCTGATTACGTCGGCTCGACCAGCGGCATCCTGAAGTTCGCCAACAGCTTCGAGGGCGACACGCTGATTGTGGCGACCGAGCCGCACATCATCCACCAGATGGAAAAGGCGCTGCCGCACAAGACCTTCATCGGCGCGCCCGGAGCAGACGGCAACTGCAGCTGCAACATCTGCCCCTATATGGCATTGAACACGATGGAAAAGCTCTACGCCTGTCTGCGTGACCTCGAACCGCGGATCGAGATCGAGGAGCAGCTGCGGCTGGACGCAAAGAAGAGCCTCGACCGCATGCTGGAAATGGCATCGAACACGGTCGGCAAGGGTGACATCGGCGAAGTCGAGATTGAGGACGTGCCGGCAAAGGACATTCCCACCGACGACTGAGCGCAATGGCCACGCCACTTCATTGTGAGGAGCGCCCTCGATGATCCTTTCATGGCTTCGAAAGCGCAAGGCAAGGCAATTCAACGAGGCCAAGGGCTGGCTGTGGGCTGGCGCTGTCACCGAGCAGCAGGCTGGCACAGGCTGGCCGGTGGATTTCTGGAGGTTCGACTGGCACGATTGCGGCGTGGTCCGCCTGCTTGATCCGCTTTACGGCAAGCAGAAAGTGCTGCGCGAATACTGGGTGTTCGACGGCGACATGCGATACGCGTTTGCAACGGCGGAATTTTCCAACGGCATCTATGGATTTTTCCTGCCTTCGACGGGCGGGATAAAGGATATCGGCGCCGATCCGAAGTTGCGCGATCTCTCGAATGTTCCGCGCCATGCCAATGGCGATCCGCACTTCCCCTATTTCGATGCAGCAGCCTTGCCGCCATTGCTGAGCGAAGCCGAAGGGTCTTGCATGGCATGCGGCAAGCAGCAGGAGCACCTGTATCAGGGCCCGCTCTACACCCGTTGCAGCCGCTAGGTGGAGCTATGCCTTGATTGCATCGCCAGCGACCGCGCGGCAGTGGCATACGACGGCGAATTCAACGACATCGTGGCGCATTTTGAAGGGGTGGCTGTAAGTCCTTCTGCCGAAGTCGAAGAGGATATCCTCAACGAGATTCGCCACAACACTCCCGGCCACGAAACATGGCAGGGCAACGGCTGGATCTTCCATTGCGGAGATGGCGCACAGTTTCGCGGTGACGCCACGGAGGAAACCATCGCCAATGCCTC
>Ga0181554_1005066_pt1 | contig 10481 bp, 6 predicted proteins | sample 011ome_16_FD_145602 | JGI IMG/M metagenome (GOLD analysis project Ga0181554, IMG submission 145602) | Coastal salt marsh microbial communities from the Groves Creek Marsh, Skidaway Island, Georgia - 011503CT metaG (spades assembly) | ecosystem: Environmental > Aquatic > Marine > Intertidal zone >... | reverse complement strand
CCGCCGCGCCCGCCGCCGCCGCCGTCCACGCCGCCGTCGCGAGTCGCGCGCTTCGACGCACGAGCGAACCGCCGCCGCGTCCCCCGCCTCGCCCGCCGCCGCGCTGCGCGTCGCGCCACATCTCGACCCACGTCCGGGACTGTACGCGAGTGTACCACGGGACTGTACGCGAGCTGTCGGCCTCGTCGTCGCGTCTTCTCCGGAATTCGTCAAACGACGTCCCTGGCCAGAGCCACCCGAGCGCGTCGACGACGTCGTCCGCGCGCCACTCGTCGCGCAACGAGCGCGCGAACTCGTCGACCGACCGCACGGCCTGCGAGTACGACTCGGACGACTCCGAGAACAGCATCGCGTCGAGGACCGCGGGGGGCGGCGCGACGCGATCGGAACGCGACCCGTCCGACGGCCACGCGTCCCGCGTAGACGCGGCGGCGGCTTCGTCGTCGTCCTCCCCTCGCGCGAAGACGCGGTCCACGAGCTCCTTCGCGAGCTCCGGCATCGTCGCCGCGGCGTCGAACAGCGTCGCGCGCAGCCCCGGCATCTCCCGGTACACCTTCACCGACGTCCTGAGCTGCACCTCCGCGCGCATGGCGTCGAACGCGGCGCAGGCGGCCACCGTCGCCAGCGGCGCCGTCTGAGGGTCGGGACGGGCGTTCGGGGGCGCGTCGGTCGGAGTTGAAAGGCAAAGGCGTCGCGTCGCGGCGTGTCGGGATCGAAACCGAGGGGTGGGCGGAGAGTGACGATGGCAAAAGTCAGTCCTCGAGGAACCGCGCGCACCGCGCGAACGCGGTCAAACGGGGGGGACGAGTGTCAGAACAGAACGCACCTCGCACACGCACGGCCGCAGAAACAACGCGAGCACGGGCAGCGACGCGCCCACGAGCGGCGCGTTGAGCTTCGTGCGTCTGAGCCGCTCGTCGCTGTCGCCGCCGCCGCGACCGCCAGGATCGCGATCGCCGCGGCGAGCGTGTTGTTTGCCTGGTTTACCTCGCTTTTCATCATCGGCGGCGGCGGCGGCGCGCGGCGGGCTCGGCCCCGGCCCCGTCGACTCGCGCGGCGCCGGCGACGACGTCGACGACGCGAAGCCGTGCGCCGCCCGCGCGAAGACGTCAGCCTCTCGCGCCGCCGCGTGCGCCACCGCGACCTCCCTCAGCGCGCGCATCTTCTCCACCATCATCTCGCGCTCGCCCACCTCGAACGGCGGCCCCGGCGGGACGTCTCTGAAGACGTTTAAGACGCCGTCGGCGGTTTTCACGAGCTCGTCGGCGCAGTGCCTCTCCGCGCGGACGTGCGACTCGAGCATCGCGACGAGCCCCGCGCGCTTCGCGTGGCGGTACCGCGCGCCGACGCGCTCGGCGACGATCTCCGCGAGCGCGGAGCTCGGGAGGTCGCGCCATCGCGTCGCGCTCGGCGAAGCGTTCGGGAGCGCGCTGAGCGGGGTCGTCGCGGGGGCGGCGGCGTCGGGGGCGTCGCGACGCGCGGCGCCCTTCGACTTTTTCTTCGCGGGCGCGACGCTTCCTCCTCCGTGTCCTCCTCCTCCTCCTTCTCCACGTCCACCTCCTCCTCCTCGCGTCGTCCCTTCGCGTCCCGGGGCGTCGGTCGCGGCGGTGGCGCCGCCCGAGGGCGGCGGCGAGCGCGCGCGCTTCTTCGCCTTCGGTTTCGCCATGGCCCGCGACGACGCCGCCCCGCGCGATCGATGCGGGCACCCCCCCGAAGCGCGCCTCGCCTCGCCCGTGTCGAGGTTTCCGCGGTCGATAGATAGCGCGCGCCTCGCGGAAGCTCGGATACGCCGCGCGCGCCTCGCGCGAACGCTGCCCGCGTCGCGGATCTCGCGGGCGTGCCTCTTCGCGAGCTCGCGTCGCCGCGAATGACGACGACGCGCGCGCGTCGCTCGTCTCTGCCAGCGCGGGGGGGGTGCCTCGACGTGCGAGGTCAAAGTTTGACAGTGTTGATTTTCCGAGGAGGCGCTTCGGGACGGTGAACGGGTCGCGCGCGGGTCAGTTTTTATGTTCACCCTACGGCGCGCGCGTTCAAATGCACACTCCCCGGTTTCAACTGATCGAGCTTCTTCGCATGACACACGGACGCGGATCGCGCCTCTTATCCCTCCGCGGATCGCGACGGGTAAGAAAGCGAGCGTCCCCACGTGCCCCGGCGCACAGCTCGCTCGTCGCGTCGGCACGATGAGCGCGCTCGCGTCCGCGTGGGTCCCTCCGACCCGCGTGCGCGCGCGACGCGAGAAGACCCCGCGCGAGCCCGGGACGACGCGATGCGTCGCGCGCGAGCGGCGCGACGCGGTGGGCGCGGGCGGGTGGGCGGGAAAGTCGTCACCTTCGGAAGAGCGGGAATCGACATCGACTTCGACGCGCGCGCGATGGTTCGTTCGTCCGTCGCGCCGCGCCGCCGCCGCCGCCGCCGCCGCCGCCGCGCGCGCGCGCCGACGCCACCGCCGCCTCCCTTCGCCGCCGAGCGCGTCGTTCGTCCCTGACGAGTCCACGGACGACGAGCTCCCGGCGGCGCGGTCGTGCGTCTACAGCGATAAGTTCGTCTACAACTCCTGCGACGGCGACGGCGTCGCGCACGGAGACGAGGGAAACGAGCTCGAGGCGGCGCTTCTCATCACCGGGACCGCGGTCGGCGGCGGGTCGCTCGCGCTGCCGTACTTCACCGCGGCGGGGGGGTTCCTCCCCGCGCTCGGCCTCCTCGGCGTCGCGTACGCGCTGTTGTTGGGGTCCTCCGTCGTGCTCGTCGAGCCGACGATCCGAGTCTGGGAAGATAATCCAGACCGCGCGGTGTCCATGCACACGGTCGTGGACACCTACCTCGGTGAGCGATGGGGCTGGGCCGCGGGGGTCACGTTCTGGATCTTGATAAACTGCACCTTGGTCTCGCAGCTCGCGCAGTGCGGGAACATGACGACGTTGTTCTTGCCCTTCGCCGACGGCGCGGCGTGGCAGCGATTCGGGAGCGTCTTCGCCGCGTTCGTCATCGCCGGCGCGAGCTTCCGAAAGTACGTCGGGAAGATAAACGCGTTCGCGACCGCGGGGTTGTTCGCCGCGTTCGCCGCCGCGTGCGTCGCGGGGGCGCCGGGGATCTCCGTCGGGACGCTCCTCACGGCGAACGCGACCGCCGCGATTCCCGCGCTGCCAGCCATCATGCAGACGATGACGTACGGAGAGGCGATTCCCACCGTCGTCGACATGTGCCGCGGGAGCCGGACCAAGGTGAAGAAAGTCCTCGCGTTCGGGTCGTTGGGTCCCGCGGTCATGTACGCGCTGTGGCTCGCGGTCACGCTCGGGAGGAAAGAGCTCGCCGCGTTCGGGGCGACGGGCGGGGACCTCGCCGGGAAAATTTTATCCGAGGGGGGTTGGCTCGGCGCGGCCACCGGCGCGATCGGCGCGTTCGCGTCCGTGAGCACGCTGATCGGGTGTTACCTGGCGCTGTCGCGGTTCAACGCGGACACGTTCGAGCTGCCGCTGAACGAGGGGTGCAGAAAGCTCATCGCGCTGACCGTTCTGCCGAGCCTCGCGCTCGCGGTGATGGGGGGGCCGGGGCTGTATTTTCTCATGATTAAGTTCGCGGGCACCGTCCCCGTGGCGTTTCTGTGGGGGGTGATGCCGCCGCTCGTGGCGTGGACGATGCTGCGGGGGGATGGGAAGCTCACCCCGGCGTGGAGAGCGGTGCTGGGCGCTGGGTTTTTAGGGAGCGTGATCGCGATGGCGATCGGAATACGAACGATGTGATGGACGGACGGACGAGCGAGCGTTCAAAGGGGGGGAGGGTCAAACGCGCCAGCCCCCCCGATAAGGTCACTCCCTACACAAACGTCGACGACGGACCATTCATTCTTTAATACTATTACAAAGGGCACGGTCGGACAGATGAATGAAGAATACTGTATCATCATCGTCACTCATCGCTCACCGTCCACGCGCGCGCGCTCACGCCTCCGTCGGCCAGCGCCTCTCGCTCGGCGTCCTCACCGCGCCGTACTTTTCCTGGATGTCCGCCCGCTTCGGGTTGTACCCCCACGACGTCTTCGCGCCCTGTCCCGCGAACCCGTAGTATTTGTACCAGTTGTACGTCTGGTGCGCGGGGAGGGACTTGTACCGCGACTGCGACCTCCCCGAGGCGTCGTCGCGGGGCGCGACGACGCGGACGGTCGCCCTCGGGCGCGGCGGGTCGTCGGCGGCGTCCTTCGTCCTCGGCTTTCTCGCCGCCGTCGTCGCGGGAAGCGCGGTGACGAGGTCAACCTCCACGGTCCGTCGCGACGTGCCCACGACGTGCGACGACGACGACGGGTTCTTCTTCGCTCCCGCGCCCGCGCCTGACGCCGCGGGTCGTCGCATCGCCGGCGCGGCTCCCACGGGGTCGTACCCGCCGCCGCCGCCGAGCCCGCGCCGCGTCGTCGTCGTCGTCCTCTCGGATCCTCCTCCGCCGCCGCGGCCCGCCGGCGCGATGATCGGTTTGCTCACCATCTTGTCCGCGTTGAGGAACGCCTCGCGTCTGCGCGCGGAGAGCGCCATCTGCCGCGCGATGACCGGGTTAGGATGCGGCGGTTTCGTCGTCTTCGCCCTCGTCGCGGCGGCGGCGGTTTCCTTCTGTTCTCTCCGCGCCGTCGCCGCCGGCGCGGCGCGGCGCGGCGCGGGCGCGTCGATTATAGATCGGGACCGCGGCGGCGCGACGCGCGGGGAGAGACTCGTCGGGATCGCCGCGGGCGGCGCTTTCGCTGGCGCCGCCGCGCCGAAGCCGTTCAGGGATGGCGGCGGCGGGAGCGACGCCGCTCCCGCCGCGCGAGACGCGGGCGCGGGCGCTCCCGCTCCCAGCGGCGGAAGCGACGACGCGCCGCCGACGCCGCCGACGCCGATGGGTCTCAGCGACGCGACGCCGTTGGCGGGCGGCATCGGAAGCGGCGCGGGCGCCCGCGGCTCCGGCGCGCGCCAGCCCGGCTGCGACGACGTCGACGTCCGCGACGCCGACGACGGTCGCTCCGACGACGACGCCTTATTCGCCGCGGGAGGGGAGAACACCGTCGGGTTGTAGCTCGGCATCGGCGACGGCGGCGCGGTCGACCGCGGGGAAGGGTCCGCGCGCGACCATTCCGCTGAGGACTGCGCGATGGAGATCTCGTCCTCGATGTCTTCCATCTCGATATCGCTCGGGACGAACCCCCCGTCTTCGCTCATGACGACGACGAAGTTTTCCTCGATTTATTCAAATTCTCCCACCGGGCACGACGGCAGGGCGTTTCGCGCGCGTCGCGCGATTCCCAGGACGCCGCGGACGAAACGAGGGCGCCGGCGACGACGCTCGAGCACCTCCGAGCGGCGATGAACGACGTTCCCACGCGCGCGTCGACGGCGCGTCGGAGAGTGTGAGCCAGCGGTCAACGCTTCCCGTCCTCGTCTCCGCCGTCGAAGTTTTACCGACGCGACAGGAGCAGGTAACCTTAGCAGGACGCGGCGCGCCGCGCGCGCTTGACAGAATCCGATCCTGAGCTCGCGGTCCGGGCGAGGGCGAGCCATTCGGGCGCCGCGCGCGGCGGAGTCGCCATGCGCGCGTTCGCCGCGGCGTCGACGGCGGGGCCGTGCGCGCGGTGGGTCCTGACCTCGGGTCCGCCGCGACGAAGAAGCGTCGCGCGCGTCGCCGCGGCCGCGCGATGGCGGCGGGCGTCGCGCGCGGAGACCGTCGGCGTCGCGTCGTCGTCAAAATCGTCGTCGTCAAAATCGTCGTCGTCGTCGTCGTCGACTACCGCGGACGACGACGCGTCCGCGGCGTCCGCGGCGGCGAAGGAGGCGTATCGCGCGAAACGCGCGGCGCGGAAGGACTTCTACAAGTCGAGATCGACGCTGACGCGCGCGCTCGACGCGGAGCGAGCCGGCGATGCGACGCGCGCGCTCGCCATCGCGCGCGACGGCCTCGCGTCGTCTCCCGATAACGCGCACCTCGCGACGACGACCGCGCGGCTCGTCGTGGCGTGCGCGACGGGCGGCGACGGCGGCGGCGGCGGCGGCGGCGCGGACGCCGCCCCGGAGGACGCGATCGCGGAGGCGACGGAGATCCTCGCGCGCGCGCACGAGGCGCATCCGACGAACGCGGTGATCCTGCAGGTGTGGGCGACGATGGAGGCGCGGCGCGCGACGGCGGGGGATCCGCGCGCGGCCAAGTCGGCGCGCGATCTCTTCGCGCGGTCGCTCGCGATCGATCCCGCGCACGCGCCGTCGCTCCACGCGTGGGCCGTCTTCGAGCGCGGGCGCGGGCGCGTGAGCAAAGCGCGGAGGCTCTTCCGCGACGCGGTTCGCGCGGAGGGCTCGAGCCCACGCGCGTCGACGCTCCAAGCCTGGGGGTGCCTCGAGGCGGACGCGCGTCGATACGTCGAGGCTCGGAAGCTCTTCTCCGCGGCGACGAAGCTCGACGCGACGCACGCGCCGACGTGGCAGGCGTGGGCGCAGATGGAGAGCAAGCTCGGGAACGTCGCGAAGGCGAGCGCGGTGTTCAGGGAGGGCGAGGAGGCGACGCGGGACGCGACGCGAGGGTTGCGGGTTCGAACCGGCGGCGGCGGCGACACAGCTGGCGGCGGCGCGTCGCCGTCGTCCCTTCTCGCGCGCTCTTCGCTTCTCTCCACCATGGCGCATCACGAAGTTCGTCGCGGCAACTCCACGGGCGCGTCCACGCTGTCCCTCGCGCGCACGCTCTTCCGCGAGAGCGTGGACGCGTGCCCCACGAACGCGGCGGCGTGGGTGCTGTGGAGCGACGCCGAGGAGGTGGCGCTCCGCGGCCGCGACGCGGGGGAGCACCGCACCGGCGTCGTCGGCGGCGGCAGACGCCGCGCCTCCGCGGCCGCGGCGCGACGACTCGCGGTGATCGACGAGGGGTTGTCGCACTGCCCCGGGAACGCGCGGCTGTTGCACGCGCGCGCGCTGGCGATGAAGACGGGGGGGGATTTAGAGGGTGCGATGCGCGCGTTGAGGGCGTTGAGCGCGGCGCACGGGCGGAGCCCCGCGACGTGGCACGCGCTCGGGACGACGGCGCAGGAGCTCGGGGAGTTTGAAACCGCGATCGCGGCGTTCGAGACCGGGGCGAGGTGCGATGAGCGCGCGCTGAACCTGCCGTGCTTGACCGCGGCGGCGGCGGCGGCGATGTACGCGGGCGACGTCCCGAGGGCGCGGCGGTTTCTCGCGGAGGGCGCCGCTGTGGCCAACGCCGGCGGCGGGTTCGACGGCTCCCACCGCGACGGCTTTTCCGGCGGCGGCGGCGGCTCCGCGAACGTCGACGCGTCGTACGGGATCGGGTTCGGAGGGAGCGTGGACGACGGGTCGTGGGAGCGGCTCGACGTCGGCGCGGCGGTGAACGGCGAGGGCGGGGCGTACGCCGTCGCCCCCGCCGCCGCCGGCGGTCGATCCCGCTCCGCGGGCCCGCCGCCGACGGCGCGCGAGCGAGCGACGCACCTTCGCGCGTGGGCGCTGCTGGAGAAACGCGCGGGGAACACGACCGCCGCGCGCGCGCTCTTCGCTCGCGCCGCGAACGCGGACGCGTCCGACGCGACGACGTGGCTGCAGTGGGGCCAGTTTGAACGTCGCGTCGCGGGCGCCGCCGCCGCGCGATCGCGCTTCGCGTCCGGGTTGCGCGCGACATCGGCGACGCGCGACGGCGAGCCGCGGCAATTTCTGTACCAAGCGTGGGCGACGATGGAAGCGTCGGAGGGCGAGGTGGAGACCGCGCGGGATCTGTTTTCGCGCGGCGTGCGAGAGCACCCGAACGCGGCGCCGCTGTGGCTGGAGTTTGGGTTGTTCGAAGCATACGGCGCGGGCGGCGAGGGCGGCGACCCGGACGCCGCGCGCGTTGCGTTCGAGAGAGGCGCGGCGGTGGCGCCGCCGTATCCGCCCGTGTACGAAGCTTGGGCGGACCTCGAGGCGTCGGTCGGGGACGAGGTGAGAGCGAAGGAGATCATGGGCGCGATCGATCTGGGAGGAGGGCGTGAGGCGCCGGTCGGGAGGGAGGTGAAGGCGGCGGCGGCGGCGGCGGCGGCGACGACGACGACGACGGAGCCGAGCGAGGTCGCGCGACGACGATGACCTTGATGGGTTTATTTTTTATTCACGTCCGCGACTTCGTTCGTCGTATCACGTCGTCCGTCGCGTCGTTCGCTCTGCGCTGCGCGCGGCGTGGTTCTCGTTCGTTCGTCGTCGTCGTAATGTACTCCACGTCATCGCCATCGCGCCGTGGGGCTCGGTCGTCGCCGATGCGACGCTCACGCGGGGGCGCACATCGGTTCGTTCTCGTTGACGCCCTCGACGTCCGCCGCGGTCTTTTGAACCTTCGCGACCTCCTTCGCCGCGGCAGCCTTCTCCTGCCGCTTGCGCTTCTGTTCGACCTTGTTGTCGAGCTTCTGGAGGAGCTTCTTCGACGCGGTCGTGATCAGCACGCGGAGGAGGCACGCGTCCTCGACGTTCTTCGCCTTGACGCCGATCTCCTCCGCGCGCGGTTTGAACGCCCGGAGCGCCTTCGCGGAGAGCTGGACGTCGCTCAGGGGTTCGAACGCGTCGCGGAGGCGCGTGTTGTGCGCGGTCGTCAGCTTCTTCGCGGTCGTCTTGTTCGCGTCCTTGGGGATCTTCGGCGTCTCGTCCAGCGCGTCCTCTTTCGCGCGGACGGCGGCGTAGAGCGCGCGGAGGGCGGCGCCGATGAGCGGTTCCTGGAGGGGAGGGAGGGAGGGAGGGAGGGAGCGCGCGGGTTTGAACGTTCTGTTCAAACGACGGGGCGAGGAGTGTAGGAAGGCGGCGACGCGGGAGGGCGTCGGCGCGGAGGATGCGTCGCGCGGCGGCGCGCGCACCTCCTGTTCGGTGAGCGTCGGTTCGTGCGTGGGGGCGGCGGACATGGCGGCGGGGGGGTCGGGTCGGAGGCGGACGGTGACGGGGGCGCGTGCGTGCGGGCGCGGGCGGGAGTGGCAAAATCCTTTCATCAGCTACAGTACAGCTTGCGAGAGCTCTTCACTTTCCCGCCGCGCGCCCCCCGCCGCCGCACGCTCAGATCTGGCCATGTCCTTCGACGACATCCCCGAGAACGCCGCGTCCGTCGTGTTCTCGCACCTCGGGGAGGACCCGATAGACCGCGTTCGCCTCGCCGCGGTGAGCAAGGTGTGGAGAAGCGCGGAGAAGGCGGGCGCGTCGTCGCCCGGCACTCCGAGGGCGTTTTTCGACCTCGGTGAAGGGTTTTACGACGAGGGGGAGCACGAGAAGGCACTCTACTGGTGGTGTAAAGCCATTGATGATCGAGACAAAGGCAGTGCCTTGTTTGAGATCGCGAGTTGCTACTACTATTTTGAGTACGAGGGCAAGATGAGCGTGAAGCGATGCTTAGCGAAGGCGTTCGAGTCGTACAAAAGAGCGTCCGAGCTGGGGCACGCCCGCGCTACCTATAAGGTCGCGTTGTGCTATGATTTCGGAACCGGCGTGGAACAAGACGACGCGAAGATGGTCGAGTGGTACGTAAAAGCGGCAGATCTGGGTGACTACTGTGCCGCGTGGCAACTCTCGACTATCTACGAACACGGCTGGCGCGGCGTCGCGGTGAACAAAAAGGAGGCCCTGAAGTGGTGCCGCGTCGCGGCGGAGCTTGAACCGCACTTCGCGAAAGACCATCAAGACCGCATAGTCCACCTAGTGCGCGAGGTCGCGACACCGAGAACGAACGCGGCGTAGACTCCACCAGCACTTCACGGCATCTTTGTAACGAACGACGCACGTCACGCACACTGCCCTCACTTCCTCATACCCGTGCCCGGTCAGAAAACGTCCGACTCATCCAGTCCTTCTCGACTCGGAAAAACCACGACCGCGCCGTCGTAACGGTCACACTTCGCGATGCCCACCCCCGACGACGACCCCTCCTCCGAGACACCGTTCGCGCACGAGTCCGACACCGCGGAGCCAGAGGAGGCGTCGTGCTCGTGGGACGCGTTCCAGACCTCGATCCTCCCCCCCCACGGCCGCCTCCCCTCGCGCGCCTCCTCGAACGACCGCGCCATCCCGCCCGCGAATTTCGCCGTCCACGTCAACGGCGCCGCGTGGGCGGGGTGGGTCCGGCAGTCCTCACCCGCGTGCGCGGCCGCGTCCGTCGCGGGCGCGTGGAACGCGCTCGCGTGCGGCGGGAGGCACGCGTCGCGCGCGGTGCGCCAAGACGACGTCGTCGCGCACCTCGAGCGATGCCTCGAAGAGCAGATCCGACAGAAGCGCGCGCGGTTCGAGCGGTTGCTGGGCGCGCCGACGGACGAGTTCGAGGCCGAGCTCGACGCCGCGATCGCGCGCGACCCGAGCGGGAAGACGCTCGGCGGGCGGAGTAAGATAGACAAGGGCATGAAACGAGCGGACGTGATGCGCGTCGTCGTCGACGTCGCGAAGGAGCACGGAACGCGCGAGCTGGACGCGCGCGACGCCGCCGTCGAATCAGCCGCCGCCGCCGCCGCCGCCGCCGCCGCCGCCGCC
>Ga0181554_1005056_pt1 | contig 10489 bp, 10 predicted proteins | sample 011ome_16_FD_145602 | JGI IMG/M metagenome (GOLD analysis project Ga0181554, IMG submission 145602) | Coastal salt marsh microbial communities from the Groves Creek Marsh, Skidaway Island, Georgia - 011503CT metaG (spades assembly) | ecosystem: Environmental > Aquatic > Marine > Intertidal zone... | reverse complement strand
GTCTTTGCCCTGACCGGCGGAGGCAGGCGGGCAGGTGGCAATGCAACGACCTCGCTTTTGTTCGGGTTGGGGGTCGGGCTATTGATCGGCAGCTACACGACTTGGGATGCCTATGCTGTGGCCGTACTGGCGGTGCCGCCTTTGCTGATGGACTACGGCGCTAATCTGGGGCGGGGCATTTTGCTGTGGCCCACAGCGATCCGTCGCCGCAGTCTGATTGTGCAGCATTGGCGCAACCACCGCACCGAGGTGATCGGCATCGCGATCCTATCGCCACTGGCCTATATCCTTGTCCTCTACGCCATGAGCTTTACCCCCGTCGCCTATGTTGCCCCCCTGCGCGAGGTTTCAGTGTTACTGGCGGTATTGGCAGGCAGTCTATTGCTGAACGAAGGCCACCTGCGTTTCCGTCTGTCATGGGCCGCGGTTATACTGGTGGGGGTGGTGACGTTGGCAACGTCATGAGGTGAAGGGGTAGGTACATTGGGTCCTTGCCAATAAGGGGAATCCCCCCTATAAGCCGCGCGTCGACAAGGCGAATTAAGCCATAGAAAAAGAGACGAGCAGGGTCGGAAACCACCGGCCCTCTTTGTTTTATGGTTCGTCTGACCAAAAACTAACCCCAAGACCGGCGGAGACAACCGCACGGCCAGAATCAAATGTTAAAGGAAAAAACTGCCACATGGCTAACGTAAGCATGGAGGAATTCGAAGCCCTCCTACAAGAAAGCTTCGAAATTGACACACCTGAAGAGGGTTCTGTTGTCAAAGGCAAGATCATCGCAATCGAAGCGGGTCAGGCCATCATCGACGTAGGCTACAAAATGGAAGGCCGCGTTGACGTTAAAGAATTCGCAAATCCTGGCGAAGCTCCTGAAATCGCAGTCGGCGACGAAGTCGAGGTTTTCCTCCGCGCAGCCGAAAACGCTCGTGGCGAAGCAGTTATCTCGCGCGAGATGGCCCGCCGCGAAGAAGCATGGGATCGTCTGGAAAAAGCATACGCTGGCGACGCACGCGTCGAAGGTGCGATCTTCGGTCGTGTCAAAGGCGGCTTCACTGTTGATCTGGGTGGCGCAGTTGCGTTCCTTCCTGGTTCGCAGGTTGACGTTCGTCCGGTTCGTGACGCTGGCCCGCTGATGGGTCTGAAGCAGCCGTTCCAGATTCTGAAAATGGACCGTCGTCGTGGCAACATCGTTGTTTCGCGTCGTGCTATCCTTGAAGAAAGCCGCGCCGAGCAGCGTGCAGAAGTCATCGGCAACCTGGCAGAAGGTCAGGCAGTTGAAGGCGTTGTCAAGAACATCACCGAATACGGCGCATTCGTCGATCTGGGCGGTGTTGACGGCCTGCTGCACGTCACCGACATGGCATGGCGTCGTGTGAACCACCCATCTGAGATCCTGACAATCGGCCAGACCGTCAATGTTCAGGTCATCAAGATCAACAAAGATACCCACCGTATTTCGCTGGGCATGAAGCAGCTTCAGGACGATCCATGGGATTCCGTCGCAGCACGCTTCCCGCTGGATTCGGTACACACCGGTCGCGTCACCAACATCACCGACTACGGTGCATTTGTTGAGCTGGAAGCCGGCGTTGAAGGTCTGGTTCACGTGTCCGAAATGTCTTGGACCAAGAAAAACGTACATCCTGGCAAAATCGTTTCGACCAGCCAAGAAGTCGAAGTCATGGTTCTGGAAATCGACGAATCCAAGCGTCGCGTTTCGCTGGGTCTCAAGCAGACCATGCGCAACCCATGGGAAGTTTTCGCGGAAACTCACCCCGAGGGCACTCAGGTCGAAGGCGAAGTCAAGAACATTACCGAATTCGGTCTGTTCGTTGGCCTCGAAGGCGACATCGACGGCATGGTTCACCTGTCGGACCTGTCATGGGACGAGCGTGGCGAAGACGTTATCGGCAGCTACACCAAGGGCGACGTCGTTCAGGCGGTTGTCTCGGAAGTGGACGTCGAGAAAGAGCGTATTTCGCTGTCGATCAAAGCTCTGGGTGGCGACAAGTTTGCCGAAGCAACTGGCGGCGTGAAGCGCGGTTCGGTTATCACCGTTGAAGTCACCGCAATCGAAGACGGCGGCATCGAGGTTGATTACGAAGGTGCCAAGTCGTTCATCCGTCGTTCGGACCTGTCGCGTGACCGTGCCGAGCAGCGCCCTGAGCGCTTCCAGGTTGGCGACAAAGTCGACGTTCGCGTCACCAACATCGACAACAAAACCCGCCGCATGGGTCTGTCGATCAAGGCACGCGAAATCGCGGAAGAAAAAGAAGCAGTCGAACAGTATGGTTCGTCGGACTCGGGTGCATCGCTGGGCGATATCCTGGGCGCGGCGCTCAAGCAGAACGACTGATCAGGTTATACACCGATCTGAATTGGAAAAGCCCCGGCCCAGTGCCGGGGCTTTTTCGAATCGGGGGGACAGATTGTGCAGTATCGCATGTGCAACCCGGCGCTCTGCACCCTGATTGGCGTGGAATGGGGAACATTCCTTGGACCTATTCACGGGAATCACTGGAATTTCGCCGTTTTTTCCGGTGTTTGACAACAGACCAGTGGATTTTAAATTCAAACTTACGCATGATGACCGGAACAACACGGCATAAGCCTGACATTGACGGGGGAGATTGGGATGATCCGTTCGGAATTGGTTCAAAGGATTTTCGACGAAAATCAGGAGTTACCAGCGGAGCATCGACTGTCTCAACGCGATGTCGAAAGAATCGTCGGCACCATTTTCGAAGAAATCACCGATGCCCTTTCACGCGGCGATCGGGTTGAACTTCGTGGCTTCGGCGCGTTCTCGGTCAAAAAGCGTGACGCGCGCGTTGGCCGAAATCCGCGCACGGGCGAGTCGGTTGAGGTTGAAGAAAAGCACGTTCCGTTCTTTAAGACGGGTAAGCTTTTACGCGATCGACTGAACGGAAAATAAAATGCGCTATATTCGGTACGGGTTTCTGGCTGTCCTTGGGATAGCCCTTGTCGCTGTGGCTTTCGGCAATCGCGGCATGGTGACCCTTCGCTTGCTGCCGGAAGAACTTGAACCGTTGATCGGGTTTTCGTGGTCGGTACAGCTACCGTTGTTTATCGTTGTCTTCCTGTGCATCATCATGGGGCTGATCATCGGCTTCATCTGGGAATGGATCCGCGAAGCGGCGCTGCGCGGCGAGGCCGCGCGGAATAAATCCGAAGTGGGCGCTTTGAAGCGCGAAGTGCGCAAGCTGAAAACCGAACCGTCGGCACCCAAGGACGAGGTTCTGGCGCTATTGGAAGACGCGAAGTAATCATGTCGGATGTTGCCGTTAAGATTTGCGGGCTGACTGGCCCCCAAGATGTCGTCGCCGCAGCCGACGCCGGTGCACGCTATGTGGGGTTTGTGTTCTTTCCCAAGTCCCCCCGTAATGTCAGCGTTCAGCAAGCCAAAGCCTTGGCTGCCGAAGTTCCGTTTGGCGTGGCCAAGGTTGCCTTGACCGTCAACGCTGATGATGCCCTGTTGGACGAGATCACGCAGAATGTCGCCATTGATATTCTGCAACTTCACGGTTCGGAATCTGTGGCACGTGTTGCCCAAATCAAAGCCCGCACGGGCTTGCCGGTGATGAATGCGATAGGCATTTCCGATGCCGACGACCTGCAAAAGATCGTCGATTACGGCCGTGTCGCCGATATGTTGCTGGTGGACGCCAAGCCTCCGAAAAACGCCGATCTGCCGGGTGGTAACGGACTGGCGTTTGATTGGCGCTTGCTGGCGGGTCGCAAATGGGCGGTGCCGTGGATGTTGGCGGGCGGATTGACGCCCGACAATGTGCAACAGGCGATCCAGCTGACAGGCGCTCGGCAGGTTGATGTGTCTTCAGGCGTGGAGAGCGCGCCGGGGGTCAAAGACCCCGCCAAAGTTGCGGCCTTCGTCAGCGCTGCGCAGGATATTCTGCCAAAGCTGCGCTGATACCCCGCCCGAAGCAATCTCCGGCAGGGTATGCATCATTCAGGGTGTGTATGGGTTAAAATCGGTGGGCCCACCTAAGGCAGTTCATCGCCGGACAGGGCTACCCCTGCACCTTCAGATCTTCCAGTGGTTGGCTGGTCCCCTAAGCATCCTCGCTCACGCTAGCCGTAAGACCTATTGAACCGTTGTGACGTCGAGGGGGAAGATGCGGGCGAAAGATTAAGGTCGTGTAGCCAATGCGTGCGGGCAAACGAACGGATCGTCGGGATAACCCACACCTGCAAGATACAGCCCCTCGGGCGGGCAGACGGGGCCGCAGGCAGCACGATCTACGGCTTCAAGCGCGTCTTTCACGCGGTCGGGATGCCAAGCCCCTGCGCCCACACGTTCCAGCGTGCCGACAAAGCTGCGGACCTGATTGTGCAGGAAACTGCGGGCACGCAGGCGGAAATGGATTTCGGGACCGGACAAGCCATCGACGCGATCAATCGTGATCTCGTCCATTGTTTTCACCGGACTTGCCGACTGACAGATCGACGAGCGGAAGGTGGTGAAATCGTGATGCCCGATCAAGTGGGCGGCCCCTTGGCGCATCAGGTCGGCATCCAGATCGTGCCCGATCTGCCAGACCAATCCTTTGTCGTGGGTGGCAGGTGCGCGGCGCATCAGCAGGCGGAAGAAATACCGCCGTTCGAGCGCAGAAAAACGCGCGTGCCAGTCATCGTCCACGAGGGCGGCCTGCACAATGGCCACTGGCGCGGGTTTCAGGTGGAAGTTCAACGCCTCGGACAGGCGGAACGGGTCCCAGTCTTTCTCCATATCGCAATGGGCCACCTGCGCCAGCGCATGCACGCCCGCATCTGTACGCCCTGCGGCGGCAATCGTATGGGCGCGAGGTTCAAGCTTGGACAAGGCAGCCTCGATCGCACCCTGCACCGAGGGTTGGTCCGCCTGCCTTTGCCATCCGGCAAAGGGGGCTCCGTGGTATTCGACTTTCAGCGCGTATCTGGGCATGGGCGTCTGTTAGCCGTTGGCGGACCTTGCCGCAATCCCTGACTGGAAAGCGTGGTCGCGACTGCCTATGTTGGGATCAGTTTGCAAATGAGGACGCCGTTGGCCCTTTCAACACTTGTCAAAGATGCCACGCGGCAGGTCAGCGCCCTGGGCGACAGCGTCAACGAAGCCTTATTCGAGCCGGTGATCCGGCTGGGGGTGACTGGATTGGCGCGCTCGGGCAAGACGGTGTTCATCACCTCGCTTGTGGCCAACCTGTTGGATAGGGGCCGGATGCCGGGGCTAAAAGGCGCGCAGTTGATCCGCGCGGCCTATTTGCAGCCGCAGCCGGATGACACGGTGCCAAGGTTCGATTACGAGGCGCATCTTGAGGCGATGACAGGGACCGATCCCTACTGGCCGGAAAGCACGCGGTCGATTTCGGAACTGCGCCTGTCGTTCCGTGTTGAGCCGGACGGGTTTCTGGGCGGGTTGCGTGGGGCGCGTACGGTACATGTTGATATTGTGGACTATCCGGGCGAGTGGCTGCTGGATCTGCTATTGCTGGACAAAACTTATGCAGACTGGGCGCAGGAAACGCTGGACCGCATGGCCAACCGATCCGAGGCCGCGGCGTTTCTGGCGCTCTACGGTCAGAAAGACGGAAGCGAACCTCATGACGAAGCCGTTGCGCAAAAACTGGCCAAGGCGTTTTCGGGGTATCTGCACAAGACCCGCGAAGCAGGGTGGTCCGATTGCACACCGGGGCGGTTCTTGCTGCCGGGCGATCTCGAGGGCTCTCCGGTTTTGACATTTGCACCGGTTCAGGGCGACGCCAAGCGTGGCACCCTGCGGCGCGAGATGGAGCGGCGATTTGAGGCGTACAAGTCCAAGGTGGTGAAACCCTTTTTCCGCGATCACTTTGCGCGCATCGACCGTCAGATCGTTTTGGTCGATGCCTTGGGCGCCATGCATCGCGGACGGCCCGCCGTACGTGAATTGCGCGATACAGTTACGGGGCTGCTGGAAGCCTTTCGTCCGGGCCGGAACCGCTGGCTGACCCGTTTGCTGGGCGGGCATCGTGTTGGCAAAATCCTGTTTGCGGCCACCAAGGCGGATCATCTGCACCATAGCCAGCACCCTGACCTGACCGCATTTATGGAAAACCTCGTGCGGCAATCGCGGGATAAGGCCGATTTCGCGGGGGCGGAAACAGCCGCGCTTTCGATGGCCTCGCTTCGGGTGACGACCGAGGTAGAGGTGCCGCAGAACGGTGAAACGCTGGACTGTGTGCAGGGGCGCGTGGTGGGCAAAGAGCAGCCGGTGGCCTTTCATCCGGGTGACGTGCCGAAATCGCTGTCCGAGGTGATGGAAGCCGAAGGGCGCTTTGGTTTGAAGGATATCGCGTTTCAACCTGCGCCACGCACGCTTTTACCCGGCCAAGGGCCGCCGCATATCCGGCTGGACCGCGCGGCGGACTTTCTGTTGGGGGATATGTTCAAATGATCCTCCGCTCCGCCCGCAGCACCGATGCCGGCAAGACCGGCGCGATCCTGTCTGAATTTATCGACACCAACGACTGGATGCCCCGCATTCATACCCGCGCCGAGGATATCGGATTTTGCGGAATGATGATCGACGCAGGCGATGTCACTGTGGCCGAGGTCAACGGGGTCGTTGCAGGGTTTCTTGCGTTCCGTGGCAAGGATTTGAACTGTCTTTATGTGGCGGGTTCGGCACAGGGGCAGGGTGTAGGAAAAGCGCTTTTGGATTACGCCAAGAATACCACCGATGAATTGGAGCTATGGACCTTTCAGGCAAATTCGGGCGCACGTCGTTTCTACGCGCGCGAGGGGTTTTCCGAGGTGGAACTGACCGACGGGGCCGGAAACGATGAAAGGCTGCCAGATGTTCGACTGGTTTGGGAAAGGGCACAGCTATGAAACGCGAACCGGTCTTGATCGAGATTGACGCAGACTCGGCTTCACCCGCCGAGGCGCCTCCGGTCCCCGACATAGGCGAGGCTGCTTTGCCCGCCGCGATGGCTGCTATTGCGCGCCCTGCTGGGCGTGTCAGTCGCTTGGGGCGGTGGCTGGGTGTGGCGTTTGCTTCGCTTTTGTCCGCGTGGATCGGCATTGCGCTATGGGATTTCGTCAGCGCCTTGTTGCTGTCCCGCCCGCTGATCGGCTGGGCGTTCACCGGCCTTGTCGCGTTGGTGGTCGCGCTGTTGCTTGGTGTGGCGCTGCGTGAATGGCTGGCGTTTCGCCGCTTGGGGCAACTCGATACGTTGCAGGATCGCGTCGCCGATGCTTTGGAAAGCGGGTCGCGGGGGGATGCCTTGAAATCGATCAATCAGCTAAAGGCGCTCTATCGAGGACGCGATGAGCTGCGCTGGAAACTGGCGCGTGTGGATGAATTGATGCCAGACCAGATGGATGCCCAAAGCGTTCTGGGGCTGTTTGAAGCCGAAGTTATGGACGTGCTGGACAAGACGGCACTGGCCGAGATCGAGGCTGCCTCGCGCCGTGTGGCGACAGTAACGGCTTTGGTTCCCATCGCGCTTTTGGATGTATTGACCGCTTTGGCGACCAACCTGCGCATGGTTCGTGCGGTGGCTCAGGTCTATGGCGGGCGATCGGGCACATTGGGCAGCTGGCGGCTGGTGCGGGCCGTGATTGCTCATTTGGTGGCAACAGGCGCCGTGGCCATTGGCGACGATCTGATCGGTTCGGTCGCGGGGGGCGCTTTGGCGGGCAAAATCTCGCGCCGGTTCGGCGAGGGTGTGATCAACGGTGCACTGACCGCGCGGGTTGGGATCACCGCCGTGACCCTGTGCCGCCCGATGCCGTTTACGCAAGCCGAACGCCCTAAAACGGCCGCTACGGTCAAGCGGGCCTTGGTGGGTGTGTTTCGTAAGGGGTAATCGCAGCGAACGGGGATTTCCAATGGTGTCTTGCTTTGCGCCTATGGTATGCTGCGCAAAAAGAGGTGGGACTTGGCGAAGAAAACGCGAAAGACGGGCGGCTTTCGGGCGTGGCTGGCACGGCTGCGCCGGTCATTTTTCCTTTGGCTTGGTCGGTTTTTATTGCTCTGCGCGGCGCTGATTGTTCTGGCAGTCGGGGTTTACCGGTTTTTTGACCCGCCAATGACCTATTTGACCTTCACCGAAAAACGCAGGCTGGGCGAGATATCCCAAACATGGGTTCCGCTTGAAGATGTTGCGCCCGTGATGCAGCGGGCTGTTGTCGCTGCTGAAGATGCCAATTTCTGTCTGCATTGGGGGTTCGATATGTCGGCGATCCGTTCGGCCGTGGCTGGTGGCGCAGAACGCGGGGCGTCGACCATCACGCAGCAGGTTGTGAAAAACACCTATCTCTGGCCCGCCCGCCGCTGGGAGAGAAAGGCGCTTGAGGCTGTGATCACGCCGGTGGTCGAGTTGATCTGGCCCAAGAGGCGCATTCTTGAGGTCTATTTGAACGTCGCCGAATTCGGCGAGGGCGTGTTTGGCATCGAAGCCGCGGCCCGCAAGAATTTCAAAAAATCGGCCAGCGATCTGTCGTTGGAAGAGGCGGCGCTTTTGGCGGCAGTACTGCCCAACCCGCAGGCGCGGTCTGTCAAGGAACCCACCACCTTTCTGAGGGAAAGGGCCGCGATCATTGCCGACGGGGCCAAGGTTCTATCAGGAGATCGTCGGGCTGCGTGCTTCGAGGATTGAAAATCCCGAGCCCTCGGTGCATTGGTACTTTGTTTCCGATGTAAAGGCTTACCATGAACCGTCTATTCCATATGCCTCTGTCTCCGTTTTGCCGGAAAGTCCGTCTGGTTCTGGCCGAGAAAAAGATCGAGGTCGAACTGGTGGAAGAGCGGTATTGGCTGAAAGAGCCGGATTTTTTGCGCCGCAACCCCGCCGGTAAAGTGCCGGTGCTGCGGATGGGCAGCAAAACCTTTTCGGAATCCACGGCGATTTGCGAGTATCTGGAGGACATCCAGCCCGAGCCCGCGCTTTTGCCGAAATCGGTGGACCGCCGCTTCGAAACGCGGCGTCTGGTGGCGTGGTTTGATGACAAGTTCAACCGCGAGGTCACCGAAAATCTGCTGTACGAGCGCGTGACCAAGAAGATGATGGGGCAGGGTTATCCGGACAGTCAAAAGGTCAAAGCAGGTGGCAAGAACATCAAGTTTCATCTGGATTACATGACCTTCCTTCTGGAAAATCGCAGTTGGCTGGCTGGTGATCAGATGAGTCTGGCCGACTTTACGGCAGCGGCCCATTTGTCGGCGCTGGATTACATTTCGGACGTAGACTGGAACCGGTCAGCGGTGGTCAAGGACTGGTACGCCAAAATCAAATCGCGTCCGGCGTTCCGCTCGCTTTTGGCGGATCACGTTTCGGGGTTTCCTCCGCCGCGGCACTATGCCGATCTGGATTTCTAAAGGGTCAGGGTGGGGGCGCTGCCCCCGTCGCCTTTGGCGACTCCCCCGGAGTATTTTTGGAAAGATGAAAGGGTTTTTGTGGGCGATCTGAAAACACGGTTGGTGGCAGAGGCGCGCGAGATCGGCTTTGATCTGTGCCGTGTGTGTCGTCCGTGGGATGTGCCCCAAGTGCCCGAGCGGTTGGCGGCGTTTGTTGATGCCGGATTTCATGGCCAGATGGGCTGGATGGCAGAGCGCATGCACTGGCGCGGGGCGCCGCAGGTGCTGTGGCCCGAGGCGAAATCTGTGATCATGCTGGCGGAAAACTACGGGCCGGATTGTGATCCGATGGAGGTTGTCAGACAGCCCGAAGCGGGCGCGATTTCGGTCTATGCGCGCGGGCGGGATTACCATGATGTCGTGAAGAAAAAGCTGAAGCGTTTGGCGCGGTGGCTGATTGCCGAGGCGGGTGGAGAGGTGAAGGTTTTTGTGGATACCGCACCGGTTCCTGAAAAAGCGCTGGGCATGGCGGCGGGTTTGGGCTGGCAGGGCAAGCACACCAATCTGGTATCGCGCGAGTTGGGAAGCTGGTTTTTTCTGGGGTCGGTGTTCACGACTTTGGACTTGGCGGAAGATGATCCCGAGATGGATCATTGCGGATCATGTCAGGCCTGTTTGGACAGTTGCCCGACAGGGGCGTTTCCCGCGCCGTATCAGATCGATGCGCGGCGGTGCATTTCCTATCTTACAATCGAGCATCATGGGCCGGTCGATACGGCTTTACGGCCTTTGATGGGTAACCGGATTTACGGCTGTGACGACTGTTTGGCCGCCTGTCCGTGGAATAAGTTTGCGGTAGTCGCGCGCGAGGTAAAATACGCGGCGCGTGAGGGGATCGTCGCGCCCGATTTGGCAGAGCTGGCGGGCTTGGACGATACGTCGTTTCGGGCGCGGTTTTCTGGTTCGCCCATCAAAAGGATCGGGCGGAACAGGTTCGTGCGCAATGTGCTTTATGCGATAGGAAATTCCGGGGCGCAGCGGTTTGTGGCTATTGCGCAGGGGCTATGCGACGATGCCGACCCCACAGTGGCAGATGCCGCGCGATGGGCGGTTGCGCGACTTTCCGAGGTC
>Ga0181554_1005042_pt1 | contig 10505 bp, 8 predicted proteins | sample 011ome_16_FD_145602 | JGI IMG/M metagenome (GOLD analysis project Ga0181554, IMG submission 145602) | Coastal salt marsh microbial communities from the Groves Creek Marsh, Skidaway Island, Georgia - 011503CT metaG (spades assembly) | ecosystem: Environmental > Aquatic > Marine > Intertidal zone >... | reverse complement strand
CACCGTAGTCACGTATCACCTCTGCAATCTGACCGACTTCGGCCGTGGCCAACCATTCGGCAACGCTGGTTCCGCGCGTGGTGTCCATGCGCATGTCCAGAGGGCCGTCGAAACGGAAACTGAATCCCCGCAGCGGGCTGTCGATCTGGGGCGAGCTCACGCCCAGGTCCATCAGGACGCCTGCGGCGCTGCCGGCGGGCAGTTCGGCCAGGTTTCGGAAGCCCTCGTGCCGAATGGAAAAACGCGCATCGGTGATGCGCGTTGATTCGGCGATGGCCTCCGGGTCCTTGTCGAAGGCAACCAGGCGACCCTCGGGCCCCAGCCGCATGAGGATCAGCCGCGAGTGCCCGCCGCGGCCAAAGGTCGCATCGACCCATGTGCCGGCAGGTTGTGGCCCGGCCCCGCCCAGCAGGGCGTCGACGGCTTCATCGAGCAGGACGGTGGTGTGTTGAAGGGTGCCTGATGTCACTGCGCGCGCCTTAAAAGGAGAAGTCCTTGAAGACATCCGGCATGTCGCCCTGCATGGCCTTGGCCTCCTGCGCGTCGTAGGTGGCCTTGTCCCAGAGTTCGAAATGGTTGCCCATGCCCAGCAGCATGGTGTCTTTGGAAATGCCGGCGGCTTCGCGCAGCTCGGGGGAAATCAGCACACGGCCAGTGGCGTCCATGTCCACGTCCATGGCATTACCCAGGAAGATCCGCTTCCACCACTGGGCCGACATGGGCAGCTGGGCGATGCGTTCGCGGAATTTCTCCCATTCGGGCCGCGGAAACACCATCAGGCAGCCGTGGGGGTGCTTGGTGATGGTGAGCTGGCCGCTGGCGGTGGCCGCGAGCACGTCACGATGCCGGGTCGGCACGGATAGCCGACCCTTCGCATCGAGACTGAGCGACGAGGCACCTTGAAACACGGACGAGATCCCCACTGGATTTTTGCCTTCTGGAGGTCGCAAAACAGACCTTCAGGGCACTTTTCACCACTTAATTGCACTTTTTTGCACTGTAGCAGGAAAAGACCTTCGGACAAGGGGGTGTCCTACAAACTTTTGCAATGAAATCAAGGACTTAGGCGCCACTCCGGAAGTCAGAATGCGCCAAAAGTCCTTGCAAAAGAAGCACTTACGGGAGCCTATGAATGTGACATCTCAAGGCTCGTCCGTATGGTCACAGGATGTAGCGCGAAAGGTCCTCATCCTGGCTCAGGGTGGCCAGGCGCGCGTCGACGTAGGCGGCGTCGATCGTGACAGTCTGACCTTCCAGCCGGGTGGCATCAAAGCTGACTTCGTCGAGCAGCCGCTCCATCACGGTAGACAGGCGGCGCGCGCCGATGTTTTCGGTGCGCTCGTTGACCTCGAACGCAATGCGCGCCAGGCGGGTGATGCCTTCGGGCGTGAACGCGAGCGTCACCCCTTCGGTCGCCAGCAAGGCCTGGTATTGCTTGACCAGCGACGCGTGTGTCTGGGTCAGGATGGCCTCGAAATCCTGCACCGACAGCGAACCCAGTTCGACCCGGATCGGAAAGCGCCCTTGCAACTCCGGGATGAGGTCGCTCGGCTTGGACAGGTGAAACGCGCCGGAGGCGATGAACAGGATGTGGTCTGTCTTGATCATCCCGTACTTGGTGGACACCGTGGTGCCCTCCACCAGCGGCAGCAGGTCGCGCTGCACGCCCTGGCGCGACACGTCGGCCCCGCTGCTTTCCTGGCGCGCGGCGACCTTGTCGATCTCGTCGATGAAGACGATGCCGTTTTGCTCGGCGTTGGCCACCGCGCGGGTCTTGATCTCTTCCTCGTTCACAAGCTTGCCGGCCTCTTCCTCGACAAGGAGCTTCATCGCCTCGGCAATCCGCAGCTTGCGCGTCTTGCGCCGGTCCTGGCCCATCTGGCTGAACATGCCGCGCAGCTGCTCCGTCATTTCCTCCATGCCCTGCGGGCCCATGATCTCCAGGGATGGCCGGGCCTCGGCCACATCGATCTCGATCTCCTTGTCGGCCAGGGTGCCCTCACGCAGCTTCTTGCGAAACACCTGCCGTGCAGTGTTGTCGCCCGTGGGCTCCGAACCGGCAGCCGTGCGGGCGGGCGGGATCAGGGCATCCAGGATGCGCTCTTCGGCGGCATCCTCGGCACGGGTGCGCACCTTCTTCATCTCGGCTTCGCGGGTCTGCTTGACGGCCATCTCGGCCAGGTCGCGGATGATGGAATCCACATCCTTGCCCACGTAGCCCACCTCGGTGAACTTGGTGGCCTCGACCTTGATGAACGGGGCATCGGCCAGCCGGGCCAGCCGGCGCGCAATTTCGGTCTTGCCCACGCCGGTCGGGCCGATCATGAGGATGTTCTTGGGCGTGATTTCGTGGCGCAGACTGCCCTCGACCTGCTGGCGGCGCCAGCGGTTGCGCAGCGCAATGGCGACGGCGCGCTTGGCGCCCGCCTGCCCGACGATGTGGTTGTCGAGCTCGGAAACGATTTCCTGGGGGGTCATGGATGACATGCAGGTCTTCCTGGTATGAAAAGGGCCAAAGGTGCTCGCCAGTCATGCACCTTCAGCTATAAAAAACAGAGCAAAAGCAGTCGCAGATGCTCAGGCCACCACCGGCAGGCTTCACCTCCGGACGCTCACAGCGTCTCGATGGTGTGATTCATGTTGGTGTAGATGCACAGTTCGCCTGCGATCTCCAGGGACTTCTTGACGATCTCCTGCGCCGACAGATCCGTGTTCACCAGCAGCGCCTTGGCCGCCGAGTGGGCATACGCGCCGCCAGAGCCGATGGCAACGATGCCCTGCTCGGGCTCCAGAACATCCCCATTGCCGGTGATGATGAGGGAAGCGCTGGCGTCTGCCACGGCCAGCATGGCTTCGAGGCGGCGCAGAACGCGGTCGGTGCGCCAGTCCTTGGTCAGCTCGATGGCGGCGCGGGTCAGGTGACCCTGGTGCTTTTCCAGCTTGGCTTCAAAGCGCTCGAACAGCGTGAACGCATCGGCCGTGGCGCCCGCAAACCCCGCCAGCACCTTGCCGTGGTAGAGCTTGCGCACCTTGCGCGCCGTCCCCTTGACGACGATGTTGCCGAGGGTCACCTGGCCGTCGCCGCCAATCGCCACCTGTACGCCGTGGGGCGTTTCGCGGCGCACGCTGAGAATGGTGGTGCCGTGGAACACCAGGCCGCTGCTGTTGTCTTGTGAAGATGAATCCATAGCTGCCAAAGATGGGGTACTGCTGCGCTTTTGCAAGCGCAGGCTGGCGGACATGACGTGGCGTGGCCAGGGCGCCGTTGGCGCACGCTTTTTGCGCCGCGCAGGCAGGCAGTCAGGCACACCAGCGGGCGGCCTGCGCCCTCAGTTCTTGCGGGGAACGACCCAGGCATGCTCGTTGATGCCGATCACGTTGAAGAACACCGCCACCAGGCGCTGAAGGTTCTGGAAGCGCACCACGTGGCCGTCGCCCTGCAGCGCAGCGGCCCAGTTGAGCACTGCCCCGGCTGCCGCGAAGTCGACGCGGATGAGCTTGTCGCAGGAAATGACGAGCGGAACGCCGAGCCGCAGCATGGCCTCGAAAGGCTCCAGCAATGCAGCGGCGTCGCCCTCGATGTAGCCACTGAGCTCGGCCACCGGTGTGCGGTCCAGGGTTGCCAACACCGAGTCAAAGGTCTCGGAGGGGGCAAACTCGCTCTCGACCGCGAGCCGGGCGGAGCCGTAAGACCCCCCCTCGTTGTCGGAATAACCGCAACGGGGCGCCACCCAGGAAGGGGGCGAGACCTCGTAGGTGACGCAGTAGTCCAGTGCCACCAGCTCAAACTCGTCGGGCTTGCCCATCAGCCGCAGGGCCGCCATCCGCAGCCGCCACCAGTCGGCACCGGCAGAGCGATCACCGGACGGAGTCCTGCTTTCAAGCAGGGCGTTGAGCCTCTCCACTCCCGAGAACACAACCTGTCCGTCTCGTTCGGCCCACTGCGTGAACTGGTCGGCAAGCAAGGGGACTGCCGGCTCGTCGATGGAGGTCAGACGCGACCAGGACAGGCTCCAGGGCGAGCGCGCTTGCAACACGGAGGCCTGCAACGCAGCGACCGACGATACGGCGACGGTGCCCGGCGCATTCCAGCTGAAATCACGGCGGGCGGCGGCGCCTGCATCCTCTCCGGCTGCGGCATCGGCCTGCACCGGCATGCCCAGCTGGCCGGGCATCGAAAACCACAGCGGCGCAGAACGGCCGTACTGCGCTGCAAAGTCGATTGCCAGCGTATCAAACCGCTCCTGCTGACCGATGGCGCGGTACAGGTCGAACAGCGTCATCCACAGCTCGAGCTGCTCTTCGGGCGGGTCCTGCTGATGCTGCGAAAGCACATCCAGCAGACCGGCTTCAGCCCCCGCGTGATCGCCGTTGGCAAACCGGATCGCCGCCTCTTCCAGGTCTGGCTCGTGCACGAACTCCTCAGGCTCGGCAAGCGCCATCGGCACCGTCTGATCGACGAAGGAAGGCGTACCACGGGCCGCGTCGCGGGCGCTGGCTACCGGGCCCAGCATCTGCGCATCGGAGCGCCCAAAGTTCGCCACGGCCATGCTGTCGTCGGCAAAAAGGGGCGGTACGACTCGTCGCTCGACAGGCAGCGCGGCGTGCAGGGTGACAGGGACGGTCGGAGCAAAGGCACGCGCCGTGGCCGCATCGGCCGCGTCGCCCGGATCGAACCCTGAGCGCGTGCCGACAGGCATTCCTGCGGAAGGGGGAGGCAGTGTCTCGCCGGCCTGCTTGCTCTTCCACCACTGCTGCGACATTTGCGCCTCGATCTCGTTGATCTTCTTGAGCGTGACCGCACGCCCGTCGGGCGAGGCCATGCTGCTGTGGAAGAACGAGGGTCGGGTGGTGAAGTCTTCTGTGCGCTGGCCCTGCAGGGCCTCGCGCTGGCGCAGTTTGCGAAGCTGGTCGAATTCGCGGCGGCGGACAAAGTCGTTACGCCGCTTGCGCTCGATCATCTCCTTGAGCATCTGCTTGCTGTACTGGCTCTCGCGGTCGTCCGTCAGGGAGTCCAGCTCGGTCCAGTTGACCGTGGGATTGCGCACAAACCGCACCACCTTCGACAGCAGGCCTGGGGGGTTTTCGTCCTTGCTCATGGCGTGCAGCAAAAAGGGAGGCGCATGGCGGTGTGCATTCAGTCAGGCTGGCAAAAGCGCAGACTGCAATGCTCAGTCACCAAACATCTTCTGCTTGAGTTCACGGCGTTGCTGCGCTTCCAGCGACAGCGTGGCCGTGGGGCGGGCGATCAGCCGGCCCACCCCGATGGGTTCACCGGTTTCGTCGCAATATCCATAGTCGCCCGAGTCGATGCGAGCGATGGACTGCTCGATCTTCTTGAGCAGCTTGCGCTCGCGGTCGCGGGTGCGCAGCTCCAGCGCATGCTCTTCCTCGATGGTGGCGCGGTCAGCCGGATCGGGCACCACCACGGTGTCTTCACGCAGGTGCTCGGTGGTTTCACCGGCGCTGTTGTGGATGTCCTGCTTGAGCTGAACGAGCTTGAGGCGAAAGAACGCCATCTGCTTTTCGTTCATGTACTCGCTCTCGGGCATGGCGATCACTTCGGCATCGGTCAGCTCGGCGGCCGATTTCGTCTTCCAGTTGTTCGCCAGCTTGGGGTCTTTCTTGGCAGCAGTAAACGTTGGGTGCACTTGCACGTTCGTTGGCATGGTGTGTGAGTAACTGGCTTTGGCGGCCGTGGAAGCCACCGTCTGTGCCATGGATGGTACGGTCAATTGGGCCAGTCGTGAAGACGGCCGGGTTGTGCGCACTGGCACCTCGGAGCCTGCCCGCAGAACGGGCGGGGCAACAGGGGCAGCAGGCAATGATGCGGCCACAGGCGATGCGGCAGCCTTGGCGGGAGCCTTCGGCGCTGCCGCAGCAGCGCTCTTGGATGGGACCGGGGTTGCCTTGACGGCTGGCCCCTTGGATTTGGTGGTCTCGGCTTTCACTTCCTGGTCTCCTCGCAATACGGGCAGGCCCTGGCGCATGTGCAGCCAAGGGCGGGTGGCAAGCCTTCCGGGGTTTTACCGGGGCGCGATTGTATCGACCTGGGCTGACGCGAACGGAAACGTTGCAGATACAACACAAACCCGGCGAAAACACACCGTCGGTCCCGGTTCGCAGCGCCTCAAGCCAGGCTCTGCTCCAGCCCTTGCAGGAAGATGTCCTTGGGCAGATCGATACCAATGAACACCATTTTGCTGTTGCGCGTCTCGCCCTCGGCCCATTGGGGACCCAGGTCGCTGCCCATGAGCTGGTGCACGCCCTGGAAGATGACCTTGCGTTCGGTGCCCTTCATGTACAGCACACCCTTATAACGCAGCATGCGGGGCCCATAGATATTGACGATGGCGCCCAGGAAGTCTTCCAGCTTGGCCGGGTCGAACGGGCGGTCCGAGCGGTAGACAAAGCTCTTGACGTCATCGTCGTGGTGATGGTGGTGGCCGTGGCCGCCGTCGCCGTGCTGGTGCGAGGGGTGGTCGCAATGCTCGCCGTGCGCGTGGTCATGATCATGGTGGTCATGGCCGCCCTCTTCCTTGAGGAAGTCCGGGTCGATGTCGAGCTTGGCATTCAGGTTGAAGCCGCGCAGGTCCAGCACCTCAGATAGCGGCACCTCGCCAAAATGCACGGCCTTCATGGGCGCACGCGGGTTCATGTGCTTGAGGCGGTGGATCAGTGCTTCCGTTTCCTCGGCGCTGACCAGGTCGGTCTTGGACAGGAAGATCTGGTCGGCAAAGCCCACCTGGCGGCGCGCTTCCTGGCGGTCGTTGAGCTGCTGGGGGGCGTGCTTGGCATCGACCAGCGTGATGATCGAATCGATGAGGTACGTTTCGGCGATCTCTTCGTCCATGAAGAACGTCTGCGCCACCGGGCCCGGATCGGCCACGCCGGTGGTCTCGATCACGATGCGGTCGAAGTCGAGCAGGCCCTTGCGCTTCTTGGCGGCCAGCAACTGCAGCGTCTCGCGCAGGTCTTCACGGATGGTGCAGCAGATGCAGCCGTTGCTCATCTGGACGATCTGCTCCTTGGACTCGGTCACCAGGATGTCGTTGTCGATGTTCTCTTCGCCGAATTCGTTTTCAATCACGGCGATCTTCTGGCCGTGAGCCTCGCTGAGCAGGCGCTTGAGCAGGGTTGTCTTGCCCGAGCCCAGGAAGCCGGTGAGGATGGTGACGGGGATGAGGGACATGAAAAAGGGGCCTTGTGAATGGAAAACGGCACCGCGGCTGGAGCCGGACGGATCTGAAACCGTTCAATTGGGGAGTTTAGCGACGGTGTCAAGCCCCTGCGGCCTGGGGCCCGGCGCCGCGGAACCTTCTACGATATACACCGCCCGCTGCAGCCCCATGACACCGCCCACCACCGTTCGCCGCACCCCCAACGCGGTGGCATCCGTACCTGCGTCGCCCCCCATCCTGGGGTTTGACGAGGCCCGCTGGCAAGCCCTGGCGGGCCAGCGCCTGGACCACCCCTGGCAGGCACTGCCCGACCATGTGCACCGCTCCAGTGCGGGGCGCCCGTGGCAGGGGCTTGCGGTGTGGCACCAGGTGGGCCCGGTGGGCGACCTGTACGTGCCCGCCCACAGCAACTGCGTGATCCTGGTGCGAAGAGGCAACGCCACCCGGCTGCTGCAACGCCATGGCGATGCGGTGGGCGAGACGCTGTGGCAACGCGGCGAGGCGGTGATCCTGCCCGGCGACACCCAGAGCTTCTGGCGCAGCTCTGCCGTTCGCGACAACATCCACATCGACCTGGCCCCCACCTGGCTGCAGCGCGCCGCGGGTGGCCATGACGTGGTGCTGGGCCAGTGCTTTGGCCGCAAGGACCCGGTGCTGGCAGCCTTTGCCGACCTGCTGCTGGCCTCGCTGGACAACAACGCATCGCTGCAGCCGGCGTTTGGCGAACACGTCGCCATGGGCCTGGCGATCCATCTGGTGGAGAACTACGCCCTGCCGGGCGAGCGCCAGCGCAATGGCGCGACCCTGACCTCGCGCCAGATGCGCCAGCTGACCGAGGCCGTGATGGCCGACCTGCACGAGCCCTGGCCCGTGGCCCGGCTGGCCGAGATCGCCGGGCTCAGCCCGTTTCACTTTGCGCGCGCCTTCAAGCTCTCGTTTGGCGCCACGCCCCATGCCTGGGTGCGGTTTCAGCGCATGGAGCTGGCCGCGCGGCTGGTGCGCGAATCCCGCAAGCCGCTGCTGGAAATCGCCCTGCTGACCGGGCACCCCACGGCGGCGCACTTCAGCCACGCCTTCCGGCGCCACTGGGGCGTGACGCCGTCGGACTACCGGCGCTCCTGATCCGCCCCCCGGGCACCGGGCCGGCTGCGGACGGCCTGCGTGCCGGACCTCAGGTTTTCCCCTAGGTCCGCAGCTTTGCGATACCCAGCGCAGCAATTGGAAAGCAGCGCGCTCCCCCCTGCGGCACAGTCGCACCGCGCCACACCGGTGACAACGATTCCACAGGAGACACACCATGACCACCCGCCGACAGTTTGCTGTCCAACTCTCCAGCCTGGCCGCGCTGGGCACCGGCCTTGTGCCTGCAGCCCACGCGCAGCAGCAACCCGAACTCGCCCGCCTGCTGGTGGGCTTTCCCCCCGGTGGCAGCACCGACAACGTGGCCCGGCGGCTGGCCGAAAAATTGCGGGGCGCCTATGCCGCCAATGTGCTCGTCGACAACAAGCCGGGCGCAGGCACCCAGATCGCCGTGACCGCGCTCAAGGAGGCCGCACCGGACGGGACGACCCTGCTGCTGTCGCCCCCATCGCCATTCACCGTGTACCCCCATACCTATCGCAAGCTGCCCTACACCCCGGACGACGTGGTGCCAGTGTCCATGACCTGCACCTTCCCGTTTGCGCTGGCCGTGGGGCCAGCCGTGCCAGACACCGTGCGCAACCTGCAGGACTTTGTGGCCTGGGCCAAGGCCAACCCGGGCAAGGCCAACTTCGGCTCGCCCGCCTCGGGCTCCACGCCCCACCTGGTGGGCAGCGTGCTGGGCAAGCTGGCGGGCATGGAGTTCACCCACATCGCCTACCGGGGCGATGCACCCGGCCTGCAAGACCTGATGGGCGGGCAGGTCTCGGCCTATTCCACGGTGCTGGGCAGCTACCTGCCGCACCTCAAATCGGGCCGCCTGCGCCTGCTGGCCGTCTCGGGCACCGAGCGCAGCGCGTTTGCCCCCGACCTGCCCACCTACCGCGAGCAGGGCTTTGCGCTGGAGATGACCGAGTGGTTCGGCGTGTTCGTGCCTGCCCGCACGCCCGCCGCCACCATCCAGCGCGCCACCGAGGCCGTGCGCGCGGCCGTGGCCCAGCCTGACTTTGTGCGCGGGCTGGCCGAGTTCGGCATGACCGCCCGCTCGTCCACACCGCAAGAACTGGTCACGCGGATGCGGGCCGAGTCCGAGCAGTGGCGCGTGCACGTCAAGAACATTGGCTTCACCGCCGACACCTGAACCGCAGCCAGGCACCATGACCCACGCCCTTCTTGCCACCACCACGGCAGGCCCGCAGCCCGCCGACACCCCGCTGTGGCGGCCCAGCGCAGCCCGCTGCGAGCGCGCCCTCATCACCGCCTTCGGGCACTGGCTGGAGCGCGAGCGCGGCCTGCGCTTTGACGGCTACGAGGCCCTGTGGCAGTGGTCGGTCGATGCCCCCGAGGCGTTCTGGAGTGCGCTGCTGGCCTTCTTCGACGTGCCCATGGCCCAGGCGGCGCAGCGCATGCGCTCGGACGACCCCATGCCCGGCACCCGGTGGTTTGAGGGCGCGCGCCTGAACCTGGTGGACACCGTGATGCGCCACGCGCACCCCGATGCGCCGCTGCACACCCCGGCCATCGTGTTCGAGGGCGAATCGGGCGGCGCCGGTGAAATCTCCTGGCCAGAGCTGCGCCGCCAGGTGGGTGCGCTGGCACACACCCTGCGCGGGCTGGGCGTGCAGCCGGGCGACCGCGTGGTGGGCTACCTGCCCAACATCCCGCAGGCGGTGGTGGCCTTTCTGGCGGCGGCCAGCCTGGGCGCAGTGTGGGCGCTGTGCGCGCCTGACATGGGCCCCGTGGGCGTGGGCGACCGCTACCGGCAGGTCACGCCCAGCGTGCTCATTGCCGTGGACGGCTACCGCCACGCAGGCAAGCCGTTCGACCGCCGCGCGGCGCTGGGCGACATCCTGGACCAGTTGCCCACCGTGCGCCACATAGTCTGGGTGCCGTGCCTGGACCCGGCCGCCACACCGCCCGTGCAGGCGCAAAGCCGCACCGTGGTGCCCTGGACCGACGCGGTGGCAGGCCACGCACCGCTGCAGCCCGTGGCCCTGCCACCCGACCACCCGCTGTGGACGCTGTACTCGTCGGGTACCACCGGCCTGCCCAAGGCCATCGTGCACGGCCACGGCGGCGTGCTGGCCAACAGCCTGGCCACCATGGTGCTGCACAACGACCTGCGCCCGGGCGACCGCGTGCTGTGGGCCGTCAACACCTCGTGGATGGTGTGGAACGCGCATG
>Ga0181554_1005039_pt1 | contig 10506 bp, 8 predicted proteins | sample 011ome_16_FD_145602 | JGI IMG/M metagenome (GOLD analysis project Ga0181554, IMG submission 145602) | Coastal salt marsh microbial communities from the Groves Creek Marsh, Skidaway Island, Georgia - 011503CT metaG (spades assembly) | ecosystem: Environmental > Aquatic > Marine > Intertidal zone >... | reverse complement strand
TATCACTTTTACCTGGCTCGTCGTCGTCGTCGTTTACGTCGTTATCATCATCCAATAACGCGAAGAATGCACTCTTCAAACGACGACAACAACAACAACAACAAAGAAATGGAAGAACGATCAGAGCGGTTTCTTTCCTGCGCAGTCACTATTTTTTTACAACCAACACCAACGAGAATGCGAGCAACAACAACACGAATAACAACAACGATAACAACAACAGAAGAAGAAGAAAAAGAAGAGACGCTTTATTAAAAGTCGTCCGAGCGACGAAGGAGGATAAGAAATCCTCCACGGCGAAAGAGGTGGACGAGATTACCAAGAAGTGGGGGTTAGAAGCCGGGTTGTGGAAGATTTTCAAGTCGAGCGAAAAGAACAATAGCAGTACGAACAACAACAACAACAACAAAACGGGAGGAGAAGGAGAAGGAGCGCAACAATTGAGCGGATCGCGAATGGATATGGCGAAGCAGTTGTTGAAAACCTACGGATCTGCGTATTTAATCACCTCCATCTCACTCTCTTTGGTTTCATTTGGCGTGTTTTACGTGTTGGTGAGTTCCGGCGTGGACGTGGCGGCGTTGTTGTCCGTCATCGGCATCACGGCGACGCAAAATTCAGAGAAAGTTGGTACGGTAGCGATTGCGTACGCGGCGCACAAAGCGGCGAGTCCTATTCGTTTCCCACCGACGGTGGCGTTGACCCCAATCGTCGCCGGGTGGATGGGGAAGACTGGAAATAAAGGCGAAGAAGAAGAAGAGGATGGAGAAGGCGGCGAAGAAAAGTGAGTTTTGGAGCGCGAGAGAAAGTAAAAGAGAGCGGTTGTGATTTTGAAGCGAGCGCTTCAAAATCAAAAAGGAGAATGCCACCACGAAGAGCGAGTGTGTGTGTGAGAGAGAGTGAAAGAGAGTCTCTTTTAAGCAGTGATGATGTAAAACAAATGAAACGAAAGAAAATTTTTGTCTGTCAGTTCCTTTTGATTTTTTCTTCTCGTCCTCTGTCGACCAACTCTTCATTCATTACACATCACTTTGACGAAACATGTCTCCTTCCTCCTCCTTCTGCGTTTACTTTTACTTCTTCATCTCGTTCGTTTCCATTTCCTCGTTCTCCCAGGAGTACCCGAAATCCTACGCCGGCAATCACCCTTTGCTCAAACTGACCGATACAACGTTTGAACGTTTAACGCAATCGGCCACGGGACAAACGACCGGGAAGTGGGTAGTGTACTTTGACACGGACCATTCGTTGAATCACTTCTTAACGCCGACTTTGAAGGCGAGCTTAATGAAATTGGATAAATTGCAACAACAAAATAATGGAGACGACGGAGAGTACAAAGGCGAGCCGTTTATCGCGGCGACGATTAACGTGGACGAGGAGTATCTCACGAGAGCGAGATTCGAAAATACGCTCACCTTCCCGTGTTTGGCGGTATTCGAACGGCGAAAGATGCGACAGTTTAAAGTGCTCCATCCAAAAGGGGACGAACACAAAGCGCTCGGGAAAGGCGTGAAAGACGTGGAAGAGTGGTTAGAAATGTCCAACGAGGAATTTGAGGGAGGAGAGGTTGTGTATTTGAACGTACCAAAACCGTTATCGATGGCGAAAGCGACGAGCGTCCGGTTCGGGGTGGCGACGCGAATGTTCAACGAGAGAAAGCTTCGAGCAAGAAGAGATTGGCAACACGCTATGAAGGCGAAAAGTGAAGCTGGCATGGGCGCGATGGTGCACGAGATGGAGGAGAGTTTTAAAAAGTCGCCGAAACTATACGGGTCGATATTAATTGCCATCGCGTTGACGATGATTGCGTCGCTGATGGCAATGTCGTCGGTTTTGTTCGGAGGGAGACGAGGCGCGTCGAAAAATAAAGAGGAGTGAGTGTTGAGAGCGCGCGTGTGTGTATGTAATATCAAGTGAAGGCGTATTTTATGGGCGCAACGAGTGTGTATTATTCCTTGTTTTAGAACAACGATCAAAGTAAAAAGTGACCGCGGAAATAAGGAGGTTGAACTGATTTTACGAGTTCGTAGCCTTCATCGAACGCGTTGACTAATTTCTCGCTCAGCGGTCCTTTTCTCGACGCGAGCAAATTTTCTCGACACTGCGTTATGCTACTTGCTCCGATGATGACCGCATCGCCTTTTGCGCCGGATAATTTTGAATTGAAATACATCCATCTCAAGCTCGCTTCTGTTGGCGTTATTCCCTCCTCCTCGGCTGCTTTTTTAATCACCTCCACTGCTTCGAAATAGGCCTCGTTCCAGAAGCGCGCTTTGTACATCTCGTTATTCTTGAATCGTCCAGCTTTTATCCCTTCGTCGCCGCCGCCGCTCGCGTTCAATAACTTTTCGTGCTTACCAGTCAATAACCCGCCCGCAAGTGGGTTGTACGCCACGAAGCGCATGTTCAAACTCTTCAACGCGGGAATCAATTCCGGCTCGACCTGGCGAGTCAACGGATTATACATCCCTTGGTATATTGTCGGCACGATCCACTGATTCTCTTTACAAATCGCGTGCGCTCTCACAACTTCCCAAGCGCTCATATTCGACAAACCCAAATACTTAAACGCTCCGGACCTGTACAACCCTTGAGCGGTCTCCAACACGTCGTACAAAGTCGTCTCCGAATCTGGAGCGTGTAAATACAAAATATCTATACTTTTTGGATCGAGTGCCGTTAAACTCTTTCCGACCTGCGCGCGAAACTTCTCCGCTCGTAATCCGCCTTCCCCCGCGACGCTTGCCATCTTCTCCCCCCAAGGATTCGCCTTTGTCGCGACGGAGAGTTTCAAAAGTTTCTCTTTCGGCATGCGAGAGAATATGCGACCTAATATCTCTTCCGTGTTTCCTCCCGCGTACGCTATCGCTGTGTCCAACTCAATCAAAGACGACGACGACGACGACGACGATGTTCCTTTCTCAACTTCTTCGATGAAAAAATCTAACAGCTTCTCGCTCTCGTTCTCTGCCATATCCTCTGAACTGTAGCTCCACCCAAACGTCATGGTACCTAAGATAGTTTTCACCTCCGCCGTTTTGCTCGTCGTCATCGATGTTGTCGGCACGGTCGGTTCTTTCTTGACCATTTTAGCGTCCTCCTTACAATCGTCGCTGTTGTTGTTGTTGTTGTTATTATTATTTGAGGTGGAGGAGGAAGAGCAGCGCGTCGTAAACATCTGTAACTGTTTCGTCGACGAAGAAGAAGAATGTTTCGAAGACGACGACGACGAGGAAAGGAAGCGTTTCGAGAAGGACGACGCGCAGCACGAGGAAGATGCCACCGCTCGCATTGTCGTCGTCGTTTGAGAAGCGCTCTTGTTTTTGTTATTGTTGTTTGAGCGCAAGCAAAAGTATCTGATGATATCTCGCGGTGCACAAGCGCGTGTTTTGTTTTGGAGAAGTAGGGAAAGGTGTTGTCGTCTGCCCTCTTTTGTCTACCTAATAACTACGAACGACCTATTGTATAAAAGCTTTATTTATCTATTTATCTATCTATCTATTTATTCCATGTTAGTAGGATCATTAGTCTTTCCTTTTATCTTTTCCGATTTTGAAGAAAAGAGAGCTTTCGATTGAACAATCCTGCCGGTGTCTCTCCCGTCTTTCTTCACCGCCAACGGAGCGTCGATGCCGTCCTGATTCTTGCCTAATCCCTTACCTTCCTCCCATCCCATTTTCTTCATCAGTTTCATCGCCATGGACATACCTTTTCCCCCACCACCATTTTCTTTCTTCTTCACTTCCTGTTCCTTCTCTTTCTTCTCTTTTTCGCGCGCTTCCTCCTTGATCTTCTTTCTCTCCATCCAGTCTTTCTCTCGTCGCGTCTTCTCCTCGTCGTCTCGCGTGCGTTGGAGTTTCGCGTCTTCGTAGGAGTTTGGTTTGAACGGGTCGTATTCATCCGGACAGTCCCACCCCGCGACGAAGCCATCGTTACCTCGTTGCTCTTCTTCTCTCCATTCGCCGGCTCGCTTTTCTCGCGCGTTGTTGTTTGCTTTCGTACTACCGTTAGGGGTTGTTGTCTTCGCGCCATTTTTTTCCTGCTGTTGTTGTTGTTGTAACTGCTCTTGCTTTTGTCGTCGGTGTTTCGCTCTCAACGCGAACTGTTGCATCTTCATCTGTTCCGGGGTGAAGTTGAGCATCGTTTTCTTTCTGTCGCTGCTCCCAATCGAGGATTCCACTCCTCTCCGTCTTTTCGTCAGCGCAGTACTCGTCACCTTCATCGCACTAAAAACGTCTTCTTTGTCTTCTTCTTTGTCTTCTTCTTTTCTCGTCGTCGTCGCACTCGCCACCACCGCGCGTTCTCTTTTCCCCCACGAGGAGGAAGTCGTTGCGTTTGAACTCTTTTCTTCTGAAATCGTTTTCGTTTCTCTTTCCTTTTCCTCCTTCTTCTTCTGATTCTTCTTCTCGCTCATCATCATCATCGGGGGCAAATCCCCAAACAAAGAAGAGGACATCGTCTTCTGTCGTTACGCCCCCGTCGTTGTCGTATCTACTCCTCCTCCTCCTTTTCCGGGTAGAACTCGCACTTCAAACCGACGATCGATTTTATCACTGTTCTTCTTCTTGGTCTTCTTCATCGGGGCAAAAGTCCTCCTCCGTCGTTTTCGCGCGCGTGAGTGTTGTTCTCACAAAGTAGGGAAACGCGAGACTGAAGTTTTGACGCGCGAATTTGAACCAACGCGCTCCATTCGTTCAAGTCTCGAGGACACTCTTTTTGGACGGAGAAATGGAAGCGCTGTTTACGTTACCGGAAGCGTTCACTCGTCGCAGTAGTCCTGGTAGTAGTAGTCCTAGTTCTGCTGCTGTTACTGCTCGAATAAAAATCGAGGAAGAGGAGGAGCAACCGCTCGCGTTTCTTTACGAGAAGACGACGACGCGTTGTAACGGACATGATGTCGTCTCGATCATCGCTTCGTGTACTCGTGCAACCGCGACGAAGGAAAACGACGACGAAGAGGAAGAAGAAGAAGAAGGGACGATGCGAACGTTTCAAAACGAGATGGTTTCATCATCATCAACAGTAGACGACGTGGACGATATTCTTTGCGATATCGTGACCACGACGGCGAAGAAACGCGTGTGCGTCGTCGCGTCGAAAAGAACCGGAGTTGTCAGTTTTCTCCTCGAAGAAACAGAAGAAGAAGAAACAGAAGAAGAACGGGAGGAAAGTATCCACGGCAAATGTTTCGGCGAACGAGAGCGAAGCAATAATCGATTGACGACATTAATCGCTTCCGCCATGAGCGACGGCGGCGTGGTCGCGCTTTTAGGCGACGCGAACGGGGACGTGTGGTGCGCTCGATGCGACGATACCGTGAGAGGGTGCGTCGTCGATAAGTGCGAAAGACGAGAAGGACCGGAGTTGACGGTCGGGTCGGAATACGATTATTCGTCCACTCCGAGGAAAGGGGGTGGGAGTGGAGGAGAAGGAGGAGGAAGAGGAGGAGCTGGGTCGCTTTTGGCGTCGCCGTCAACGGCTGCCGCGAGAATTGCGTCAAAGATATCCAAAAAGGCTGGGAGCTTTCTGTTTCAAAACGGAAGCGAGCAACCGGTGGTGGCGATGATGTGGGCAGAGATGTCGCGAGAGGCTTTGAGAGGTGGAAATACGGGGATGAACACGGTTCAGAGGATGTTCTTTGTAGCTAAAGAGAAAGGAGCGATGGAAATGTGGATGTGTTCGCTGGATTCTTCCGTGATGACGCCGGAGATGGTGTGCAGTTGCGACGTAAACGAGAAACTCGCGGCAAAGACGAACGCGTTTAGCAAAGTTTTAGATTCAGATTGGATTTCTGTGCCGAATGGTAGCCGTATCGGTAGTAGTAATAGTAATAATAGATTCTTGAGCGTCGTTTTGTGCGAGTCTTTGCAGTTTGCAAAAGTTGCGCACGTCTTTGAAATGGCAAAGAACACCGGCGAGTCTTCCGCATCGACGCTCGAAGCGAATCTGGTGCGCTCTTTTGAAATTGCGGCATCTGAGTGTGATAGAGTTGCACTCTCGAGAAATGGAAACGCCATTGTTACGTACAGTAATACCAGTTTCATTGGCGGTGCTAGGGGACAGGCAAACGCGACGTGTCATTACGGAGAGCATTTTCATAAATCCATGGTTTTGAAAGAATCCGTCGCGTCGGTGTGCCGAAGTTTGCGCGAATACAATAGCTTCTTGGCGCTCGATCCATCGAGGTGCGTGTGGACGTTTTCGCCACCGGATTCGGAAGAATACGCGTCACCGCCGCAAGCGACGTCTGCGCAGCCGTTTACGAGTCCCATAAAATCGCGAATCGTAGACGTTCGCAAACAAATGTTTTCGCCGTTAGTAAGAGAAGCGCACGAGATGAAGCTTGACGACGACAACAATCCGCGTTCACCGTACGCGAGCGTCTCAACCGCGTACGACGATAGCGCGAGAGCAGCAGATGCGAGATTCGTGAAAGATGCGTTTGAAAATTTGAACAATTACGAAGGCATAGCAGAGCTCGCGGCAAAACAAACCATCGCGGGACCTGCGAAAGCGACGAAACCTTTCGCGGCGCATTCGGCGGCTTTAGTCGATACCTTACCGAAGCGCTGGGCAGGAGCAACATCGAGAAGTGGTAAAGGATTAAGGACGTTGTTGGAAGAAAAAGCGCGCGTGCACGAGAAATACGCAAAGTTTCTCGTCGATTCAGGCGCGTGGGAAAACACTACGCCATCGGAAAAGATGGAAGTCTTGAGACACGGAGAGACAACGTTTGCGTTGCTCCGGTTGCGAGCGCTGTTAGATCAACTGAAGATGGAAGAAACTGAAAAGCATCGAAGTTTACTCAGCGATATAGTACGATTTGCGGGGGAAGGCATAGCAAAAGGCGACAACACGCTGACTCGTCTCGTTCGCGATGACGCTATCGACGTCGACGATATCTTTTTCAGCCGTTCGTCGTTCTTTTCAGACGTCTTTTGGAACGCGACTCGCGCGGTTGTCGAACAGAAAATCAAAGAGGCTTCTCAACAAACGCAACGTTTAGCCGATGACGTCGAGTACGAGTGCATAAATCAAGCGGCAAGAATCGTGTCTATCGCGCTCGAGTGTTCCAACGAATACAGACGATGCTGGTCGGATTTATATCCCGCGCAAAGAGTTTCGGTTGAAGAAAACTGGACGTCGCAAGCGAGCGCGAGGGAGTGCATGCGAACGATTTCAAAATTCTCCATCGACGTGTTCAACGCGAGGAAGAGATTGGACGTTGGTGTCCCGTTATTCACGGTGGCGCAACCTTTACTCGACGCTTCTGCGTCTAACGTTCTTTACGCGAGAACGGAGAGATCGTTGATGGAGTATAAGAGCGATCGCACGTTGATATTGCCGACGTTGCTTCTTTGCGCTCGGGCGCACGTGTGTCCCGCGGAAAACGTCGCCGCGACGTGCGAATCGCACTTTGGCTACGACGAGTTGTTCACTTTTTGCGACGCGGAAGGTGGAAAAGCGCGATTGTTTCACTACATGCGAACGTTAAAGGCGGAAGATGCTGCGCCATTTAACGAAAACGGGTTTGCGTTTTACGTCTTTGAAAAGATATTCAATTCGTCGTCGTCGTCGAGAAGAGTTTCGGCTCTGCTCAGAGAACTCCCGGACGAGTTTTCCGAACATCTCTCGCATTTTTTTATGACGAGTAACGACACCGCCAAGTGGGCGCACGAGATTGGCAGGAATGAATTCGAGAAAGCCGGTGAGAGTCTTCAGAAAATCGGGTTGTTGAGCGAGGCAAAGTTGGCGTATTTAGTGAGCGGCGGCGAAGAGGCGGAGGAAAAAATAGACAGAATCAATAGCAAGTTGTTGTTTTAAAGACGACGAGAAATAATAACATTATAAAACGTTTTCGGCAACTTTTGCGGCTAGGATGCTACTCAAAACTAAACCTCCATACGTTTGGTTGCTTCGGAACTTGTCTCCGCAATCCTTTCTGTTCTTCAAATCGACGGTATATATTTGCCAAAACAAATGCGTCCCCGCGGTGGACAAAAGGAACGGGTAGAACGCCCAATGCGCGTCCGCTAAATACCCACTGGCGAGTAAACCAGAGATTGCACCGATACCAAAAGTAGACAAAATACCTTTCGTGTTCTTTTCGAATAATCGCGCGGAAGACTTGACGCCAATTTTCTTATCGTCGTCGATATCTTGATGCGCGTAAATCGTATCGTACACCATCGTCCAACACACGCCGCTCCCGTATAACGCTAAAGCTGGTGCTTCTAAAACACCCCCAGTGATTGCGGTCCAGCCCATTAACGCGCCCCAATTCAACGTAAACCCGAGAAATAATTGCGGTAAGTTTGTCACGCGTTTCATCAAAGGATACGCGACTACCAGCGGTAAAGACATCAAGCCCAAAATCTGCGTGTTGAAATCGAGCTGGTATAAAACGACGCTTCCTAATCCTAATTGCGCGCCTAAAAACGCCACCGCGTTTGGTACCGTTATCTTGCCAGATGCTATCGGTCTATCTTTCGTTCTCTCTACTTTAGCGTCTACTTTTCTGTCCCAAATGTCGTTGACGGTACACCCGGCGCCTCGAAGCAACACCGCGCCGGCGGAGAACAAGGCGGTCATGGCGGCTATTTCTTCCGTCGCCGGTGGTATCGCAGCCGTGGACGAGGAGAGTAAAATCGACCACAAACACGGATAGGCGAGTAAATATATGCCTATGGGTTTGTCTAAACGGGCTAAGGCTATATATGGGTTTATTTCCTTGTTGTTGTTGTTGTTGTTGTTATTCTTCACTGCAGGAGAGGAAGAGGAAGAGGATGAAGAGGAAGAGGAAGACGCCGCGAATCCACGCGATGATACAATTTTGTTGTTGTTGTTGTTGACCTCCTTTTTCTTCTTCTTCTTCCAGTAGTCGTCGTATGATGCATCATCGTCTCTTCTTTCGTTTCTTCTTCTTCTTCTTCTTCTTTCATCGAAGTTGTTGGCGTTCTCAACAACCGAATGTGTTTGACGGTGATGATGATGATAATGATGATGATGTTGCGAAGAAGAAGAAGAAGAAGAAAAAGAAGAAGAAAAAGAAGAAGTAATAAAAGGAGCGACGACGACGTTTTGGGAGGAGGAGGAGGAGGAGAAGGAAGGAAGAAGGTGCCGAAGTCGCTTCATTTCCTAATACTTTTCTTCGTTGTTTTGGTTCATTTATTATGCCGTCGTTTGTGGCGGGAGAAACTTCTCATTTTTTGTCTTTAGGGTTTTTACACTAATTTTTATCTACCTTCCTAAACCCTAATTGGTTATCGACTGTACTTAATATGGATTATTTCTAAAGTCTTCGATACTCTTCAGTTTCCTTTTAACTGACGAACTCTTCAACGTTGATGACGAGTTACAAGTCCTGCGGTTGAGCACGAAGGCCCGCAGTTCAAAACCATTTTCTGTTCATTCAGAATAATTGAATTGCATTGATGAATGCCCCTTGATACCATTCCAATCTCGGTGGAAGCCGCGTGACTTTTCCGAAGCGTTTCTTTTTTTGTTTTTGTTGTCATCATCCGTTTTGTTAACGAGATCCAGAGTCGTCTCGTTCGTCTCGGGGTCCAGATTTTTGGGGGCAAAAAACGTCTCAATTTCTCATTCTCGCAAAAAAAAAGAATCTTCACATGTGCGCGCACAAAGAAAGAAAGAAAGAGAGAGAGGAAGAGAAGTTATAATTTGCAAAGACAATAACAAAGCGAGCGACGAAAATGATGCGCTCTTCTCCTTCTTCTTCTTCTTCTTTGTCTTCTTCTCCTCTTGGAGTGACAGCGCAGAAGAGACGAATACGTGAGAGAGATTTGTGGGATGTGATCGTCAACAACGACGATATAACTTTCAATCACATTCTTCCGAGATTGAATTCGAATGATGTGAAATTCTTGTACGAGGTGAACAGTGAAACGAGAAAGTTGATTAAGAGATCGCCTCGCGCGGGTGACTTGAAAAAGGGGTTTAAAGTGAACGAGATGTCGTCGATATCGACTTTAGAAGTTGCGTGGGAGAATCGATCGTTGTGCTGGCGCAAAGACGAAGAATATTTCTCCTGTGAAGTTGCTCAAACGAATAAACTCGAGTTGCTCAAGTGGGCGCGAGAGGAGAAAAAGTGTAAGTGGGATAAATATACGATTAATGAGGCCGCATCTCAAGGTAATCTGGAAATGGTAAAGTATTGCGTGGCAAATGAGTGTCCTATCGATGCGTTTGCGTGTACACGTGCTGCCCAAAACGGTCATCTCGAGTGCCTCAAATACTTACGCGAAGAAGTCAAAGCGCCTTGGGATTTTTATACTGCAGCTTGGGCGGCTCAAAATGGTCATCTTCACATACTCGAATATCTTGTTGAGCGTAAATATAATAAATATGACGAACGTGCGTGTTGGGAAGCGGCCAGGAACGGCCACTTGGACTGTTTGAAGTACTTACACGAAACCGCCAAAGCGCCTTGGAACTTTCGCGCCGTACGAGTCGCTCGCGAGAACAACCACCCCGAATGTGTAC
>Ga0181554_1005038_pt1 | contig 10509 bp, 10 predicted proteins | sample 011ome_16_FD_145602 | JGI IMG/M metagenome (GOLD analysis project Ga0181554, IMG submission 145602) | Coastal salt marsh microbial communities from the Groves Creek Marsh, Skidaway Island, Georgia - 011503CT metaG (spades assembly) | ecosystem: Environmental > Aquatic > Marine > Intertidal zone... | reverse complement strand
CGGGTGTTGAAGCGCATCACGAACCAGGACACCCGCGTGATCGCATGGTCGATTTCCCGCTGATACCGCCGCTGGTATGCCGCCGCCTTTGCCGGGCGGTCGAGAATGTCGTTTACGGCGCGCGCGGCGCGCTCCGCCCCACTCATTGCCAACAGGACGCCTGTCGAAAAGACCGGGTCGACGAACGCATATGAATCACCGACCAGCAGGTACCCGTCCCCACCCGCCGATGTGGCCTTGTAGGAATAATTGCCGGCGCCGCTGACCTCGCCGATGCGCCGCGCATCCTTCAATACGTCCCAGGCCTTGGGGCAAAGGCGAAGCGTTTGCTCCATAAAATCGTCGAGGTCGCCCCGGCGGGTTTTCAGGTAGTCGGGCATGCAGACGGCACCGATACTGGTCACCCCGTCGGGCAAGGGAATCATCCAGATCCAACCATGCTCGAACCAGTAAATCGAAATATTCCCCGGCGTTTCCCACGCACCGGGATCCACGCCTTCGTAATGGGCGAACAAGGCAGCGCTGTTATGGCGGCGATTGCGGACACGGAGGTCATGCGCCCGCGCGAGAAACCCGTCGCGCCCTGACGCATCGACCAGGTAGGTCGCGGATATCTCGGACACTCCGTCATCGCCATCGAGTTCGAGACGCCAGCCATCGGCCGACCGATGGCTCCCGGTGACGGCATATTTTTCCTTGAGGACGACGCCGGCATTCTCGGCATTGCGAAACAGGATTTCATCGAAATCCGAGCGTCTAACCTGATAGGAAAACGGCAGCACCGGCGCCAGGGACTCGCGGAAGAAAAATCCCTGGCGGTGATCATGTTCCGGCGACACGAATTCGGCCCCCGGCTTGTAAACACCGATATCCGCAACCTCTTGGCTCACCCCGAGGCGTTCGAGAATCGGGAGAATATGCGGCACGAGGGATTCGCCGATATGAAAACGGGGATGCTCTGCCTTGTCGATCAGGACAACCCGCCGGCCGCTCTGGGCAAGAAAAGAGGCTGTTGTCGCCCCGGCCGGGCCGCCCCCGATGACGGCGACATCGTATGCATCGTTACCAGTAATGGCGAACCTCGCAATCTCGAACAATTCAGGGACACGCGCAGAGTGGAGCCGTCAGCATTCCAGCGCAACAGCGACCGCAATCTCCATCCGTGCAATAGTCGGTCTGGCGATTGTCTATCGCCCCATCTTAGACACGGAGTACCTGCTGCAGCAAGCCGACGTGATAGTCGATTTCGTCCGCAAAACCGTTAAGATCGGCAGCAGATTTCAGATAAATCAAAAGCAGGAAAGCCGGAGCAACCCAAGTGACCGAAACCGAAAACAAACACTACGACTTCATCATCCTCGGCGGCGGGTCGGCCGGGTGCACCCTCGCCAACCGCCTGTCCGCTGTCGCATCGAACGAAGTACTGCTTGTCGAGGCAGGCAAGGATTATACGCCGGGAAACGAGCCGGCGGACATGCTGGATTCATACCCGATGGGCGCCTCCTTCAACCCCGCCTATCACTGGAGCGACCTGAAAGTCCGCCTCTCCCACACGCCGTCGAACAGCGCGCAGCGCCAGGCGCCGCGTTTTCTCGAACAGGCGCGCGTCGTCGGCGGCGGGTCGTCCATCAACGCCCAGATGGCCAATCGCGGGTCTCCCCTCGACTATAACGAATGGACGGAGAAGGGCGCGAAGGGCTGGGACTGGGACAGTGTTCTCCCCTATTTCCGGAAACTGGAAACCGATCACGACATCCAGGACGACTATCACGGCACAGACGGCCCGATCTCCATCCGCCGTGTACCCAAGGATCACTGGCCGGAATTTACCCGCGCGGTAACCGGCGTTCTGAACGAAACCGGCCTGAAAGAGGTCGAGGACCAGAACGGCTATTTCGAGGACGGCTGGTTCCGCAGCACCATCTCGAACAAGGACGAGACCCGCGTTTCCGCGTCCATGGGCTATCTGAACCGCGATGTCCGCGCGCGCCCGAACCTGCACATCCTGCCGGAAACCACGGCCGAAACACTCATCTTCGAGGGACGCCGGGTGATCGGGGCCGTGGTGAACAGCAAAGGAACCCGGCTTACGCTGAAGGGCGCGCGCACGATTGTCTCGACGGGCGCCCTGCATACCCCGACCCTGCTGATGCGGTCCGGGATCGGCCGCGGCGGCCACCTTCAGGATATGGGGATCGACGTCGTCGCCGACCTTCCCGGGGTTGGCAATAACCTGAACGAGCATCCGACGATCGCCGTCTCGGCATATCTGAAATCCAATGCCCGCCTGCGCGCCGATACCGGCACGCGGCGTCACGCCCAGGTTTCGTTCCGCTATTCGTCCGAAGTGCCGGAATGCGGTCCGGGCGACATGTATGTATCCGTGACCGCCAAATCCGCATGGCACGCGGTCGGCGTGCGGCTCGGCTCCTTCCTGATGTGGTGCAACAAGCCTTATTCGCGGGGCAATGTGCTGCTGGCGAGCCCCAATCCCACCGCAGAACCCGACGTCGATTTCAACATGCTCTCCGACTGGCGGGATTACGACCGGCTCGCCCAGGGCGTGCACCGGATGGCCGGGTATTTCGCCCATCCCGCGATGGCCGGAATCGCCGCCGATGCCTTCCCCAGCGCCTATTCAGAGCGGGTCCGGAAAATCGGCGCCGTCAATACGAAGAACAGGATACTGACCAATATCCTGGCCGCGGTCCTCGACGGCCCTGCCCCGCTGCGCCGCGCGGCGATCAAGGGATTTATCACGCTGGGGAAAACCCTCGACGAACTGATGACCGACGAAAAGGCGATGGAGGCATTCATCCGCGAAAATGTCACCGGCTGCTGGCATCCGTCCGGCACCGCCCGGATGGGACAGGCTGACGACCCGCTGGCGGTGACGGCGCCGGATGGCAGTGTCTACGGCGTTGAAGGCCTCACCGTCTGCGACGCGTCGCTGTTTCCCTGCGTGCCGCGCGCAAATACAAATATACCGACGATCATGTGCGCCGAGAAAATAGCGGACGGCCTGCTGAGCTAGGTATCCCGCAGGCCTGACGACCCTTCGTTCACCCTTTTCGCCTGAACCGTCACGTTCGGCGGCACAGGCGGAAACCAGCAAGGCGGAAGAGATGACCGACGAGACGGCAATTTCGCTCTGGGACATGACGGCCGAGGAAGAGACCCCGTCGCCGGAGATGGACGGCGATATCTCGACTGACCTTGCCATCGTCGGGGGCGGGTTTACCGGTCTGTCGACCGCGCTTCACGCCGCCGAACGCGGTATCGACTGCCATGTGTTGGAAGCGAGGCAGGTCGGATATGGCGGCTCCGGCCGGAATGTCGGACTGGTGAATGCCGGTCTCTGGCTCCCGCCGCAGGATGTCCGCAAGCTGCTGGGCGAAAAGCGGGGATCCTCTCTTATATCGACGCTTGGCGATGCGCCGGGATATGTGATGTCGCTGATTGAGCGCCACCAGATCCGCTGCGAGGCAACGCGCACAGGCACGATTCATGCGGCACACTCCCCCGCCGGGTACGAGGACCTCGCCCGCCGCACGGAGGAATGGCATCGGCTTGGCGCGCCTGTGGAGCTTTTGTCCCGCGCGGAGACGACGGCAAAAATCGGCAGCGCCGCATTTCATGGCGGCCTTCTGGACCGGCGCGCCGGCACGATCAACCCGATGGGATACGTGCGCGGCCTTGCGCGCGCGGCGCAGGCCGCGGGGGCCGGTCTGTCTGTCGGTGCCACAGCCCGGACGCTGACGCGTGACGCAGATCGCTGGACCATCGAGACCGACCGCGGGCGCGTATCGGCGCGCTTCGTGGTGCTCGGCACCAACGCCTATACGGACGGCCTGTGGCCCGGCCTGAAACAGACGTTCACGATGATCCATTATTTTCAGGCGGCAACGGTCCCACTGGGCTCCCTCGGCGATTTCATCCTGTCGGAACGTCAGGGCATATGGGATACCGGCAGGATCATGTTTTCGATGCGCCGGGACGCTTTCGGGCGGCTGATCGTCGGGTCGATGGGGCGGATCATCGGCGGCGACCAGGGCCTGTCGCGTCGCTGGGCGCGGCAACGCATTCGCACGATATTCCCCGAGCTTGCCGATATCGAATTCGAAAAATTCTGGCATGGCCGTATCGCGATGACACCGGACCACCTGCCCCGGATATTCCGTCTGGCAGACGGCCTTTATACCCCTATCGGTTATAACGGCCGCGGTATCACGCCCGGCACGATGTTCGGGAAAGCGATGGCGGACTTGCTGGCGGGCGGCAAGGAAGACGATCTGCCCCTGCCGGTCACCAATGCCAGCAGGGTCAGCTCGACGGGTATGAGATCGAAAATATATGACGCCGCCTTTACGGCCAATCAAATCAGGGAAGCCTATACCGGATAGGCCTGAATTCAGCGCGACACCCCTAATCAGGAGACTTAGATGTCGGATAAACCAATCGCCCTTATCACCGGCGGCGCGCAGGGGATCGGCTATGCCTGCGCCGAAGCCATTGCCGGGGACGGTGCCCGGGTCGTCCTTGCCGACATCAATGCCGACGGCGTGACGGCGGCGGCTAAAAAGCTGGGCGGCGATGCGGTCGCTATTGTTTGCGACATGGGAGACCCGGATCAGATCGCTTCCCTGTTCGACCGGATAGAGGCTGACATCGGCACGGTATCGATCCTGGTCAATTGTGCGGGGATCGCGATCACGAACGATTTTCTCGAAACGCCGCTGGAAGAATTCACCTCCGTCATCAACGTCAACCTGGTGGGTACCTTCCTTGCCATCCAGCGTGCGGCGAAATCCATGGTGGCTGAAAATATTCAGGGATCCATCGTCAATATGTCATCCTTCAACGCACAGATCGCCATCCCGACCATCGCCGCCTATTGTGCATCCAAGGGAGGGGTCATGCAGCTGACCAAGTCCAGCGCGCTGGCGCTCGCGCCGCACGGGATACGGGTCAACGCGGTCGGTCCGGGCTCGATCGATACCGCCATGATGGCAGGCGTTAACGCGGATCCCGGTGCGATGGACGTCGTGATGTCACGCACGCCTTTGAAGCGGATGGGATCGCCCCGCGAGATCGGCGACGTCGTCGCTTTTCTGGTGAGCGACAAGGCAAGCTACATCACCGGCGAGACGATCTATGTGGATGGCGGCCGCCTCGGCCTGAATTACACCTGCTGATCCGGCACCACCAAGAAGACTGAGAGGAGAAAAAGCAAAATGGCGCATCAGGGTCTGGAGTCGCTACCGTTCTTCAACGAGGAACAGATCGCAGGCGTGCTGGAATGGGCGCCGCTGATCGATGCCATGGAAAGCGCACTCGTGTCGCTTTCCGCCGACGAGGTCGAACAGCCGGTCCGTCAGATGGTGCCCGTGCCGGGGCGCGATGCAATCATCGCCGCCATGCCCGCCGTAGGCGAGGCGATGGCCGTAAAGGTGGTCACGCTGTTTAACGAAAATGCCGGCACGGGTGTGCCGACGCATCAGGCGGTGATCATGGTATTCGACATCGCCAACGGCACCCCGCTCGCGGTCATGGACGGCCGGCTGATTACGGAAATGCGCACCGCCGCCGCCTCGGCGGCCGCGGCGCGCGCCCTTGCCGTGGAGTCGCCTGAGGTCGTGACGATTATGGGAAGCGGCGTTCAGGCGCGGGCCCATGCCGAAGCACTTGCCACCGTCAGACCGCTCGGGGAGCTGCGTCTTTGGTCCCGGACAGAGACATCCGGCTATGACGCCGCCGCCGATATCGGCGCAACGTTCTTCGCGGATGCTGAACAGGCCGTGCGGGATGCGGATATCGTCGTGTGCGCAACATCGGCGAAAGAACCGGTGCTGAAGGGAGACTGGCTGAAGCCCGGCGCATTCGTCGTCTCCGTCGGCTGGAACGGACATGACGGCCGCGAACTGGATGATACGGCAATGGACAATATCGTTCTCGTCGAGGAGATCGAGACGGCGCAGAACCAGGCCGGCAATATTCGCGGATCGGATTGCGAGATATTCGCCGAAATAGGCGAGATTTTTACCGGCCGGAAGACGGTCCCGAAAGGCGCCACGGTGGTATACGATTCCGTCGGCGTCGCGATTCTCGATGTATCAGCCGCAAAACTCGCCTACGACCTGCTGACGGTATAGCGCGCACGAAATGTGTAGAACTGGCGGAATACGGCCGTTTCCAGCCAGAGCACCCCGTTTGAACACTTCAAAGTGTAATTAATCGCTTACACTTTGAAGTGACAGTTTAAATTGACATATCAGTGGTTGCCGGATACCGTTAACTGTCTGCAAAGACGTTAACAGGGTATTAACCTAAAGAAAGGAAACGCCCATGACTCAGCAAACAGCCGATATGGATGATCCAAATCGGATCTGGCCGACCGGGCTTACGATCAGAGAATCGGAAGAGGTGCACAAACACGTCATCGACGGTGCGCGCGTCTTTTTCGTCATCGCATTGGTCGCCCACTTCCTTGCGTATCTTTATACGCCGTGGCCGGTTGAGAGGAGAATAAGAGATGAATCAAGGTAGAATTTGGTGCGTCGTCAAACCGACGGTCGGCCTGCCGCTTTTGCTCGGCAGCGTCGCGGTAATCGCGCTGCTGGTTCACTACTCGGTTCTGTCCAACGCTACTTGGTTCGCCAAGTACTGGCAGGGCGGTTGAAAATCGTAACGGTTTACCGTTGAATACGATCTCGGCAAGGACCGGGGGACAAACTCCGGCCCTTGCCGACTAAGCGGCACCTCCGTTGCCGCCACTTTCAAAAACGGACGCCCTTAAACCAACATGGAAGAGCGGTCATGACATCGGTCGTAAGGATCTTCGAAACGGAGGAAGCGGCAAAGTCAGCTTCCGAAAACCTCCTCAAGGTTCGGCTCACCGAACAGAGGACTCTCGCTGCAAGCGCGCTTGCGGGTCAGGAACAGGCCGCCGTTGAAGCGGCCGTCAGTGAAGGCTTTCTGCCCGGCGGACATGCGGCAATCGCCCTTGGACACCTGCGCGAAGGGCGGACGCTGATCGCGCTGAACGCCCCGTATGGACGCGCGCGCCAGGCCATCGACATCATGGAACGCTGCGGCGCTGTCCACAGCGAGACGCTGACGCCCTATGTCACGGACTCGCCGGCATTGTTCTCGGACCTCGCCGGTATTCCGACATTGACCAGCGCCAAGGCGTCGAACAGCCTCGCTTCTCATTCATTCAGCCTGTCGTCGATGTTCGGATTGCCGCTTCTTTCGCGCGCTGCCGCGCCTTTTTCCTCCCTGTTCGGACTGAAAACCGTCTCGACCGGCAAGAGCAAGAACAGCAGCTTCGGTCTGCCCCTGCTGTCGCGGAATCCCGCGCCGCTGTCGTCAATGTTCGGCCTGAAAACCGTTATGGCGACAAAACGACCCTCCAACTGGGGCGCGGGCGGCATGCCCATGCTTTCCGACAATCCCGCCCCGCTTTCCTCGACGTTCGGCATTCCGACGTTGACCAAGAACCAATAAAACCATGCCGGCCGGCGGGGCACGATCGGGGAAACGCGTCCCCGCCCCTGCCGCCCCGGCGGCCGTTTTCCCGGAGACCAGACTATGAGCGCGCTGCGGCACCGAATGATCAATAAGTGGTCTGCGCTCGGCTCCCGCTACCTCCCCTTCGCAGACGTCGCCACCGCCGAATTGCCTATCGGCAGGCTGCTCCGGCTTTCCCTGTTTCAGGTTTCCGTCGGCATGACGCTCGTCCTGCTGGTCGGCACCCTCAACCGGGTCATGATCGTCGAGCTTGATGTGCCCGCCACAACGGTCGCCGTCATGCTCGCACTTCCCCTTGTTTTCGCGCCCTTCCGTGCCCTGATCGGCCACAAGTCCGACACCCATCGCAGTGCGCTGGGCTGGCGGCGTGTTCCGTTCATCTGGAAGGGCACGCTCCTGCAGTTCGGCGGCTTCGCTATTATGCCGTTTGCATTGCTCGTCCTCGCGGGCGCCGGCGAATCCGCCTCGGCGCCGCCGTGGATCGGCCACCTCGCGGCCGCGGTCGCCTTTCTGCTTGTCGGCGCCGGCGCCCACACCGTCCAGACCGCCGGACTGGCGCTCGCCACCGACCTGACACCGCCGGAATCGCAACCCCGGGTCGTCGGTTTAATGTATGTCATGCTGCTCTTCGGCATGATCGCAAGCGCTCTGATCTTCGGCGAGATTCTGACGAATTTCCAGCCGGGCCGGCTGGTCCAGGTCATCCAGGGTGCCGCCGTGGTCACCATTGTGCTGAACGGGATCGCCATGTGGAAACAGGAACCCCGGCAACAGGCGCGCCAACGCGCCGCCATGGCGCCGGATCAGACATTCCGCGAGGCCTGGGCACTTTTCTGCACCGGCGAAAATGCCGTGCGCCGCCTCGTCATCGTCGGGCTCGGCACCATGGCCTTCGGCATGGCCGATATCCTGCTCGAACCCTATGGCGGCGAGGTCCTGAACTGGACCGTCAGCGCGACCACGAAGCTCACAGCGCTGCTCGCCCTTGGCGGCCTGTTCGGCTTCGGCCTCGCCTCCCACATGAACGGCAATGGGGCGAACCCTTATCGCATGGCGCTTGGGGGTGCCGCCCTCGGCATTCCGGCATTCGGGCTCGTGATCGTTTCAGCCCCGCTCGGGATATCTGCACCGTTTCTGATCGGCAATTTCCTGATCGGCTTCGGGACCGCGCTGTTCGGCCATGGCACGTTGACCGCAACGATGCGCCAGGCCCCCAAGGAACAGGCAGGCCTCGCACTCGGCGCGTGGGGCGCCGTACAGACCACAGCGGCAGGCATTGCCATGGCGATGAGCGGCGTTGTCCGCGATGTCGTAAACGCAGTGCTGGGCGCCTCGGGCACCGTGACAAGCCACGATGCGGCGGCGGGCGGGTTTATCGCCGTCTACGCGATCGAAATTCTTCTGCTGATCGTCACGATCGCCGCAACAATTCCGATCCTCCGAAGCGTCATGGCCCGTCACGGCAACACGCCCGACGACGACGCCCCCCTGCGAAACACGACCGATATCGGGCCGCAGCATGGCGCGACTTGAGATTATAGAACATCCGGACCCCCGCCTGCGGATACGCACCGAACGGGTCACCTCCTTCAATGCCGGATTGAGCCTTCTGATCGACAACCTGCTGGAGACGATGGACGCCACTTCGTCACTGGGCTTGTCCGCGCCCCAGGTCGGCGATCTGCGTAGCGTGGCCGTCATAGCGCCTGCCGAAGACTCCACAACGCCCCTGGTGTTCGTCAATCCCGAAATCCTGACCAAAGCGGCCTGGGGACTGATCCAGGAAAGCTGTCTCTCAGTGCCCGGCGTTACCGGCAACGTGTTGCGTCGGACGGAGATCCGCGTTCGCGCGCAGGACCGGACCGGCGAGACGTTCGAGTGCGATCTGTCCGGCATGGATGCCGTTTCCCTGCAGCATGAGATGGATCACCTGGAGGGGAAGCTGTTTATCGACCGTCTGTCGGTCTTTCGCCGCCTGGGCCTGCGCCTGCGCGTCGGCGGAACCCAAAGGGCGCGCGACCGCGCAGCCTGACGGCCGCACCCCGTCAGGATGCCACGGACAGGCACCTAGCCATACAACCGCGCTTCGTCGTTGTTATCGAGATCGTATGTATGGCGGGCCACGCGATCGAGAAGCTGCCCTTCGAGACGGAGCACGACCGGCGCATCTTCGCCAACGGCGGTGGTCCGGTGGATCTCACCCGGCAGGAAAAACGCGACTTCGCCGGCATTCTGAACAAAGCAATCACCCGGCTTGAGAACCGGCTCGGTCAGGTCACCCTCATAGCCCCAGGTATACTTGGTCTGCTCGATCGCGCCTTTGTGCACGCCGTAGACAACGTAGGACGCACCGTGATCGTGTGCGCGCGCGCCGCCGGTGCGCGCGCCGGGACGTGAAATAGACGTCATCAGGCAGAAGCCCGGACCGGGATGACCGAATTCTTCATCTATATGGAGATCTATGCGTCCGGTTCTGCCGTCCGCCTTTGCGGCAATTTCCTGCATCAGATCCGGCCGCGACAGTAGAACCTTCAGCTCGGCGGCAATACCCCGCGCCTGCGCCCGCGCATCCTCGGTACCCGCAAAGACGCCTCTGACCGCGTCGACAAAACTTTCAATTCCCGATGCCATGCCCGTTTCCCCGTTTTTGTTTCGCTCGTTCTTATAATAGGGTCACGGCAACTGGCTTCAAACCACAAACAGGACATCGACAAATGGGCGAACTGGTGATTGATCTGGCGATTGACCGGTATGACCGGCACCTGCCGTTTTTCGACGGCACCCTGAACCTGCCGCACACTCCGAAGATCAGGGTTCTCCAGGTCGGACAGACCACCACGCTGCGCGACGGTACGGACCGTCACGAACGCATGCTGCAGGACGGCGCGTTCGATGCGGCGGAAACCTCTCTGGCTTCCTATATCGCGGCGAAGGCGCAGGGTCTTCCCTTCACCGCCATCCCTGTCTTTCCGAGACGCC
>Ga0181554_1005017_pt1 | contig 10533 bp, 8 predicted proteins | sample 011ome_16_FD_145602 | JGI IMG/M metagenome (GOLD analysis project Ga0181554, IMG submission 145602) | Coastal salt marsh microbial communities from the Groves Creek Marsh, Skidaway Island, Georgia - 011503CT metaG (spades assembly) | ecosystem: Environmental > Aquatic > Marine > Intertidal zone >... | reverse complement strand
CAGCCGTCGTCCGCGTGCCCGACGTCGCGCCCGACGCTGAAGTGCGACGCCATCGAGCTCGCGCCGCCGCCGACGACGACGACGAGAGAGGGCGCGCCGTGCTGGCTCGTGTTCGACATGGCGTACGACGCGAGCGCGACGCGCGCGGAGATCGGCGCGTTGACCCGTCAAGTCTCCATGTGCGTCGCCGCGAATAAGCGCGCGAAGACGCCGTTCCTGCTCGCCGTCGCCGCGCCTCCGGGAAACAACGACGACGAGCTCCCCCCCGCGTCGAACTCGTGGCGCGCGCTGCCGTGGGAGAGCTGGGGCGCGCGCGTCGTCGACCTGGACGACGAAAACGAAAACGAAAACTCTGCGGCAGCGTCGTTGACCGCCGACGCGAGGCGCGTCGTCTACCTCACCGCGGACTCGCCGAACGTCCTGACGGACGTCGCCCCCGGGACCGCGCTCGTGCTCGGCGGCGTCGTCGACCACGCGGAAAAACCCGGGATGTCGCTGAGAAGGGCAGACGCGTTGGCGGCGCGCGCGAGCGGCGGCTGCGGAAGGTTCGTCACCGCGCGTCTGCCGCTCGGCGGGCACGTGCGACTCGCGAAGAATGCGCACCTGCCGTGCCTGGCCGTCGCGCAGACGTTGCTCGTGTATCGCGAGGTGGCTGAAGAACGCGGCAGCGGCGGCGGGGGGGGGGAAGGGGGCGTGATGATGGACGCGCCGCCGTGGACGAGCGTTGTCGACGGCGACGGCGGCGGCGGCGCGGCGGAGGGGGGAGCGCGCGCGGCTCTGTGGGGCGAGACGTTCGCGCGCGTGCCCGCGTTTCGATGCGCGCCGCTTCGGAAGTACGTGAGGTGGTTGCCGCCGAGGGAGCACCTGAACGACGCGCGCGGGAGCCGGCCGTCGGGCGTCACCGACGTCCGCGCCTTGGCGGAGTAAGTACCTTCGGTAGTCTTTGAGTACTGTAGAGGAGCGAGAAAATATCTGTCCGTTACAACGTACAAAGTACGAAAGTACTTTCTTACCTTCGAAGGTAAAAGTACTCTTACGGGCAATTAGTCTAAAGATTTTTTTCGCGGGATATTTTCGATCGATTTATTTCACCGACACCTCGCTTTCAACATTTGATCGCGGCCCCATTCAGTTGACCGTGCGCGGTGAGTTGTTGAGCGTCGTCCAATCATAATCACGATTCCCGCAGTCAGAAGCAGTCACGTGGCTCTACTCGCGCGAAAACAGTCTCTTCGCGGCAACCGTCTTCCACCGCGGAGGACAACGGCGCGCGCGGTGGAAGCGCGCATCGCGCACGCTCGCGAGATGCTCGCGTCTCACACGCACGCGCGCGCGATGAGGCCTCGCGCGTCCGGCGCGGTCGGACGCGCGCGGTGCGCGCGCGCGCGCGCGACGCTTCGCGCGGCGACGACGACGAAATCTTCGCATCGTCGTCGCGCGTCGACGTCGACGACGTCGTCGTCGACGTCGCTCGCGCGCGCGCTCGCGGCGCCGAGCGCGTCCGCGAAATCGGACGCGCGACGCGGGATGCGCGTCGCCGCAAGGGCGTCCCCGGACGCGTCGTACGACGCGGGCGACATGACGGTGCGCGCGCGCGACGACGCCCGTCCCGTCGACCCGGTTCGCGTCTTATCATCGCGCGCGGTCGTCCCTTTTTTTTGGCGCAAAGATCATCAAAATCCGTCGTCGTCTCTGACGAGCCCGTCCCGACGAACGCCCCGCCTCCCACCGGACCCCCTCGCAGAGCGCGAAGGACAAGCTCAGCGCGTTCTTGAAGAAAAACTCGTACAAGATCGACGCGCTCTTGAACATCGCCATCGTCGGCAGCGTCGCGGGAGGCGCCGTCTTCGGCATCGTCGAGGTGGACTCAGGTGCGTTCTATACAAAAGTTTTTCACCCATCGCCTGGTTTCAACACTTGATCGCTTCTCCTTTCAACTGACCGGTGAACTTTTTTTGTATGGAACGACCCTCAGACATCAGCACCGGCTGGACGTGGTACGAGGTTCTGCGCAACATCCCGCAAGATAACCTCGCGGCGTACCAGTCCGCGGTGTTCGCGCACCCGCTCCCGGTGAAGGCGATGACGTCCGGCGTGGCGTACACCCTGGGCGACTTCACGTGCCAGCTGTCGCAGGGGAAGACGATCGAGACGGTGGATTTGAAGCGCAGCGCGAGGAGCGGCGTCGCGGGGTTTTTGATTCACGGGCCACTGTGTCACTACTGGCTCATGTGGACGGAGGCGAATTTGTCGTTCGACGGCGCGTGGTACGGCACCCCGGTGAAGATCATCGCGGACCAGACCGCGTGGAGTCTGTTCCTGAACAGCGCGTACACGACGTGCATCATGTCCCTGCAGGGGTTCGGGCCGCGACGCATCAAGAACGAGATCCAGGCGACGTGGTACAACGCAATCTCCGCGGGGTGGAAATTTTGGCCCTTCGTGCACGCGTTCACGTTCAGCTCCATCATCCCCCAGGACTTCAAGCTCCTGTTCGTGGACTGCGTCGAGGTCATCTGGGTCACCATCTTGAGCGCGGCGGTGAACCGCGACGCGGAGAAGGCGCTGCAGGTACCCCTCAACGCCGAGGCGGAGCGACCCGCGGCGCAGCTCCAGGAGCAGCTCGACGCCGAGTTCACGACGACCGTGACCGACGGCGCCGGCGGGCTGACCGTCGAGTGCGACTACGACGTGGAGACGCTCCCGAGACAAGGCAGCGGGTCGTACTACGAGGACTTGGAGAAGGCGACGGGCGTGTGCGAGGTGAGCGTGGATCTTGACGACCCGGTGGACGCGGGGACAGAGGCGGGCGCGAAGACGGAGACTTCGGAGAAGGAGAAGGAGAGAACGCGCGTGGACGAGGAGGCGATGTCGTCGCGGTAGAGAGAGAGGGCGCGTGTTGTGGGGGGTGTGGGGCGGGTGCTATTCGCTCGCTCCGCGTCGACCGACGGAAGGAAGTCTGTCGGTCGACGCGTGTACCAACAGTGATTTTTCCTCTCGTGTCTGTGCAATTCACAAGAAAGTAAGGTCGAATAAGTTATGATCAGATATCAGATACCCGGTCCCGCTACGAGTAAGTTATGATACCCGGTCCCGCTACCACTCGCTCTCGCGGTAGTCCTTGAAGAACTTCCCGAACGGCGGCGTCCCCGACCCCGGGACGCACCCCTCGATCACGGGCGCCAGGCACCGCGCCGCGGCGTCCTCCTCGTCGATCGGCGTCTGGAACGCGTGGTCTCTCGCGATCCTCGCCGCCGTCTCCAACGGGTTCTCGTCGTTGATCCACCCGGTGTCCACGCTGTTCATGTATATGCGATCGGCCGCGTAATCCGCCGCCGCGGTCGCGGTCATCATGTTCAGAGCCGCCTTCGCCATGTTCGTGTGCGGGTGGTTCGCGGTCTTGTGACGGTAAAACTTGCCCTCCATCGCGGACACGTTGACGATGAACGCTCTCGCGTCCGCCGGCTCGCCGCCGCATTCGCCGCCGTCGCCGTCCGCCGCCGCCCGCTCCTGGTCCGAATCCACGTCCCTCCTTCCCATCGCTGCCGTTCGCGCCATGAGCGCGCGAAGTTTCCCGTTCAACACGAACGGCGCCGCGGCGTTCACCGCGAGCACCTCCAACAGCTCCGGGGTCTCCACCTCGCCGAGCTTCATCGTCCACGAGTGCTTCATTCGCAGGTCCACCTGCTGCCCGTTGACGTCCAACGCGCCGGCGGGGAAATGTTTCGCCGCGGTGCTCGCGTCCAGCGCGTCGCCGGGGAGCACGGAGAGCTGCGACGCCGCCGCGGACGGGGCCATCCACCCTGCGCCGCGCATGACGTCCGCGTCGCCGTCGCGCCAGCCGCCCACATCGCGAGGGAAGACGGAAACCGCGTCGTCGCCGTCGCCGTTTCCGTCGCCGTCGGCGACGCGAGCGAGTAACCCATACGCCGCGCCGCCGCCGCGTTCGTTCCCGAGGAACCGTGTCGTTCGGCTCAGGGTCGTTCCATACGAGTGAATGTCGGGGTGGAGTTGAAAGGCGTCAGTTGAAGTTGAAAGGCATCGAGGGCGGGTATTGAAAGCGAGGTGTGGGCGTAGAGAGACGGCGGCAAAAGTCCTTAAGGATCGGCGTTCACCACGCCAACGCGGTCGTATGGGGACCAGTGTATAGAACGCACCTCATCCCGCCCGCCTCCGCCTCCGCCTCCTTCGCGAGCAAGTGCGCATAATACGCCGGCGGCCGCCGCACCGTCTGGCACGCGTTGTTAACGATCACGTCCAGCCGCGGCAGCGTCTCGACGAACCGCTCGCACAGCCGCTCCAACCCCGGGAGGTCCCTCAGATCCATCGCGCACACCGCGAGTCTGTCCCTCCATGTCTCGTGATCCGCCTCGCGCTCGAACCGCGACGTCGCGTCCGCGGGGAACCGCGTCGTCGCGACGACCGTCGCGCCGCACCGCAATAGCTTCAGCGCGATTCGGTACCCGATCTTCACGCGCGCGCCGGTGACGACGCAGACGCGGCCGCGCAGGTCCGCCGTCTGTCGCCGCTTCGTCCAGTTGAGATCCGCGCACTCGGGGCACAGCGACGCGTAGAACGCGTGGAGCTCGCGGTACCGGCGCTTGCACGCGTAGCACTGTCGCGGGCGGTTTAAGAGTCCCAGCGGCGGCGGCGGATGAGGTTCAGGTTCGCCGCCGTGACCGCCGCCGCTCGCGGAGGGCGTCGCGGCGTCGCCGGCCGCCGCGCGGTCGTCCGACTCCGCCGCGGCGCATCCGTCGGGCACGAGAGGCAGCCGCGCGGCGCATCCGTCGCGACGCGCCGCCTCCTCCTCGTCCTCCTCCGCGTCGCCGTCGCCGTCGCAGATCGACAGCGGCGGCGCGGACGACGCCGCGCGGTGCCCCGCCTCGAGCGCGGCGAGCCGCGACAGCCGCTCCGCGCGCATGCGGCTGTTGTCCACGAACTCCCGGTCCAGCGCGCGCTCTCGCATCGCTCTGCGGTTCCGGTCCTTCTTCCCCTGCCGCGTCGCCTTGTACACGTCCGGGTCCACGCCGTGGAACAGCTTCCCGCGGAGTTCGCCGAGGAAAGGCTGCAGCGCGGTTCTGAGCTGCTTGTGCGCCTTGTGATGGAACGCGGCGTGGACGCCGCCGCCGCCGCCGCCGCCGCTGCCCTCTGCGTCGGCACTTTTCTCCTCGATCGCGGCGGCGTCCGCGCCGTCGCGATCGCGCGGCGCGGTCCCGAGCGCGCGCAGCACCTTAATACACGTCGCGAGCTCGGCGTCGTCGAACCCGCGCGACGCGAGGGCCGCGTCGTCGCCCTGCGGCGCGTCGCCGCCGCCGCCGCCGGGCGCCATGTCGTCCGCGGCGCGTCGCGCGATGCGCCGACGGTCGCGGTAGTCGTCGTGGTCTTCGTTTTTTTCTGTCGCGTCATGTCTGGGGGACGATAAGGCCACTCTCGCGCGCGCGGCCGTCCTGTCGTCGCATGCCCGCGTCGTTCGTGTATCAAAAGAAAACCACCGTGCGCGACGGCGCGGACGTCTGCGAGCGAAAGTGCAAGCGCCTCGCGTGCGCGATCCAGGTCTGCCTCTCGAGGCTGCCGGTGAACAAGTCGCGCGTGGCGGCGTCGACGGTCGATCACGCCAAGTGCGCGGGTGACGTCGACCGGTACAACAAGTGCTGCGACGCGGCCAAGGCGGCGGAGCGCGACGCCGAGGGGAGCGGGGACGACGCGACGCCGTCGACGTGACGTGAGGCGAGGCGAGACGGGCGCGATGGCGGCGGCGGCGGCGGCGGCGGCGGCGGCGGCGGCGGCGGCGGCGGCGCGATCGACGACGACGACGACGACGACGACGACGGCTCGCCCGTCCGTCGCGATCGCGGCCGTCTCGAGGCGACGGCGAGTAGAGAGACGACGCGCGGCGACGCGCGCGCGCGCGGCCGAGAAGAAGAACGAGGACGACGCCGCGGCGGCGCCGTTCACGAACGAGGGCGCGTTCCAGGCCCTGACGGGCCTGAGCGGCGCGACGCCGAGCGGCGGTCCGTTCGGAGGCGCGGGCGCGGCGGGCGGCGCGAGCGATCCGTTCGCGGCGCCGGCGCCGGCGCCGCCGACGGCGTCCGCACCCGCGGGCTTCGTGTCCGACGGCGTCGACCGCGCGTCGCTGCCCGCGAAAGCCGACGCGGATCGGCTGCTCGCGCGATTCGACGCCGACCAGCGGAAGGGTCTCCTCCCGGGGGAGGACACGCGGGAGGGCGCGAAGCGGTGCGCGCATCCGCCGCTGCGCGCGTCGTGCCGCGCGCTCGCGTCGAAGTCCTCGCGCGTGATGCTGGGCATCTGCGCGGGCGACTGCCGGGGCGCGATAGACGCGTTGAAAGCGTGGACGAGCGACATGGGGCTCCCGCGCGGGATGCTGCACGGGCTGGACGTCGACGGCGTCCCGAAGCCGCCGCCGGAGGGCCCGTGCTTCGTGAAGTACAACTCGGACAGCGGCGACGCGTTCGTGTCCGCGTACGGCGGGGAATATCGCGGCGTGTTGTTCACGCCGGAGCTCGGCGACGGCGCGTTCAGGCAGTACGGGTATCTGCCGTTGGACCTGCCAGAGGGTGGGGGGTGCGACGACGACGACGGCGAAGACGCGACGTAGGCAGGCGACGCGCGTGGTGTAGTAAAACGTAAAACGTAAAACGTTCGTCGTTCACGCGTTTCGCGTCCGCGCGTAACCTTAGGTCTTTCGCTCGCGCGCTCGGAGAGCCGCCGCGTCGTCGAATTCGTCCGTCGTCTCGTCCCGTCTCGTCCCGTCCCGTCTCGTCTCGTCCTCGCTCTCACCCGGGGCTCGTCGCGCTCTTCGGTATCGTCGAGCAGTCGATGACGTACCGCCGTATCTTATCGTTCTTCGCGTCCAGCTTCTTCACCGCGTCTGAGATCCCTGAGGGCATTCCATACAAAACAAGTTCATCGGTCAGTTGAAATGAGACGCGATCAAGTGTTGAAACCGAGCGATGGGTGAAAAACTTTTGTATAGAACGCACCGGACGCGTCGATCACCTCGACGTCCGGGAAGATCTCGCGCGTCACGCAATGCTCGAGCATCTCTTTCGTCGCGCGAGTGCCGCCGATCAGAGACCCGCGCAGGACCTTCCTCGAAAACACGAGCGAGCTCGGCACGATCGTCGATGCGGCGTCGCCGGTCAGGCCGATGACCACGAGCGCGCCGTCGGGCGAGAGCAGATCGACGTACGGTTGGAGGTCGTGCGGCGCCGGGAGCGTGTCGAGGATGACGTCGAGGCCGCGGAACGTCGCCTCGGGGACGCCGGGCGCGGCGGGTGCCCCCGGGCGCTCGATCTCGCCGGCGTCCTCGCCGGCGTCCTCGTCGTCGGTCGACATATCCCACTGACGCTCGGCCGCGCACTTATCCCCCAGTTCACGCTCGAGCGCTTCGTACAGACGTCTACGCGCCGCCGCGCGCACGGGATCATCGCGTTTCCCGCCCGGCGGCTTTTGCGTTCTAAGACCCGTACCTTCCTTCTCCTCTTCGTCCACCGCGATCGGGCGCTCTTCCGGCGGCGGCGGTGCGTCCGCGACCTCTTTCGCGAGCGCCTTCATGCGCTCCGCGTCCGTGTTGAGGACGAAGTCGCTCGCGCCGATCGCGAACGCGTCGTCGCGCTTGGCCGCCGTCGACGAAAACGCGACGACGTCGCAGCCGAAGGATTTCGCGATCTTCACGCCGACGCCGCCGAGGCCGCCTAAACCGACGATTCCGACGCGTTTCTTCGGTTCCGGTCGACCGGACGCTGGGAGGCCGCACCCGAGCTTCACGAGCGGGTCGTACGTCGTGATTCCCGCGCACAGAAGCGGCGCCGCCTTGGCGAGATCGACGCCTCGCGGGAGTTTAAACGCGAAGCGCTCGTTGACGACGAACGCGTCGGAGTACCCGCCGTGCGTCTGCGCGCCGTTCGGTCCGTGGCGGCCGTACTTGGTGATCGAGCCGTACGTCCCGACCATGCCGTTCGAGCAGTACTGCTCCTCGAGGTCCGCGCACGCGCGGCAGCCGAAGCACGAGTCGACGACGCATCCCACGGAGACGTTATCGCCCGGTCTGAGCTTCGTGACGTCGTCGCCGACGGCGACGACGACGCCCGCGAGCTCGTGCCCGGGCGTGAGCGGGTACGACAGGCCGAGGTTCATGTCGTCCTTGACGAAGTGCACGTCCGTGTGGCTGCGGGCGGCGAAGTCGCGGGCGGGATCGAGCGCGCGGCGTCAGCGGAGGCGAGGGCGGGGGCGCGGAGACGCCGGGGATCTGGGGATCTGCTTCGTCGCACCAGACGCCGCAGTATTTGACGTCGAAGCGAACGTCGCGAGGGCCCACGGCGTGCCGCTCGACGACGTTCGAAGCGAACGCGTCGAGCTTCCCGCGCGCCATCGCGCTCATCGCGTTCGCGGAGGAGGTCATCGCGGCGGGGATCGGACGCGGAGAAGACGCGGGGGGGCCGGCGCGAGATAGTGTGTCGGCCTTTCCGAGAAACGCCTCGTCGAATCTATCGAAACGCTCGCTGGCCTGAAATTTGTTGCCGTTGAGAGGGTTTAGGGCTGGGTTGCATCGTCAGCACTCGCCGCCGCACGCCCGCACCTCCGCACGATGGCGGCGGCGCTCATCGCCCCCCACCTCCCCGGCTGCGCGTACGCGAGCGCGCTGTGCATCGTCATCAACGGCATCGCGAGGACGCCCAAACGCTCCCGGCGGCTCATCAGCGGCACGCCGCTGTATTTGTATCAGGTGGCGCTCGCGTTCCAAATCCTCGTGTACCCCGCGCTGACGCTCTCCGCGTGGAGCGCGTCGCGCGGCGGGCTGTACTCCGTGTCGTGGCTGAAGGACGGGTGGGGCTCGAACGCGATGGCGGACGCGAAGCTCTACGAGCGCGCGTTCATGTGCGCGGTCATGGGGTTCATGGTGAAAGACCTGTACTTGTTCAAAGACGACGCGCTCTTCTTCCTGCATCACGTCGTCGCCATCGTCGGCCTCCTCCTCTTCTTCGTCGTCCCCGCGGGGTTGGGGTCGTTCATCTTGGGCACGACCATCTTCGAGCTCGGGAACTTCACGTTCAACATCGCGCTCGTGTACGGCAAAGACAGCGGGCGCGCGACGTCGGGGCGGACGAAGCACCTCGCGGAGGTGTGCTACGCCGTCGGGATGCCGCTCTCCAACGTCGTCGGCGGCGCGATGTTTCTCTGGTTCGCCACGTTCCCGGGGCTGAAGGGCACGTCTTGGGTGTACGGCCTCGGTGCGATGTGGTTCGGGTTGATCGCGGGGAGGTTGCTCGTCGTGTACGGTAGGTGGGGGGCGTACGTGGAGAGCAGGAAGCTCGGGAGCGCGCGAGGGCCGGGCGGGGAGAGGAGAAGCGCGAGGATCGCCGCGGCGCCGGCGGGTCCGAAACGCGAGTGAGCGGGGGCGCGCGCCGTGTTATTACTTGTGTTATTACTTGTGTTATTACTTAAAAGCAGCGTTGCGTCATCGTTGCGACACTATACAAACCCGCGGCGGTCGCTCTGTCCCTCTCGTTCCAATCTCTCTTCTCTCGCGCGTTGAGATAGAGAATTAAATTCCCTTCATCACAACTGCTGCGCGCGGGACTGAAGGATGTAGATGTTCTCTCCCACGACGCACCCCTCGATGTCCTGCGGCGCCCCCATCTCGGTCTCGATCGCGCACGCGATCTCGGACAGCTTCGCGATCATCCGCGTCCGCTTGCCGTCCGTGTCCCAAATCAGCGGCTCCTCCGCGTAGTCGACGACCTTCGTCGTCGTCGGCGTCACGGTGACCGAGTCGTACAGACCCGCGCCCGCGAAACCTTCCAGATCCTCGCCGTTGGAGTCCGAGCGGACGATGATGGTGCCGATACCCTCCGGCGCCAAGTGCGCGATCGGCTTGGACGGAAGCGAGCGTATCGTCGCGGGCCACCCCTTGGTCTTCTTCGCGGTGAAAGACAGCGCGCCCCCGGGCTCGTTCCCGACGAGCGCCTCGCCCAAGCCGACGCACACCTCGCCGAAAATCTCCCCCTGGTCGCCGCTCACCGGGTTCGCGGTGTGAATCACGAACGCGTAGTCCGCGGGGACAACCTCCATGATGAGCGCGGCCATCTTGAGCTCCTCCTCCTCGACGCCGCACGACTTGCGGGATAAGTACGCGCGCTCGGTCCACTTCGATGCCCACACTTTTTTTATAGCCGCGTACAGCTCGCGAACGTCGACGCCGCCGCCGCAGTACGCCTTGGACGTGAGCGTCAGCTCCGTCGCGAGCTCCGCGGGCATCGCGAGCTGTAACTGGATAATCTCGCGCAAGATCTCGAGCGCGTCCCTGCGGAGCTTCGCGTCGCCGTGGTCGTCCGCGGCGGCGACCGCGGCGGCCGCCAGGGCGAGCTTCCCGAGCGTCGCCTCGTCGGCGTTTATCGCCTTGTCGAAGGACCCAAACGGAAGCGCGCACGAGGAGGGCACCTTGACGTCGCTGCCGACCATCGTGGGCGAGGTCATCGCGTAGGAGGACAACGTCGGAGAGAAGGACATCTT
>Ga0181554_1005000_pt1 | contig 10567 bp, 8 predicted proteins | sample 011ome_16_FD_145602 | JGI IMG/M metagenome (GOLD analysis project Ga0181554, IMG submission 145602) | Coastal salt marsh microbial communities from the Groves Creek Marsh, Skidaway Island, Georgia - 011503CT metaG (spades assembly) | ecosystem: Environmental > Aquatic > Marine > Intertidal zone >... | reverse complement strand
CATGGTCGAGGCAAGTGCATCGCCCTCATAAAGAAAGACGAGATCCAGGTCGGAACCGTAGCCCAGTTCAAGCCCACCCAGCTTGCCGTAGGCGATCACCCCGAAACCATCCGGATGATCCATTCGTGCGCCGGGTGGCAGGCCATGGCGAAGCGCGGTCATGCGCCAGGCATTGCGCATGACTCTGTCCACCAGGGTTTCGGCGATATAGCTCAAATAGTCACTGACCACCATGAGCGGAATGGCCCCCGAGATATCCGCCGCCGCCACGCGCAATACATTGGCCTGCTTGAACTGGCGCAGAGCGATCATCATCTGCTCCGTGTCCTCGGCGTCGATGGAATCTAGTTTGTGGTCCAGTTCCTTATGCAGCTGCTCACGAGTGAGTGGCTGATAAAGTGAGCGTGGGTCCAGCAGTTCGTCGAGCAGTAAGGGGTGACGGGCAATCGCATGGGTGATCCAGGGGCTCGCGGCGGCCAGCCGGATGAGTTGCTGGCGGGCCGGCGGATTTTCCGCCAGCAAGGTCAGATAAACATTGCGGCTGGCGATAGCTTCGATAAGCCCTAATATTCGCTCCAGAGTCAGTGCCGGAGTCTCCGTCCGAGCGGCAGCGCGAATCAGTTCTGGCAAAAGCCGCTTTAATTCCGCCTCGCCACGCGGGGTCAGCTTGCGGATGGCATGGGCGCCATGAAACCTCGCCAGCAGTGGCTGACCAGCCGCGATGTCGCTGAAACCGAGCTGGCTCAGTGTATTGGCGATTTGCTCGGCATCGTTCGTCAGCGTAAACGAGGCATCCTCCTCAGCCTGACCGCCGGTGATGACCTCTTTAAAGATGTCATGCACTTGCTGGCGAACGCCATCCAGCTCCTGTTTCAGGCTCTGCCAGTTGTTATGGCCAAGGGCAAAGGCGATCGCCTGTTGCTCGCCGGGATTGGTTGGCAGGTCATGAGTCTGCCGGTCGGCGTACTGCTGCAGGCGGTTTTCGACAGTGCGCAGATACGCGTAGCTCTCCAGCAGAGTCTGCACGGACTCTGTCGGCATCAGGCCCAGGTCGCCGAGCCGGCACAGCACCGTTTGAATGCGACGGTCCCTTAGTGCCTTTTCGTGGCCACCACGAATCAGCTGAAACGCTTGCCCGATGAACTCGATTTCCCGGATACCGCCCGGCCCGAGCTTGACGTTTTCCTGCCGGTCCTTGCGGATCAGTTCAATGGTGATTTTTCGCTTCAGTTCGCGCAATTCACCCAGCGCCCGGTAGTCGAGGTAGCGGCGATAAACGAACGGACGCAGAAACTCCTCCAGTTCGCGGCCGGCCTTGAGGTCACCGGCGATGGCGCGAACCTTGACCATGGCGTAGCGTTCCCATTCACGTGCCTGACTTTGGTAGTAGGCTTCCATAGCATCGAAGCTCAACACCAATGGTCCTGAGTCGCCAAACGGGCGCAACCGCGTATCGGTGCGAAAAACAAAGCCGTCCTCAGTGATGGCGTCCAGCACTTTCACCAGGTTGCGTGCCAGCCGGGTGTAGAACTCGGAATAGCTGGTTTCCCGGCGGTCATTGAGTTCACCATCGTCGCGGAAGGCAAAGATCAGGTCGATATCCGACGAGAAATTCAGCTCCCAGGCGCCCAGCTTACCCATGCCCAGCACGACAAGATTTTGTGGTTCGCCCTGTTGATTGAGCGGTGTGCCGCGAGACTCGCAGGCTTCCCGAAACAGAAAGGCCAGAGCCGCCTCGACGCAGGTTTCCGCCAGCAGCGAGACGTCGGTCAAGGTCTCGTTCAATGGCGCCCACCCGGCTATATCCCGCCAGGCGATACGCACCATCTCGCGGTTTCGGAACTGTCGCAATACCGCCATTAGTGCCGCCTCGGTCTCGATCGGGGCTAACAATTCCGCGAGCAATTGCTCATATTCGCCGTCTTGTCGAGGTTTAAGGAGACGGCCACTCTCGACCAGTTGACGCAAAAGCGCTGGCCGGCGAACGCAATGGTCGGCAATGAACGGGCTGGCGGCCCACACTTTCGGCAGGCTCGATCGAATCGCCTCACCCAGTTCAATCAAGTCACTGCTGTCGGCTCGCTCCCGGTATTGCTCCCAGAACTGGAGTACCGCTCCCTGTAGCAGTTCTGGCAATTCTTGGTAGAGGTGGGGCAATTCGCTCATTGTCGGCGGCAGTGTGGTGAAGGCTATTTATCGAAAGACGGGGTAAACAGGCTGAAGAAATCCGAACGAGTGGATTTGCCGGTTTTGAGGTCGGCGAGCGCCTGGCCGGTTTCCTTTTTCAGTTGTTCGTCGGAGATTTTCAGGCTGGGTCGAATCAGAGCATGACTGGCCTTTTCCAGATAGGCGCGGGCCCGGGTGGCGTCGCCCTCTTCGAGGAGATAATCGCCGTAGAAATAATTGGTGTCGATGCCGTTCGGATACAGTTTGACTCCGCTTTCAAAATACTCTCGGGCCAGCTTTTTATCGCCGAACAGCACTGGCCAGCCCGGCAGTCGCCGGTACAGGTTGCCCAGGGTCACATAGGCCGCGCCTTCCAGTGCGGGTGGATCGATGGCGATGGCCTTTTGCAGTAGCGACCTGGCCTGCTCCAGCATGTCCAGGGTATCGAGTCCCAGCGCCGCAGCGCTGTAAGTGCAAAGAATGATGGCCTCGACAATCATCGGTTCGGCTCGATCAGGATGTTGGCTCTTAAGCACACGAACCCGGTCGAGCAGATCCTTGTATCGGGGAGCGCGCTGATTTCTGGGTGCTTCATAAAAAACGCCCGCCCATTCTGACTGGAGATTTCGAGCCTCCCTGGCGACGAGGTCTGCAGGTTGGGTATGTCCAAGCTGCGGTGCGATCAGGCAAAGCCAGAGTGGAAGCCCCCATTTAGTCAGCACAAACATCCGGACAACATTCACAACATCATTCCTCTTGGGATTCATGCAAGGCCATTTAGCCAAGTGCATATAAGTGGTTGCCGGGCGACGGGCTGAGGAGGCGCGATCAGGCCACCATGGCCAGGTTGAGGATGGCTCCGAGGCCAGAGCGCAGTTCCGCAAGGCTGATGCGGCCGTCGTGATCGGCGTCCATGGCATCGAATACGGCATCGGTGCCCAGCCACTCCTCCCGGGTGATAAAGCCATCGCTGTTGACGTCATAAACCTGAAAAATCTCCTCGGAGGAGCGGGCCAGGATGGTATCGCTTTCCAGCTGGCTGAGTCGCCGTGCCAGCAGGGTTTCGGTATTTTCCAGTGCCTTGGTAAATCCTTGTATGCCCTCGGCAAGCTTGTCTGAAGCCATGCGGTCGGCGGCATGCATGGCATCAAAGGTGGCCTTGTCGATTTCAATACGCTCTAGACTCTCGGCGGCGGCGCGTTGCGGGTCGAGCTTGCGTTCCAGCGTGCCCTCTGTCTCGGCCAGTTCCTTGAGCAAGGCGGGGGAAATGGTGAGCAAATCGCAGCCGGCCAGCTCGATGATTTCGCCGGCATTGCGGAAGCTGGCTCCCATAACCTCGGTCTTGTAGCCGAATCTTTTGTAATAGTTGTAAATGCGGGTGACCGAAGTGACCCCGGGATCTTCCGCCGGTGCATAGTCCTTTCCGGTCTCCTTCTTGTACCAGTCGAGGATGCGGCCGACAAAAGGCGATATCAGCGTGACCCGAGCTTCGGCGCAGGCAACCGCCTGGTGGAGGCCGAACAGCAGTGTCAGGTTGCAGTGGATGCCTTCGGCTTCCAGCATTTCGGCAGCGCGAATGCCCTCCCAGGTGGAGGCGATCTTGATCAGCACGCGGGCGCGGTCGATGCCTGCGGCTTCATATTGGGCAATGATTTCACGGGCTTTTCGCACCGTCGCGCCGGAATCCCAGGAGAGTCGGGCGTCGACTTCGGTGGATACGCGTCCGGGAATGATCTCCAGAATTCTCAGCCCGAAGGTGATGGCAAGCTTGTCGAAGGCCAGTGAAACGACATCCCGATGGGTTGCCGTGGGTCCCAGGTTCTGCCTTGCCTGCAGTAGGGTGTCATCGACCACATCCTGATACTCCGGCATTTGTGCTGCGGCGGCGATCAGCGACGGATTGGTGGTGGCATCGCGCGGCATGTAGCGGCGTATGGCCTGAAAGTCGCCGGTGTCGGCCACTACCACGGTCATGCCGCGAAGTTGGTCAAGTAGCGTCTGGCTCATGGATGGCTCCTTCGAATGGGTGGGGTTGTGGCGTCTTAATATGACCGGTTCAGGGTAAGCGGCGTTCGAACCAGAGTTTCATGGCGATGATGCTCAGTGAAAGTGCGAGTGTAATGCCATTGGCCAGCACGATGGGTAGCGAATGAATGGAGACCCCATAAATCAGCCAGAGGATGACCCCCAGGCTGAACAGCAAAAACATGCCAAAAGAAATATCGCTCGCCGATTGGGAGCGCCAGGTTTTGATGACCTGCGGAATGAATGAGGCAGTGGTCAGGGTGCCGGCGAGGCTACCGATAAGGTCGGGGGTTTCCATGGGTGATTTCGCTACAGCTCGTTTGTTGTTCCAGGAAATCAAGAATCCGAACTCTAGCATGGGCGGGGCGAGGGTTTGTTACTGCTGAACGATCCTCGCCTTCGTTTGTGCTTCCCCGATTCCAAACCCATCCCCAGACATAGGGAGTATGCTTTGACTGTCTGGTTTAGCGTGCGGTGAATTGCGGAGGAACGGTTATGAGTCAGTGTGATATCGGCCTTATCGGTCTGGCGGTCATGGGCGAAAATCTGGTGTTGAACATGGAGTCAAAGGGCTTCAGGGTCGCGGTCTACAACCGAACCACCGAAGTGACCGACAAATTCGCAGAGGGTCGAGCGAGGGGGCGGGCCATTACCCCCTGTCGAAGTCTGAATGAATTCGTTGCTGTACTGGCGAAACCACGCAAGGTACAGATCATGGTCAAGGCCGGAGCACCGGTGGATGCCGTGATCGAGCAGCTCATTCCGCTGCTGGAGCCCGGGGACATCATCATTGATGGCGGCAATTCACTGTGGACCGATACACAGCGGCGTGAAAGAGCGCTCCGCGAGAAGGGTCTGCATTTCTTTGGTGTCGGGGTTTCCGGCGGAGAGGAGGGCGCGCTGAAGGGGCCGTCGATCATGCCGGGCGGTTCCGCTGAGGGTTGGAAGGCCATTGAACCGATCTACACGCGCATTGCCGCCGTGGCCGAGGGTGAACCCTGCTGTCGGCATATGGGGACGGATGGCGCGGGTCACTATGTGAAGATGGTGCATAACGGTATTGAATATGGCGACATGCAGCTCATCTGCGAGGCCTACGCCATCCTCAAGGCGACCTTGAATCCCAGCGCAGATGAACTGGCCGCTATTTTTGGCGAATGGAACCGGGGTGAGCTGGACTCTTTCCTGATCGATATCACTGCTCGAATTCTCGGGTTCAAGGATCCCTACAGTGACAACCCGCTGGTGGACATGATCGTCGACAAGGCGGGACAGAAGGGCACGGGAAAATGGACGGTTGGCCACGCGACCGAAATGGGTGTTCCGCTATCCGTTATCGCCAGCGCGGTTGAGGCACGTATCCTCAGTTCACTCAAGAGTGATCGCGTTGCCGCCTCCAAACTGCTGCCTGGCCCCGTGACCCAGCCGTTCACCGGCGATCGCAAGGCGCTCATCGACGCCGTGCGAGATGCGCTTTATGCCAGCAAAATCATTAGCTATGCCCAGGGATTCGTGCAACTGGGGGCCGCTTCCGCGCTGTATCAGTGGCATCTCAATTTCGCCGACATTTCATCGATCTGGCGGGGAGGCTGCATCATTCGGGCCCGGTTTCTCAACCGAATTACTGAGGCTTACCGGAGAGATCCCGGCTTGAAGAACCTCATTCTTGACCCCTATTTCCGCGACATCATCGTCAACTCACAGGCCAACTGGCGACGGGTGGTGCAACTGGCCGTGGAATACGGTGTGGCTGCCCCCGCGTTTTCGGCGGCATTGTCCTACTACGACAGTTATCGGGCCGAGCGGCTGCCCGCCAATCTGCTGCAGGCCCAGCGCGACTATTTCGGCGCCCATACCTATGAGCGGATCGACAAACCAGAAGGGGACTTTTTCCACACAGAATGGTTTTGAAATGAATTGCGGCCATTCCTGACGAATTTAAGGAGGACTTCACCATGAAGCGATTGATTAAGCATCCGCATTGGCGCCGGGGGTTGGCTCTGGTTCTTGTGATCATGGGAGGGTTGAGCTTTTTTCTGGCACCCGGCAATGCGTCCGCTGGCTTATTACTGGCTGGCGCCGGTATCCTGCTGGAGGTGATCGGTATTACGTTAAAACATGAGCAGTCGTGATGCTGTATCCGCACCGCGAGCTGCGCGGCCAGATCACGCTGATTCGCTGACCGGTTCAGAGGCTGCTGATATTCACAAAAACTGTGGATAACTCTGTGGGCAAAGCGATGAAAGCAACTATCCTTCGGGGCCTCCATTAGATTGGCTACATTCTGATCTGCCCCTAAGTGTATGATTTATCTATGGTATATGTTTTTATCACCATTAGGTCCCGAAAAATCAGTCACTTGGGATGGTTGTGTATGAATCGACACAATCGACCCGAGGGGGTGTTTTTTATTTCTGCTTGTCTTGCCGATAAATCTGCACAATGAGTCGATCTTCAAAAGCCCATTCCACTCGCGACAGGCTACTTGCACAAGGCGTGGTCATGATCACCGAGCATGGCTATCACGGCGCCGGATTGCAGACCATTTTGCAGAGCGTTGGCGTACCCAAAGGCTCGTTCTACCACTACTTTGCCAGCAAGGAGGACTTCAGCGCCGAGGTCATCCAGCACTATATAGCGCCCTTTATCGAACGTCTGGACCACGAGCTGCAACGGCCGGATATCGATGCCCGTCAGGCCTTGAAGGCCTACTTCAATGACTTGATCAAGGAAGCGGCCCAACGCGATTTTCGCGGAGGCTGTCTGCTGGGCAATCTGATGGGGGAAATCGGCGAAACCAGCGATAAATGCCGGGCATCACTCCATTCCGCCGTTAATCGCTATCGGGACAAGCTTGCCGAGGCGCTGCGCCGGGGCCAGCGGGAACGTGTGTTCCGCGCTGATCTGACTGCCGAAAACATGGCTGATCTGTTGTTGAATCAATGGCAGGGTGCTTTGCTGCGGATGAAGATCGAGCGTTCAGTGCGTCCGCTGGAGGACTGTCGAAACAGTCTGGTGGACGGTTACTTCGCAGGCTGATTTTTTGCTTGCATTAAATTAGACCGGTCGTCTAGTATGCGGCTGGCCCGATGACTTATTAAAACTAACACCCTGTGGAGTATTGTTATGCCCAAGTATCTGATTGAAAGGGACATTCCTGGCGCCGGGCAATTTACGGCCGATGAGCTGAAGGCCATTTCCCAACGGTCCTGCAGCATCCTGAAAACCATGGGCCCTGAAATACAGTGGTTGGAAAGCTTCGTCACCGACGACCGCGTTTACTGCCTTTACATCGCCCCGAATGAGAGGATGATTCGCGAGCACGCCGAAGCCGGTGATTTTCCGGTCACGGCGATCCGGCCAGTCCGCTCCCGCATCGACCCGGCTACTGCGGAGTAAGCCAACGGCTGGTCTGCCTCGCATCTAAGAATAACCATAATCATCAGTACGGAGAGTTCCCATGATTCACGGTAAATATGCAAACCCGCGCCAACCCCTGCTCGCCAGTGCCCTGGGCCTGGCTCTGGCCATGACCGCAGCCGTTCCGGCAGAGACGCTCGCCGATGAGACCTGCGCTTCACCCTACATGAAGAAGATCACTGGCCAGGAGGATTTCGTCTACGTCTGGACGCTGGGCGTCGAAGGTGTCGGTGACGAGCAGGACAAACTGGTGACGGTCGACGTCAACCCTAAGTCAGAGAAGTTCGGCAAGGTGATCAACAGCGTCTCGGTCGGCGGCCGCAACGAGGCACATCATTCCGACTTCACCGATGACCGGCAATTTCTCTGGGCCGGCGGCCTCGACACCAGCAAGATCTTCGTCTTCGACGTCAAGACCGATCCATCCAAACCGAAACTGGTTAAGACGCTCACTGATTTTGCCGCCAAGTCTGGCGGTGTGGTCGGGCCGCATACCATGTACGCCCTGCCGGGCCGCATGATCATCACTGGCCTCTCCAACAACAAGGACCATGGTGGACGCACCGCGCTGGTCGAGTACACCAATGAGGGCGAATATGTCGCCACGCACTGGATACCCACCGACAGCGACCTCCAGGGCGCGATCAAGACCGGCAAGTACGCCGACGGCTACAACTACGATGTCCGCGCACTGCCGCGCAAAAACCTGCTGGTAACTTCGTCCTTCACCGGTTGGAACAACTACATGATGGACTTCGGCAAGATGCTGAACGATCCGGAAGCTATGAAGCACTTCGGCAATACCGTGGTCACCTGGGATTTGCACACCAAGCAGCCGAAGAAAGTTTTCGACGTGCCCGGCGCACCGTTGGAAATCCGCTGCGCCTGGGGCGATAGCCACAACTACTGCTTCACCACCACTGCGCTAACCTCGCAAATCTGGCTGATTCATGAGGATGCCAAGGGTGAATGGCAGGCCAAGGCGGTTGCCGATATCGGCAATCCCAAGGAGATTCCGCTGCCGGTGGACATCTCGATTTCCAATGACGACAAGCTGTTGTGGGTGAATACTTTCATGGATGGCAAGACTCGCGCCTTCGATATCAGCAATCCGGAAAAGCCAGTGCAGATCTACGAGAAGACCATCGGCGCCCAGGTCAACATGGTGTCCTCCAGCTGGGACGGCAAGCGGCTTTATTACTCCTCCTCGCTGCTCGCCAACTGGGACAAGAAGGGCAAGGACAACGAGCAGTTCCTCAAACTGTTCCAGTGGGATGGCAAGGAGCTGAAGCCGACCTTCGCCATCGACTTCACCGCCGAAAAACTGGGCCGGCCTCATCAGATGCGCTTTGGCGCGCATGCGCTGTACAGCAGTATTGCGAGAAGTCCATCGCAGGAGACCTTGGCCAAGGCGCCGTAAATTCGGCTTGGGCATTCCTGCCATGGTCTCTGAGGCCAGTTTGACTAAGATAAATCGCAATCTCCTGAGACCACTGGAGATCAAGCCTGGAATGAACTCCCGTTCCAGGCTTGTAATCCTGTTCGTTCTGCTTGGAGTTTCTTTGTGGGCTCAGGCTGATAGTGCAATGGATGTGGCCCCTGGCTATGGGGTCTTGCCCTATTCACCTCCCAAACCCGGCAGTTACAAGCTACCGAGTCTGGGAGCGGCGGCCGATGGGCAGGTGCTTGAGTCGACCGGTCAGCCGGCAACGCTGCATGGCCTCTATGCCGGCCGCATGGTGTTGCTGAGCTTTATATATGCGACCTGCGACGATGCCAATGGCTGTCCGCTGGCGACGATGGTTTTGCATCGCATCCAGTCGGCATTGGAGGCCCGCCCAGAACTCAAGGGCCGGTTGCGGCTGATCACCTTGAGCTTCAATCCCGCGCACGATACGCCGGCGGTCATGACGAAGTACGGCGAGGGCTTCCAGTCGGGCGGCATCGACTGGCATTTTCTTACCACGCGCTCCGAAGTCGAATTGCAGCCCATCCTTCGGGAGTATCAGCAATCCGTCGATCGGGAAGTGGACGCGCAGGGCCATGCGACCGGCAAGTTTTCGCATCTGTTGCGGGTTTATCTGATTGATGAGCAGCGCCGGATTCGCAACAGTTACACGGTGTCGGTGCTGCATCCGGACCTGGTCCTGGCCGATATCGAAACGCTGCGTCTGGAATCGGACGCACCGGTAAGATCGGCAGCGTTGGCGCCCACTCTCGCTCCGGTTCGGGCCGGGGACGACAAATCCGGCTACGAGCATGCGGACTATCAGACTAAATCGGCTGCGCTGGCGCAGCGGCAGGGCAAGCCGGCGGATCTCTACCGTTTGGCTCGCCAGCCGGTCCTCGGGCTGCCATCCTTGCCGACTCCGGCGGACAATGCGCTGACTCGGGAGAAAATCGCTCTTGGCCGCAAGCTGTTCTTCGACCGAAGGCTGTCGTTGAATCAAACCTTTTCCTGCGCCATGTGTCATATCCCGGAGCAGGGTTTCACCAGTCAGGAGCAAGCCACCGCCATTGGTATCGAGGGTCGCACCGTTCGCCGGAACGCGCCGACGATCTATAACGTGGCCTACCTGAGCTCGCTGTTCTATGATGGACGCGAGTCGACGCTGGAGAATCAGGTCTGGGGGCCTTTCCTCGCTGCTAATGAGATGGGCAATCCGTCTGTGGGGTCTGTCATCGACAAACTGAAATCGCTTTCGGATTACCGGGGTCTTTTCGAAAAGGCCTTCCGTCGGGGACCCAGCATGGACAGTGTGGGGCAGGCGATTGCCAGTTACGAGCGGACATTGGTGTCCGCGGATTCCCCCTTCGATCGGTGGCATTACGGCCATCGAGCTGATGCGCTGGCACCGGCTGCGCAGCAGGGTTATGCGCTATTCACCGGCAAGGCCGGGTGCTCGCAGTGCCATACGATCGGGCCGAACGCGGCGCTGTTCATGGTTAACCGGTT
>Ga0181554_1004995_pt1 | contig 10575 bp, 8 predicted proteins | sample 011ome_16_FD_145602 | JGI IMG/M metagenome (GOLD analysis project Ga0181554, IMG submission 145602) | Coastal salt marsh microbial communities from the Groves Creek Marsh, Skidaway Island, Georgia - 011503CT metaG (spades assembly) | ecosystem: Environmental > Aquatic > Marine > Intertidal zone >... | reverse complement strand
GGGCGACATCAACACCGCCGCGATCTTCCTCGATCCCCCGGCCGAACTCGTCGGCAAGATCAACGTCACGCCCGAGATGAACGACGTGCTCTACACCACCATCCGCTACATGGGCGGCCAGTGGTGCACCACCGACAAGGAAGTCCTCAAGAAGGTGCGCGACAAGCTGGTCGAGGCGAAGCCGAAGTGGATCGCCATGGACTATGGCGTGATCGAGAAGTTCGCCAGCCGCGACTTCGCCGCCGCCTTCTACTGGAACGGCGCCGCCATGCGCGCCCGCGCCCAGAACCCGGATGTGAAGTTCGGCTATCCTAAGGAGGGCTTCCCCTTCTTCATGGACAGCGCGGCCATCCTGAAGGACGCGCAGAACGTCGAGAACGCCAAGCTGTTCCTGAACTTCATCATGGAGCCGGAGAACGCCGCCATGATCTCGGACTTCGCGCGCTATGCCAACGGCATCAAGGGCTCGGAGCAGTTCATGCCCGCCGACATGAAGGACGCGCCTGAACTGGTCGTGCCGAAGGAGCTTGAAGCCTCGGGTGAATTCCTGAAGCCCTGCGCCCCGGAAGTGACGGAGCTCTACTCCAAGATCTGGACAGAAGTGCTGAAGTAAGCCTTGCCTGATCGGGGCCCCGGCAGGACACTGCCGGGGCCCTTTTGTTTTGGGAGATCGCCCATGGCCTCGTCCTACCGCAATTCCGAAACGCCGCCCCCCATCATGAAGGGCTCGCCCCCCGCCCTCGTGCCGCCGCGCGCCGAGTGGGACAGGCCGCCCTGGAACCGCTGGAGTTTCCAGAACATCCGCCAGATCCTGCCCACCGCTGAGGTGTGGCGCGGCAACGGGCCCGTGAAGCTGTTGCCGCGCAAGGAGCGCGATCTCGACGGCGTGGGGTTCGCCGGTGCCGATGGGACCGCCACCACCCTCGCGCAGTTTCTGGACGAGAGCTACACGGATGGCTTCCTGGTGCTGAAGGACGGCGCCATCGCCTGCGAGCGCTATTTCAACGGCATGGGCGAGCGCACGCTGCATCTTTCGCAGTCTGTGGCGAAATCCGTCACCGCGGCTGCCGCAGGCGCGCTCGTGGGCAAGGGCCTGCTCGACGTGTCGGCGCCGGTCACCCGCTACTTACCTGAGCTCGAGGCCACCGCCTATCACGGCGCCACGCTGCAGCAGGTGCTGGACATGTCCAGCGGCGTGGCCTTCGACGAGACCTATACGGACCCTTACTCCGACATCGGCCAGCTCGATGTCTCGTCGGGCTGGAAGCCGCCGCCTGTGGGAAGTGATCCTTCATTTCCCTGGCCGCCACACGTGTTCGCGCAGGTCCTGGGCCTCACGCGCCGGGAGGCGGAGCATGGTGCGCGCTTCAGCTATCGCTCGATCGAAACCGAGGTGCTGGGCTTCTGCATGGAGCGCGCGGCGGGCAAGCGCCTCGCGCAGATCGTTTCCGAGGAAATCTGGGCGCCGATGGGTGCGGAGGAGAGCGCCTCCTTCACCGTCGACGCGGCGGGAAGCGCCCTGGCCGATGGCGGCTTCAACGCCACGCTTCGGGATTATGCACGCCTCGGCCAGCTCTATCTCGACCAGGGCGGCGGCGTGCTGCCTTCCTCCTGGATCGAGGCGACGCGGAACGGCGATGCTTCTCTCTTCGGCGCGCCCTACACGGATGTTCTGCCCCGTGGCGCCTACCGGAACCAGTGGTGGGTGGAAGACACGCAGTCGCGCGCCCTCTATGCGCGCGGCGTGTTCGGACAGATGATCTATGTGAACTGGGATCACCGCATGGTGGCGGTGAAGCTGTCGAGCTGGCCCGATTTCCAGAACCCTCACCTCACCCGCGCCACCATGCGCGCCCTTCATGCCATTGCGGAGCACCTCTCATGATCGATCTGCCACAGGTCATCGGACGCCACGCGTTGCGCCATGCGGGTGCGATCCCGGAGGAAGCGCAGGGCGTGGTGCTGCTGATCCACGGACGCGGCGCCACGGCGGAAAGCATGCTGCCGCTGGCGGAGGCCGTGGGTATCCCCGGTCTCTGCTACGTGGCCCCGCAGGCCGAGGGCCACACATGGTATCCGCAAAGCTTCATGGCGCCCACCGAAGCGAATGAGCCTTATCTCACCCGCGCGCTGGACCGCGCGGCGGCGATCATCGCGGATCTTCTCGCCACCGGCCTCACGCCTCCTCAACTGGCCGTGATCGGCTTCAGCCAGGGCGCATGCCTGACGAGCGAAACCGTGCTGCGGAACGCCAGGCCCTATGGCTTCATCGGTATCCTCAGCGGTGGCGCCATCGGCCCGCCCGGCACACCGCGCGATTATGCGGGCTCGCTATCGGGTACCAGCGTGTTCCTCGGCTGTTCGGACCATGATCCGCACATTCCGCTGGCCCGCGTGAAGGAGACGACGCTCTGCTTCACGAGGCTTGGCGCAACCGTCACGGAGCGCATCTATCCGGGTGCCTCGCACGGCATCAACGAGGATGAGCTGGCGCATCTCCGCGCCGGGCTTTCGCGGCTCTCAGCACGTCCATAATTCCGCCCTTTCCGCCGTCGAGCATCTGCCTCGCTCAATCGGGGAGGATCGATCCGCCATGCATCGCCGCGCCGTGCTCTTCAGCCTGTTTTCAGCCGCCCTGACCGGCAGTGCGCGCGCAGAGGAGGTGTTCGACTCGTCCGGGGGCAGGCTGCGGCTCGAAACCGTGGCAAAGGGGCTGGACCATCCCTGGTCGCTCGCCTTCCTGCCGGATGGGCGCATGCTGGTGACGGAGCGCCAGGGCAGGCTTCGCATCGTCTCGGGCGATGGCCGCCTGTCTGAACCCGTCGCGGGCCTGCCGGAGATCGCCGATGTGGGGCAGGGCGGCCTGCTCGACATCGCACTCCATCCGAAGTTCGACTCGACGCGCCTCGTCTTCCTGTCATTCGCGGAGCCGCGCGAAAAAGGAAACGCCACCAGCGTCATGCGCGGCCGTCTCTCGGATGATCTGACGCGCCTCGAGGATGTGAAGGTGATCTTCCGCCAGCAGCCCGCGGCGGAAGGCGGCTTTCATTTCGGCTCACGCCTCGTCTTCGACCGCTCAGGTGCGCTCTTCGTCACCACGGGAGACCGCAACAGGCTCCGGCAACTCGTTCAGCAGACGGACAATCACATCGGCAAGATCATCCGCATTACCGAGGATGGCGGCATCCCGGCGGATAACCCGAAGCCCGAAGGCTGGCTTCCTGAAATCTGGTCCATCGGGCACCGCAACCTGCAAGGCGCGACACTCCACCCGGACACGGGCGCGCTCTGGACGGTGGAACATGGCGCACGCGGCGGCGATGAGCTGAACCGGCCTGAAGGCGGCCGAAACTATGGCTGGCCCATCATCTCCTATGGGCGGGAATATTCAGGCAGCCGCATCGGGCAGGGCAGGGCGATGGAGGGCATGGAACAACCCGTGCATTACTGGGATCCGTCCATCGCGCCCTCCGGCATGGTGTTCTACACCGGCGACAAATATCCAGAGTGGAAGGGCCAGCTCTTCGTCGGCGCGCTGGTCAAGACGCATCTCGCGCGGCTGCGCATGGAGAATGGCAAGGTCGTCGAGGAGGAGCAGCTCTTCAAGGGCTTCGCCCGCATCCGCGACGTGCGCCAGGGGCCGGACGGTTACATCTACCTCGTCACCGACGAGGGCGCGCCGGAAGGCCGCATCGTCCGCATCGTTCCGGCGTGATCCTCACATCGTGATGCCGGGCAGCTTCAGCCCCTGCTCTTTCGCGCAGTCCACCGCGATCTCATAGCCCGCATCGGCGTGGCGCATCACACCGGAGGCCGGGTCGTTCCACAGCACGCGTTCGAGGCGGCGCTTCGCGTCATCCGTGCCGTCGGCCACGATCACCATGCCCGCATGCTGCGAATAGCCGATGCCCACGCCGCCGCCATGATGCAGCGATACCCATGTGGCCCCGCTCGCCGTGTTGAGCAGCGCGTTGAGCAGCGGCCAGTCGGACACCGCGTCTGAACCGTCGATCATGCCTTCCGTCTCGCGGTTGGGCGAGGCGACGGACCCGGAATCGAGATGATCGCGCCCGATCACGATGGGCGCTTCGACCTCGCCGTTTCGCACCATCTCGTTGAAGGCCATGCCGAGCCTGTGGCGCTGCCCCAGCCCCACCCAGCAGATGCGCGCGGGCAGGCCCTGGAAGGCGATGCGCTCGCGCGCCATGTCCAGCCAGTTGTGAAGGTGCGGATCGTCGGGGATCAGCTCCTTCACGCGCTGGTCCGTCCTGTAGATGTCCTCCGGATTGCCGGAGAGGGCCGCCCAGCGGAAGGGTCCGATGCCGCGGCAGAACAGCGGGCGGATATAGGCGGGCACGAAGCCGGGGAATTCGAAGGCGTTCTCGAGGCCCATCTCGAGTGCCATCTGGCGGATGTTGTTGCCGTAGTCGAGGGTGGGAACGCCCATGTGCCAGTAGTCCAGCATCGCCTGCACATGGGTCTTCATGGAGGCCATGGCGGCGGCCTTCACCGCTTGCGGGTCGGAGACGCGCTTTTCCTCCCATTCGGCGAGGCTCCATCCGGCGGGCAGATAGCCGTTCACCGGGTCATGGGCGGAGGTCTGGTCGGTCAGCGCATCGGGGCGGATGCCGCGCTTCACGAATTGGGGAAGAAGTTCCGCCGCATTGCCGAGCAGCCCCACGCTGATGGGCTTTCCCGCCTTGTGCGAGCGGTCGATGATTTCGAGCGCTTCCTCGATGCTGTTTGCTTTGGTGTCGAGATAGCGCGTCTTCAGGCGGAACTCGATGCGCGAGGGCTGGCATTCGATGGCGATCATCGAGGCGCCCGCCATGGTGGCGGCCAGCGGCTGCGCGCCGCCCATGCCGCCGAGGCCGGCGGTGAGGAACCACTTGCCCTTGAGGCTGCCGCCATAATGCTTGCGGCCCACCTCGGCGAAGGTCTCGTAGGTGCCCTGCACGATGCCCTGCGTGCCGATATAGATCCAGGAGCCGGCCGTCATCTGGCCGTACATCATCAGGCCCTTCTTATCGAGCTCGTTGAAGTGGTCCCATGTGCCCCAATGCGGCACGAGGTTCGAGTTGGCGATCAGCACGCGCGGCGCATCCTTGTGGGTGCGGAAGATGCCAACGGGCTTACCGGACTGCACCAGCAGCGTTTCGTCTTCCTCCAGCGAGCGAAGCCCCGCCACGATCATGTCGAAGGCATCCCAGTTGCGCGCGGCGCGGCCGATGCCGCCATAGACGACAAGCTCCTCCGGGCGTTCCGCCACGCCGGGGTCGAGGTTGTTCATCAGCATGCGGAGCGCCGCCTCGGTGAGCCATGACTTGGCGCTGAGCGTGGTGCCCGTCGGCGCCTTGATGATGCGGCTGTTGTCGCGGCGGTTATCCATGGCGGGCTCCTGAGGAAGAGGTCATTGGGCAATGGCGCCGCGCGCCGTGGTGCGGTGGCGGCTGTAAAGCGCATAGCGGCTGGCGGGATAGGTGAGTGTGACGACGGTGGCGATCCGCGTCCCGCTCCAGGAACGCCGATGCAGCACCAGGCAGGGCTCCAGCGCATCGATGCCGAGCAGTCGCTGCTGCTCGGGCGCGGGGAGCGCCGCTTCCACCGTGTGCTCCAACTCGTCCACCGGCGCCGCCGCGATCAGGATCGCGGTGGGTGTGGCGCTGGTGAAATCGCGGGTCAGGAAATCCGGCACCACCTGCGGGTTCACGTAGCGGTCCTCGAGCTGCACCGGAACGCCGTTCTCCTCATGCACCAGCACCACATGGAACAGGCGCTTCAGGTTGCGGTCCTCGAATTCCTCTGCCAGCGCCGGATTGGAATCCACTTCCGCCTTGGCAATGAGGCGGGCCGTATAGCGATGGCCGCGCTGGGCGATCTCCTCCGCGATGTTGCGCAGCTCCATCAGGCTCGAAAGGGCGGGGGCCTCCCGCACGAAGGTGCCCACGCCCGGCACGCGGGAGAGCAGCCCCTCGGCGGTGAGTTCCCTCAGCGCCCGGTTCGCCGTCATGCGGCTGATGCGGAAGCTCTCGACCAGCTCGTTCTCTGACGGAACGCGATGCCCCGCGCCCCAGGCACCGGAGCGGATGTGCTCGCGGATATGCTCCTTCACGCGGGCATAAAGCGGCTGTGCCTCGCTCATACGGCACCCCGCACCATCTCGCCGCCGCGCATCACGGCTTTCAGCGAGTTGAAGCCCAGGGGATAGGCAAGGTCTCCGGGCCGCTCCGTCTCCCAGAAGGCGATATCGGCGCGAAGGCCGGGCGCGATCATGCCGCGATCCGTGAGGCCAAGTGCGCGCGCCGCATTGGCGGTCACACCCTTCAAGGCTTCTTCCGGCGTGAGGCCGAAGAGCACGCAGGCCATGTTCATGGTTGAGAGAATGGAATGCACGGGCGAGGAGCCGGGGTTCAGATCCGTCGCCACGGCGATGGGCACGCCCGCCCTGCGCAGCGCCGCCACGGGCGGCGCCTGCTTCTCCCGCAGGTAATAGAAGGCGCCCGGCAGCAGCACCGCCACCGTGCCGGAGGCCGCGATGGCATCGACGCCCTCGGCGTCCAGATACTCGATGTGATCGACGGAGAGCGCGCCGAAGCCCGCCGCCATCTTCGCACCGCCCAGATTGGAGAGCTGCTCGGCATGGAGCTTCACGGGCAAGCCCTGCGCCTTCGCGGCTGCGAACACGCGGGCCGTCTCCTCCACGGTGAAGGCGATCCCCTCGCAGAAGGCGTCGACCGCATCGGCCAGCCCTTCCGACGCGAGCGCCGGGATCATCTCATCGATGACGAGGGCGAGATAGGCTTCGCGATCATTCTTGTGTTCCGGTGGCAGCGCGTGGGCGCCGAGATAGCTCGTCACCACGTCGACGGCCCGCCAGGATGCGAGGCTCCGAGCCACGCGCAGCATCTTGTGCTCCGTGTCGCGGTCCAGCCCATAGCCCGACTTGATCTCGACGGTGGTGACACCCTCGGCCAGCAGGCAGTCGAGCCGCCGCAGCGCCGAGGCCGTAAGGTCCCGCTCGGAGGCGTCCCGCGTGGCGCGCACGGTGGAGGCGATGCCGCCGCCCGCCGCCGCGATCTCGGCATAGGACACGCCGGTGAGCCGCTGCTCGAACTCGTGGGCGCGGCTTCCGCCATAGACGAGGTGGGTGTGGCAATCGATCAGGCCGGGCGTGGCCAGCAGGCCCTCGCAGTCATGTTCCTGCTCTGCTTTCGGAGCCTCGCGGCGCGGCCCCACCCAGGCGATGCGGCCATGTTCCACCAGCACGGCGGCATCGGGGATCAGGCCATAGCCATCTCGCATCGTGGCGGCGGTGAGGTTGGTCAGCAGCATCGTGTCGCCTCTTGTATAAGGTTGTATATACAGTATAGTCGACACCCATGCAAAGCACGAAATTGCACTTCGCGAGCGCGCTCACCGCCGAAGGCTGGAGGGAGGATGTGACCGTATCGGTTGATGCGGCCGGCATGATCCACGCGGTGGAGAGTGGCAGGGCAGAAGGCGCGGAGCACGTCTCCGGCATCGCCGTGCCCGCCATGCCGAACGTCCATTCCCATGCCCACCAGCGCTTCATGCTGGGGCTGGCGGAGCGCGCCGGGCCCGCGGCGGACAGTTTCTGGACCTGGCGCGAGGTGATGTACGGCTTTGCGCTCCGCCTCTCGCCGGATGATCTCGAAGCGGTTGCCGCGCAGCTCTATGTCGAGATGCTGAAGAGTGGTTTCTCGGCGGTGGGCGAGTTCCAGTATCTCCACCACCAGGCCGATGGCACGCCCCATGACGATCCGGCGGAGATGAGCCTCCGCTGCCTCGCCGCGGCGGAAAGCGCTGGCATCGGCATCACCATCCTCCCCACCCTCTATGCCCATGGCGGCTTCGGGGGGGAGCCTCCCACGCAGGGCCAGCGCCGCTTCATCAATGGCGCGGACCGCTTCCTCGACATCTTCGCGCGGCTGGAGAAGGCCTGCCGCAATCATCCGCTCCGCTGTGCGGGCATCTCGCCCCATTCGCTCCGCGCCGTCACGCCGAAGCTGCTGCGCGAGGTGATCGCCGGGATCCCTGCGGATGCGCCCGTCCATATCCATGTGGCCGAGCAGCTGAAGGAGGTGGAGGATTGCATCGCCTTCTCGGGCCTCCGCCCCGTTGCGCTGCTGATGGAGGCCTTCGAGCTCTCCCCGCGCTGGACGGCGATCCACGCCACCCACATCACGGAGACGGAAACGCTGGCCCTCGCGCGCACCGGCGCCACCGCGGGCCTCTGCCCCACCACCGAAGCCAATCTCGGCGACGGCATCTTCCCCGCCGTCGATTATCTGGGCGCAGGTGGCGGTTTCGCCATCGGCTCCGACAGCCACATCAGCGTCTCGCCCGCGGAAGACCTGCGCATGCTGGAATATTCGCAGCGCCTGCGTGACCGCACGCGCAACGCGCTGGCGGGAGGGCCGGGGCGCTCCACAGGCCGCACGCTCTATGACGCGGCCCTGAAAGGCGGCGCAATATCCATCGCCCAGCCTGTCGGCGCCATCGCCCCCGGCCGCCGCTGTGACATCACCGTGCTCGATGCCGATCACCCGCTCCTCGCCGGGCGTGCACGCGACACCGCCCTCGACAGCTGGATCTTCTCCGGCGGCAATGCGCTGGTGCAGCACGTGTTCGTGGGCGGCCGCCATGTCGTGAAGGACCGCCATCACATGAATGAAGACGAGATCGCGCAGGCCTTCCGCGCCGCGCTCAGGAGGCTCGAGACATGATCAGCATCGGTGAACGCCCCATCGGCCTCGACGAGATCCGCGCCGCCCTCGCGGGGCCGATCACGGTCGAACTGTCCCCGCATGCGCGGCAGCTCATTGCCCGCTCGGCGGAAACCGTGCGCCGCCTGCTGGCATCGGGCAACGCGATCTATGGCGTCAACACCGGCTTCGGGAAGCTCGCCAAGACGCGCATCGCGGCGGAAGATCTCGACGCGCTGCAGCTCAACATCGTGCGCTCGCATGCGGCAGGCGTGGGTGCACCGCTCTCCGAAGGCGTCACGCGCCTCATCCTGCTCCTCAAGCTCAATGCGCTGAGCCAGGGCGCGTCGGGCATCTCGCTCGCCGCCATGGAAGCGCTCACCGCGCTGATCAATGCCGATGTGCTGCCCCTCATTCCCGGGCAGGGCTCGGTGGGTGCGTCAGGCGATCTCGCGCCCCTCGCGCATATGAGCCTCGTGCTCATCGGCGAGGGTGCGGCACTCCACAAGGGCGAGCGTGTCAGCGGTGCTGAAGCCCTGCGCCGCGCCGGTGCTGCCCCCGTGGCGCTCGGCCCCAAGGAAGGGCTTGCGCTTTTGAACGGCACGCAGGTCTCCACCGCGTTGGCACTTTCCGGCCTCGTCGCGGCGGAGCGCAATGCGGAGGCTGCCATTCTCGCGGGCGCCATGTCGGTCGATGCGGTGATGGGCGCGGACACGCCCTTCGATCCCCGCATCCATGCGCTGCGGCCGCATCCCGGCCAGCAGCTGGCAGCAGGCCATTACCGCAGGCTGATCGCGGGCAGCCAGATCCGCGCCTCGCACTTGGAAGGCGATGACCGCGTGCAGGACCCGTATTCCTTCCGCTGCCAGCCGCAGGTGATGGGCGCCTGCCTCGATCTCCTGTCCAATGCCGCGCGCACACTGGTGATCGAAGCCAATGCCGTCTCAGACAATCCGCTCGTCTTCGCGGAGGATGGCGCGGTGCTATCGGGCGGCAATTTCCACGCGGAGCCCGTGGCCTTCGCGGCGGACATGATCGCCATGGCGATCGCCGAGATGGGCTCGCTCTCGGAGCGGCGCATGGCGGCGTTGATCGACTCGTCCATCTCGCTGTTGCCGCCCTTCCTCATCCGCAACCCGGGCCTCAACTCCGGCTTCATGATTCCGCAATGCACGGCGGCCGCGCTGATGAGCGAGAACAAGCAGATGTCGCATCCGGCCTCGGTCGATTCCGCGCCCACCTCGGCGAACCAGGAAGACCATGTCTCCATGGCCACACACGGCGCGCGGCGCCTCGGCCCCATGAACGCCAATCTCGCGCGCATCGTCGCCATCGAACTGATGGCCGCCGCCGAGGGCATCGACTTCCGCAGGCCGCTTGCCTCATCCCCCTTCATCGAACAGGCTCATGCGCTGGTGCGGAGCAAAGCCGCCAAGCGCGACGAAGACCGCGAATTCTCGACCGACACCGAAGCCGTGGCGGCGCTGGTGGAGCAGGGGGATTTCGCGGCATTCGTTCCGGGGCTTCTCGCCGGTCTCGGCTGCCGCTAGACTTTCCGTCCATGAAGCTCTTCGATCTCACGGGCCGCGTCGCCGTCATCACTGGAACCAGCCGGGGCATCGGCCGCGAACTGGCCCATGGATTCGCCGCAGCGGGCGCCACGGTGGTGGGCTGTGCAAGAAGCTACGAGGCGGCGGAGAAGACCGCCGCCGAACTCCGCGAGGCTGGGCACGACACGCTTCCCGTGCTGGCGGACGTGTCCACACCGGAAGGTGCGGAGGCGCTCATCACCGCCGCGGTGCGCCGCTATGGCCGCCTGGACATCCTGGTCTGCAATGCCGGGGTGAAC
>Ga0181554_1004986_pt1 | contig 10584 bp, 6 predicted proteins | sample 011ome_16_FD_145602 | JGI IMG/M metagenome (GOLD analysis project Ga0181554, IMG submission 145602) | Coastal salt marsh microbial communities from the Groves Creek Marsh, Skidaway Island, Georgia - 011503CT metaG (spades assembly) | ecosystem: Environmental > Aquatic > Marine > Intertidal zone >... | reverse complement strand
GCAGCAGCTTTCTTAGCAGGTGCCTTTTTGGCTGCTGGCTTTTTCTTCGCAGCAGCTTTTTTCGCTACAGGTTTTTTCTTTGCCGGTGCTTTTTTCGCTACAGGTTTTTTCTTTGCCGGTGCTTTTTTCGCGGGCTTCTTTTTAGCAGCTGCCATCTTCAAGTCTCCTGTTTTAAACCACATTATCGAGTGGTATCAGTATCAAAAATTAAAGGTCCAGTACCGTCTCCGGCATGCGTTTTAGAGAATGCACAGCGTTGGTTACATTGTCAATACTTTTTCGATCTAAAAACGTATAAGTTCGATAAAAATTATAAAAACTTCTCCCTGGTTTTGAATGCTCAGTATCAGTGAAAAACAAATAAAAAGGATATTTATATGCTTTCCTGTGAAAGCGATACGATTGCATAAAAATTATCGTTCTCCTCACATTTACGGGTAGAGTGTTTAGTTCTGTTACTCATTTATTTTAAAGTAAGAAATATGACTATACGTATCGGATCAGGCTCAGCGTGGTGGGGGGATCGAATATCTCCTGCAAAAGATAATGCGGATAAAGGTCGGCTGGATTATCTATGCTTTGAAACTATGGCTGAAGCAACTATCTCTGCAGCACAAGTTCGAAAGAGACGGGATCCCGATTTCCCGGGTTACGACACTTGGTTAGACGATAGAATGAAGGCTGTCTTACCTGGTTGCATTGAGAACAAGACGAAAATAATATCCAACCAAGGTTGGATCAATCCAAACGGAGCCGCAGAACGAATCATTTACTGGTTGAGGAAGATGGGCATCCATGGGGTAAAAGTAGCGGCGATTAACGGAAGTCTAATTACTGAGGACGTACTGAGTTTAACTGACACTATTTTAGAAACAGGGGAACGAACAGACTCCCTAGAGGATAAAATAGTCTCAGCAGAGGTGTATCAAGGCGCAGAACCAGTTGTTCAGGCCTTGAGCAAAGGCGCTCAAATCGTTGTGACTGGTCGAATAGCAGATCCCTCAATTTTTGCGGCGCCCATGATGTTTGAATATGGGTGGGGGGCAGGTGACTTTATGCAGCTTGGATTAGCCAATGGGATCGGACATCTCATGGAGTGTGGGGCACAGGTCACAGGTGGATATTTCGCAGATCCTGGTCTCAAAGATGTCCCGAGACCTTGGGATTTGGGATTTCCAATAGCCGAAGTCCACAAAAATGGCACAGCTGTTATTACAAAGCTCGAGGGTACTGGTGGCGTTGTTAACGCCATGACGATCAAAGAGCAACTTTTATACGAAGTACATGATCCATATAACTACATTACCCCTGACGTCATCGTCGATTTTTCAACCACGTGCATAGAGGAAATTGCGGAGAATCGGGTGATGGTTTCTGGTATTTCAGGAAAACCTCGCACACCAACCCTAAAAGTATCAATCGGTTGTGAAGAGGGCTTCATAGGAGAAGATATGTTTTTCTATGCGGGCGAAGGTGCGCTAAAAAGAGCAAGACTCGCGGAGACCATTTTGAGAGAACGCTTCAAAATCGTAGGACTAAAGGCTGAGGAGCTACGAATAGATTATTTAGGACTAAATGCTATTCATGGTGATATGACACCAGAGATAAAACACGAACCCTACGAGGTCGCTGTCCGAGTCGCAGCGAGAACTGCAACCCGTGAGGAAGCCATGAAAGTCGGTCGAGAAGTTGATGGTATGGCTGTGTCGGGAGTAGGAATGACCGGAAAACGGGTTCCTCATCAAGACAGAACAAGAGAAATAATTGGAGTTTGGTCATCACTAGTTGATCGCGATAAGATCAGTCCATCCATTAAATTGTACGAAAGCTGAGAAATCACAATGCTTATCAAGTTAGTTCAACTCGCACATTGTAGGTCTGGGGATAAAGGAAACACCTCGAATATTTCAGTGATCTCCTACCACCCAGAGTTTTACGCCCCAATTAAAAATCAATTGTCAGCGGATGAATTCAAAAAATTTTATTCGGGGGTTATTAAAGGAAACGTTACCAGGTACAGCTTAGACGAACTTCAGATGTTGAATTTTGTATGTGAAGGCGCCCTTGGTGGCGGGGTTTCCCGCTCACTGTGCCTTGATAATTACGGCAAATCACTAAGCTCAAGAATCCTCTCTTTTAAGATTGAAATCAATGATAATCTAGAGAAATTACTCCAATAATCTCCATAGATCGGCACTGACACCATGTCTTCTCATAAATTTAATACGATCATTAAAGGTGCGACAATTTACAACGGGACAGGTGAGGATTCATATCGCGCCGATGTAGGCATCTGTGGAGAAAAAATTGTAGCTGTTGGCGACTTGAATAGTGATGGGGCAAATATCATTGACGCGCGAGGACTATCATTAATGCCCGGCATCATTGATGTGCACACCCACTATGATGCACAAATTACCTGGGACCCCACACTGTCTCCCTCTCCATCGATGGGAGTAACCACGGCGGTCATGGGAAATTGCGGCTTCGGTATCGCACCCTGCCCACCTGAGCATCAGGAGATTATGCTTAAAAACCTATCTGTCGTTGAGGGTATGAACCTAAAAACACTTCTTGAAGGTACTCAATGGAAATTCGAATCATTTCCAGACTACCTAAAATACATAGATCAGCAACGACCGCACGCAAATGTCGCAGTTCTAATTGGTCACTCAGCGATTAGAACTGCCGTGATGGGCGATGATAGTTCCGTAAGAATTAAACCAACGGAAGAAGAGCTCGATGCTATGCGTGCGATTGTAGATGACGCGCTATTACATGGCGCAATTGGCTTTGCATCGTCATTTTCTCCCAATCATTCGGGTTATGAGGGGCGCCCCATGCCATCAACAATCGCAGAAGATGAGGAGCTATACGCGTTACTTGAACCGATAAAAAAAAGAAAGGGGGTTTTTGTTACAGCCGGCGGCCAGAGGGCCACGCCTGAATACTTAGAACACGTGAGCAAAACATTCGACTGTCCAACGTTTCTCGTTTCGGTTCTCGCCATGCACAACGACTCAGATCCCTCTGCATCCACCGATTACTACCGAAGGTGCGAACAAGCTCTAGATCGCGGCCGTGAGGTCTACATTCATGCGAACCCACATCCGCTTTCTTTTGATTTTACGTTACGCAATCCATATATATTTTATGCTCACGAGGCATTTAATGCGGTCAAATTAGCTTCGCCCGAGCAACTGGTATCAATTTATCAAAGTCCAAAGTTTAGAAATGAGTTCAAGCATAATCTTTCTGAAAACAAAATTGGTGCGATCTTTAATGGCGCCTGGGATAAGATCGAATTGAATGAAATACCGATTACGAAGCTAGCTAAAAAGGCCAATCAGGAGCCGCTCGATTGGCTATTCGATCAGCCGCTGGACGCGCAATTCGTTGGGAAGATGTACCAAAATAATGATGAGGGTGTCGGTAAGCTGCTCTCCCACCGCAATGCGATTATTGCATTATCAGATGCTGGAGCACATGTTGAGTTTCTTTGTGATGCTGGTTTTGGACTTTATTTTTTGCAGCATTGGGTAAATAAAACAGGGACTTTCTCCTTAGAAAATGCAGTTGAAAAGTTAACATCAGACCCTGCCGCTAAGTACCGTATTAAGGAAAGAGGACGGATCAAAGAGGGGTATTATGCTGATCTCGTTCTTTTTGATCCCAAGAGCATCGGTATTTCGAAACTCTTTAAACTTGATGATTTACCTGGTGAAGGCTCTCGACTAATGAGGAAGCCCAACGGTATTCATAGCGTTTGGGTCAATGGAACAAAAGTCATCGACAAAGAAAATACCCAAACCTCTCAAGAAGGTCCTGGCCACGTGCTCACCGAATTCGATTTTTAAGGTGCCGTCTTTAAAAATTTAGCCCACGAATTACGTAATTTTTCGATTTTTGGATCAATTACATATTGACAGTAGGGTTGTGAACGATTGCTCTCATAGTATTGGTGGTGGTAGTCCTCGGCCGCATAAAATATGTCCACAGGTTTCACTTCCGTGACAATGGGTCTGCTCCAAGTACTGGTGCCATCCAATTGCTGAATCAATTGATTCGCCTCAGCCATCTGCTCGTCCGTGTGCGTAAAAATAACGGACCTGTATTGAGAACCAACATCAGCCCCTTGCCGATCCAGTGTTGTAGGGTCATGTATCGAGAAAAAGATTCGTAAAATGTCAGTAAACTCAATAACCTCTTTTTCGAAAACAATCTCGACTACTTCGACATGACCAGTTGTTCCAGAACATACCGCCTCATAAGTAGGATTCGCATTCGCCCCCCCCATATAGCCAGAAACCGCGGATTGAACTCCATTAATCCTTAAAAACACGGCATCTAAGCACCAAAAGCACCCTCCACCCAATACTACCCGCTCTTTAGATTCCATAACACCTTCATCAAACATAATAATTGCGAACAACATTTTAACTGCTTGCATCTAAATATAGGTCAAATAGATAAATAAAATTTGTTCCCTACGTTAGAGGACGTAAATAGATATCTCAAGCATAAAAAAACCCCTCGTTGAAATACCAACGAGGGGTTAATTGGGAGCCTGGCAGTGTCCTACTTTCGCACGGTATACCTCGCACTATCATCGGCGCTGAAGCGTTTCACGGTCCTGTTCGGAATGGGAAGGAGTGGTACCACCTCGCTATTGCTACCAGGCAAAGCTTTACAAATTCTTTGCCTTCAACACATGAAAGAAGTATGAGTTATCAGATTGCACTCTGATCGTCTTATTTTATTTTCGTACAAGCAACCTACTGCCTTGATACACAAGGCTATAGGATCAAGCCGCACGGGCAATTAGTATCGGTTAGCTGAACGCATTGCTACGCTTGCACACCCGACCTATCAACGTTGTAGTCTGCAACGACCCTTTAGGGAGGTTAAACCTCCGGGAAGTCTCATCTTGAGGCGAGTTTCGCGCTTAGATGCTTTCAGCGCTTATCTCTTCCGTAGTTAGCTACCCGGCAATGCGACTGGCGTCACAACCGGTACACCAGAGCTACGTCCACTCCGGTCCTCTCGTACTAGGAGCAGGTCCTCTCAAACTTCCAGCGCCCACGGTAGATAGGGACCAAACTGTCTCACGACGTTCTAAACCCAGCTCGCGTACCACTTTAAATGGCGAACAGCCATACCCTTGGGACCGGCTACAGCCCCAGGATGTGATGAGCCGACATCGAGGTGCCAAACCTCCCCGTCGATATGAACTCTTGGGGGAGATCAGCCTGTTATCCCCGGCGTACCTTTTATCCGTTGAGCGATGGCCCTTCCATTCAGAACCACCGGATCACTTTGTCCTGCTTTCGCACCTGCTCGACCCGTCAGTCTCGCAGTCAAGCTCGCTTATGCCAATGCACTATCAGTACGATGTCCGACCGTACCTAGCGAACCTTCGAACTCCTCCGTTACTCTTTGGGAGGAGACCGCCCCAGTCAAACTGCCTACCATGCATGGTCCCCGATCCCGATAAGGGACCTAGGTTAGAACCGCAATACAATCAGGCTGGTATTTCAAGGTTGGCTCCAAACAAACTAGCGTCTGCTCTTCAAAGCCTCCCAGCTATCCTACACAAATTCCATCACAGTCCAATGCAAAGCTGCAGTAAAGGTGCACGGGGTCTTTCCGTCTAGCCGCGGGTAGATTGCATCATCACAACCATGTCAACTTCGCTGAGTCTCAGGAGGAGACAGTGTGGCCATCGTTACGCCATTCGTGCAGGTCGGAACTTACCCGACAAGGAATTTCGCTACCTTAGGACCGTTATAGTTACGGCCGCCGTTTACCGGGGCTTCGATCAAGAGCTTGCACCCCATCACTTAACCTTCCGGCACCGGGCAGGCGTCACGCTGTATACGTCCACTCTTCGTGTTAGCACAGCGCTATGTTTTTAATAAACAGTCGCAGCCACCGATTCTCTGAAACCCTCTCGAGCTCCGGGAGCAAGTCCCTTCACCCTAACAGGGCACACCTTCTTCCGAAGTTACGGTGTCAATTTGCCGAGTTCCTTCTCCTGAGTTCTCTCAAGCGCCTTAGAATTCTCATCCCGCCCACGTGTGTCCGTTTACGGTACGGTCCCGTGTAACTGAAGCTTAGAGGTTTTTCTTGGAAGCATGGTATTAGCAGCTTCGCGAAGCAAGCTTCGCTGGTCCCGTGCCTCAGCGTTAATGAGCTCCCGGATTTGCCTAAGAGCTCCGCCTACACACTTCACCGGGACATCCAACACCCGGTCTGCCTAACCTTCTCCGTTACCCCATCGCATTACACGGCGGTTCTGGAATATTAACCAGATTCCCATCAGTTACGGCTTTCGCCCTCACCTTAGGGGCCGACTCACCCTGAGCCGATGAACGTTGCTCAGGAAACCTTGGGCTTTCGGCGAGGGGGCTTTTCACCCCCTTTATCGCTACTCATGTCAGCATTCGCACTTCTGATACCTCCAGCAGACCTTACGATCCACCTTCACAGGCGTACAGAACGCTCTCCTACCATTCAAACATCCGAAGATATTCGAATCCGCAGCTTCGGTTTATGATTTTAGCCCCGGTACATCTTCCGCGCAAGACGACTCGACCAGTGAGCTATTACGCTTTCTTTAAAGGGTGGCTGCTTCTAAGCCAACCTCCTGGCTGTCTGGGCCTTCTCACTTCGTTGACCACTTAATCATAATTGGGGACCTTAGCTGGCGGTCTGGGTTGTTTCCCTCTTGAGTCCGGACGTTAGCACCCGGTGCTCTGTCTCCCGTGAATGCACTCTTCGGTATTCGGAGTTTGCCTTGGTTTGGTAGATCAATAAAGACCCCCTAGCCAAAACAGTGCTCTACCCCCGAAGGTGTAACACGAGGCACTACCTAAATAGTTTTCGGAGAGAACCAGCTATTTGCGGATTTGTTTAGCCTTTCACCCCTATCCACAGCTCATCCACTAACTTTTCAACGTTAGTTGGTTCGGTCCTCCACGAAGTGTTACCTTCGCTTCAACCTGGCCATGGATAGATCATCCGCTTTCGGGTCTACACCCACCGACTAAATCGCCCTATTCGGACTCGGTTTCCCTACGCCTCCCCTAAAAGGTTAAGCTTGCCAGTGAATATAAGTCGCTGACCCATTATACAAAAGGTACGCAGTCACCCCTGCTTCAAAAACACTAAACGCAACAAGCGCGTTAATGCGCTTGAAGCAGGGGCTCCTACTGTTTGTATGCATGCGGTTTCAGGATCTATTTCACTCCCCTCCCGGGGTTCTTTTCGCCTTTCCCTCACGGTACTGGTTCACTATCGGTCGATTACGAGTATTTAGCCTTAGAGGATGGTCCCCCTATATTCAAACAGGATTTCACGTGTCCCGCCCTACTTGTTTTGCGCCTAGTTCCACAATCGTTCTTTCGCATACGGGACTATCACCCTCTATGGTCGGTCTTTCCATACCGTTTTGCTAAAACAACTGCTAAATCGCAATGGCTGGTCCGGTTTCGCTCGCCGCTACTTCCGGAATCTCGGTTGATTTCTTTTCCTCCGGTTACTTAGATGTTTCAGTTCACCGGGTTCGCTTCACTGGTCCTATGTATTCAGACCAGGATAACCCTTACGGGCTGGGTTTCCCCATTCGGAAACCTGCGGATCGAAGCTTGTTTGCCAGCTCCCCGCAGTTTATCGCAGGCTACCACGTCCTTCATCGCCTGTAATCGCCAAGGCATCCACCACATGCACTTATTCGCTTGACCCTATAGCCTTGCATACCACAAAAAACTTGCATCACTACAGGATCGCTTGTCTTACTTATTACTTGAATTCTAAAAAAATCAAGAGAACATGTTTGAGTACACAAAAACATCTTGCATACAAAACAATACAATCTTTAAACCCATGATCTAATGCATCACCTCACATAAAAGTGATACATCAAATCTACTTCTTCCATATTGTTAAAGAACACTTCACCGTTGAAAGGTGAGAGCTAAAGAGTTTAACAACTCCGTACCTCTCACACCTCAATTCCCCCTAGAACCAGATCAAATGACTGATTTTGGTGGAGCTAATCGGGATCGAACCGATGACCCCCTGCTTGCAAAGCAGGTGCTCTCCCAGCTGAGCTATAGCCCCTTATTCAGGTCGTTGGTGGGTCTGGATGGATTTGAACCATCGACCCCACGCTTATCAAGCGTGTGCTCTAACCAACTGAGCTACAGACCCGGTCTAGTGATAGTCTCGAGTTCAGCAGACAGCTAAAGCATGTGAGCACTTCGCGAAGCAAAATATTACGCTGCTTGCTATTACTCTAGAAAGGAGGTGATCCAGCCGCACCTTCCGATACGGCTACCTTGTTACGACTTCACCCCAGTCATAGACCTCACCGTGGTAACCGCCCTCCTTACGGTTGGGCTAGCTACTTCTGGTGAAACCTACTCCCATGGTGTGACGGGCGGTGTGTACAAGACCCGGGAACGTATTCACCGCGACATGCTGATCCGCGATTACTAGCGATTCCGACTTCATGTTCTCGAGTTGCAGAGAACAATCCGGACTACGACGCGCTTTCTGGGATTAGCTCCCCCTTGCGGGTTGGCAACCCTCTGTACGCGCCATTGTATGACGTGTGAAGCCCTACCCATAAGGGCCATGAGGACTTGACGTCATCCCCACCTTCCTCCGGTTTGTCACCGGCAGTCTCATTAGAGTGCTCAACTAAATGTAGCAACTAATGACAAGGGTTGCGCTCGTTGCGGGACTTAACCCAACATCTCACGACACGAGCTGACGACAGCCATGCAGCACCTGTGTTGAGGTTCCCTTTCGGGCACCAAGTGATCTCTCACAAGTTCCTCACATGTCAAGGGTAGGTAAGGTTTTTCGCGTTGCATCGAATTAATCCACATCATCCACCGCTTGTGCGGGTCCCCGTCAATTCCTTTGAGTTTTAACCTTGCGGCCGTACTCCCCAGGCGGTCAACTTCACGCGTTAGCTACGTTACTAAAGAAGTCTCCTTCCCCAACAACTAGTTGACATCGTTTAGGGCGTGGACTACCAGGGTATCTAATCCTGTTTGCTCCCCACGCTTTCGTGCATGAGCGTCAGTGTTGGCCCAGGGAACTGCCTTCGCCATCGGTGTTCCTCCTGATATCTACGCATTTCACTGCTACACCAGGAATTCCATTCCCCTCTGCCACACTCTAGCTCTCCAGTCACAAGCGCCATTCCCAGGTTAAGCCCGGGGATTTCACACCTGTCTTAGAGAGCCGCCTGCGCACTCTTTACGCCCAGTAATTCCGATTAACGCTCGCACCCTACGTATTACCGCGGCTGCTGGCACGTAGTTAGCCGGTGCTTCTTCTGACGGTACCGTCATTCGTACAAGGTATTAGCTTGTACTGTTTCTTTCCGTCTGAAAGCGGTTTACAACCCGAAGGCCTTCTTCCCGCACGCGGCATGGCTGGATCAGGGTTGCCCCCATTGTCCAAAATTCCCCACTGCTGCCTCCCGTAGGAGTCTGGACCGTGTCTCAGTTCCAGTGTGGCTGGTCGTCCTCTCAGACCAGCTACGGATCGTCGCCTTGGTAGGCCTTTACCCTACCAACAAGCTAATCCGACATCAGCCGCTCCATCAGCGTAAGGCCCGAAGGTCCCCCACTTTCCTCCTCAGAGATTATGCGGTATTAATCCGGCTTTCGCCGGGCTATCCCCCACAAATGGATACGTTCCGATGCATTACTCACCCGTTCGCCACTCGTCGCCAGACCGAAGTCCGCGTTACCGTTCGACTTGCATGTGTAAAGCATGCCGCCAGCGTTCAATCTGAGCCAGGATCAAACTCTTCAGTTCAATCCAACTGCTCTTACTCAAAAGATTCCATTAACAAGAATCCATAAGTATGAGCACTTCATATACTGCAAACTACTATTTTTTGAGCAACTAGCACCTAAGCACTAGTACACGCATCCATAACACTTTACAAACACAAAGCGCTCACACGCTTTAGCTATCCGATTTTTTAAAGAGCAATCCGCCTTAATGTTTAGCGGAGCCGCGCATTCTACCGTAATTACGAGCTCGGTCAAGGGTTTTAAGCGAAAAGGGTTCAATTAATCTCTATTTTTGCAAATTTTCTTTTCCCGAACTGCAAAACGACACTTTTCCCCTTCGCAATTGTCGTTTCTTTGTCCAAAATTTTCTCTCCATCTATCCGGACACCGCCTTGCTTTATCCCTCTCATAGCTTCTGATGTGCTGGTTGATAGACCCGATAGTTTCAACGCTTGGACTACAGAAAGCCCCGGACCCTCAGCAGATAAGGAAATCTCCGGCATTTGGTCTGGCACACCCCCATGTCGGAAGCGTGATTCAAAGTCGGCAAGCGCAGTTTCAGCTGCTATCGCGGTATGAAAGCGAGCGACGATCTCCTTCGCGAACATTACCTTGATGTCTCTCGGGTTTCGTCCGCCTGACACTTCGGTCTTCCACGTCTCTATGTGTTGCAGACTCTCAAACGACAGTAATTCGATATATCGCCACATTAGGTCGTCAGAAATTGACATTAGCTTGCCGAACATCTCGGCTGGAGCATCCTCAA
>Ga0181554_1004985_pt1 | contig 10584 bp, 10 predicted proteins | sample 011ome_16_FD_145602 | JGI IMG/M metagenome (GOLD analysis project Ga0181554, IMG submission 145602) | Coastal salt marsh microbial communities from the Groves Creek Marsh, Skidaway Island, Georgia - 011503CT metaG (spades assembly) | ecosystem: Environmental > Aquatic > Marine > Intertidal zone... | reverse complement strand
GCTTCTTGTGCTTGTTGTGGCAGCGGAAATTCCGATGCATCCACCACATTGTCCATCATGCGGACCGCTGTGGCGACCAGTTTGCTCAGCCCATCAACATCCAGATCCGCGCCCGCCTCAAACGGGTTCTTGACCAAACGGGCCAAGTTGATGGATCCCAACAAACAGGCACCATAGGGTGGCAATGGCTGCTCTCCACAGGGGTTTGTGGCCGCGATTGTTTCGCAATATCCAAGGTTATTGGCCTTATTAATGCGATCAATGAAAATCACACCGGGTTCCGCATAATCATAGGTGGACCGCATGATTTTGTTCCACAAATCCCGCGCCTTAACCGTTTGATACACCTTACCATCAAACACCAAATCCCAGGATCCGTTGGCCTTGACCGCTTGCATAAAGGGATCTGTGACCAACACGGACACATTGAACATCCGCAAACGCGCGGCATCCGATTTGGCGGTTATAAAATCCTCAATATCGGGATGATCACAGCGCATGGTCGCCATCATCGCACCACGGCGTGATCCCGCGGACATAATTGTGCGGCACATACTGTCCCAAACATCCATAAACGAAAGCGGCCCAGATGCATCCGCCGCAACGCCAGTGACCAAGGCGCCTTTGGGGCGTATCGTACTGAAATCATAGCCAATTCCGCCGCCTTGTTGCATGGTTAATGCGGCCTCTGTTAGCATGTCAAAAATGCCACCCATGCTGTCGGGGATTGTGCCCATGACAAAGCAGTTGAACAATGTCACCTTGCGTGCGGTTCCCGCGCCCGCTGTGATCCGACCCGCGGGTAAGAATTTGAAATCCTCAAGTGCTCCGTAAAATTCGTTTTCCCAGTGATCCGCATCCTTTTCAACCACGGCCAAGGCGCGGGCAATGCGACGCCACGTATCTTCAACAGTGCCATCAAGAGGTGTTCCATCTGCCTCTTTAAAACGATACTTCATATCCCAGATTTGTTCGGCGATTGGGGCTGCGAAACGTGTCATACTCTTGTACTCCAGCTGGCGTGATTTTCTACGTGATCGGATTAAATAAAATAGAGCTTACACCATCCAAGGTCAACTTGCCAAACCCAGAATTATCGCTATTCTACACCACAAATTGGGATTAAATATGACAAAACAACTACATCTTGTGAAGCTCAGCGTTGGGAGTGAGGGAATCGAAGGCCTACGTGCATGGCAGGCAAGCACCCCCGCACAGGGACCAGATGGGTTGCCACGCCATATCACACGCATGTGGCCCAAACAGGAAAAACAACTGCTGGATGGTGGGTCAATCTACTGGGTGATCAAGCGGTTCATCCAATGTCGCCAACGCATTTTACGCCTTGATGAGGTCATCGGTGGGGACGGCATTCGCCGCTGCGCCATCGTGCTTGATCCTGAACTGATCCTAACCACCCAAGTGCCCCGTCGCCCCTTCCAAGGATGGCGCTATTTAAAGGCAGAGGATGCCCCGCTGGACCTCAGCAAATCCCGCGCATCAGAAGACCCACTGCCCCCCGAATTGGCGGGCAAATTGGCCGAAATCGGCGTGCTGTAACGCGTCGGTATCACGTCGGTATCACGTCGGTGCGAAAGTTAACGGTGTGTTAACGGCGGACGTGATGTCATCCACTAAAGATCGTCAAATTACAAACCTAATTTATCCAACAAATCCGCCAGATCACGACCTTCGTCTGCGGACACATCGGCACCGCGTGCGCGCAGAAGGCAGGCTTGGGATTTTAGGATCAAACCGTCACTTAGGATTTTCAGGTGATTGGCCCGCAGCGTTTCGCCCGAGGATGTAATATCGGCAATTGCCTCGGCCGTTTCGTTTTTCACGGTGCCTTCGGTGGCGCCTTGGCTATCGACGATCTGATAATCCGCAACACCCGCCTGTTTCAGGAATTCCCGCACCAAGCGGTGGTATTTCGTGGCGATCCGCAAACGGAACCCGTGACGCGCACGAAAGGCAGCGGCAGCAGCATCCAGATCATCCAATGTATCCACATCAACCCAGCAGTTCGGCACAGCCAAGATCAGATCGGCAAAACCGAAACCCAGTTCCGCCATCACCTCAACCCGTTGATCCCATGCGGCCAATTTTTCGTGGATCAGGTCAATTCCCGTGACACCCAAATGAATGCGGCCCGCGGCCAATTCGCGTGGAATTTCACCTGCAGACAGCAGAACCAATTCCACACCCGTCACACCATCCACCGCGCCTGCATATTCGCGATCTGATCCCGTGCGTGCCAGTGTCACGCCTCGCGCGCCAAACCAGTCAAAGGTTTTTTCCATCAAACGCCCTTTGGAGGGCACACCCAGTTTAATGGTCATGACGCGCCTCCTGCGATTTGGATCAAGAGATCGGGGCGAATAACGCCGCCCACCGCAGGAATGGCATCGCCCTTGCCCAAACGCTGGGTCAGGGCATCATAGCGCCCGCCTGTGGCGATGGGGCTAAGACCCGCGTGATTGGTTGCGTGAAATCCAAACACAAACCCATCGTAATATTCCATCGACGTGCGGCCATAGCTGGTTTCAAACATCAGGCTGGATGTTTCAACACCGCGGGCATCCAGTGCCTCAAACCGTTCGCCCAACCGCGTCACCGCACCCGTGATTGACGGCACATCAACCGCAATATCGCGCAGCTGCGCCAAGGCATTTGGACAGGTCTCGCGCACCTGCAAAATGGCCTCGATCAAATCCACCTCCGTCGCGGAAATGGGGGCCAAAGCGGCGTCAGATTTCAGAACATCAATACGCTCTGCCACCTCGGCGGCGCTGCGCAACCCGATTTGCGGCCCAGCTTGGGCCATGGGATTATCTGATGCGATTAACGCCTGACGCGCTGCGGGCGTTTCCACACGTCCTGCAAAACGATCCAACAATGCGCGAAACCGCTTTGGGCGCCAAATATGACGGCGCAGGGCAGATTTGCGGCGTTCCGATGTGTTCAACCCATCAACCGCAGCCATCAGAATACCAATATCCCCAACGGTTGCACGTACAGGCGCATCACCCAAGGCGTTTTGGATCAGGGCAAAAACCTCAGCATCGGTTTCGGCCGGATTGCTGCGATCAAAGACTTCGTAGCCGACCTGCAGGTATTCATTGGCGCGGCTTGCATCATCCTCTTGGCGGCGAAACACCACACCGTTGTAGGTATAACGCGCGGGTTCTGCCCCCTGTTCCATATGCATCTGCACAACGGGTACCGTGAAATCAGGGCGCAGCATTTGTTCACCGCGCAGCGGATCAGACGTGACATAGGCGCGGGCGCGAATATCTTCGCCATATAAATCCAATAGGGTTTCGGCAGGCTGCAAAATCGCGGCCTGAACCGTGGCGGCACCCGCCTGCTGGAACAGGGTTTCAATACCTGCTGCCGTTGTTATCACCTTGGGGTTCATCGTCATGCCCCTTGGGTTTCACCGTTATGCGTTGCCAGAATTTCACGCACCTTGGCCAACATCTGATCACGGGGAACGGTGAATTGGCTTGGGCGTTCTTTCCACTCTTCTAAGGTGGCATTTTGGGCAATTTGTGCGCCTAGGATCAAATCCTTGATCTGAACGATCCCTTGGTCCTTTTCATCCCCGCCTTCGATAATGGCGATGGGCGAATTGCGTTTATCCGCATATTTCAGCTGATTGCCGAAATTCTTGGGGTTGCCCAAATAAACCTCGCTTCGGATGCCGTTGTTGCGCAACTCTGTCACCATGTCCTGATAATCAGCCATACGGTCACGGTCCATCACGGTCACGACAACGGGGCCAAGCGGATTTGACCCAATCCGCCCCTTTTCCCGCAATGCGGCCAATAGACGATCCACACCAATGGAAACCCCTGTTGCAGGCACGGCCTGACCCGTAAAGCGTTTGACCAAATCATCATAACGCCCACCGCCAGAGACGGAGCCAAATTGACGCTTACGTCCTTTTTCATCAAAGATTTCAAAGGTCAGCTCTGCCTCAAACACAGGGCCTGTGTAATACCCAAGTCCGCGCACAACCGATGGATCAATCAAAATTTGATCTGCGCCATAGCCCCCTGCGTCAAACAATTCGGCCATGGTTTCCAGTTCATTGACACCTTCGGCACCCACATCCGATCCGCCGATGGCATCGCGTAGGTTTGCCAAGGTCGCCGCCGCCGTATCGCCGCGCGATGTTAGAAAGGCCACAACAGGTGCGGCCTGATCATCGGTTAGGCCAACGCCGTCAATATAAGCACCAGAGGCATCCAAGCGCCCCTTGCCCAGCAGTTCGCGCACGCCTGCCTCGCCCACCTTGTCGAATTTATCAATCGTGCGCAAAACGGCGTCGCGTTGTGTATCGTCCGCAAGCCCCATGGTTTCCAAGACACCATTCAAAACTTTGCGGTTGTTCACACGGACAATGTAATCCCCGCGTGGGATACCGACAGTTTCAAGTGTGTCTGCCAACATCGCGCAAATTTCACTGTCTGCCGCAACAGAGGGTGCGCCCACAATATCCGCATCGCATTGATAAAACTGACGATAGCGCCCGGGTCCCGGTTTTTCGTTGCGCCACACAGGGCCCATTGCATAGCGGCGATAGGGATTTGGCAGATCATTGCGATGTTGGGCATAAACACGTGCCAAGGGCGCTGTCAGATCATAGCGCAAGGCAAGCCAATCGCCCTCTTCCTCTTGCCAAGCAAAGACACCTTCGTTTGGGCGATCCACATCTGGCAAAAATTTCCCCAGCGCCTCAACCGTTTCCACGGCCGAGCTTTCAAGCGCGTCAAAGCCATAATGATGATACACACCCGCGATCTGAGAGAGCATTTCAGAGCGTTCGCTTACTTCTGTTCCAAAATAATCACGAAACCCTTTGGGCGTTTCCGCCTTTGGGCGCGGTTGTTTTTTCACTTTGGCCATGGTCATTTTCCAAGCTAACTTTTCGCGTCTCGCTCTAACGCAGATATCGTGAATGAGCAAGCCAATGGGACAACAACCGCTTGATTGTCGCGTATGCCCCTCTAGTTCGATTTGCATGAAGAACGTTTTGATAATTGGACACACAGGCGGGATCGGTCGCGCATTGGCAGATCACTATACCGCACAGGGCGCGCAGGTGACGGGTATTTCGCGCACGACCCATGGTTTGGATTATTTGAACCCCGCCTCTGTTGATGCGGCGATTGCACAAATTGAGGGTCCCTTTGATCGTGTGATCGTGGCAAGTGGCGCACTAGAAATCGACGGCTATGCACCCGAAAAAACGATACAGGCCGTCACAGCACAGGGCATGGCCGATCAATTCGCAGTGAACGCAATTGGCCCTGCTTTGATTTTGAAACACATCAAACGATTGTGTCCGCGACGTACACCTGCGGTGGTTGCGGTTTTATCGGCGCGTGTTGGATCCATCGGGGACAATAACATAGGCGGTTGGATCAGTTATCGCGCCGCCAAAGCGGCCGTGAACCAAATCATCCGCACCAGCGCGATTGAGTTGGGGCGCACGCATCCCGAGCTTGCCTTGATCGCGCTACACCCTGGCACGGTTGCAACCAAATTCAGCGCAAATTACACCGCACGCTACCCCACCCAAACGCCTAAAAATGCTGCGCAGCATATGGCCCAAGTGATCGAGGCAATGACACCGAAAAATAGCGGTCAATTTTTTGATTGGGCAGGAAAATCAATAGAATGGTAAGACAGATCATCGTTATCTTGGGCGATCAATTATCGCCCGACAACCCTGCCTTGCGGGCAGCTGATCCATCGCAAGACATTGTTCTTATGGCTGAAGTTGGAGGTGAGGCCACATATGTTCGTCACCATCCACAAAAAATAACACTGATCCTAAGTGCGATGCGCCATTTCGCACAAGAGCTGCGGGAAAATGGGTGGACCGTTCACTACACCACATTGGACGATCCAAAAAACCATCAATCCCTTGGCGCGGAAATTATAAAAATTGCTGCGCAGCATAAGTGCACAAAAATCACCCTGACCGAGCCATCTGAATGGCGTGTCATCGACGATATGACCGCATTGCCATTGGATGTCACACTGCTTCCAGATGATCGCTTTTTCGCGTCACACGGTATTTTTGAAACATGGGCAGAGGGGCGCAAAGCGTTGCGGATGGAATATTTCTATCGCGAGATGCGCAAATCAACCGGCTATTTGATGGAGGGTGAAAAACCAACAGGCGGCCAATGGAATTATGACCATGACAACCGCAAGGCCGCGCCCAAGGATGTCACGCACCCCGGTCCAATCCCATTCACACCTGATGAAATCACCCGTGATGTCATCGCGCTGGTGCAGGCACGTTTTGACACTCACTTTGGGACGCTGCAGCATTTTGAATACGCCGTTACACGTGCCAACGCGCTGCGTGCGCTTGACCATTTCATCGCGCATGCCTTGCCGCGATTTGGGGATTATCAGGATGCCATGTTGCGCGACAACAGATACCTTTATCATTCTGTCCTATCCCCCTACATCAACATCGGACTTCTTTCCGCGAAAGAGGTCTGTGACGTCGCCGAACAAGCGTTCAAAGACGGTCATGCCCCCATCAACGCGGTTGAGGGATTCATCCGACAAATCCTGGGATGGCGCGAATTTATGCGCGGGATTTATTTCCTAAAAGGGCGCGACTATGTGCAATCGAATTATTTAGAACATGATCGTCCCTTGCCCGATGTCTATTGGGGGGGTGACAGCAAAATGCTGTGCATGACAAAGGCCGTCGAACAAACCCGCGAAACGGCCTATGCGCATCACATTCAACGTTTGATGGTCACGGGGAATTACGCATTACTGGCGGGGGTTGATCCGCATCAGGTGCATGAATGGTACTTGGGGGTTTACGCCGATGCATTTGAATGGGTTGAGGCCCCAAACACCATCGGGATGAGTCAGTTTGCAGATGGTGGCGTTGTGGGATCGAAACCCTACGTCAGCAGTGGTGCTTACATCAATCGCATGTCAGATTATTGCAAATCTTGCGCGTATAAAGTGACGTCGAAAAAGGGGGCAGATGCCTGTCCCTTTAACCTGCTTTATTGGCATTTTTTGATGCGGCACCGGAATCGTTTTGCGAACAATCCACGCATGGCCCAAATGTATCGCATATGGGATCGCATGGACCCTGACCATCGTGCCACCGTTTTGGCCGAGGCTGACGCCTATTTAGAGGCCGAAGTGCCGCGCACGGATCACTGATCTGAATTGCTGACCAAGGCGCCGTTGTTCCATTCGCCGCTTGCCGTATTGCCGTTGGCAAAGCGAATGGTGCCCTGGCCCTGCCGTTTGCCGCGCTGGAACGTCCCTTCATAGACGTCACCATTGGCGTAGGTGGCCACACCCTGCCCTGTGATTTCGCCGTTCGCCCAATCACCCGTATAGGTGAACCCGTCGGTCAATGTGATCGTTCCCTTGCCATGGCGCTGACCATTTAGGTAATCACCTTCGTAGACCATACCATCGGCAAAAGTTGCCTTGCCCTTGCCAGAGCGTGTTCCGTCCTGCCATTCACCTTCATAGGTATAACCATCGGCATAGGTCATCACGCCAAATCCATGATTGCGCGCGTTTTGGAAACTGCCCTTATAGGTCACGCCATTGGCATAAATTGCGGTGCCTTCGCCCTCAATCACGCCCGCGCTCCAACCACCTTCATAGCTGGACCCATCAGGGTAGATGATTTTGCCAATGCCATCCGCCAGACCGCTGACAAAGTCACCTGTGTAGATGGACCCATCAGGATAGGTTACCTGACCCTGCCCCTGAATTTGTCCATTTTCCCAGCTGCCTGTGTATTGGTATCCGTCGGCGCCGATGAAGGTGCCTTGGCCAACACGCTGATCATCTTCGAAATTGCCCTCGTAGGTATCGCCATTGGCATAAGTTACTTTACCCTGGCCTTGGCGGCGACCATCAACCAAGTTGCCCTCGTAAACGTCACCGTTTGGTTGGATCAATTTGCCCAAACCATTGATTTCGCCCGCTTTCCAAAGACCTTCGAAAATTAGACCTTCGGGCATTTCAAGCCGCCCACGACCCTCGCGCGCGCCGCGCACGACGCTTCCATCATAGATGGTACCATCGGGATAGGTGATGCGTGCAGCGCCCTCTTTCACGCCATTGATCCAATCACCATCATAGATGTAGCCATCTGGATTGGTCATGACACCACGACCGTGATGCATTGCATCGCGAAATCCGCCTTCGTATCGTGCGCCATTTGGGTATTCCGCAACACCCTGACCCGAAATTTTTCCATCCAGCCAGCTGCCCTCATAGGTGCCACCATCGGCAAAGGTTATTTTGCCAATTCCCTCAGGCTTGCCTTTGACAAAGCTGCCTTCATAGCTGGATCCATTTGGGAAATGCGCAACACCGTTGCCCCGAATTTCGCCATCGACCCAGTCGCCTGAATATTGATAGCCATTGGGCAATGTATAGGTGCCTGTTCCATGCTGCAGGCCTTTGCGAAACGTGCCCTCATATATGCCGCCATCATCATATTGTTTAATCACATTATCCGAAGTTTGCGCCGCCAATGGTGCGGCCATCAATGCCGCCGCAAAAAGGGTAGATGTCAGTACACGTCGCGTCATGGTTGCCTGCATTTTTTCTAAGGGTGTGCGCAGCTTAGTAAACGAGGCGGCATCTGACAATGGCCTTTCGATTTCACCAATGGGGTGGGCGTTGATCGGCCACATATTCAATGCCTTCGCTTTCGCGCTCAGCCTCGCGTTGCATCAACATCCCAACGCGACGTTCAAGCGCCTCAATCAGCTTGGATTGGTCGGCGACAATATCCGACAGTTCGTCATTTACCTTAATATGATGTGCCAAAGCTGTTTCCAAATCCACAAGGCGACGTTCAACATCGTGACCATTTTGATCCATTCGGGCATCCTTTCGCACAGAGATTTACCTATGCATTGAACCCTCTGCCCAGAAAATGCAATAGTTTCAACAAATCTTGGCCCTGTCGTTATGTCAGGTTACGCATCAAGATAACGAGTTTTGAATCTGGGACGAGCATGGCAACGATTTTACGGCGCAATTTGATTTCTGTGACCGAAGGGCCGAGGGATTGTTTCGCTACTACGCAAACGTTGCCCTTGCTGGGACGTCGATGGGGGCCTTTGGCGCACTTGCTTTTGCGCACCTGGCGCCTGGATAAACGGTGATCGCGTTCAGCCCACAAACAACGCTGGATCAATCGCGCCATGGGATCGCCGATTTAGAAGGGTATGAAACAAGATTGGAGACTGCCCTATTCGGATGTCACGCAGCACTTAGATCAGGTTGGCAAAATCTATACGATCTATGACCCGTATATCGAACAAGATAGAATGCATATTGAGCGTATTCAGCACCCAAACCTTGTGCCGCTATAGGCGATTGGCCTGGGGCACAAATCCGCAATGGTTTAGCGCCGCATGGATCAATTAAAACCGATCATGTCGGGCGCTATCAAAGGCGCGCTTACGCAATCGGAATTTTACCAACGCAATCGTGATCGTAAAAATGTTTTGGTCTATCGTCACAAGATCGAAGAATATCTTACCGAACGCGGCAAAGAGCATCGCGTTGGCCGATTGCGTCGCGCGTTTAAACTGCGCCGCGCCGCCCGCGATGCATAATATTTTGTGAATTCCATCTCTTTTCATTTCGAATTTCTTGGCTATAGTTGCATTTATGATGAATTCTAGTGCCATATCACCGCGTCAAACCCTTCTGGACCCACTGGCGCTCGGCCTCCTACTAAGCAGCCTCTGAGCGTGCCATATACGGTGCGTCCGCTCAGAGGAGACAGCAGAGCGCACCGACATGACGCCACTTAGTAGACATAGAAAAAGAGAACTCAGATGACACAATCCGACAACAAAGACCGCGTGGTGATCTTTGACACGACGTTGCGCGACGGTGAACAATCCCCAGGCGCAACAATGACGCATGACGAAAAGCTTGAGATTGCCGAGCTTTTGGATGATATGGGCGTTGATATTATCGAGGCTGGTTTTCCCATCGCATCAGAGGGCGATTTCCGCGCAGTCTCCGAAATCGCAAAACGCAGTAAGAATTCCGTTATTTGCGGCCTAGCCCGTGCAAATTTCGGCGATATTGATCGCTGTTGGGAGGCCGTGCGCCATTCGGAACGCCCGCGCATCCACACATTCATCGGCACATCGCCATTGCACCGCGCGATCCCAAATCTGGATCAGGATCAAATGGCAGAGCGTATTCACGAAACAGTGACACATGCGCGCAATTTGTGTGACAATATCCAATGGTCACCCATGGATGCCACACGCACTGAACATGACTATCTTTGCCGCGTTGTTGAAATCGCGATCAAGGCAGGTGCAACAACAATCAACATCCCCGATACCGTGGGATACACAGCCCCCGTTGAAAGCGCCGATTTGATCCGCATGTTGATTGATAAGGTTCCAGGTGCGGATGACATCATCTTTGCAACGCATTGTCACAATGACCTTGGGATGGCGACGGCAAATTCGTTGGCGGCCGTCGAAGGCGGTGCGCGTCAAATCGAATGTACCATCAACGGGC
>Ga0181554_1004982_pt1 | contig 10588 bp, 4 predicted proteins | sample 011ome_16_FD_145602 | JGI IMG/M metagenome (GOLD analysis project Ga0181554, IMG submission 145602) | Coastal salt marsh microbial communities from the Groves Creek Marsh, Skidaway Island, Georgia - 011503CT metaG (spades assembly) | ecosystem: Environmental > Aquatic > Marine > Intertidal zone >... | reverse complement strand
GAACCCGGTACTCCCGGCAACGTTGCGACAGCCAATAATGCCGGGCAGCTGGATGTGACATTTACGGCTTCATCTGGCGCAACCAGTTATACCGCCACCTGCAGTTCGACAAGTGCCGGCGCAGAAAGCCCGCTGACGGCAAGCGGCCCTTCGTCTCCGCTGATCGTCACCGGGGCTACCCTGGGTGCAAGCTATACCTGTAATGTCGTAGCCATCAATGCTAACGACTCATCATCGGCGGGTTCGGGTTCCGGTGCAGTCACGCCGTCTGTTCCGGTTCCTGGTGCGCCCAGCGCCGTGACAGCTACGGGCGGGGCTGGTCAGGCCATGGTGAGCTGGACGGCTCCAGCTGGTAACGAGATTACCGGTTACACCGTAACCACGGTTCAGGACAACAGTAAAATCTGCACCGTCACAGCACCCAGAACCAGCTGCACAGTCACTGGCCTGACCAACGGGTCGTCCTATACCTTTACGGTAACGGCCTATAACGCTGGAGGTACAGGTCCCTCATCAACTGCCAGCAGTCCAGCGATTACTCCCATTGGCGCGCCTGGAGCACCCACGGGCATCAGAGCAGCGGCGGGAGTCAACCAGGCCGTTATCGCCTGGACCGCACCTACAGACACAGGTGGGAGTCCAATCACGGGGTATACAGTGATCGGTTCCCCCAGTGGATCCTGTTCAGTCGCCGGGGATACCACCTGCACGGTTACAGGACTGACGAATGGCACGCCATATACCTTTACGGTTATCGCCAGCAATGATGTTGGCAGCAGCTTGGAGTCCTCGGCTTCCAACTCAGTGACACCCACAGAAAACGCGGCGCCCGCTATCATATCTGTCACCCCAACATCCGGACCTGTCTCAGGGGGCACATCTGTGCGATTGATCGGAGTCAACCTGCAGGACACCAGTAGTGTGCTTTTTGGCAATACCGTTTCCACCAATCTACGGGTGAACCAAGCGGGTAACGAAGTCACGGTCAGCAGCCCTGCAAACTCCGGTGGACCAGTGGACCTGGTACTGACGACCCCGTTAGGTATGGCGATCAATCCTCTGGCATTTACCTACGGTGCCCTACCCAGCATCCCTGGAACACCAATTGCTTCCCCAAGCCGTTCGGAAGCCACCGTATCCTGGCAACAAGTATTTACCGGAGGAAATCCAGACCGTTATGTCGTGACCGCCAGCCCCGGGGGACAGACCTGTTCTGTCAATTTCCAGGGAGCCGCTTTCCCATTCGCCATGTGCGTAGTTACAGGCTTGACCAATGGAACGGTCTACACCTTTACCGTCGAAGCGATTAATGGTCTCGGAGTCGCGACCTCGGCAGCGAGTTTACCCGTGACACCCGAGGTGAGGACCGATGGCTCTTGTGGTCTTGCTAATGGCCTAACCGTCACAGCTTCACCCTCAGGGATGCTTTGCGGTACAGGGAGCGCTACTGCGGTGACCGCCGCCCAAGGAAAGTTCAGCTGGTCATGTACCGGTACCGGCGGAGGAACCACGGCACAATGCAGCGCTTCAGGGGCCATCAGTTCCGGCCCGGTAAACGCTACCACCACCTTTGAAAGCGAGACCAGCAGCAATGGGTGCAAAATTCAGACGGCAAGGGTCGTTCCCCCACCGACAGGGGGACCGGGCAACGGTATTGAACTGCTTTATGGCGGAACCAACTTCCAAATGACCGGTTGTACTGGAAATATGGCCCATGTTCGCATGACCTATTCCAATATTGTCGAAGGTCTTCCATTCTGGAAATATGTTGTAAACAGCACCCATAACGGTTGGGTCCAAATGCCCGCCGACCAGGTGACTCTTACGGGCAATACGGCCGAGTTCGACGTTATGGATAACGGCGAATGGGATAGCGACCCGGCGGTCGGGTCCATCGCCGATCCGGCTGGGCCTGCACTTGACCCTAATAACCTTCCGGCCAGTCCAGGTGTGCCCACCAATGTCACCGCGACTTCAGGCGATCGTTCGGCGACGGTTAGCTGGTCCGCCCCAAATAGCGGCGGGCAACCGGTGGTTTACACCGTGACGGCGAACACTGGAGAAAGTTGTCAGGCTGTGTATCCGCTAACAAGCTGCACAATCTACGGGCTCACTAATGGTGTTCCGTATACGTTTAGCGTCGTAGCTTCAAACACCGGCGGCAACAGCGCGGCCAGCGCCAGCACAACGCCGATCACACCGGAACCGCCAGCCCCTAACCCCATTCCTACGCTCAGTGAATGGGCCGAAATAATCATGATGCTAATGATGATGGGCGCGGTGGGCTGGCATTCCCGACGCATGATCCGGTTGGGTTAAGTCATTCGGCTTTATTTTGAAGAACGGGCGCTGCGGCGCCCGTCTTTTTAGGGCTTACACCATGTCTCGCCCGGACCGAGTGGACTGGCGAACGGAACCCCGGGGAGGACTTTGGGGGCCTCGGAGCAGCGATCTCTCCATGAAGCGCGGCGGACCTGGGGCACAACCGGATGCCATCCTGAAACGTCCAGCGGGAGTAAATGATCCCGGGCCAGGGCCAGGAAACGACTCCATACGAAAGAGACGCGAGGCACCGGTAGCCTGAGATCCTTCGCAAGCTCAGGATGACACGGGGGCCGGACGTCGTAGATGAACTTCTCTCCTGCTGAGTACTGCGCTCCCGCAAGCACTGCAACCCCACTCCCCTCGCGCAGAGGGCGGCGCTCCCGCAACCACACCCATGCCGAGGCGCAATCCCACGACTACAACCGGGTGTCATCCTGAACGACCAGCGGGAGTGAAGGATCTCCGGCTATGGGCAGAGAGCAATCCCTTGCGTTGAAGTTGGGAGGTGCCGGTAGCCTGAGATCCTTCGCAAGCTCAGGATGACCCAGGGGCCGGACGCCGTAGCTGAACTTCCCTCATGCTGAGTGCGGCGCTCACTCAACCACAGCACCCCACTCCCCTCGCGCCGAGGGCGGCGCTTCCGCAACCATACCCATGCCGAGGCGCAATCCCGACCACTACCGGGTGTCATCCTGAACGACCGGCGGGAGTGAAGGATCTCCGGCTATGGGCAGGGAGCGATCCCTTGCGTTGGCGCTGGGAGGCGCCGGTAGCCTGAGATCCTTCGCAGGCTCAGGATGACACAGAAGATGCCGGGTTCCAGTGACTGAGATCCGGTCACACAGGGAACGATACTCGGAGGGCTGGACAGAGCGGCCAAGGCTAAATTGGGTCCCCATGCCTCTGCTAGAATCGCGGACCATTTCATCGACATTGCAAGCCCTTCCATGACCGAATTTTTCCCGCAAGGTTATGCCTCTTATGTGATTGGCGGATTGCTGATCGGCTCAGCCATCAGTTTGCTGTACCTACTGACGGGACTGATTGGCGGCATGAGCACGGTCTTCACCTCAACCTGGTCGTATTTCAGCCAAGCACCCTATTTCAGCGAGGTGCGATTTCGGTCCAGCCGGGTCTGGCGACTTGTTTATGCGCTCGGTCTGATTCTCGGCGGCTTGGTCTATCTGAGCATGAGCAGGGAAACGTTTGTTACGGAAATCAGCCCCTGGCGGCTTTTGCTAGGCGGAGTGTTGATGGGGTTTGGTGCCCGGCTCAGCAATGGCTGCACCGCAGGTCATGGCATTTGCGGACTGGCTTCGCTGCGAGTGTCGTCACTGCTCGCGGTCATCATATTTCTGGCGACGGCCATTGCCGTGGCGCACCTGATGCAAAGCCTGGGGATCCACTGATGAAAAAGTCGTCTCTTTTGGCCGTACTGGTTTGTGGCGTGCTGTTTGGTCTCGGGCTATCGCTGGCCAGCATGGTGAAACCTGAGGTGGTGATTGATTTTCTGTTGTTCCGTGATCTTGGCCTACTGCTGGTCCTGGGTACTGCGGTACTGGTAACGCTGCTGGCTTACCAGCTGGGGCCCAAAATTCTGAAAAAGCCGGTTCTTGAATCGAGATATGGAAATTATGTCTCGGCCCTGGATATCCGTACCTTGCTGGGCGCTGGAATCTTTGGGCTCGGCTGGGGAATCTGCGGCGTCTGTCCGGGGCCAGCAATTGCCGGTCTGGGGGTCGGCAACTGGCCTTTGCTTTATACCCTGGCTGGAATTGCCGCAGGCGCTTATATCCAGGGAAAGTGGGTTGCGCCTCGCTAATTTCCAAGGCGTTGACTCAAGCTCTGTACGGGATCGTAGATTTCAACAAGTGATCGAAATAATCGTGCGAGATACAGGTCCGCATTGACGTGGCTGCCGGATGCGAATGATTGTCCGGCCTGCATTGAACCCTGGAACTAACCCATTGTGAGCATAGCCTTGGGTAAGGCGCCCAAGTGCATTGTCCCACCCGGACATCAGGCTTACCCTTGCGGCTTGATCTGATACGAATCTTTCGACTTGTAAGGGAACCCATGCTGCATCGCCTACTGCTTTTATTCATCCTGCTCAATGCGGCCGGATTCGCCCTGGCCGCACCGATTGCGCCGACGGATATCCCTGATCCATTGAAACCCTGGAGCCGCTGGGTCCTCTGGAATGACAAGACCCAACCTTGCCCCACGCTGGCCCGGATTCCCGAAACGCGTCAATGCCACTGGCCTACCTCCTTGCAGCTGTCATTAAATGGCCAGGGGGGGCTTTTCACGCTGACTGTTCAAACCTTTTCGGATGACCCCGTCATGCTCCCCGGCGATGAGGGACACTGGCCACAATCAGTGTCCGTTGATGGCAAACCCCTGGCTGTCATGAATGATGCAGATCGGCCCCAGGCTCATTTGTCGCCCGGTTCCCACGTCATTACGGGTCAGTTCATATGGGATCGCCTGCCCACGGTTCTCAGCATTCCTGACCATCTGGCGCTGATTGAACTGAATGTTGACCGGAAACCGGTGACATTTCCCAGCCTGAATGAACAAGGCCAGCTCTGGCTGACCCATGAACAGGAAAACGATCCAGCCTCCAGCAATGCAGCAACGCTTAGACTGAAGGTATACCGCCGTATCCAGGATGGTGTCCCGATGCAGGTCATCACCCGGGTTGATATGGACGTCTCCGGCAAGCCACGTGAAGTGATGCTTCAGGGGATATTGCTTCCGGGTGCGATCCCGATGGCAGTTGAAAGCACGCTGCCAGCGCGCATGGAACCCGACGGTCTGCTTCGTCTTCAAGTGCAGCCCGGACACTGGACGCTGAACCTCACTTCAAGATTCCCCGGCGAAATCACCGAACTATCCCTGCCCAGCCATGCGGCACCTTGGCCTGATGAGGAACTCTGGACCTTCGAGGCCAACCCGGCGGTCAGGCTTGCAGAAATCGAAGGCGTTGCAGCCATCGATCCGCGTCAGACCGAACTCCCTGAGGCGTGGCAAACGCTGCCGGCTTATCGAATGGATAAAGCTGACACCTTCAATATCAACGTGATCCGGAGAGGCGACCCGGAGCCGGATCCTGACGGGTTGACGCTGCACCGCCAGCTCTGGCTGGATTTCAATGGTGGCGGCTACACCGTCAATGATCGGATTGGCGGCCAAATGACCCGCGGTTGGCGGCTTGATAGCAGTGACGGCATGACTCTTGGACGGGTTTCCATCAATGACCAACCCCAATCCATCACCCTGGACGAGACAACCGGACGTACCGGGGTCGAAGTTCGGCGAGGCCAGTTGAATCTGTCGAGCGATAGTCGCCTGAACCGTCGTGCAACGCTCTCGGCTACGGGATGGGAAAAGGATTTCCAATCCGTCAGTGCCGAACTCAATCTTCCCCCTGGCTGGCGTTTATTGGCGGCGCTGGGCGTTGATCAGGCCGAAGGCGCCTGGCTGGATCAGTGGACTCTGCTCGATTTCTTCGTGGCTCTGACCCTGACTTTGGCCGTGGGCAGACTATGGGACTGGCGCGCTGGAGGCTTGGCGCTTTTTACCTTGACCCTGATCTGGCAGGAACCGGGCGCTCCCCGCTTCGTCTGGCTTAACCTGCTGGCAGCCTCGGCGCTGTTGCAGGTTCTGCCGTCTAATCCGGCCTCTGGCCATCGTGCCGTCCAATGGGTCAAGGCTTACCGACTGCTTGCCTGGGTGGCGCTTGGCCTGATCGCCATTCCCTTCGTTTTTCAGCAAGTCCAGTGGGGACTGTATCCACAGCTGCAACAACCCGGCCGCTACTTTTCCAGACCAGCCGATTTTGCAAGCACTCCGGGGCAACAGGATATGGAAGAGATGGCGGATACCGCCACCGCTGAGATGACTGAACTTCCCGCTGCTCCATCCGCCAGCGATTCCGGGTCTGCTCTGATGCGCAAACGGGTCAACCCGCCAAAACCGATGCCCGCTTCAGTTCGTCCTATCGATGAGGCCGATCCCAATGCCATCACTCAAACCGGGCCAGGATTGCCTGACTGGGAGTGGCAGCAATTGCCCTTGTCCTGGAAAGGTCCGGTACAGTCCAATCAGGAGATAACGCTCATCCTGATTCCACCGGCCATTAACCTGTTGCTTAACGTGTTGCGCGTCGTCTCGACGTTATTGTTGGCCACATGGCTGATCAGCGGGGGAAGTGCTTGGCGGTGGCCCGGCCTTCCCGGATGGCGCGGGCGAGCTTTACTGTCATTGGTTCTGCTGACTCTGTTGGCGCCCAAGATCCATGCAGCCGAACTCCCTTCACCGGAACTGCTGAATGAATTGAGGGCCCGGCTTACAGCCCCGGCCGAATGCCAACCGAATTGCGTCGATATTCCCAAACTGAACCTGAAAACAAGTCGTGACAGCCTGAGGATGGAGCTGGACATTCATGCTCTCATCAAGAGTGGAATTGCTCTGCCCGCACAAACCGGCCAATGGTGGCCATCACAGGTCAAGGTGGATGGAAAATCGGCACAGGCATTATTCAGGGGCGAAGACGGTCAGCTATGGCTGGCTTTTGATGCAGGCCAACATAATGTGACCTTGACCGGTCCACTTCCTGCTCAGGAAAAGATCGAGATACCGCTGACTTTCAAGCCTCACCGCGTTGAGTTCACCGGCACGGACTGGCGGGTTGATGGTATTGGCGAAAATGGCCGACCGGAACGGCAATTACGCTTGATGCGCGAAATCAATAACGCCGACACCCCCCAAAAACTGGAGAGCCCGGGGCTACCCCTACCCGGCTTTGTGCTGGTTGAACGGACGCTTGAGTTGAATCTTGACTGGCGCGTATCCACCGTCGTCAGACGACTGACACCGACTGGCCATCCCCTGACTTTGAATATCCCTCTTCTGAGCGGAGAATCCGTACTTACCGGGGACTTAACCACTCATGACGGCAAAGTCGCCATTAGCCTGTCGGCCGGACAGACAGAGGCTCGCTGGGAATCAACCCTGAGTCAGCGTTCGGTTCTAAGTCTGAACGCTCCGACAACCAATGAGTGGACCGAAATCTGGCGACTGAATGCAAGCCCCACCTGGCACATTCAGACGGAAGGTATCGCCGTCGTTCATCACCAAAGCACTAGCGGTCAATGGCAACCTGAGTGGCGACCCTGGCCAGGGGAATCGGTCACACTAACCATCACGCGACCCACCGGAGCGCGAGGGAATTCCTTGACCCTGGACTCCAGTGAACTGACGCTGCGACCCGGTGAAAGAGCAACACTCTTGAGCCTTAACCTGAAGATGCGCAGCTCTCAAGGCGGGCAACAAAAAATTACGCTGCCACCCGCGGTCAAGCTGCAAAGGGTATCCATCGATGGCACCCAGCAATCCATCAGGCAGGAAGGTCAGTCCATCATTCTTCCCGTGCATCCAGGAACGCAAACAGCCAGCATCGAATGGATCAGTGAAGACGGCATCATGAGCCTGCTCCACAGCCCTGAAATCAGGCTGGGCAACCCCAGTGTCAATGCGAAGATACATATTGAGTTAGGCAATAACCGCTGGGTGCTGCTTGTCGGCGGACCAAGGATGGGACCTGCCGTGCTCTATTGGGGGCTCTTGGCCACCCTGCTCCTGGTGGGTTACGGGCTCAGTCGAATTCCAGACAGTCCTGCAACCCAAGGTCAGTGGACATTGTTGCTGATAGGTCTGAGCCAGGCTTCCATCATGGGTGGTTTTACCGTGGTTGGCTGGCTGTTGTTGCTGGCCTGGCGCAGTAAATATGGCAAAAGCTTGAGTGAGCGAAGCTTCAAGACACTGCAAGTGGCTTTGGCCTTACTAACCTTGGTGGCGTTGGCCATTCTTGCCCGCGCGGTGGCCGGGGGTCTACTGGGATTACCATCAATGCAGATCGAAGGATTTGGCTCTGACGCCTATCACCTTAACTGGTATCAGGACCGCACTAGCGATGCCCTGCCGGAGCCCTGGGTTTTCTCGGTTCCCCTTTGGATTTACCGGACACTCATGCTCATCTGGGCACTTTGGCTGGCGAATACCTTGCTGAACTGGCTAAGATGGGGGTGGGTATGTTTCTCAACCGAAGGCTTATGGACACAAACAAAAGCCTTAACAGGCTCATCCCAAGCAACTGAGCTTTGATTTCATTTTCATTCCTGGCAATGTTGGTTATGAGCACATACGCCCGATCAGTTCTCGTCTTCACTTACCTATTCTTGACTATGGCTCCCGGCTTGTCCTTTGCGGACTTTACATATACCTACACTGGAGAGGACTATAGTGGTGACACTAATGGGGCGTTTATCTCCACTCCCGCATCTCCTCCTCGCGTCTCAGGATCCTTTACCGTTTCGAGCCCGCTATTACCTAATAGCAACGTTAACCTAAAATCATCATCAAACCTAGTAGGTTACTCTTTTAATAATGGCTTAGAGACGATTAATAAGAGCAACGGTGAAATATACTACTTCCAGATTAATACAGATGCAGATGGGGAAATAGCCAGGACGTATATTCAAGTTCAGAAATGGGAGTCAACCGCTGCCATTAACTCCTATTTAAATGACATTGAAATTGTTTACCCACCACAACCCAATAAAACACATGAACACGTAGAATGTATAGCAATACAATTGAACGCCTGCATCGGCATACGTGTTGTATCAAATGTGAGCAGCTATGCTGTTTGGGGCACTGGAGTATGGCAATCGCCTCTCCAGGTAGTCGCAGCTCAGAATCCTATTTACGTTTCTTCATCTACTAGCCTAAGTACAAGAGGGGGTAACGGGTCCACCGGCACTGTGTCCTACCATCTCGCCAGCGGCCCCTGCAGCCTCTCGGAAAATATTCTCACTGGTACTGCAACTGGGGAGTGCATCGTCACAGCAACCAAGGAATCGGATGGCTCTCATGTGCAAGAAACATCTGCGCCAACTACGATTAGCGTGACTCCACCCCCTCCTTTACTGGTGACCGCTCAGGAAAATCCGATTCAGGTAATGGGATCGACCACATTAAGCACTGCTGGCGGGAATGGATCCACCGGTATCGTTACCTATCAACTGCTCAGTGGCCCCTGCTCACTGAATGAGAACGAAATTACCGGGACTGGGTTAGGCGTCTGTGTCGTAACCGCCACTCAGGCATCCGATACTTTTCATCCCCAAATGACCTCTGCTCCTTTGGCCATAAGCGTCAGCCTTCCTCCTCAATCAAGCCTCACCCTCTCTGCCTACCCAAGCTCAATAAGACCGGGGCAGACAACCAACCTAACAACCAATGGCGGGAGCGGTTCAGGTTCGGTTACATACCAGCTCCTAAGCGGCCCGTGTACCCTTTCCGGCTCAGTCCTCACCGCCTCAGCGGTCGGAAGCTGCGTTGCCAAAGCTACCAAGGCAGGAGACAGCGATTACTTGCCGATTACATCCGACCCTCTAACAGTGGCCGTTTCTCTGACTCCACAATTGTGGTCTTCACCCCCATCAAACCTGTCCCTGCCTACTGGGGGATTTCCGGACGACAACGCTCAACTGGCTCTCTCAGGCGAGGGCACAAGAGCGGCCGCCGTGTGGTGGATTTATGATGATACAAACGGCAAAGTGCAGTTTTCCTGGGCAACCATTAACGGTGATTCAGCTCAATGGACTGCACCTATCGACATATCCCCTCCCGGAGTGGATGCTTGGCAACCAAAAATAGCACTGTCTGAAGACGGGAGAAAAGCTATAGTAACGTGGATTTCTAATGCCGGTGATAACCAGGTCATTCAGTCTGCTATAGCCACTATTAACGATACCGGAGCAGATTTTGGCAATACCAGCATTTTGCCCACGACCGGAGTAATTTCAGACTACACGAATGTATCTATTTCAGCCAATGGAACAAAGGCTATCGCCATATGGACACACTATGCTGATAGCGGATATTCAATTATCCAATCATCTGTCGCCACCATCAACGGCAACACAGTTACCTGGGGCACAAGCTACAATATATCTACACTTGGGACGGATAATTGGAATCCACAAGTTCTTTTATCCAAGGATGGCTCCCTTAGCACTGCCATGTGGATTCACAATGACGGCAGTAACGCCATCATTCAATCAGCGTCCGCCAGTCTGAGTGGTACTTCAGCAATTTGGGGCAACCCCGTTAATCTTTCCGCTACCGGCGCTGATGCCGATGAACCCAGTTTTTCGCTTTCAGGCGATGGAACCAAGGCACTGTCGATGTGGCG
>Ga0181554_1004980_pt1 | contig 10589 bp, 9 predicted proteins | sample 011ome_16_FD_145602 | JGI IMG/M metagenome (GOLD analysis project Ga0181554, IMG submission 145602) | Coastal salt marsh microbial communities from the Groves Creek Marsh, Skidaway Island, Georgia - 011503CT metaG (spades assembly) | ecosystem: Environmental > Aquatic > Marine > Intertidal zone >... | reverse complement strand
TGCAGATTTCGCCTTTTGTGTCCCGCTCAACCGTCAATTTACGACATAATTTGGTTGACTGGGATAAGGTCGGGCGCCAAAGCCCCTATGACATCACGCCAATCACCCAGTCACAGAAATGCTGCGCTGCAGCATTATTTGAATTGCTGCGCAGAAAATACCCTTCGGTTGGGGCAATCTCAACGGGGTGACGTTGAACCATGACCCCCTGCCCGATCAGCGGTGCGACCAAAAACCTTGGGGCAAGCGCCAATCCCGCGCCTTGTTGCGCCAAGGTGATCGCCATCCCATAGGAATCGACGATCAAACTGGGATCATGATCAATTTCTAGATCTGCCGCAGCCGCCCAATGTCGCCAATTTTCCGACGTGCCGACCGTATCAATCAAAGGTGTGGATGAAATAGGCTGTGTCATATGCGATGCGCCAACCACAATTAACCCATCTGGCCCCAATCGGCGCGCATTTGGTCCCGCTTGGCCCAAGGACCCGAACCGGATTTCAACATCAGCAAGGGTAGATTTAAAATCATCGGCCCAAATCGTCGACAAAAGCCGCACCCGCGTTTTCGGATATCTTGCGTGAAAGCTTTGGACATTTGGCGCGATAATGAACTGAGCAATACTGACAGAGGTCGCAACAGTGATCAAATCATGCTCGGGCCCTGCGTCAAACATCTGCGTGGCGGCCGTCAATTGATCAATGGATTGCGATACCATCGGCAAAAGCTTTCGCCCTGCATCTGTTAACAAAAGACCCCGCGCTTGGCGCAAGAAAAGTTCGGTCCCCAAGCGTAGTTCCAGCAACCTGATTTGCTGACTGACCGCAGATTGCGTGATCCCCAATTCCTGCGCCGCGGCGGTGAATTTTAAATGCCGTGCGGCGGCTTCGAATACGCGAAACCAATTCATTGGAGGCAGCGAACGTGACATGAATAACCTATGTATTAGTTTTGCTAATACTGATGGGCCTAAATTCTTAATTTGTCAAATTGCGGTTCACCTTGCACAAGGGAACACGCATGCCAAGAGGACTAAACCATGACGCCAGAGATCCGCAAATTTGTCACCTTTGACGAAGAAACCTTGATTGAGGGGTTCAAACCCGCGGCCACGCCGTGGCGCATGTTTGCGGTTGCGGCGGTTGTGAAAAACCCATGGGCGGGCCGGTATGCCGAAGATCTCAAGCCCGAAATCCAAGCGTTTGGCCCAATTTTGGGCGCAGAAATGACCCGCCGCATGATTGACCTTGCCGGTGGTGGCGACAAAATCGAAGCCTATGGCAAAGCGGCTGTTGTTGGATTGGATGGGGAAATTGAACACGCCTCTGGCCTGATCCACACGCTGCGCTTTGGCAATTTCTACCGCGAGGCGGTGGGCGCAAAATCGTACCTTGCCTTTACCAATACACGCGGTCCTGCAAACGCGCCGATCATGGTACCGTTGATGGACAAAAACGATGCAGGCCGCAGATCGCATTATTTGACAATTCAATTCGCCATTCCTGACGCCCCTCGCGCCGATGAAATCGTCGTGGTCTTAGGCGGCGCAACGGGCGGTCGCCCCCATCATCGGATCGGGGACCGATACCAAGATCTAAAGGACCTAGGCCATGATCTGGACAACCCAGCCGCGGTCTAAGGTCGGCACGCTTGCCGCGATCACCCAAGGGGACGGCCCACAGGTTTTGATGATCCATGGCGTGGGCCTTTGTGCGGATGCGTGGGCTGGTCAAATTTCTGATCTTGCTCAGAGATTTCGGATCACGGCGGTTGATATGCCCGGACATGGGCAAAGCGCGCCCTTGCCCGATCAACGGGCAAACTTGCGCGATTACACGACGCAAATTGCGAATTTGATCACGGAACCCACTGTGGTTATTGGCCATTCCATGGGCGCGATGATTGCGGTTGATCTGGCCGCGCAAAGCTCCAACGTGGTTGGGGTCGCCGCGCTCAACGCGATCTATCAACGCAGCACACCGGCATGGGACGCTGTGAAAGCACGGGCAAATGCGCTGTCAGACACGGAAATCTCGGATCCTACTCCAACCCTGACACGTTGGTTTTCTGATCTGACCGCGCCCGAGGCGGTCGCCTGTGGCGCGTGGCTGACGCAAATCTCGCCCAAACATTACAAGACGGCCTATCAGGTCTTTGCCCACGAAAACGGCCCAAGTCTGGAAACACTACGTGCACTGCGCTGTCCTGCCATGTTCATGACGGGGGCACAGGAACCCAATTCAACCCCTGCCATGTCGCGCGCAATGGCCGATCTGGCCCCGGATGGACAGGCTGTCATTATCGAGGGGGCCGCGCATATGTTGCCCATGACCCACCGAGAAGAGGTTAATACACACCTTATATCCTTTGCCGAAAGGTGCTTGCATGACACCCGATGATCCCAAAACGCTGCGCGCCGCCTTTGGCAGTTTTATGACAGGCGTCACCGTCGTCACCACAACCGATGATGAGGGACGTAATTTCGGATTTACGGCCAATTCCTTTACATCGGTTTCCATCGACCCGCCTTTGATTTTGGTCTGTCCGGGCAAGTTTTTATCAAGCTTTGACACCTTTCAAACATGCACACATTTCTGCATCAACATCTTGGCCCAAGATCAACAAGACATCGCGAACATATTTGCAAGCTACAAAGGTGACCGCTTTGCCAAGGTGGACTGGACCCCAGACGAAAACGGCATGCCCATGCTGTCGCATGCCATCGCGCGATTTTCCTGCAAAACCTTTGATCGCCACGCCGCGGGCGATCATGTGATTTTGGTCGGACAGGTTACGGATTTCGATCATACTGTTGGTCGGGGTTTGGGATATTCCTATGGCCGGTTCTTTAGCTTGGACATGGAACGCGATGCGTCGACACCCCAAAATGCCCCACACCATGTTGCAGGGGCGATTGTCGATAAAAATAACGCGCTGTTGCTGACACAAACAGGGGACACGTGGTCATTTCCGCAGGTCATTGTCGAAGACGGGCAATCTGCACGTTCGGCCGTTGATACGATGTTGTCAAACATGGGATTGGCAATGAAATCAGGCAAAGCATTTTCGATTTTCACCGACACTGCAAAAGGAACGCGCTTTACCTACCTGCATGCAAATGGGTCTGCCGCCCAGTCGGGCACCGGCGCATGGATCCCCATCATCGAAGTGGCGCATCTGCACTTTGCGAATCCCACACATAAAACCATGTTAGATCGCTATCTGATTGAACGCGCGACGGGGCATTTCAGCCTCTATGTCGGCGATCAAACCCATGGCGACATCCACCCCATTGATGAAAGGTCATAAGTATGGAGTTTTCTCTTTTTGCACATATGGAACGCATTCATGCCAGCCAGTCGCATGACCAGTTGTATGATGAATTCATAACCCTGTGCAAAATGGCAGACGATGGCGGGATGCGTGCGATTTGGACGGGCGAACATCACGGAATGGAATTCACCATCGCGCCGAACCCGTTCCTGTCCTTGGTTGATCTGTCCCATCACACAAAAAACGTACGTTTGGGGACGGGAACCGTCATCGCGCCATTTTGGCATCCGATTGCATTGGCAGGCGAAGCGGCGGCAACCGATTTGATGACAAAAGGTCGGTTGGAATTGGGGATCGCACGCGGCGCCTATAATTACGAATACGAACGCGTGATGCCTGGCATGGATGCATGGGAAGCAGGACAGCGCATGCGGGAAACCGCCCCCACCCTACGCAAGCTGTGGGCCGGTGATTATGCGCATGAAGGTGAGTTTTACAATTTCCCATCCACAACATCGACACCCAAGCCCACGCAATCCGACGGCCCACCCATTTGGATTGCGGCGCGCGACCCCAATAGCCATGAATTCGCCGTATCCCAAGGTTTCAATGTCCAAGTCACCCCCCTGTGGCAAGGTATGGATGAAATCACGTCCCTAATGGATCGTTTTAACGCAGCAAAGGCGCAATTTCCCGATAAATCACCAAAGATCATGCTGTTGCATCACACCTATGTTGGCAAAGACGAACAAGACGTCGCCGATGCCATCACAGATTTGCATAAATACTATTGCTACTTTGGCGCATGGTTTCAAAACAAACGCCCTGTTTCGCAAGGATTGATCCAAGAAATCACACCCTCCGAAATGGCGGAAAATAAAATGGTGACGCCGGAAAACCTTGCCCGTGATCTGACGATTGGAACAGCGCAGCAAGTGATTGATCAATTGAAGCGATATGAAGATTTGGGCTATGACGAATTTGCATTCTGGATTGATAGCGGCATGACGAGCGAGCGCAAAGCCGCATCCCTGCGCCGCTTTATCGATGACGTAATGCCCGCATTTAACTGAGGATTGACATGACACTTCCCCACTATCAGCTTTATATTGACGGCGCATTTTGTGATGGCTCAGGCGCCATGATGACATCGATAAATCCTGCAGACGGTAAGCCTTGGGCCAGTTTCGGCGCAACAACGCCCGCGGATGTTGATCGCGCGATCGCGGCGGCCAAGCGCGCTCAAAATGATCCCGCATGGCGCGACATGACGCAAACACAACGCGGCAAGCTTTTGTTCAAACTGGCAGACCTGATCGAGGCACATGCCGGCGAACTGGGTCGGTTAGAAACATCAGACAGCGGAAAATTATTGGCCGAAACAGCAAGCCAAACAAAATATGTGGCGGATTATTACCGCTATTATGCGGGCCTTGCCGATAAAATCGAAGGCGCGGTTTTGCCAATCGACAAACCCGATATGCATGTCTTTACCACGCGCATGCCGATTGGCGTCGTGGCAGCCGTTGTGCCATGGAACGCGCAAATGTTCCTAAGCGCAACCAAGCTTGGGCCCGCCTTGGCCGCAGGATGCAGCGTGATTTTAAAAGCATCCGAAATTGCGCCGATCCCAATGTTGGAATTTGCCAAACTGATTGACTGCGCGGGCTTTCCCGCCGGTGTTGTGTCAGTGATCACAGGGGATGCGGAAAACTGCGCAATTCCGTTAACGCGCCACCCCGATGTGGATCGCATCGCCTTTACGGGCGGACCAAACACGGCCCGTCATGTGGTCCGCAATTCGGCGGAAAACTTTGCCGTGACGACGTTAGAGCTTGGTGGAAAATCACCTATCATTGTGTTTGATGATGCAGATCTAGACAGTGCGGCAAACGGATTGATTGCGGCAAATTTCGGGGCGTCTGGCCAATCTTGTGTTGCGGGATCACGTGGGATCATTCATCGGTCAATCTTGGCCAAGCTGATTGAACGCATCCGTGAAAAAGCATCCCACATTGTTGTGGGCGATCCCTTGGATGACGCGACCCATGTTGGGCCACTATGTACACAAGCGCAAATTGATACGATCACTGCCACATTGGATCGCGCCCGCAGCCAAGGGGCCACCATTCATTTTGGCGGCGCGCCTTTGGATCGGGCGGGCACCTACATGGCCCCCACGCTTGTGGAATGCGTGGGCGCAGACACGGCCACATTACAAGTCGAAATGTTTGGACCCGTCATGTCGCTGATCCCGTTTGATACGGAAGACGAGGCAATTTCGATGTCCAATGACACGGAATTTGGGCTGGGTTCGGGCGTCTTTACCCAGAATCTGGGCCGCGCGCACCGCGTGTCCAACCGTATCCGCGCAGGCATCTGTTGGGTGAATACCTATCGCGCGATTTCCCCCATCGCGCCGTTTGGTGGATTGAACCAATCAGGATATGGCCGCGAAGCGGGGCAAGAGGCGATCTTGGATTACACCCGCACCAAAACCACATGGATCAACACGTCAAACGCACCGATGGCAAACCCGTTTGTGATGCGCTAACCCACACAAATCATTGCAAAAGTTGGGGTCTTAGAGTGTGGACCCCAACCACAACGACAGGCCCGGTACCAGAACCAAGACCGCCAATCGGATTGTATCCGCCGCGATAAAGGGGATCAAACCCTTGAATATGGCCTGAATTTTAACGTCTGGCAGTACCGCTTTTAAAACAAAGACATTCATGCCAATGGGCGGGGTGATCATGGCAATTTCGGTCGCGACAACAACGATGACCCCAAACCAGACCAAATCATACCCTTGGGCCACAACAATCGGCGCGAAGAGCGGCACAAAGATCAAGATGATCGCCATTGAATCCATCACGCATCCCAAAACCAAAAAGACCAAAAGGATGCAACAGATCAATGCAATGCCCTCAAGCCCCGTGGATTGCACCATAGCCAAAACACCCATAGCCAAACCTGACATGGTTAAGAGCTTTGACAACATCAGCGCTCCAAAAAGAACGGTATAAAGCGCGACCGATGTATAAGCTGTTTCAATAATGACGCGGCGCAGATCAGACAGCCGCATGCGGCCTGTGGCGAATGCGATGATGATAGAAATTGCAGCCCCCATGCCAGCCGCTTCGGTGGGGGTAAAAAGTTTGCCATATAAACCACCGATGATCAGCGTAAAGAGCAACATAAACGGCAAACCCCTGCCAAGGCGCGGATTTTTTCGCCCCATGGCACGCGTTCGCCTTTTGGCGCGTGTGCGGGGTTCATCGCGGCGACGACACGCACAGCGGCCATATAAAGGATCAACCCAAAAATACCTGGAACAACGCCCGCAATGAACAAATGCCCAATGTTGGTTTGCGTCAAAATTCCATAGATCACCATGATGATCGAGGGCGGGATCAAGATACCCAATGTCCCCCCTGCCGCGATGGTGCCGGCCGCCAGTTCATCAGAATAGCCGTATTTTTTCATTGACGGATAGGCGACCTTTGCCATGGTCGCCGCTGTCGCGTAACTTGACCCCGAAACTGCCGCAAAACCCGAACAGGCCGCCATGGTCGACAAGGCCAGACCACCGCGCACATTACCAACAAACGCATAGGCTGCGCGGAACAGATCATGCGCAATCCCCGTTTTGGAAATCACATTACCCATCAGAATGAACATCGGCACAACCGCCAAATCGCCCGAAATGTTTCGAATCAGTTAGAAGAGATTCTTACAAAACCTCTTAGCGCGGGAGAAATGGAGACGCTGCAGAACTATTTGGCACGCTTGGATGGTTGGATCAATTCTGATGCGTATCACGACCAACTTGCCGCTGCTTCAGATGTTATGGGACACGGTTCGAAATCATAGGGGCGGTCCAAGGACCGCCCATCGGTTTTGAGTGATCTACAGGAATTACGCGTCGCGTTCCATGATCCATTCGACCTCTGGCGCGGCAACGAAACGCCATTTGCGCAACGGTCCCGCCATCACGTTCAAATAATACATCTCGAACCCATAAGGCGCACCACAAGGGTGATGCCCGCGCGGAACCAAAACGACATCGCCGTCTTTGACAGCCATCGTTTCATCCAACTGGCCATCATCGGTATAAACCCGTTGAATGCCAAATCCGGTGGCAGGGTTTAGGCGGTGATAATAGGTTTCTTCCAGATAGGTGATGCGTGGAAAATCATCTTCGTCATGACGGTGGCTTGGGTAACTTGACCAGTGGCCGTTGGGTGTAAAGACCTCGGTCACCAACAGGCTGTCGCAGAAATCTTCGTTCTCCATCGCGATATTGTTGATATAGCGCGTGTTCACGCCCTTGCCCCGTTCGGTCAAGTAAATCCCGTCAGGGCCAATGCGCCGCGCGGCGTGCCCGCCCTGCCCGGGTGCGGAACAGACTGCGATCACGCAATCGGTATCTGCAGTTGCGCTCCAGTCGGTGCCATTGGGCAGATACAAACAATGGGGCGGTGTTTTTTCAAACACATTCATCCGATCCCCCAGAATACCCCAATCCTGACCTGCGCCTGTGATGGCGGCTTTGCCTTCTACCATCACAAGGATCACTTCGCGATCACCGGTGTGTTCGGATACGGTTTCACCCGCGCGCAAGCGATACAGACCAAACCCAACATAACGCCACCCTGCCGATTGCGGCGTGATATCATGTACCTTGCCATGGGTCCCAAAGGGCTTTCGTAATAAATCTGCCATTTACCTGCCCTTAATTTGCACGTTGGGTTTTCTTGTTTTCCTTTGCCCGTGCGTGGGCGGCGGTTACCTCTGTGCGTGCGCTGACTTCGGGAACCCCCACTTCCCACCATGTACCGCCATAGGGGGTGCTGGGATACGGGTCAGTGTCGATGACAATGACATAAGGCCCTTTGATGGACGCACGTTTTGCCAACGCATCTTCAAGTTCGGCGATTGAGGAGACTTTGACCGATGTGGCCCCCATGCTGCCCGCATGTGCCGCGAAATCAATCGCTGATGGGGTCTCATGCACCGCATGATCCAGTAGGTTGTTAAATTCGACCCCGCCCGTTCCCATCTGCAAACGGTTGATACAGCCAAAGCCGCGGTTATCGGTGATCACAACCGTAAAGGATACCCCCATCATCGCCGCAGTCGCCATTTCCGAATTGGCCATCATATAGGTCCCGTCGCCAGTAAAACAGATGACATCACGTTCAGGCTGCGCCATTTTGATGCCCATTGCCCCAGCAATTTCATAACCCATGCAGCTAAAGCCATATTCCATATGGTAGCTGCCTGGCTTTCCCGATTTCCACAGTTTATGCAGCTCACCCGGCATGGTGCCTGCCGCGCACATCACAACAGTTTCCTCATGTGATGCGCGTTGGACCGCACCCACAACCTGCATATCCGTGGGCAGCGCATTGCTGTCACTTGGGGCGTCGGTCAGGGGATCAACCTTGGCAAACCAATCGTCCTTGAGACCATCAATCCCCGCGGTGGATGTGTACCCACCCAATGCGGCGGTCAATTCTGCCAAGGCCACCTTTGCATCCGCTTGAACAGGATCCGCGCCATGTTTCATAGCATCATAGGCCGCAACGTTGATCGACATGACCCGCCGCGCAGGGTTGGCAAATAACCCCCATGATCCTGTTGTAAAATCTTGGAACCGCGTGCCAATACCGATGACCAGATCGGCTTCGGCGCAGACCGTGTTTGCGGCCGTACCACCCGTCACGCCAATCGGACCAAGGTTCAAGGCATGATCCCATGGCAGGGCTGATTTGCCGGCCTGGGTTTCAACCACCGGAATATTATGCGCGGATGCGAATGCGGCCAGATCATCGGTTGCCTGCGCGTAATGCACACCACCACCTGCGACGATGACAGGGCGCTTTGCCGCCTTGATCGCCGCGACGGCACGATCCAATTCCCCTTGATCTGGACGGATCCGGCGTTGGTGCCAAACGTGTTTTTCGAAAAAACTGACTGGATAGTCGTAGGCTTCGGCCTGAACATCTTGGCAGAAGGCCAAAGTGACGGGACCGCAATCGGCAGGATCGGTGATGGTCCGAAACGCGCGCGGCAATGCCGTCAACAGATGCTCAGGCCGCGTTATACGGTCATAATATCGGCTTACCGGACGGAAACAATCATTCGCGGACACCGTGCCATCGCCAAAGCTTTCGATTTGTTGCAACACAGGATCAGGGCCACGATTTGCGAACACATCGCCCGGAACCAAAAGAACAGGCAAGCGGTTGACATGGGCCAATGCGGCGGCGGTCACCATATTCGTGGCACCCGGCCCAATTGACGATGTCACCGCCATCGCGCGACGCCGACCCGATTGTTTGGCATAGGCAATCGCTGCATGCGCCATGGTTTGTTCATTGTGACCGCGCCACGTGGGAAGCGTGTCTTTGGCATGATACAGTGCCTCGCCCAGACCCGCGACGTTGCCGTGCCCAAAAATGGCCCAAACCCCCGCAATGATTTGTTCATCCGCATCGTTATGCTGCGCAGCAATATAGCGCACCATCGCTTGGGCAGCGGTTAATCGAATTGTCTTTTCCATCAGTGTCATCCTCTGTCTGTGTCGCGGGACGCCTGCGCACGCGCGGCATCCCAAATTTCGCAAAGCCTTGAAAAATTACCTACCATTGTTTCGACTGCCGCGTCATCGGTTATCTTGCCTTGCATCCAGTCGCGCGCCGCTTGACCAAAGATTGTGCGCCCAACGGCAAAGCCTTTGACCAAAGGCTGTTTTGCGGCCAGCGCAAAACTTGCCGCCAACTCCGCCTCTGGCGCATCAAGACCTAAAACCACAATCCCGCGGGTATGCGGATCATGACGCTCGATCGCATCCACCGCGTTTTGCCATGCGGCATCTGTTTTGAACGGTTCCAACTTCCACCAATCAGGATAGATGCCTGCATCATAGAATTTCTGGATCAATGTTGCGGTGGTGGTGTCATCCACCACCCCGATCTTGGATGGAATGACCTCAAGCAGGAATTCCAAATTGTTGCGCCGCGCGGAGGTATACAGATGTTTCACACGTTGTTCTTGCAGGGCACGTGTTTGCAGGGTGTCATCGGGATGGCAAAATACCAACAGTTTGACCACATTTTCGCTGGCCCATTCGCGGAACCCGCCCAAATCATCACCCAGATCAGGTTCAAATTCGATGGGCCGCGATCCGGGCCATTCGGTCGGACGCCCGATCCACAGGCCTGTTCCCGTCGCGCGGTGCAACGCAGATCGGCCAATGCGATTGTCGCAAAGAATACCATAGCCTGACCGACCATCTTGCACCCGCA
>Ga0181554_1004979_pt1 | contig 10590 bp, 4 predicted proteins | sample 011ome_16_FD_145602 | JGI IMG/M metagenome (GOLD analysis project Ga0181554, IMG submission 145602) | Coastal salt marsh microbial communities from the Groves Creek Marsh, Skidaway Island, Georgia - 011503CT metaG (spades assembly) | ecosystem: Environmental > Aquatic > Marine > Intertidal zone >... | reverse complement strand
TGAAGAAGAATTCTTTGCGTCGAACGCGCGGGCGCGCGTACGCGGCGCGCGTGCGGGCGAGCGCGCCGGAACCGCCGACGGTGCGTCGAGACATCGTCGCGCGACGACGCGAAACCCTGTGGATGGCGAGGGTGTGACCTAGGAGACGCGCGCGACGGAGGGCGAGGCGCGACGGCGAGGGCGCGGAGACTGACGATGCGAGCGCGATCGGACGATTGATGCGATTAGGATCGAGCGAGCCCGTTCGGGTTCGAGCGCGAGATGGACGCGGTGGAGAAACAAATCGCGGCGCTGCCGACGGCGGCGCGGTTGGGGGCGTACGGCGCGCTCGTGGCGCTCGGCGCCGGATTGGGGAACGCGGTGGGCTCCGCGATGCCGGCGAACGTCAGGGGAGGGGCGAAAGCGGCGCTGACGGCGGTCGTCGGTGGTGGCGCCGCGTATGGGGTGTCGGTGGCGGATAAGAAGCGGTTCACGGCGGCGCCGAAGAGCTTGTGGAACTCGCTGCAGGGACGGGATCCGTTGAGCGTGACGGCTGAGGAAGTCAACGCGATGGGGGCGAAGTTTGGGATCGCGAACATGGGTCAATCGTGCGCGACGGCGATGACGGAGCTTTACGACGTCTACTTGATGTCTCTCGTGCCGCAAGGGTTGGATCCGGTGCAAGGTTGGGAAGCCGCGGCTTTGGCGCAGTTTCGCCAAACGCTCGGCATAGACGACGCCTCGGCGGCGCAGGCGCACTTGGAGGCTGGTCGTCGCTTGTTCAGAAAGCGCATCGAACTCGGATCGACGGATAAGGAGACGGACTTGGAATCACGCAAGGAGTTCCAAAAGCTCGTCTTCATCTCTACGCAAACCTTTGGCGAAGAGCAAGCGCGATTTTTGCTCCCGTGGAAGCGCGTGTTCCGCGTCTCGGACGCCCAAGTCGACTTGGCCAACAGAGACAACGCGAGCCAGCTGTTGCGCACGAGCTTGTCCAAATCTAACGCCATCGCTAACGTTGACGCCGCGGCGATCGCGTCGGCGGCTGACTACAAGGCGTCGCTGAATTTGGACGACGACGCCGCCGGTGAAATCGCCCAAGACCTCGCCACGGCGCACGTCGCCGGCATCGTCAACGGCACCATTACGTTGAACAAGGAACGTGGCTCTGCGCGTGACGTCGGTACGATTTGCAAGAACGTTGAACAGGTTTTGGCTTACAACGTCAAGCTCGAAGGCGCGCAAGGTTCTTTCCCGGGTGTTGGTCCGGTGACGCTGTTCGGCGGCGAGTTTGACTCGAAGATGACGGAACTCAAGGACGTGTTCAGAACCTACCTCGAGGAAGGCATCAAGGGTTACTCCTTCAGTGCCGCGCTCAACGACAACCTCGGCAAGCTCCGTCTCGTGTTTGGCATGGGCAACAAGGAGGCAGACGACATTATTCTCGCCTCCACCACCGCCTCGTACCGCCTGGCGCTTCGCGACGCCGTCAAGAGCGGCTCGTTGGACAACGCCGAGTCTCCAGCCAAGGTGCTCCAAGGTTTGTGCGAAGGCCTCCGATTCCCTCCGGAAGTGGCTGCGGGCATTCACGAAGAGAACTATCGCACCAAGCTCGAGTCCATCATCTCATCGAATAAAAAGCTCGAAGACGCCGACGTCGAAGCCTTGGCTCGCGTTCGCAAGCTCTTGTGCGTGCCGAAGGGCGTCGTTGAGAAGCTTCACTTTGAAATCTGCGGCGAAATTTACCGCACCGCGGTTCGCTCGGCGCTTTCCGTGCCGACCGAGTCCTTCACTCCGGCGCTTCGCGACCGATGCAAGGCTGCCAAGGCAAACGTTCGTCTCGACGACGAAACCGCGCTCAAGATTCTCGGCGCCGAGGCTCGCAAGCAAATGAGTGGTTTCATCCGCACGTCCAAGTCCATTAGAAACAAGACGGACGCGCAGAAGGAGATTCGCAAGATGATCTTCTACAACCAAGGCGTCGTGACGCCGCTCGTGCAGGACGTGACCAAGGCAAAGGCTGAGGCGGCGGCGGAGGAGCTCGCCTCGCTCTTGAAGGAGGCGCAAGAGGCGGCGGCGAAGGAGGAAGCGGAAGAGAAGGCGAAAGCCGCCGCGGAGGCTGCCGCGGCGGAGCCTGAAGCCGCCGCTGAGCCCACGGTGGATGATAGCCTTCGAAGTGCGGCGGAGGGTCAAGGCTTCGCCAGTGACACCCCCAAGAAGGTTGAGGAAGTGAAGGCTGAGGCGGCGACGGAGACCGCGGAGGAGGAAGAGGAAGAGGAAGAAGTCGTCGTCAAGGAGGAAGAAGTCCCGCACCAGAAGGAAGTCACGCTCGCCGAAGACATGGATGTGGTCACTCGCCAAGCGATGTACAGAGAATACCTCATGTTCTGCATGACTGGTGATCAAGTGAACGCCCCGATGGGCGTGCGCATCAACATCGAGCGCGACCAAAGCGAATTCAAGCGCTTGTCCCAGCTCGGCGATATCCTCGGCCTTAACATGATGGAAGTCGGTCAAGTGCACAAGGATCTGGCCGACAAGGCGTTCCGGACGCAAGCTGAGCAAATGCTCGGCGACGGCCGCGGCCTCACCGCCGATCGCGCCGAGAAGCTCAAGGAAATTCAGACGCAGCTCAACTTGCCTGAGGACGAGGCGCAAAAGATCATCAAGGGCATCACCTCGCAACGCATGATGTCCAACGTTCAGCAGCAAATTGCTTCTGGTACGCTCGATGCGGCTGAGGTGAGAAAGATGATCGAAGCTGGCGTCGAAATCGAGCGCATGATTCCGGAAGACAAGCGCATGAACTTGTTTCCGCAAAACGCCGAGCGCCGTTTGGGCGACGGAAGCGGAAGCGCCGACATCGAAGCGCTCACGGGTACCTTGGTCGAAGATCTCAAGATTGATGGTGAGAAGGCCAAGACTGAGCTCAAGAACATCGCTGCCGAGAAGAAGCGCTCTCAAATGATTCAAGGCGTCGCTGTCTTGCGTCAAAAGAAGGCTGCCGACGTCCTCCTGTGCTGCCGCAACTTGGTCGCGTGCCAAGCCGTGGCGCCCGAGGCCAAGTTGGAGTGGAAGGTGGAATCTGAGGTGTTCGACATGTACTCTGTCTTCGTCCAAGAGTGCTCAGACGTGGAAGAGCGCAAGGTTCTTCAATCTGCTTTGAGCATTAGCGACGAAAGCGCCCGCAAGCTTGAACAAGTCGTCGCCGACGGCGCGTTCAAGTTTTCCGAAGACTCGTTAGACGAGGCCCTCTTCTAGTTTCTCGATCTAGATTGAGAAACGATCCACCGTAGCAAAGAATTGATTGATTCGAAACTTAAAGCTTTATTGTTGTCATTACGCATGTGGCACGAACAAAAGTCATCTAGATGCTAACGCTACTCTTCGCTCCGCGCTCAACTCGCGCCGATGCCTCGAAACGCGCCAGCGGCGTCGAGAGCTTTGACGCTGCACGCGGCGACCACACCGACGGAAGTCGCCGCGCACGCCCCGACGACGAACGGCGCCACACCGACGCCGCTAAGCGCCGACGCGCTCATGCATAAACCGACCGCCGCCATGGATGTCGGCAAAACCACGTTGGACGCGAAATCCCCCGTCGCCTTGTGGAAACGCTTCCACCGCGCGTCGTCGCGAACGGATTCCGTGGCGTCCCCGAGCGAACGCAGCGCCGCCATCGCGACGAACGCGATCAAAAACCCCGGCACGAGCGCCGGACGCTTCGCCGCCGCGCCCGCGCCCGCGTCCGCGCTCCTGAACGCGTACGCGAGATACGGAATCGCCAACGCCAGGGTGAGATTTCTCGTCAACTTTGTCACCGTCGCCGCCTTAAACGCCATCTCATCCTCGAACGCGTCTCGAAACGTCATCCCCGCCCCGACGACCTGCGCCGTATCGTGCACGCTGAGCCCCAAAAACACCCCCGCCGGGACGCCGCCCTCCGGAAACACCCGCTTCGCCGCCCACGGATACGCCAGCATCCCGAGCGTCCCGTACGCCGCCACGTTCGCCACCGCCACCCCAATCTCCCGCTGACTCGCCCCGATCGCCGGCGCCAGTCCCCCGATCGCCGTCACGCCGCACACGCTCGTTCCCGCCGCCAGCAGCGCGCCCACCTTTCGCGTCAGCCCGCTCGCCGGTCCGAACCTTTCGCTCGCCGCCCTTCGCAGCGCCGGCGTCGCCGTCAGCCCAGTCGTCACCGTCGCCGCGATCGCCGGCGCCGCCGCCGTCGCCGTCTCCCCGATCTCGCTCAACGAAAGCTTCGCCCCCAGCGCGGCGATCCCGAGTTTCAGCCCTCGATCCGCGCACGCCCGCGCGCCCGGCTCGAAGATTCTCACGAACGCGGCCTCGCGTCGTCGAAATCTTCGTCGCAGCAGCGCCCCCGCGGCGATCGCGAGCGGCGCCGCGGGCGCGGGCGACGCCCCGTCGCGGTTCGCGACGCGTCCGATCGCGCCCGACGTCGCCGTCGCGAGCGCGCACGTCGCGAGCGCGAGCGCGACGCCCGCGGCGTTCGTCGCCATCGCGTCGGCAACCGCCGCGACAGCGCGACGCGGAGTGACGACGCGCGACGGCGCCCGGCGCGCGCGCACGGGCGCTAATCGCGAAGAAAATAAAGCGACGAAAGCCGCGGGACGCGCGGTCGACGGGACGAGGCGCGACGGCGACGCGCGACGGCGCGACGAAGACGCGAAGACGGACGACGAAATGACGGCGGGCGCGCGGACGACGACGACGCTGGAGCGGTACACGCCGCGGGACGCGGACCCGGACGAGGTGTTCGAGGAGATGATTTTGGATTGGCGCGCGAATCCGCGGGTGAAGCTGCGGCGAAGGCGCGAGTGGGGGTGGGACGCGAGGGACGCGGCGACGACGGCGGCGCTGAGCGCGGCGTGGACGCTGGGACCGGCGACGCTGGCGTGGACGGCGGCGAAGGCGTACGTGAATCGGGGAAGCGCGATGGAGCGAAGGAAGAAAAAGTGGGGGGTCGCGATGGCGCTCGCGGCGAGCGAATTGGGGTGGTACGCGCACAGGCGAGGGGTCGGGAAGCGATTCGACGACGACGAAAATATGAAGGCGACGCCGACGCGACGGGATTTCGATCGGTTCTTGCAGCTTCGCTACGACGGAGTGTTGGATTTTAACGCGTACATCAGGGGATGGATGAAGACGTGGAAGAGTTTCGCGTTCGGTGAACGCGAGAATCCGTTTCGGGCGACGCCGTCGAGCCCGCCCTTGTCCAGGGCGTCGACGCCCGGGATCGATCGCGCCGAGTCGCCGGCGTTTCACCGAGAGACGGCGCTGGATTTTTTACGTTTCGGCTTTCACGACGCGCTGAGCGCGGAAGAGATCGGCGAGCGCAAAGAGCGGGAGCTGAGGACATTCATGGAGGAAATCGAGGCGCACTGGAACTTGAAATTCGACGACAACGCGGCGAGGGAATCGTTCGAGTTTATGTTTCACACAAAGGAAAAGCTCGGGGCGTTGCATCAACCGCTGTTGTTCACCGCGTGGGTGAACGGTGTGGCGGGCGTGACCGGGCTGGCGTTACACGCGTTGGGATTTAAATTGTATCACGGCGCCAACGGGTGTTCGTACTGGGCGAACTGCGAAATCGTCGAGAATAATTGGAAGCGACGACGCGCGAGGACGGAGACGCGAGAGACGAGGCACGGCCGAGGCGTCGAGACGAGACCGGTGTTGTGCGGAGACGCGGGCGACGCGAGCGACGGCGATACGAAGCCAATCATTTTCGTCCACGGCCTGGGCGTCGGACTCGCGCCGTATGTTCCGCACATCGCGCAACTCTTGCGCAGCAGACCGAATCGCAAAATCGCCATGCTGACGCTTCCTCACATTAGCATGCGAGCGGTGCCGAAGGTGCCTGAACTCGACGACATGGTGGACACGGTGGTGGAAATCACGAAAAAGCACGCATTTCGCGCGCCAGCGCTGTACGGACACAGTTTCGGCACCTTTGTCGTGGCGAGGACGTGTCAAAGGTTTTGCGTGAGTTCAATCGTGCTCCTCGATCCGGTTTGCGTGTGCTTGTGCTTACCGCAAACTGTAGGTATTTTATACCAGCTCAATAAGAGCTGGGTCGACTTCAGGAATAGACTCATGGAAGGTCCGCGAACGCTCGCGACCGCGTCGTTTTGGCGCGATGGAAATGCATTGTTGTACTTTTTGTTGCGCGACTACTTTCTTCTTCGAGAAATCGGCGTCATGACGGCGCTTCGAAGAAAGTTTTGGTGGGCTCGTTATAACTTGTGGGCGGACGATTTGCCGGTGGACTCACTCATCGTGCTCGAATCGAATGATCTATTGCTCGACACGGACGCCATCTGCAGGCACGTGTTGAGGCAATCAAAGGCGCGAATTATTTGGCAAGAGAAATTCGCGCACGGCGAATTTTGCATGCCGTGGGGATACGGCTTGCGAAGCGACGTTGTCGACTTCTTAGACGCGTTAAAGAACGCGTAATAGGCGCTCATGCCGTGATATTGGTGTAATAATGAGTATAGCTAATTGATCTTCGCTCTTTTACACGCAAGCGAGCTAATGGTACATTTGTTTCACATTTTTCTAGCGCCACTCGACGAAGTGTTGGCGCAGTTGCTTTGGTCGACAAGAGCGACCTTCTTCGAGGTTGAACTTGTAGCAAACTCCTTGACGCAGTTCCATCGGGAACAAATCCGGATGGAGAATTCGAGCTAAAGTCTCCACACCATCAACGAGTTGTGGACCGGCTTGACAAATCATTTCGTGGGACAGAACGAAGACGCGGCGATCGCGCACGGCAGGAATCACCCACCAACCCGGCTGACTCGCCAAATGTTCTAGCTGTTCGAGCGTCCTCTCCATGGTTTCTTCGGATGATTTACCTATGTAGCAAGGCACGAGAAGTAACACATCTGGGCCGTACGACAGCACTTGCTCCCATCGCATGCGCTCAGCTGAAACGCCCGGTTCGTGAAGTTCGTCGATACCGCCGGCGATTGATTTCATCTCGGGCAGCCAGTGTCCGCCGGCGACGAGAGGTTTGATGCCTTCCAAAGACATGACCTTCGGCCTTTCGTCAGCCGTGGCGACGACACGAGCGATAGTACGCAAACGTGATCGAAGCTGCGTCAGCAAAGTCACCGCCTTTTCCTTTACACCGCACAAAATCCCGATTTGAAGAATCACGTCCAAGACGTCGCTCAGCGTCTTTGGAGCGACGGGGAAGATTGACGGCCGCGACGCGTCGACTTCCAAGGAATCTTCGTCCGAATCAAACTCTGCGTTCGTCAAGAAAACTTCGGCTTCGTGTAGAAACTTGGCGGTGCCAAAACGCACATCGGTGCACTGTGAGCACACGTCTGGGGTGAAGATGAGTCGAGCCTCTGCGTGGCGCACAAAGTTGACGTCGAAGAAACACCATTTGTCGAGCGCGCTCACGTGCGACGACGAGCTATGCCTGGCCTCCAAACGAGTCAGCGAGTTGTAGCTCGACCCGTGATGAGTTGCACCAAAAAATTCGAAATCGCCATTCAAAGAGTTCGAAGACTTCTTTCGATTGTCAGCGAGACCAGCGCTCGATTGCGGCAAAGCGAGAGAGTGCAAGTGTCTGGCGACGATTTTTGGGTAATCCGTGATGTCCTCTGGAAGCACGCACGCCTCCGTGATGCCGACGATTCGATCGCCGACGCCAAGTGCATAGAGGATAGATGTCGCAGTCGTGGAAAGGGAAATTATCGACCCCACCGATTGCGGCAACGGAAGCTGCAGCTGCGAAGGCGCGTGGAGATGATCCGCCATGACTTGCGGCGCGGCGCCAAAGTATAAGTGCAGAGCCACATCGAGCTCGGGTTGCGTCGTTGACTTACGAGGCATTCCCGAGAGTTTCGATATTTGCGCACCCAGTGACTGCATCGACGCCGATGAGCGCGAGCGGAACATTCCTAACCCCTCCGCCGAGTCCAAGTCAACCGAGTACTCGCGGAAGTCGCGAGACATCGCACGAGCCCGCCGCGGCGGCAAAACCTGTTTGACTTTTTCTGGTGAATCCGACTGCGCTGACCGCGCGAGCATCTCTTCCTCGCTCATACTCCTGCTTCGTTCGAGAGCCTTGTCGAACTTTCTCGAACTGATTGGCGTCAGAGGTCCGAAGCTCTTGCTCATCGTCCTTCGTGAAACCATCGCCGCGCGCGCCGCGGCTTCCGCCGCGCCCGGCGGCACGCTTCTGCACGACTCAACGAACGAGGAAGCCAAAGATGGATTAGCGCCAAAGTGAAGGTGTAACTGCGATACCAGCACATTGTTCCACGCGAAACCGTCGAGATTGATCGAGTTTTTGCCCTTGCCGAATTTTCGTTCCTGCTTCACCTCGTACGTCGCGCCCCAGCCGATGGCGACTTTATCCTCCGTCACGCGCATCTTGCTCGGTCTATCGCCGTGTATTTCGCTGTATCGAAACGTCTGACCTCGAACGACTTCACCCTCGTTGAACAAAGGATTTCCGGGCGCAATAGTGATCTCGGCGTATCCCGTCTTCACCGAACTCGTGAGTCGCGTCGCGAAGGGCGCGACGCCGCACATGGATCGAGGCGAGCTCCCATCCGGCGCTGAGAGCGACTGCGAAAGGAACATCAATCCACCGCATTCGGCGTACACCACGCCTCCTGCTGTGGCAAACGCCGTCACCGCCGATCGTAAAGGCCGATTCTTCAACAAGGCCTGCGCGTGAAACTCGGGATAACCTCCGCCAAAGATGACGCCTTGGACGTCGCTCGGCAATCCTTCGCCGGCTATCGGACTAAAGTAGACTAATTCCGCCCCCGCGTCTTCCAACTTGGCTAAATTTTCGGGATAGTAGAAGCAAAACGCTTCGTCTCGAGCGACAGCGATGCGCACTTTCGGCTTTGACGGCCCCGCCTCGAGTTCCTCTCGCATGGCGCGTTCGAGCGCCAAATCGCGCGCGACGCGCGGCGAAATTTCGTACGCCGGCATCGCTTCGAACAACGCGTCGAGATCGACGTTTTGCTCGAGCAACATCGCCATGTGCTGAATTTTCTGCTCCATGGCGTCGTCACTCGTCGTCGCCGCGCTCGTTGGATCAAACGTGGGCCCGTTGGTGTCCTTGGGAATCCCCCCGAAGACGTCCACGTGCGCCATCGCCGCCAAGAGACTTTCTCGCAAGTACTCCGTGTGCGCCTCACCACCGGTTTTGTTGAAAACCACCCCCACCAAATTCAACTCCGCGTCGAATTCTCTGTACCCCTTGATCACCGCCGCCACCGAGCGCGCCATGGCGTTACAATCCACCACCAGCAGCACCCCCGCCTCGAGCCACTTTGCCATCTGCGCCGTCGATCCGTCCTCGCTCATCCCATCTCTCCCATCGTACAGCCCCATCACCCCGTCCACGATCGCCACGTCGCACGTCTCCGCGTGTTTCGCCACCACCCTCGCCACCGCTCCCGCGCTCATCATGTACCCATCCAGATTTTCGCTCTCCCGCGCGTCCCCGCTCTGGCTCCGCAGCGCCGATCGGTGCGCCATGGGATCCACGAAATCGCACCCAACCTTGAACGCTCGCACTCGCAGTCCCCGTCTCGCGTACGCCAGCATCAACGCCGTCGCGATCGTCGTCTTCCCCACCCCCGAGTGCGTTCCCGCGACGACCACCACCTTCATCGCGCTCGATCGTTCGCGCGCGCTCGAGCTCTCGACGTCTCGTCCCTCTCGCGCGTCGTCGCGCGCGTCGTCGCGCTCGATCCGTCCCGCGCGCTTCCGCTCGACGCTGACGCTCGACGCGCGTTCGCTCGCGCGCGCTCGCGCGTTCGCGCGTCCCCGCGTCTCGCGCGCGTCGCGCCGTGCGGCGCCGGCGCCAACGGGTCGGTCGGTCGGTCGGTCGGTCGGTCGGTCCGTGTTTGTAAAACGGTCGGTCGCCGCGGCGCAAGCCCTAGCGCGGCGACGGCGCGCGACACACGGCGACGCGACGATGAACGCGCTCACGCACGCGATGCTCACGTCGAGGGCGACGATTAGAGGGAACGGCTTAGCCACGTCGGTGACGACGACGCCGAGGAGAGGTGCGCGCGCGAGACGCGAAGACCGAAGACCGAAGACGCGCGAGGAGACGCGAGGGAACGCGATGGGGGGGCGACGACGGGACGCGCGCGAAGCGCGCGCGATGGGAGTGGACGCGCGAGGGCGCGCGAATGGAGGGTAGAAATGCGCGGGCGTCGAGCGGGACGCGCGAACGCGCGCGACGGGGGTCGCGGCGCGGGAAGTCGGCGCGACGCGAATGGGGCGCGGAAACCCCGAGGGTTGGGGAAACCCTGGAGCGAGGGTCGGCGAGCGAGGACTGACGAATGATGCGCGATTCTCGCGAGCGCAGCCGCCGTGGTGACTTCGGCGAAGATGACGCCCAAGGAAGCGAAGCGTCAGCAGCGACACCGCAAGATTCGATCCAAGGTGCGTCGATGGATCGAGAGACGCGAAGACGCGAGCGACGACGGACGCCCCCTCGCGAAGACGCGAGGCGAGACGAGCGCGAGAGACTGACGAGCGATGCGATCGTCCGTTTCCATCGATAGATTTCTGGATCGTCCGAACGCCCGCGCA
>Ga0181554_1004978_pt1 | contig 10590 bp, 3 predicted proteins | sample 011ome_16_FD_145602 | JGI IMG/M metagenome (GOLD analysis project Ga0181554, IMG submission 145602) | Coastal salt marsh microbial communities from the Groves Creek Marsh, Skidaway Island, Georgia - 011503CT metaG (spades assembly) | ecosystem: Environmental > Aquatic > Marine > Intertidal zone >... | reverse complement strand
AGCTTAAATATCGAAGGAGACGACCATTGCAGCGTTCGTTCCCACCCATCGATTCGCTCCGCGAGGTATTCACTCCAGTTATCGATGATCTCTGTCTGTGTACAATTGCCAATCGGCCCCGTGTCGTCGTCGCCGTTGGCATCACAAGGAAATGCCATGTCCGAAGAGTCTTCTAACACTCCACCAGCGAGCACGGTTGATAGCAAAAATCGTAAATTTGGAAGAACTTGCTGCTCAATCGTCGCCACGATGAAGACGTAAGACGTCGGTTTACGCGGCAACCACGTGATGTACGGTTTCACGAGTAAGCAATCCTTGGATGAACCATCCATTTGCACATCGAGTACGTCAGATATTTTATACACGAGCTCGATGCCTCCGCCGAGGATGGCATCGCCTGATCTTCCTGGAAGAGCAACGTCTTGACTAGAGCGTAAAACGCGATTCGTCGTCGTCTCGAGCGACCAGCCGCTTGAATTAGTGCTCTGCATTTCAAACTTTGGTCCGCTTGTGCCAAATTCAAACTCGCCTTCTACTTCAAGCATATTGATCGGCATCGACAATTCACCTTCGGCGACATAACCGGCGTTGAAACCCGGATTAATTTCGAACTTTTCATGCATTTTTGACTTCGCACCCGTCTCTCGATTCTGAGACGCCGCGCGAACACCCGCGAGTTCAAACTCCAAACCAATCCTTGATTCTGTCGCCAATTCTGCGTATGAATCGCCCCCAGGGGGATCGTGTACGACGGTGTACACCAACCCATCGATCGGGACGGTGGCCCAATTGGTATTGTCACTCAGTTCGTACTTTGATCCTCTAACTTTAGAGCCGAGAGAGATTAAATGACGCTTCACTTCTATGGAAATTGGCGTCCAATTGTCATCGCGCGTCACTTTGAAGCGAACATTTCTTCGGAACGGCGCCACCAAATTGGGTGTTCCAGATGCAATCAACGTCGCACTCTCGCTTCCCCCGCCTTCAAGGGGAAACAGCACTTGTTTAGAATTTGGATCGAGCTGCAGCGCGAAATCGCACAACGGCCCCCCCGCGCGTTTCGAGTGACAGGGGTTGTTCGCCTCATCAGTGACGTCTTGGCGAAACTTAACCGTGGTGGATCCAGTGCCTAATTCGTTGCTCGGGAATACTGAACACGTCTTGATGTCGTTTTCGCCGTTCGCATCCAAGCTCCCATGAACTTCAAAGACTTGCACGCGAACCAGCTTTTCCGCGCCGTCAATGTTCTGGGCAAAATTCGTGTAGTTTGTCGTCCCTAAAAAGTGCTGATGCGTCAAGGTACCAGTGGGTTCGGTTTTGTCGTAACAAATCAATGTCTCGTCGTCAATCGCTGGAATGTCCATGATGTACACGCAGAAGTGACCGTGATACTTGTATCGCGCCGACACACCGTTGACCTCGTCTTGCATTTTGAGCACCTTGATATCTTCAGCTTTTTCTTCAAAGTATGTTTGAATGTCGAGAACATCATTCGATTCGGTGGTGCATCCAGACGCATACGGCTCGTCTTTAATGAGATCTGGAACGAACGCAACGGATGGCGCGTCGACGAGTCTAATTTTATACTCCATAGCCGCGTATGGCCACCAGGAGTATTCAACGTCACCTTCGCTTGGGGCGCGATCGTTCATGAGTACATCGTGATCTACTTCGACAGCTCCGTGACAACCGTTCGTTGGTGTGATAGAATACTTGATGCCACTGTATTTCTTTTCACACTCGCCTTGATAAACTCCCAAATCAATTTTGCTTCGAGTGACGTCTGTAAAGTAGACAAAATGGTCATCGGAGACGTCCAAGAGACGATGCGCGCTGTGTGGGTACGTTTTCTCAGCGTCGTCATTGTTCACCAGTAGACGTGTGTAATGCTTACGTTCGAGACTCGCACATCCTTGTGCGTCGGTAACCGCCATCTCTACAGTGTCGCCCGCGTAACAAATAAAGTGATCTTGATACTTGGCTCTGAGCACAAAAGTTTTCCCACGCGTCAGCGCGAGTTTGAAATTGCCCTTGATGTCGGTTTTGTGCGTTTCCACGCTCCCTTCGGCGTCAATCACTTCAATTATTGCACTAGATAACCCGCACGCGGTTGATGCATCAACTCGCGACGATGGAAACAGCACGGCGCCCTTAATGATGACAGTCGTGTCGTCGGTGAAATCCTTCTCCTCCACGCGCTTGTGCTTGACATCAACTATGGTCCGTTTCGTCATTGCCGAGCTCGAAAAGATATTTTCAATAATGTCTACTTCAGCTGTTTCATCAAACGACTCGGTCGACGCATCGGTTTGCGTCAGTTTCGGAGGCTTGTCAAAGACGTGTATAATATCAGGGCGACGCTGCATCGCGCGCAACTGCATACTCGACACAATCCTAATCTCATAAGCGTCCATATCATCAAGTTTTAAAGGTGAAATCAAAGGCGCTTTTCGTGATCCTGGAAGCCACGTGATCATGGGCAATATAAACTTTGACGGCGATCCAGCGACTGTGGTGTTTACGCGCCGCTCTGGCGTGATATCGTGGCACTTTGCACTCCCTGTTCTTTGGTCATCACGAATGGTAGATGTGTACTCATCGACGGAGGTTTGATATAATTCTCGCCACTCAGCCGGTGTTTCAGGTAACGTTTCCGAATCGCGGTATACGAGTAGTACGTTTTCACAGCCCGAAGCGTCTGCTGTCGCATGGAACTCACCAAATGGTTCTGGCGTTATGTCCGAGGCGTCAAACAGTGGGAAAACAATCAAAGGCTCGAATACGAAATTTGTCTTCGTGCCGGCGTCGTCATCGAGCTGCTCAAGAATGTATCGCGCTTCCTTTACATGTACTTTTCCGTCACCGTTCACGTCGAACGTTTTATTCCATATCAAGTCAGTAATCAGCACCTGAGCCTCATTGACAGCAGCCGTCGAATCATCATCCCCACTGCCGGTCACTGCGCTGATAAACGTTTCGGAGAGTTGCGCTTCGACGGTAGCTCGATCAGCCCAATCATCGTCAGTAACGAAATCCCACGGCGTTCCGTGTCCATAGGGCCAAGGGCGCGCGTCAGAGACGTTTCTGAAGAAAAAGAAGCCATGCTCTGGTTCGCCATCGAGTTCGATTTCCACCAATTCTGGTGCGTTTATCTCTTCTTTGTACGCGCCGATGTGTAGCTTTGACTTGATTGGAATGTTTGACGTGGAATCTTGAATATTGAGCTCGTATCGACCATCTGCATCCGTCGTCGCCGCAAAACGACATTTTGTTTCGTTCCCAAACGCGTGCACTTTGATGATTTGTACGCCGTCTGTGGTCGTCGCGACGACGTCGACAAACTGTCCGTGAAAAGATTTGATTTTAGAGCCGATGCACGAAAACTTTGCGCACGTGACATTGGTATTGGTACCAAGTTTCCATTGAGGGGATGTAAATAAACACATATGACCGTGATTCTTTCTGTTCAAGTCTGCCTCGGTGTCGTGTACGTACGCTTGCACGTGCGGTGGTTGTTCGAGCGCTGTTGCGTCCGCGCCTGATGCGGTAGCACACACCGAGATTGATTCGACGGATGACCACGCGCCGAGGTCCACCCGAAGGAACTCGTCTTTTGACAGAGAAACATGACCGTGTGCAGACTGTGTAGACGTAACTTGATGCGCAACTGTGGCGAGTGCGGCGTTTGAATGCGAGACGCGTTTGTTTTGCGCCAAATCCATTGCGCTCATCGTCGTCGTCGTCGGCGCAATGGCGCCATTGTCGATTTTCTTTTTGAACTCCGCACAAACTCTTACATACGGCACGGGCGTCGTGGAACCACCGGCGAAAACATTCCCTTCGATCACGCTCGTCCACGGCGTCGTGAAGTTCACCGTCTTGGATACGAGATGCATCAATTGATTTGGCAACTCACGATCAAACTTGGATACGAGGCGGTACGTCCACTGCGTGTACGGCACCTCGGCAGCTTGACGGTCGAGGTATGTGATGGAGTTGAAAACTGAGGCACAGCCTTTGAGATTGTTCCCTATTGAGACGACAGTCTCAAACGCGCCACCCGAGACGCCGTACGCATATCGTTCAATTTCGAACGCCGTTTCGTCCCAAGCGGTGTCTCTAAACGAAAACGTGACGCCTGCGATATCCATGGATGGCTGAACATCAATCGCGGTTCCATCGTAGTACAAGGTTGACGTACACGCTGGTTGACGTGGGGTCTCACCTTTCACGCGCGTCGTCACGCATACGACTCTTCGCGCACCTGGAGCGGTGCGAGCCAGCCGCGCGCAAAATGATTTCTCTCCGCACTGGCGAACCGCCTCAAAGGTTTCGTGTTGGACAACGCCAGAATAAAATCGAACATCTCTGAACTGTGTGGCGACATTATCGTTGCTCACGATTTGCGCGATGGTGCGATCATCGTCAAAACACGAGAGAAAATCAATCAAAGATAACTTTGGCGAAGTCATCGTCGTTGCATTTTTAGTTTTGTCGAGAGGATACGAAAACATGGAAACGCCTCGATTTCGTTCAAGAAATGAAAACCCAATCAAATACCAACCGCTTTCGTCAAACGCATCAGGCAATACGATAAAATTGAGTTGCGCAGTCTCGTCCTTGCCCTTCGTCGTTATAGCCATCATATATAGTGAACTTTCACGTCCCCAGAAAAGAAACGTGCCTGCTTTACTCGAATGCGACGGCGAAGAGGCAAAGAAATAAGTATTACGCTTCGTCGAAGAAGATGGAATATAAACCCACATCGAGAATGCAAAACTTGTTTGAAGACTCACGTCGACGTACGCCAACGCCCCTTTGCCGCCATACACCCAATCATCGTGATCATCACACAGCTTCGAAGGAGGGCAGTACGCGTACTCGGTGTCAGTCGTTTCTGCATAGCAGGTACTTATGTCTTTTATCCACGTCACTGCCCACGATGTGCAGTACTTGGCTTTGTACGTGTACTTCTTTTGTAATCCATCCCGGGAACAGGCTGATGAACATTCTTGTTTTTTTCTGATCTCCTTGTTGCTCTCTAACAGCACTGCACAACCCCACCCCGTGTTACACAGCTTTCGCGTCGTTCCGGACGCCACAAGACCTTTCGCTGCCGGGTCTGATTGCATGCACTTACCCGTCATTGGCGACTCGCACGGTACAATTTTTACTGTCTTTTGTGCCTCGTTCATCGTAAGGCGCGCTGGAAATATCTTCGACGCTGATTCGATTCGTACGTCGTTCTCGCCATAGTCGTCGAAAGTATACTGCGCGAGCAACGTCGCCTGAACGTCGTCGTTGGCTCCAAACATCTGACGGTCGTCTTTGATACCCCGCAAGGCGTATACACCGTCTGAAAACTTCGTGAAGAAATCTTTGCGGGCTTCTTCTGGCTCGGTTTTCGTTGGTTCGTTCGACTCTATTAACACGCCATCCATGTACGCACAAACGGCATCTCCTGTTTCGAATTTTTGGTCATCAAAATCCCATTGCACCGCGACTGCCTGCGCGCCATCTCGGCACTCGCCCGCCGTCGTCTCTCGTCCAGAGGCGACTGAGGGGAGAGTAACCTTGGTCATGCGTACGGGTTGTTCCAGTGGTTGTTCGCAGTGGAAAGGAATTACGACTGCTTGCATAATTTCACCAAGTGAAAGTGAAAGCGTTCTGTTTTCAGCCATGAGATTCTTGAGCATGCTGGAGTCAGCTCCGTGCGCGTCAAACGCGTCGACGAGTTCGGTGGCATCGAGCACGCCATCTGTAGGCGCATTGTCGTACCTTCGAAACAGTGACTCTTGCGTGTTCCTGAGCGCATCGCACTTGACTGATAGATACTCTGGCGATGTAAGGAGCAAGTGCGTCGCGAGCAATGACTTGTCAGCGTCCAATGGCAGTGCATGTTCGCATCCCTTGACAAGTTTAAATTCATGAGACCCGTTTATTTTTGACTCATAATATATCTTTGACACTGGATACGTGTAGTATGTTTCGGAATAGTAACCCATCGAACGTAAGTTCTCCTCGCGCACGATTTTGAAGTATCTGATCGAACAGTCATATTCGATGACGTAGTCACCCGCCTTGAGCACGCCGTCCGTGGTAAGCCTGATATTTCGTGTCTTTGTCTCAGGATCAATAAAGTTCCCATCCAGACTTTTAAATGGTAAGCTAGTACCACGACCGTATTCTGGCGCCGCTGCATCTTTCTGTCGCACAACTACGTCGCACAAGACGTTATCGGCAGTTTTTGCCGATGATGAGTGGCATGGCGTTCCTGGACCGCACAACTTGTCGTGATAGACTGCGATGCCGAAATCGTACGCGTTTGATGCGACGAATTTGGCTGGATTGGTGATCTCAAATCGTGGTTCTTCACAATTTTCTTTCACGTCGTACTCAAACTTCTTTTCGCCATTTCTATGCGGGCACGCATGACTGCCAGCGGGGCCTTGCGGCGTCGTAACCTTGTACTGTCGATATCTTGTGTACGTACCACAAAACGCATCCTTGTCAAAACTGGACTTTACAGTAGGAAATATCTGGGAATTTTCAGGGTATGCTTCTGCATCGTATGCAAATTCAGCCAATGATTTCCACGGGCTCCATTCCCCTTGGCAATCCACGCACGGGTTCGAAGGACAAGTTGCGTACTCAGTTCTCGGGTCTTTGCTTGTGCAATCTGACTCTTTAGTATACTTCCACGACCATCCAATACAGTATGTATCCGTGTATGAGTACCGTGGTCGCACGCCATTTCGTTGACACTGCGAGCACGCCGACCTTTGTCGGTCAGCTTTATTATCATACATGAACACTTGACAGTTCAAGCCAAATCTACAATTCCTTCGACCGAGGGCCGAGACGCGCGACGCAGTCGGCGAGAGCGCCGTCGAAGACGCCGACGACGACACAAACGGAAAAGCAATCGAGTCATCAACATCGGTACGAGCACCAATTGCGTTATTGGAATCTTCGGTCGTGCTCCCGTCGTCACGCGCGATCGCGTCGCCGCGCGCAAGTGTCATCATCAAATATCCAAAGACGCCCAACGCGACGAAGCGCGACGAAGCGAGCGCCGCGCGCCGACCCCGCGTTCGACGTCCAAACCGTTCACTCATATTTCAAGCACGACCAAAATCAACGCAGAGTCCTGTATGAACGACGTGTAATGCCAACGCAAAGTAGGTAAGTTGGAGCTTCTGTAATTTACTCTCGTGCGAGACGCCGCGCCGAGCGACGCTTTCCCAGGCGCGCGCTCCAACGGCGCGAACTCCGCTCTACGCGTGCGACGCTCACGCGTCACGCCGCGCCACGCGATCGCGCGCGATCAAAACACACGTACGTGAATGTGCGTATTCCCAATCGCGATCAACGCTCGCGCTCGCGCTCGCGCGGCTCTTCTCACGAAATGCTCTTCACAATCACCGCGGACGCCGTGCTCCGGAACGCTGCTCCGGAACGCCTCGATCGTTCGTTTGCAGACCCGCGTCGTTCGCGCGCGACGACACGGATGGTTGTGTATCGGTCAATCGGCGTTACCGTCGCGCACACTCGTCGTACACGCGTCGTCCTCACTCGCGCGTGCGTCAATGCCGCGCGGGTGGAAGCCAACCGCTGTGAACACCCAACCGACCGACAGACAGACAGACTCGGAACTCTGCAGACTTGGCGCAACACCCCTTGCACCCGTTGACACCCGTCAACGCGTGGCGTCGACGTCGCTCACTGTTCATGATTGGTCGTTCATCGTGAACGAGTGGGGAGAGAGGGAGCTCCGTCGGTCGTCGGTCGCTCGGTCGCTCGGTCGCTCGGTCGCTCGGTCGCTCGGTCGCTCGGTCGCTCGGTCGCTCGGTCGCTCGGTCGCTCGGTCGCTCGGTCGCTCGGTCGCTCGGTCGCTCGGTCGCTCGGTCGTCGGTCGCTCGGTCGTCGTCACTGGTGTTGGCGCCCGTCGTCTGCGACACCCGGTCGTCGTCGGCGGCGCGGTCGAGGTGACAACGACGACGACTGGTCGTTGACGCGTTCGAGGCGCGCATGGAAACGCACGTGGATGGTTCACGACGCGCCGCATCGATTGACGCACCGCGCCGACGATACGAGTAAACCTCTTTAAAAGCACTCGTGCAATGACGTATTCATTACATTGCGGGAACGTCCGTGAAGACGCGCCAACTCGCGTCGGGTCGCTCTACGAGCACGACGTCGAAGGCTGGTATGACTTTTACGCGCAGGCGGTGTCGCAGGACAACGAAGGAAACGTTGATCACAATACGGTTGGGTGCATTCACCCAGCCGCTCGATCTTCTGGTAAAGAAACCGCGTTTCGTCCGTCGGTGAAGAATATGGCGCCGCGTAAGCAAAACTGGAAACCCAGCGAATCGAATACTCAGCAGCCGCCGCGCAAGTAGGCGCTCGCGACGACGCGACTCGAGCGGCGGTGTCATTACGAAATAGTCTCGAGCACTCGTCGTCGTCTACGACGACGACGAAAAAATAAAGCAATGTACATACACGTTTTACAGCACCAAGTCGTCGCTCAATCGTAGAAGAGCTTCATCGTCGTCTCACGCTTCGCGCGCGTCCGTCCTCGTTTGGACAGTCGTTGAGCGCTGTCGCTTTCGAATCAATATCCAACCACTCGATCGTATCCTATCGCGTCACGAGCGAAGACATCGCGCGCACAGCCCGCTCATGATCTGTTCATGAAGCTTTGTGTCATCTTCATCGTCGTCGGGTCGATGTTTAACGAAAACGCGCCGATGACAACGCGCCAGATGATTAACATCATCACGAAACCCAAACCAACGAGCGCGCGCTTCCGAAATGCATCCGACGACGACGACGCTGACGCGAGGAGTACCTCGTGTGCGGCGTCTGTGGACACCGCGCGCGCGGACATAATGCGCCAGTCACACACCTCGCGCGCCGAGGACTGACGACACAAGCACCAGCACACGCCACGGCGTCATTCGTCGACGACCAGAGGTGCGCGCGGGCGAACGCGGGAGCATCGCACGCTAGGAAAGTAACCGCCGCCACGCATGGATCCTTTAGTGCTCGATGAACGCGCGTGGCATGAGTATTGGCGCGGGCGCGTGAGCGAGTGCGCACATCGCGTGTGCAGCGTCATCGATGACAGCGGCGCCGGCGGCGGTGAAGTTTTACGACCTGGTGCGGCGATCGAGGTCAAACCGTCGCATTTACATGGTCGCGGGATCTACGCCACTCGCGCTTTCGCGTGCGGGGAGTGCATATTCATTGAAGAGCCTCTACGAGCAGCGCAACACGAAGGAAATAAGCAGCACGCTCCGGCGGTGTGCCATCACTGCTTCAAGTACGTCGGGACGGTCGGCGAAGCCATAGGTACGCGTTTGATGTACAAAGCGCGCGAAAATGAGGGATTCATCAGCGAATTGACGCGACTAGGAATTACGTTGACGGACTTGGAAAAGTTGGCCAGCGGCGACGTCGTGTTGCCAGCGAGCGAAAAGTTTGCGGGCCCTCGACCCGTCCCGTGCCCTGGCGGATGCGCGACGCGCGTATTTTGTAGCGATTTGTGTGCACACGCGGCTTGGAATGCGCATGAGCGTCTGTGTTGCGTTGGAGCTCGAGGTGAAGCGAAGAATAAGCGGGCGTTGGATGAATTCTACGCGCACGCTCGAGAAACGAATGACATTTTTATTCTTGCGAGTCAAGCGGTGGCGCACATGTGCATACGAGCGATGCAGCGTAATGGAATACCTAGTGGTGAATCTAGCGGCGATGTACAGTCAACGTCGGGTAAGGAGACGATTGATCCGAAAGAATGCGTCCAAGACTGGGCGCGTACTCCGTATGCCATCATTGCAAACGCGCTTTGGTGGGATTGCGTAGCCACGCCTGAAGAATACGCAGACGACGAAAGAGGCGAATTGGAATTTCGACAAACTCTCCAAACACTGGCGAGTGACTCTTTGGAACTGTTGAGACACGCATGGAGTGATGCGGCGATGGCGTTTCCAATGTTTTTTGAGCTCGAAACGTATGCGCGTCTCGTTGGGTCGTTCGAGCTTAACAATTTAGAGCTCGTCGTTGAGGCGCCAGTGGAAAATTACTTTCTCGCCATCGATGACGCCTCGGAGAGCCAAGAGAAGCGCGAAGCGATGAAAATAACGCAGCCACTGCTCGATGCGCTCGATAAAGACTATGACATTCCATGCCTAGGCACGGCGTTGTACTCAGTCCAATCAGGAATGAATCACGACTGCAATCCAAACGCTGAGCCGCGCAAGGATGAACATGATATAACTGGCGCGTGCGTGATCGTCGCGAGACGTGACATTGCGGCTGGAGAAGAAATTACTATTTCATACATCGCAAATGAGTCAATGTCAAGAGATGAGCGCCAAGACGCGCTCGCTGATTATGGTTTTGTATGTCGGTGCAGGCGCTGCGAAGACGAAATCCTGCAAACGCGTCGGCGCTAACGAGAGTATGACTAACGTACAGTAGCGCGGATGTACTGTAATTATTTTTAATACTGGTAGTAGGTATGTCCGCAAGTATTTACATGTGCTTCTTTGCTAAGCTTCGCCAACTGCGATCGGCGCGTTT
>Ga0181554_1004971_pt1 | contig 10602 bp, 9 predicted proteins | sample 011ome_16_FD_145602 | JGI IMG/M metagenome (GOLD analysis project Ga0181554, IMG submission 145602) | Coastal salt marsh microbial communities from the Groves Creek Marsh, Skidaway Island, Georgia - 011503CT metaG (spades assembly) | ecosystem: Environmental > Aquatic > Marine > Intertidal zone >... | reverse complement strand
GTCGTGGACTTCTGCACCGGTTTCCGTGGTCAGGTGGACGAGCTCATGTCCGACCCCGCCGAGCTCAGCCGTCTGGTGCGCCTGGGGGCCGATCGCGCTCGTGCCGCGGCCACGCCCACGCTCGCGGCTGTCTACGAGCGGGTGGGATTCGTGCCGCTTCCGACGCCATGATCACCGTCGGTGTCGTCGTCGACGTCCCCGAGCCCTACGCGTCGCGCATCCGGGAAGCGCGACATGGCTGGGATGACCCGGAGGCGGAGTTGGTCCCCCCGCACGTCACCATCGTGGCCCCCGTATCCGTCGATCACGAGGCGATGCCTGCGCTTGAGCAGCATCTGGCGCGCGCCGTCGAGGGGTGCGCGCCGTTCCGTATGCACCTGCGTGGCACCGGCACCTTCCGACCGGTGAGCCCCGTGGTGTTCCTGGCCGTGGCCGAGGGGATCCCAGGCTGCGAGGATCTCGAGCACCGGGTGCGCTCGGGCCCGTTGGCCGTGGATCTGCGCTTCCCGTATCACCCGCACGTCACGGTGGCGTTCGACCTGGGAGAGGACGCTCTGGATCGGGCCTTCGTCGATCTCGCCGACTTCGACGCCGTCTTCACCGTTGAGGCCATCCGCCTCTACGAACTTGCCGAGGACGGCTGGCGTCCGCGGGCGACGTACCCGCTAGTGGGCTGAGCCGGGAGCTCAATTGCGGGCGTAGTCGGGCTCGCTGTCGGCGTCCTCGGGCACGTCGGGACGGGCACGTCGTCCGCGAGAGCGGGGAGCGGGGCCCCGCAGGCTGCGCAGACCCAGCACGATGAGCACGACACCCACCACCATGGCTCCGATGAGGGTCCAGACCCATCCCCAGTTCGTCGTCGACGTCGAGGACGTCGCGGCGGCGGCCTGGGTGATGTCCGTGGTGGTGTCCGGTGTGGTCGCCGAGGCATCGGTGCCCGGTGTGGTTTCGGCGGAGGGAGCCGTGGGGGCCACGTCGACGGGATCGACCAGGTAGCCGACGGGGGTCACGGCATCGATGTTGGCGAAGCCCCAGTCCAGCAGCGCCGAGGCGGAGGGGTAGATCTCCCCGTCGATATTGAGGAGGGTGACCACCAGGCTCGTGCCGCCGCGCTCCGCGGCGCCGACGAAGGTGCGCCCCGCCTCGGTCGTCCACCCGGTCTTGACGCCGATAGCGCCCTCGTAGCCCTGGATGAAGAGCGGATTCTGCGTCGCGATCGGCATGGTGGGGCGCGGATCACCGGGCTCCTCCGGCATGTAGCCGGGGAAGTCCTCGATCACGCGTGTGTTGACGTACTCGAAGAAGTCGGGTCGCGCGAGGCCCTCGCGGGCGAAGAGCGCCAGGTCGTACGCCGAGCTCACCTGCCCCTCAGCGGGGAGGCCGCTGGGATTCAGCGCCACGGTGTCGTAGGCCTGGAGGCGCTGGGCCTCCTCGTTCATCTGCGCGACCGTGAGCTCGAGGCCGCCGTTGGCCTGCGCGAGTGCCGAGGCGCAGTCGTTGCCGCTCTGCATCATGAGGCACAGGAGGAGCTCGCGGACGGTGTAGGTGGCCTCCTCGACCAGGCCCACGCGGCTGCCCTCGACGGCGACGTCGTCGTAGGTGGTGGTGTAGACGAGATCAGGGTCGAGTCGCTCGCTCAGGGTGAGCGCGGTGAGGGTCTTGAGGACCGAGGCCGGGGGGCGCTGCACGTGGGGTGCCTTGGCGGCGAGGATCGCGCCGCTGTCGAGGTCGGCGAGCACCCAGGCACTGGCCGGGATGTCGGGCAGGGGATCGGCCGTGGGACCCGGGTCCACGAGGACGTCAGTGCCCGTGAGGAGTGCCCCGCCGATGGGCTCGGCCTGGGCGGCGGGCGTCGCGAGGAGCAGCGAGGCCGTGCCGACCGCGACGGCAACGAGCGAGACGAGGGAGCGGCGCATGGTGCGACCAGACTAACCACGGGGCGTGCCGTGATGCCTGATCGCCGCGGCGTGGCGCCCGTGGAGACGCGAGCGTGCTCAGACGCGTCGGAAGATGAGCGCGCGCTTGACCTGCTGGATCGCCTTGGTCACTTCGATGCCACGGGGGCAGGCGTCCGTGCAGTTGAAGGTGGTGCGGCAGCGCCACACCCCCTCCTTCTCGTTGAGGATCTCCAGGCGCGTCTCTGTGGCCGCATCCCGCGAATCGAAGATGAAGCGGTGGGCGGCGACGATGGCCGCGGGGCCGAAGTAGGCCCCGTCGGTCCAAAAGACCGGGCAGGACGTCGTGCAGGCGGCACAGAGGATGCACTTGGTGGTGTCGTCGAAGATCGCCCGATCCTCGGCGGACTGCAGGCGCTCCTTGGTGGGCTCGTGGCCCTCGGGGATGAGGAAGGGCTTCACGGCGCGGTAGGCCGCGAAGAAGGGCTCCATGTCGACCACGAGGTCCTTCTCGAGGGGGAGCCCCTTGATCGCCTCGACCGTGATCTCACCCGTGCCGAGGTCCTTGATGAGCGTCTTGCAGGCGAGTCGGTTGCGGCCGTTGATCCGCATAGCGTCGGATCCGCAGATGCCATGGCCGCAGGAGCGACGGAAGGTCAGGGTGCCGTCCTGCTCGCCCTTGATCTTCATGAGCGCATCGAGGACGCGATCGGTCGGGTACGCCGAGACGACGTACTCCTCCCAGTGCGGCTCCTCGTCGATCTCCGGGATGAAGCGGCGGATCTTGAAGGTGACGTCGCGCGGCTCGAGGCGCTCGGGAGTCTCGGCGGTCGCGGTGGACTCGAGGATGGCGGTCATCAGTACTTGCGCTCCATCGGCTGGTAGCGGGTGATGGTGACGGGCTTGTAGTCGACGCGGACGGCCGACTCGTTGCCCGCGCCCGGGACGCGGTAGGCCATGGTGTGGCGCATGAAGTTGACGTCGTCGCGGTTGGGGTAGTCCTCGCGGGCGTGACCGCCGCGCGACTCCTTGCGCTCCAGGGCTCCGACGACGGTGACCTCGGCGAGGTCGAGCAGGAAGCCCAACTCGATGGCCTCGAGGAGGTCGGTGTTGTAGCGCGCGCCCTTGTCCTGCACGGCGATGTGGCGGTAGCGCCGACGCAGCTCCTGGATGTCGGTGAGCGCCTGCTTGAGCGTGGCCTCGGTGCGGTAGACCTGCGCGTTGAGGTCCATCGTCTGCTGGAGGTCGCGGCGGATCGCGGCCACGCGCTCCCCGCCGGTGCCGGAGCGCAGTCCCTCGACCAGGGCGATGGTGGCGCCCTGCGGATCCTCGGGCAGCGGCACGAAGTCGTGCGAGTTGGCGAAGTCAGCCGCGGCGATGCCGGCCCGACGCCCGAAGACGTTGATGTCGAGCAGCGAGTTGGTGCCGAGTCGGTTGGCGCCGTGGACGGAGACGCAGGCCACCTCGCCGGCGGCGTAGAGGCCGGGCACGACCGTGTCGTTGTCCGAGAGCACCTCGGTCTCGATGTTGGTCGGGATGCCGCCCATGGCGTAGTGGGCGGTGGGGAAGACGGGCACGAGCTCGGTCACGGGGTCGACGCCGAGGTAGGTGCGGGCGAACTCCGTGATGTCGGGCAGCTTGGCCTCGATCTGCTCCTTGGGCAGGTGCGTGAGGTCGAGGTAGACGTAGTCCTTGTCGGGACCGGCGCCGCGGCCCTCGCGGACCTCCGCGACCATTGCGCGCGCCACCATGTCGCGGGGCGCGAGGTCCTTGATCGTGGGGGCGACGCGCTCCATGAAGCGCTCGCCCGTGGCGTTGCGGAGGATGCCGCCCTCGCCGCGCGCGCCCTCGGTGAGCAGCACGCCCAGGCCGGCCAGGCCCGTGGGGTGGAACTGGTAGAACTCCATGTCCTCCAGCGGCAGCCCCCGACGGTAGGCGATCGCCATGCCGTCACCGGTGAGGGTGTGCGCATTGGACGTGGTCTTCCAGACCTTGCCGTAGCCGCCCGTGGCGAAGATGATCGCCTTGGCGTGGAAGACGTGGATCTCGCCGGTGGCCAGCTCGTAGGCGACGACGCCCGCGGCCTCCTTGCGGCCGTCGCGCTCGACGAGGATCAGGTCGAGGACGTAGAACTCGTTGTAGAACTCGACGCCCTCCTTGACGCAGTTCTGGTAGAGCGTCTGCAGGATCATGTGGCCCGTGCGGTCGGCGGCGTAGCAGGCGCGGCGTACGGCGGCCTCGCCGTGGTTGCGCGTGTGGCCACCGAAGCGGCGCTGGTCGATGCGGCCCTCGGGGGTGCGGTTGAAGGGCAGGCCCATCTTTTCGAGGTCGATGACGGCGTCGATCGCCTCCTTGCACATGACTTCGGCGGCATCCTGGTCGACCAGGTAGTCACCGCCCTTGATCGTGTCGAAGGTGTGCCACTCCCAGTTGTCCTCCTCGACGTTGGCCAGAGCGGCGCACATGCCGCCCTGAGCCGCGCCCGTGTGGCTGCGCGTCGGGTAGAGCTTGGTGAGGACGGCGGTGTGAGCCCGCTTGGTGGACTCGAGGGCGGCGCGCATGCCGGCGCCGCCGGCACCCACGATCACGACGTCGAACCTGTGGGTCTGCATGGTGCTCCTAGCCGATGGTCGGGTCGAAGGTGAAGATGACGAGCGTCCCGAGAAGGATGATGAAGGCCGAGGAGACGTACAGGAGCATCTTCAGCCAGAAGCGGGTCTGGTCGCGCTCCGCGTAGTCGTTGATGATCGTGCGCAGGCCGTTGGTGCCGTGGAGCATGGCGAGCCAGAGCATGGCCAGGTCCCAGATCTGCCAGAACGGGCTCGCCCATCGCCCGGCGACGAAGGCGAAGTTGATGCGCTGCACGCCGCCGTCGAGGATGTTCATGATGAAGAGGTGTCCGAGTACGAGGAAGATGAGCACGATGCCGGACACGCGCATGAAGAGCCAGGCGTAAAGCTCGAAGTTGCTGCGCTGGCGATTGCGCGAGTTCTGGCCGAGGGCGATGGAGCGGTCCGCGAGGCTCATGGTGTCGCTCCGAAGAGGGCTTCGACCGTGTGGCGCATCATGTAGTAGGTGCCGGGGATCATCACGACGACCCAGATCCCCACGACGCCCCAGAGCATCTGGCGCTGGTAGCGGGGGCCGCGCGCCCAGAAGTCGACGGCGATCACGCGCAGACCGTTGAGCGCGTGGTAGAGCACCGCGCCGACCAGACCCACCTCGAGGAGATTGACGATCGGGGTCTTGTACGTCGCGATGATCAGGTCATAGGCCTCAGGGGACACGCGCACCAGCGCGGTGTCGAGGACGTGGACGTAGAGGAAGAAGAAGACGGCGATGCCGGTGATGCGCTGGGCGACCCAGGACCACATGCCCTGGCCGCCTCGGTAGAGGGTGCCCACGGGAGCGGTCGCCATGGTGCCTCCTCTCGCGCATTCGACCCGGTGGAGGACGTCGTCCTCATCTGCACGCCATCGTAGTGCGGATACGACGTCTCGGCAGGCGGGGGTGAGCCAGGTCACGCGGCGGCCGCGCCGAGGAGCGTCCTAGGCTGCGGGGGCGGCACTCGCCGCCTGTTCGCCGTGGGAGGTCATGGTGTCGACCGAGTCCGGACTGCCCTTCGCGCCGGTCTACGGGCCCGCCGACCTGGCGGGCTGGGATCCCGCGGAGCGCCTCGGCGAGCCCGGGGCCTTCCCCTATACCCGAGGCGTCTACCCGACCATGTACACCGGTCGGCCGTGGACCATGCGGCAGTACGCCGGCTTCGGCACCGCTGCTGAGTCCAATGAGCGCTACCGCCAGCTCCTCGCCGCGGGGACGACAGGCCTCTCGGTCGCCTTCGACCTGCCCACCCAGATGGGCTACGACTCCGACGCGCCCATCGCCCACGGCGAGGTCGGCAAGGTCGGCGTCGCCATCGACACCATCGACGACATGCGGGTGCTCTTCGACCGCATCCCCCTGGATCAGGTGTCGACGTCGATGACCATCAACTCGCCGGCTGCGATCCTCCTGCTGCTCTATCAGTTGGTCGCGGAGGAGCAGGGTGTCCCGGGGAGTGCGCTCAACGGCACGATCCAGAACGACGTGCTCAAGGAGTACATCGCGCGCGGCACGTACATCTACCCGCCCGCGCAGTCCCTGCGACTGACCACGGACATCTTCTCCTACTGTCGCGAGGAGATCCCGCGCTGGAACACGATCTCCATCTCCGGCTATCACATGGCCGAGGCAGGGGCCACGCCCGTGCAGGAGATCGCCTTCACCCTGGCCGACGGGATCGAATACGTCCGTGCCGCACTGGCCTCCGGCCAGCACATCGACGAGTTCGCTCCGCGTCTCGCCTTCTTCTTTGTCGCGCGCACCACGCTGCTCGAGGAGATCGCTAAATTCCGCGCGGCACGTCGCATCTGGGCTCGAATCATGCGCGATGAGTTCGGCGCCCAGGATCCGAAGTCGCTCATGCTGCGCTTCCACACTCAGACCGCCGGCGTGCAACTCACGGCCCAGCAGCCCGAGATCAATCTCGTGCGAGTGGCGATCCAGGCGCTCGGGGCCGTCCTCGGCGGGACCCAGTCGCTCCACACCAACTCCTTTGACGAGGCCATCGCGCTGCCGACGGAGAAGGCCGCACGCCTTGCCTTGCGCACCCAGCAGGTCCTCGCCTACGAGTCCGACGTGACCCAGACGGTCGATCCCTTCGCCGGGTCCTACGCGATCGAGTCGCTCACCGACGAGATCGAGGAAGCCGTGCTGGCGCTCATGGCGCAAGTGGAGGAGTACGGCGGGGCGGTTGCCGCGATCGAGGAGGGCTTCCAGAAGTCCGAGATCGAGAAGTCGGCGTACGCGGTCGCCCAGGAGATCGACGCGGGCGACCGCGTCGTCGTCGGCGTCAACCGCTTCACGGTCGACGAGGAGGAGCCCTACGAGCCCCTGCGCGTGGACCCCACCATCGAGTCGGAGCAGCGGGCGCGACTCGAGCGCGTGCGCGCCGAGCGGGACCAGTCGGCCGTCGACGAAGCCCTCGGTCGCGTGCGGCAGGCGGCTGCGGGCACGGACAACCTGCTCTATCCCATGCGCGATGCGCTCCGCGCGCGCGCCACGGTCGGCGAGGTGAGCGATGCCCTGCGCGACGTGTGGGGCGTCTACACGCCGACGGATGCCTTCTGACGATGTCCACGGAGATCCAGGCCATCAGGTGGGACCGCGACGCGATCGTCCTTCTCGATCAGACGCTCCTGCCCGGCGAGGAGGTCTACGTCGAGTGCCGGGATGTCGACACGCTCGTCGACGCAGTACGCCGTCTCGTCGTCCGGGGAGCACCCGCCCTGGGTGCGGTGGGTGGTTATGGCGTCGCCCTGGCGATGCATCAGGGGAAGCGTGAAGGCTGGTCGCCGGAGCGGCTCGATGCCGAGGTCGATCGGGTGCGCGATGCCCGGCCCACGGCCGTCAACCTGGCCTGGGGCGTCGATCGCGTGCGCCCACTAAAGGCACAGGGCGTCGACGCCGTCGTCGCGGAGGCGCATCGGATCGTGGCGGAGGACACGGCGGCCAACCGTCAGCTCTCGCGACACGGCGCCGACTGGATCCTCGAGCGCTGCGCACGCCGTCCGCTACGCGTGGTGACGCACTGCAACACCGGTGCGCTCGCGACGACCGGGTGGGGCACCGCCTTCGGGATCATCCGCGATCTCGCTGAGCGCGGCGAGATCGAGCTGGTCTACGTCGACGAGACCAGACCGCTGCTCCAGGGCGCGCGACTCACGGCATGGGAGTGCGCGCGCCAGGGCATCCCCTACGTCGTCCAGTCCGACGGTGCGGCCGCGTCGACCATCCTCCGAGGCCTGGCGGACTTCGCCGTCATCGGAGCCGACCGCATCGCCCGCAACGCCGACACCGCCAACAAGATCGGCTCGGTCAGCGTCGCGCTTGCGTGCGCGGCCGCGGGCATCCCCTTCGTCGTCGCCGCGCCATCGTCCACCGTCGACCTGGCGACCGGGTCGGGCGCGGACATCGAGATCGAACTGCGCGCGGGCGACGAGGTGACCCGCTGGTCAGGCCTCCCGACGACCCCGACCGACGCCCAGGGCTTCAACCCGGCGTTCGATGTCACTCCCGCGGCGTACATCTCCGCCGTGGTCACCGAACTCGGCGTCATCGAGCCGGCGAAGGGCGAGACGGTCGAGTCCATCGCGGGAGGTGCACGGTGAGCAGTCCTCTCGAGCAGCTGGTCGCCCGGTCCCGCGAGATCGGCGACGATCCCTCGCTCGTCGTCTACGGCGGCGGCAACACCTCGGCCAAGGGCACCCTCGTCGATCACCTCGGCCGCGAGCAGCGCGTCATGTGGGTCAAGGGATCCGGCGCGGACATGCGCGGATCTGTCGCCTCCGACTATCCGGCCCTGCGCCTCGACGAGCTGCTCCCGCTGCTGTCGCGTGAGGAGATGTCCGACGAGGAGATGACCGACCTCGTCGCCCGAGCGCTCATCGATCCCGGGGCGCGGCGTCCGTCCATCGAGACGCTGCTGCACGCCTTCCTCCCGCACACCCACATCGATCACGTCCACGCGGATGCGATCGTCGCCCTCACCAACCATGCCGAGGGCCCGCGGATCGCCGCCGAGGCACTCGGCGACGGGTTCGCCTACGTCGACTGGATGCGCCCCGGCTTCACGCTGAGCAAGGTCGTCGCCGAGCTGGGCGACCGCGAGGGCGTCGTGCTCGCCCATCACGGCCTGATCACCTGGGGCGAGTCCAGCGACGAGTGCTGGGCGCGGACCCAGGCGGCCGTCGATCGCGCCCGCGCCTATCTGGACGGCCTGACCCTGCGCGTCGAGGCTCCTGCGCGCGTCGCTGACATGCCGGATGAGGAGATCGAGCGCCTGCTCGTGCGACTCCGCGGCGCGCTGTCGCGGACGGGTCGGCGGGTCCTGCGCGTCGATGCTCGGCTGCGCACCGTGGCGGATCACCCTCTGCTCCCGGAGATCGTGGCCGGGGGAGTGAGCAGCGCCGACCACATGCTGCGCATCAAGCCGCTCTCCGCGATCGTGCCGTCCGCCGACGACGCTGCTCACGCGGTCGAGGGGTACGCCGCGGACTACGCGGCCTATGTCGAGCGCAACATCGAGGCCATGCCCGAGGGCTTCGGCATGCACGACCCGATGCCGCGCGTCGTTCTCGTCCCCGGGGTGGGTGCCGTGACCACGGGATCGACCCTGCGCGACGCAGAGGTGGCGGCCGACATCGCGCTCCACACCCACGGCGTCGCCGCGACAGTCGCCGACCGCATCGGCGTACCCGAGGGGCTCGACGAGCGCGAGACCTTCCGCTTCGACTACTGGCCCATGGAGCTCTACAAGCTCACGCTGCGGCCGCCGGCTCCTGACCTCGCCGGCTACATCGCCATCGTCACGGGATCCGCGTCGGGCATCGGGCGCGGTATCGCCCTGGAGCTGGCCGCCCGTGGTGCCTCGCTCGTCCTCGCCGACCTCGACGGCGAGAGCCTGGAGCAAGCCGCGGACCTCATCCGCTCGACCGGGGGTGCCGCGCCGCACATCGTCGCGGGCGACCAGTCGGACGAGTCGGTGGTGGAGGAGACGGTGCGCCGAGCGGTGCGCACCTTCGGTGGACTCGACGGCGCTGTCATCAACGCGGGCATCGGCGTCACCGGCACGCTCGAGGAGCTCACCCTCGACCAGTGGGACGCCGCGATGCGGATCAATCTCAGCAGTGGGTTCCTGCTCACGCGCGCCGCGATGCGGGTCCTGCGCGAGCAGGGCGCCGGGGGGTCCCTCGTCTACGTCGCGAGCAAGAACGCCTTCGGTCCCGGCGCGGGCTTCGGTGCCTACTCGGTGTCCAAGGCGGGGATGGTGCAGCTCATGCGCATTGCCGCGCTCGAGGGCGGATCTGCCGGGATTCGGGCCAATGCGATCAATCCCGACGCGGTCTTCGACAACTCCCGGCTGTGGGATGGCGGCCTGCGCGAGGAGCGCGCTGCGGCCCACGGCATAGCTCCGGAGGAGCTCGAGGACTTCTACGCCGCGCGCAACATCCTCAAGCGTCGAGTCACGACGTCGGATGTGGCAGCGACGGCGGCGTTCCTGCTCTCGGATGCCTCGTCGCGCACGACCGGCGCGGTCATCCCCGTGGACGGCGGCGTCGCGGCGGCCTTCCCGCGCTGATCCGGCCAGCACTACCCCAGGTGGATGTCGGTCATCTCCGCGACCTCGGGGTACGTCGAGTCCGCGACCGCGTGCGGCTCGCCGGGGCGGCGTACCCGCACGACCTGCCAGCCGGCGTCCGCGGCCCCGTCGAGCTCAGCCACGACGTCAGAGCAGAAGAGCAGCGTCGCGGGATCGGCACCGATGGCCTCGGCAATGGCGCGGTAGGAGCGCTCCTCGCGCTTGGGCCCGGCATTGGCCGTGTCGTAGTAGCCCGCGATCCACGGGGTGAGGTCGCCTGCGGGGGAGTGGGCGTACCAGTTGCGCTGCGCAAGCACGGAGCCCGAGGAGTAGATCGATATCGGGAGTCCGGCGTCGTGCCATGCGCGCAGGGCGACCAGCGCATCGGGGAAGAAGTCCGAGACGAGTTCGCCGCGCGCGAACCCCTCCTCCCAGATGAGGCCCTGGAGCTCCTTGAGCGGTGTCACCTTGCGGTCCTCGGCCACCCACTGCCGCAGGGTGGCGACGATCTGGTCGGTCGTGGGG
>Ga0181554_1004963_pt1 | contig 10607 bp, 9 predicted proteins | sample 011ome_16_FD_145602 | JGI IMG/M metagenome (GOLD analysis project Ga0181554, IMG submission 145602) | Coastal salt marsh microbial communities from the Groves Creek Marsh, Skidaway Island, Georgia - 011503CT metaG (spades assembly) | ecosystem: Environmental > Aquatic > Marine > Intertidal zone >... | reverse complement strand
ATCGGCCAGGGCGGCACCATCCCGCTGATGAACATGCTGAGCGAAGGCTTCCCCACCGCGCAGATGATGGTCTGCGGCGTGCTGGGCCCCAAGAGCAACGCACACGGCCCCAACGAGTTTTTGCATGTGCCGTATGCCAAGCGCCTGACGGCCTCGGTGGCGCATGTGATGGCGGCCATGGCGCAGCAGGCCGTGGCAGGCGCAGAAGCCTCGGCCTGACGCGCCAGGGTATCGGGCGGCGCGCGCACCCCGCTCACGCCGCCCGCCAACGCCCGCAGCCCCTTCGGCGGCTAAAAATCGCCGATTTCGGCACTTTCGGTGCTTTTGTGCGCTTTTGAGGGTCTCTTCACGGCTTTCTCCGGGGCTTTCCGTGGGCGGCGCCGGGTATGCTGGCAGCTTGCAGGCACCGCAGCCCCCCGCCATGACCCCGGAAGACTTCGCCCCCTCGACCCTGACCCCCTTCACCGCCAGCGATGGCGAGAACCTGGCCGTGCAGGACTGGCCGCTGCCCGGGTGCGAGCCCCAGCGCGGCATGGTGCTGCTGGTGCATGGCCTGGGCGAGCATGTGGGCCGCTACGAGGTGCTGGCGCGGCGGCTGAACCGCTGGGGCTTTGCGGTGCGGGGCTACGACCAGTACGGCCATGGCGACTCGGGCGGCCCGCGCGGCGGGCTGACATCCGACCTGCGCCTGCTGGACGACCTGGCCGACATGGTCGATATGACGCGCATGCGCATGCCCCCTGGCATGCCGCTGGTGCTGCTGGGCCACAGCATGGGCGGGCTGGTGGCGTCGCGCTTTGTCGCGCTGCAGCTGCGGCCGGTGGATGCACTGGTGCTGTCCTCCCCCGCGCTGGACCCGGGCCTGTCGGCCGTGCAAAAGCTGCTGCTGGCCACGCTGCCACGCATGGCACCCCACCTGCGCGTGAGTAACGGGCTGGATGCGCGCTACCTGTCGCACGACCCGGCCGTGGTGGCCGCCTACCTGGCCGACACACGTTGCCACGACCGCATCAGCGCCCGGCTGGCCCGCTTCATTGCCGACGGCGGCCCGGCCACCGTGGCCCATGCCGCGCACTGGAGCGTGCCCACGCTGCTCCTGTGGGCGGGCAGCGACCGGCTGGTCAACCCCGCTGGCAGCCGCGCCTTTGCCGCAGCGGCCCCACCCGCCGTGGTGCAGTCGCACTGCTTTGAGCCGCTGTACCACGAGCTGTTCAACGAAAGCCCCACGCTGGCCGAGCCGGTGTTCGACCTGCTGCGCCAATGGCTGCTGGCCCGGTTCCCCCAGATCGCCGACGCGCCGGGCAAGTCGGGGTCGTCATGACCTGCCCCAAGGCATGCGCAGAGGCCTCTGCGCACGGCGGGGGCGCTGCCCCGGAGCTGGCCGGTCGCCCCGGGTGCATTTTTCAGGCCAAAACCCTCAAAGGTGCTAGTCCAGCGGTCATTAGTAGCTATTGATTGAATAGCAAAATGGCAGCCATGGTGCGGCGACTGCGGCCGTTACCGAGCCGTTACCGAGCCGGTGCCGCAGCCGTTACCGCGCCGGGGCCGTGACGGACGGGTCGGTATGGATCAGCGACACCGGAAACCGCTGGCCCGCCCGGTAGTCTTCCAGGCACTGCAACAGCAGCGGGCTGCGGTGCCGCTCGGGGCAGGCACGGATCTCGTCAGGCGTGAGCCACAGGGTGCGCACGATGCCCGCGTCCAGGCTGCGCCAGTCGTGGTGCGTGCCCAGCGTGCCGGCAAAGGCAAAGCGCATGTAGGTCAGGTCGTCACCGGTGCGCGTCTTGGTGAAGCGGTTCAGGTACACGCCGATCAGCGCCGTGGGCACGAAGTCGTGCGCGGTTTCCTCCAGCACCTCGCGGGCGCAGGCCGCCACGGGGGATTCGCCGGGGTCCAGGTGGCCCGCGGGGTTGTTCAACTTCAGGCCGTCGGTGGTCTCTTCTTCCACCAGCAAAAAACGGCCATCGCGCTCGATGAGCGCGGCCACGGTGACATTGGGTTTCCAGCGGTGGGGCATGGCGCGCATTATGACGAGGGGAGATGACACACGTCTTCCATCGCCAGCCCCTGTGCGGCCACCCCGGCAGCCGGGCTCAGGCAGTGGGCTTCAGGCCGCAGCGCCCAGGCTGCGCACCATGTACACGGCCCCCGCACCGTAGCTGGCCAGCCGCGCCTGCTGCACTGCATCGGCCAGCGGCTGCACCGCATAGCCGTGGCGCGCCCAGTAGGCCTGCGAGCCCTGCACCGACACCAGCGCCGTGTGCACCAGGCCCTCTGCCGCAGCCTGCGCCCACAGCGGCTGCAGCAACGCCCGGGCCAGCCCCTGGCCGCCCAGTGCGGGCAGCACGGCCATGTCGTGCAGGTACAGGGTGTCGGTATGCGCCATCGCTTCAAAGTCGCCGTGCAGCGGCGTGACCTTGCCCTGCACGGAGCGGTAAGCCGCCAGGTACGCGCACACGGTGCCGGCGCGTTCCAGCACGAGCGAGCAGTTGGCCGGGCTGGCCAGGCGCCGGGCAAACACCTCGCCGCTTTCAACAAAGCCGTCGCCGTAGCAGGCGCGCTGTACGGCCAGCAGGCCGGGCAGGTCGGCGGCCGCGAGTGCGCGGGGAACCCAGGCTAGCCCGCTCACTTGGCTGGCGTCTGCACAAAGTCGTCCAGCGACAGGCCCTTTTCTTTCAGGATGGCCTCCAGCACCGGCTGCAGGCGGCCCAGGCTTTCCTGCACGGCCTCGCGCACCGTGTCCACCATCACCTGCGTGCTGCGCTCGATCTCGATGTTCAGCGGCGCGCCCACCTGCTTGCCTTCAAACACCGTGGCGCGGCGCGTCTCGGGAATCATCCAGATCTCGAACCAGCCCTCGGCCCGGTTCACCTCGGCCACCGTGAGGCTCGCGCCGTGGATGGCGATGTAGCCCTTGGCAAACACATAGCGCCGAAACGCCTCGGGCACGGCCACGCGCCACACCAGGTTGTTGTCGAACTCGCGCCGCTCGATCAGCGTGCCCGTGAAGTCCACATGGCCCGACAGCGGGTGCCCGCCGATCTCGGCCCCATCCTTGGCCGCGCGCTCCACGTTCACGCGGTCGCCCTGCGCGTACGTGCCCAGCGTGGTGATGTTCAGGCTCTGCAGCATCACGTCAAAGTTGGCCTGCGTGGGCGAGAGGATCTCGGTGACCGTGAGGCACACGCCATCGGTGGCCACGCTGGCGCCAATGGCCAGGTCCTGGCAAAAGCCTTCGGGAAAGTCGAGCGTGAACGTGCGCAGCCCTGCGCGGTCGTGGATGGCGGCAATGCCTGCCGTGGCTTGGACGATGCCTGTGAACATGGGGTGGGGCGCTTGGGTGCGTTGGGACGGGAGCCGGGAATTCTGCCACCCGCAGCGTTCACAGGTCACCCTGGGGTTGAAACCTGCATGCGTGCCACTTTCAGGGGTGTCGTAGAAGCTCAGGGCGCCCAAAACTGGCGCGGCCCAAGGCGAGGGCAGCCAAGCAAGGGCCGCCCCGCAGCGAGGGCTGCGTCCCCCTGCCCGCGCGCAGCGCGAGAGCGGGGGCTGAGGGCCGCGGCTCCAAGCCTGCATGTGCAGGCTTGGACGGCCTGAAGAGCTGCCGCCTCTGGCGGCAAGCACCGAGACGCGCAGCGTCTCAGGGGGGTGTCACTTCATTTCGCGCGGAGCAGCTTGCCCACCTCCAGCAACACCAGCTCGTTGTCATCGGCCTTGTTGGGGTCGCGGCTGCTGCTGAAGGGCAGGTTGTTGTCGTTGCCCACCACGATGTGCGTGCTGTCCACCACGTCCACGTTTTCGATGGTGAAGAATGGGAAGGTGAGCACGCCATTGGTCAAAGGCTTCCTGGCCAGGCGCTGTGGGTCCTGGATGTTCATCAGGTCGATGTAGCCCACCTTGCGGATCTCGCCGCCCACGCTGGCGTCGCTCATCTCCACCTTGTAGACGCGCTTGAACTTGGCCAGGTCGTGGAAGCAATCCGTGCGCTTTTGGCCCTCGGGGCAGGCCTTGTCGGCCGTGCCTTCGCCGTTGTCGCGCTCAATGATCAGGCCCGTAGTCTGGTCGATCATGTTGAAGTCGCCAATCGCATGGTGGTTGGCCTCCAGCACGTACTTCCAGTGGCGGCCGGTCCATTGCTCGGTCTTCACGTCAAATTCGAGCACGCGCAGGTACTGCTTGCCCCCCACGTTCTCATACGCCTTGGCGTCGTCGTTCCACAACGCGCCTTCCAGCAGCGCATAGAGCTTGCTGCCGTCCTTGCTGGCGGCCATGCCTTCGTAGCCCTTGGAGCGCTTGACTTCAAACGGCGTGGGCTTGGCGTCGGGCGCGCCGGGCATGAGCACGCCGGGGGCGTCGGGGGAGCGCACGGTCTTGCCGTCCACCTTGGTTTCGAACACCGCCAGCACCTTGCCGTTCAGGTCGGCCTTGATCAGGTAGGGGCCAAACTCCTCGCCGATCCACAGCACGCCACCAGCCCACTGAAAGCTCTCGGGGTCGAAGTCGGCGCCGGTCAGGTAGCGCTTGTCGGTGCCTTCGTGCGTGATGCGAAACGGCACTTTCTTGTCGGGGTCGTGCAGGAACACGGTGGCCAGGCGATTGAACTGGCCGGTATTGAAGTCCACCGTGTAGTGGTTCAGGTGCAGCATGAAGTCTGGCGAATTGGCCTTGGAGCCCGCACCGTTGTCCGTCAGGATCCAGAACGATCCGTCGGCCATGCGCTTGATGCCCGAATGGCCCTGGATGGGCTGGCCCTGGAATGGCAGCGACACGCCGGTGTTGCGCCCGCCCGATTGGCCCATCACGCTGCCCACCGCCTCCACACGGCGCGGAGTGGTGAACTTGCCCGCAACCTGCAGATCCCGCGGCGCATCGGCCGGTGCGGCCACAAAGCTTTGGGCTGGCAGCACGGCGTGCCCGGCCAGCGTGGCCGGGTAGGCCTGCTGGGCCCAGGCGGCCACCGGGGCGGCGCACGCCAGTACGGCAGCAGTGCAGAGGCGGGAGAGGCGGATACGACAGCAAGCGGAGATGGCCATGGTGTTGCAGACAGGAACAAAGAAACCGCCACGATGCCGCGCTGCCATGGCGCAGGCATGACCGCCGGGTGACTTTTGCGTGACACAAGGCCGCGCCTGGGCAAGGGTGCCTATGTCAATACTGATAGCAACATATTCAATAAGAACAAGCACTACCGGCTACTTCGACCCAAATTCGTTGCCCAGTCCGCCTGTGAGGCTGCTCGCACTCACGCGCGGTCCAGCCCGCAAAGTTCCCTTGAATTGTTCGCAATACTGGAACAGTCAGTTCGCGACCAGGTGGTTTTTAAGTGAACACCATCGGCGTACAGTTCAACCCATCGATGAGCCGAACCCGCAAGGCGACTCACCGAACCCGGAGACACAGCGCATACCGCGCACCGGTTTCCGGCTTTTTTGAGACGCAACTTTTTAAGGAATCCATCATGAACAAGACCGCCCGTATCCTCTCCGTCGCCGCTGTGGCTGCTTTCACCGCTTTCGGTGCCCACGCTGACGAAGCCGACGCATCGCAATTTGCCACGAAGTTTGAAACCAACCGCACCCGCGCCGAAGTGCAGGCCGAAGCCGCCACCGTGGCCCAGACCCGCAGCCAGGAGCCAGCCGGTTCGCGCGTGGTGACCTACACATCCACCACTGACCGCGCTGCAGTGCGCGCCCAGGCTGCCGAAGCCCTGCGCACCGGCCGCATCTCTTCCGGCGAAATCGGTTCGCGCATGTAAGTTCAGTCACCCGGCGATCCCCGCGATCGCCGACCTTTTGCGGGACCTGCCCATGGGGGCGACACCAGTGGGCGGCCACGCTGCCGCTTTCATGGGCAGGGTTTTTCGCAACGGTGGGGTGCTGATCCAAAGCCAAGGCTCCTTAGGGAGCCTTTGGTGTTTTTATCCTTGTGTTTTGTATTTTGTGGTTCTGAGGGGCAGCCGCGCCAGGCATGGACAGCATCAACCGATGTGCACCGCGGCCCCCACACACACCGCTTCGAACAGTTCCACCACATCCGCATTGCGCATGCGCACGCAGCCGTGCGACAGCGGCACGCCCATCAAGCAATCGTCCGGGCAGCCGTGGATGTAGATGTAGCGGCGCAGCGTGTCGACCGCCCCGCCGCGGTTGATGCCGGGCTCGCAGCCGGTCAGCCACAGGATGCGGGTCAGAATCCAGTCGCGGCACGGGTGCGCTGCAGCAAGGTCGGGCCCATAGACCTCGCCGGTAGCGCGGCGGCCCACGAACACCGTGCTGGGTGCGCAGCCCTCGCCTATCTTGGCGCGCACGCGGTGCAGGCCGCGCGGGGTGCAGCCGCTGCCGTGAGTTTCGCCCGGGCCGTTGAGGGCGGTGGAAACCGGGTAGCACGCCAGCAGTGCGTGGCCGTCACCGTCACCGTCGCCGTACAGGCGCAGTTCCTGCCGGGTGATGTCGATGTGGATGCTTGCCACCATGCTGCCCCGCCCCGCGCTGCTCAAGCCACCGCCAGCCCCGCGCCATGCCCGCGCGTGAAGGCTTCTTCAAACACCGAGTAGCCCGACCAGTCGCTGTGCGCAAACGCCAGCCGTGCCGTGGCGGGGGTGGGCAGGGGCGTTACACGCTCTCCATTTGATAGCACAAAATGACCACTGGACGGGGACCTTTGGCCGATCTGACTCAAAAATGCCTGCGCACCGGGCACGGGGATGGCCATGGCGTGCCCGTAGCGCGTGATCTCGATGCGGGTGATGCGCTCGCGCAGGTCGGGGTGGGGCACGGCCAGCGCGGCCAGGGCGGCATCGGCCCAATGCTGCCAGGGCTGGGTGGCCAGTTGCTGGCGGCCCTCGGGCACGTCGCCCAGGGCCTGGTAGTAGCTGAGCACCGTGGGACCGGCCAGGGTGGCGCCCAAGTCGAGCCGCTGGTGGCCCGCGTCCACATAGCCCAGGCCGCCGGCGGTGGGGTCGGCATAAAGCACGTTGTCCCAGGCGGGGGCGGCGCCGGGGCGGTCGGTCAGCGGGGCGCGGATGTGCATGTTGGCCACGAGCCACGGGGCGGTCTGCAGGCGCTGCGCGGCGGCGGCCAGGAACGCGGGCGGGCTTTGCACCACGCGCGCCGCCACCCACACCGGCAGCGCCACGATGCAGCGCGGGGCCTGCCAGCGCTCCACATTGCCGGTGGCGTGGTTGAGGGCATCCACCTCCACGCCGTGGCGGCCTTCACTGATGCGCAGCACGCTGGTGCCGGTGCGCAGCTGTCCACCCGCGCGCAAGGGTGCAGCCAGTTGCACCGTGATCCAGCCGTTGCCTTCGGGCCAGGTCAGCACGCTTTCGCGGGCTTCGTCCACGGCATCGCCCGGGGCATGAAAGCCGTGGCGGCTGGCAAAGTAGTGGATGCCCGCCCAGGCCGACACGCGCGCCGTGCCTGCGCCGTAGTCGTCGCGGCAGCAGTAGTTGAGGTACCAGCGCAGGTGCGCGTCGCTCAGGCCCTGGCGGGCCAGCCATTCATCAAAAGTAATAGCATCCAGCGCTTGCAGGGCGGGGACCTTTGCGCCTTTTTGCCCCCAAAGTTTGAAGGTGGGCATCGCAAAGCGGGCGGCGCGGCTTTCGGCGGCCACCGCCTGCGCAAAACGGCGGTACTGGGCCAGTGTGGCATCGCCCACACCGTGCACGGGCAGTAGGCCTTCCTGCCACTCGCCGTCAAAAAACAGGCGCTCTTGCGGGCTGTGGCACAGGTGGCGTTCGTCGTACTGCCAGCGCCCGGCCACGCGCTGGCGCAAGCCCAGTTCTTCCAGCAGGTCCTGCACCTCGCGGGCGTCGTCGCCGGGCACGGGCAGGTAGTGCGCGCCCAGCGGGCAGGCGATGCCGTTGACCGCCCCGCCCCGGCTGTTGCCGCCCGCGCTGTCTTCCAGCTCCAAGAGCGCAAAGTCATCCACCCCCGCCAGCCGCAGCGACCGCGCCGCCGCCAGCCCGGCCACCCCGCCCCCGGCGATGATGACCTGCGCGCGGCGCACCACGGCGGGCGCGGGGATGGTGCCGCCTTGGAGAAGGTCGCGCAGCGCATGGCCGCGTTCGATGTTCACGCCGGTGAAGCCGCCTTCCAGTTCGCGCGGGGCATCGTCGCACCCGGGCAGCAGCACGGCAGTAGCGGCCGAGGCGGCGGTGGCCAGGAATTGGCGGCGTTGCATGGTGTCAGTGCATCTGGGTGTATGCAACGCCTGCGCCGCTGGCGACCGGCGCGGCCCAGACCAGCGGCCCCCGCGCAAGGGCTGCCCCGCCGCGCTGGGGGCGTCCCCCCGCCCGCTGCGCGCAGCGCTGCGAGAGCGGGGGGAAGACGCGAAGCGGCTCAGGGGGGTGTCGCATCTAGTTTTTTCCCCACTCGCGCTCGTACGTATGCACCAGCGCCTGGTTCGACAGCCGGTTCACATCCGCCGGCACCCGCGCCATGTCACGCGGGAAGTCGAACAGCAGGGGCAAGGTCTCGAGCGTCAGAAAACGCAGGTCGCCGGGCAGCGCGTCGGGCAGGCGCCAGGGCCGGTGGCTGGCGATGATGAAGCCCCACTCGCCAAAGCTGGGCACATGCGCGTGGTACGGGGCGGTAGAGAGGCCCACCGATTCGATGGTCTCGGCCACCGTCCAGTAGCTCTTGCGCGCCACCAGGGGCGATGTGGTCTGCACCACCGCGTAGCCGCTGGCGGCCAGACGCCGGTCGAGCAGGGCATAAAAACTGTTGGTGTAGAGCTTGCCGATGGAGAAGTTGGTGGGGTCGGGGAAGTCCACCACGATCACGTCAAAAACATCGGTCGTCTGCTGCAGCCAGCCAAACGCATCGGTGTCGACGATTTTCACCTTGGGGTTTTGCAGCGCGTGGCCGTTGAGTGCAGCCAGTGTGGGGTGCTCGCTGAAGATGCGCGTCATGGCCGGGTCCAGCTCCACCAGCGTCACCGATTCGACCGAGGGGTACTTCAATATCTCGCGCACGGCCATGCCGTCGCCACCGCCCAGCACGGCGACGCGCTTGGGCGCGCCGTGTGCGGCCATGGCGGGGTGCACCAGGGCCTCGTGGTAGCGGTACTCGTCGCTCTGGGCAAACTGCAGGTTGCCGTTCAGGTACAGCCGGTGCCCGGCGCGGCCGTGCGTGACCACGATGCGCTGGTAGGGCGACGCGGTGCTGAAGATGATGCGGTCCTGGTAGAACTTGTCTTCGGCAAAGGTGGTGATGTGGTCGGCCCCGGCCAACGCGCCCAGCAGAATCCCCAGCACCATCACGCACGCCGCCACATGCGCCTTCAGCCGCCGCAGCTCGTGCCGGAACAGCCACACCGCCCACAGCGCCACGGCGGCGTTCAGCACGCCAAACACCAGCCCCGTCCGGATGAGCCCGAGGTGCGGCACCAGCAGCAGCGGAAACGCCAGCGACACCGCCAGCGCGCCCAGATAGTCGAACGTGAGCACCTGCGACACCAGATCCCGCAGCGCCACGTTACGCTTCAGGATGCGCATCACCAGCGGAATCTCCAGCCCCGCCAGCATCCCCACCACAAACACCATGCCGTACAGCAGCAGCCGGAAAGCCCCCGGCGCATACGCGTTGGCCAGAAACAGCGTGGCCGGCAACAGCCCGCCCACCAGCGCCACCATCAGCTCCACACGCAAGAAGTGCGCGGGCAACTGCCGCTCAAAGTACCGCGACAGCCACGAGCCCACGCCCATCGCAAACAGGTACGTGCCGATGATGGTGGAAAACTGCAGTACCGAATCGCCCAGCACATACGACGCCAGCGCGCCCGCCGCCAGCTCGTACAGCAGCCCGCAGGCAGCCACCACGAAGACGCTGAAGAGCAGCGCGATTTCGATGGGGCGGGGGCCGGGGGTCGGGCCTTGCGCCTGCGGCGGATCGGGCTGCGGATGCGTCATGCCAGCACCGCGTCCAGTTGCTGCGCCAGGGTTTTGCCATCCTGCTGCTTGCTCAACCAGCCAAACACCGCACGGCCCTGGCTGGCCTGCGCCCACAGCGCACCCACCTGGCTCTTTTCGATCTCATACGGGTCGTTCAACAAATGCGCGCCCTTGTATTCGAGCAGGGCCACGCGGCCGTCCACCAGCTCGGCCACAAAGTCGGCGTAAAACCGCCCGCGTGACGTGGGCAGGCCAAAGCCGCACGGGGCGGTGTCCAGGTTGCGCACCCAGTGCTTGACCTGCGGGTGCTTGTCCAGCAGCTGCGCGCAGACGAACTCTTCGCCACCGTCCTTCAGCTCGGCCAGCACCGGAAAGTAGTGCTTGCCAAACTGGTAGCGCCCCGCATAGCGCGAGAGCACGGGCGCAGGGTAGCGGCCGGGCTCAAACACATGCGGGTGCGCCCAGTCGGGCTCCACCAGCCAAGCGCCTTCGGTGCCCGCCTGCAGCACCAGTTGCCGGAAGCGCTGCTTGGCCGCCGCGTCGCGCAAATCGCCAAAGTGGTTTGTGATGCTTTGCACCAGCTGAAACCGCGCTTGCGCCAGCAGCACCAGCGACACGCCGCAGCGGTGCAGCTGGTCGTTCACCACCGCCGCCAGGTAGGCGCGGCGCTGGGTTTGTGTCAGCTCGTGCAGCTGCTTGAAGAGCGACTGGTCCA